>JABAHQ010001149.1_pt2 | contig 87411 bp, 149 predicted proteins | sample 7062091 | NCBI WGS metagenome assembly JABAHQ01 (sample SAMN14534359, study PRJNA622989) | marine sediment metagenome | biome: marine biome [ENVO:00000428]; feature: marine pelagic biome [ENVO:01000023]; material: deep marine sediment [ENVO:00002113] | place: India: Gulf of Kutch | collected...
AATGCCCATCAAGGAAAGGGACGTGATCGACAGGCACCTGGCTCGTGACATCAAGGTGGGTTCGACTACTTACCGCAAGGGGACTCCCATCACGCCAGACATGGTTCACAAGGCGAGTGAGGCCGGGGTAGGAAAGCTACACGTACGCTCGCCCTTGAAGTGTCGACAGCCTCGCGGCGTGTGCTCCAAGTGCATGGGTGTGCACCCAACAGGTAAGGAGTACGCTGAGGGAGAGAACGTCGGCGTCGTTGCTGCGCAAGCCTTGGGGGAGCGTGCCGCTCAGATCATGTTGAAGCAGACACACGCTGGAGGCATCGTGTCCACCGAGAAGGGCGGTGTATCTGAGTTCTCGGACGTGAAGAGAATGTTCGATGCTTCGAAGCGCGGAGCTCAGGATGCGCGAGTTGCTCCGATCAGCGGCAAGGTGCAGCGCGTAGCCAACGTACGAGGCCAACACTTCATCTACCTCTCAGGCCGCAAGGCTCCCATCCGCTCGGCTAAGAAGCCCCTCCCACATATCCGTGCTGGAGCGCAGGTGAGGAAGGGAGACAAGCTCACAGAGGGTGATCCCAACATCCATGACGTCCTCAAGACGCGCGGCCTCGATGCTGTGCAGCACGAGATGACAAAGCGCATTGGAGACATCTACGCCAAGGAAGGCGTGCTTCGCAGGCACGCCGAGCTCGCTGTACGCAACGCTACCGGAGTCGTGAGAGTTACCGATCCCGGAGAGCACGGGTCGTACATCCGCGGCGACTACTTGATGAAGCCTGTGGTGGATGAGGTGAACAGGACTGCCCTGAAGGGCAAGCAGCCCATAAAGGCAGAGCCCATGTTGACTCCGACCAAGATGATCCCCCTTCGTCACCAGAAGGATTTCATTGCTCGACTTCAGGGCGAGCGCATAGGGCAGCACATGACGACTGCCATCCAGCACGGTCAAGAGTCAGACATCAGCGGGCGTAGGCATCCGATTCCGGGGCTGGCTCACGGTAAGCTGTTTGGTTTACCCTTTGGGCGGCTCCGGGATAAAAGATGAGCAAGACCGCCGACGCCCCTTCCGACAACAGGTACTCTCACTTTCGCTGTGAGGAAGGAGTCGTCACGAACGTCAATCGTAAGACGTACACGGTCACAGTAGAGACCAGACACTCTGCAAAGACTATCTACGACATCCAGTGCCTCGTGCCCTATCACCACTACTCCAACGGTGAGGGCATCCACTACCTGCCAGAGGTGAGCTCCATCTGCATGGTAGCGTTCCCGAATGACAACACCCCGCCGTTCATCATGGGCTTCAAGGGTGCTGCGGGTGTGTTGCAGAGCGATGATGAGGCGCCTGAGAACTCCACGGTAGATGCTGAAGGATCAGACACCGACGTCAGCTTCAGGTCTCGCAGGCCTCAACTGAACCCGGGCGACATAGCGTTCAACACTAGGGATGAGAACTTCGTCATCCTGCGCAGAGGCGGTGTGTTGCAGGTGGGTGCGACACCCATCTCACAGAGGGTCTACATACCGGTCCTGAACTACATCAAGGACTTCTGCGAGAACTACCGCATGGACGCCTTCGGTGGTGACGTAGCTTGGACAGTGGAGCGTCAGGAGGATGACCCGGGGGACGACGCTCCCGCTCAGTACACCTTCCACATGAACACGGCTGCGCAGGACGAGAAGGCCACTGTGCGCGTGCGGTACATGGCTCTGGCAGAGCCTGGAGAGTCAGCGCGTAAAGCGCTCGAGGTCGTCATTGCTCCGAAGAACATTGATCGGGACACTGGAGAGTACTCGGGCGAGAAGTACACCCTGGTGATAGACGTAGACGGGAACTTCACGGAGGTGGTGAAGGGTTCTAGGGATGTCACTGTCGAGGGAAGCGACGACCTTACCGTCACGGGTAACAGGAGCGTCACTGTTCAGGGTACGGAAGAGATTGCGTCCACTGGGAACCTGAGGCACAGATCTCAACAGGCAGCCTCCCTGGAAGGGGCCCTTGTCCGGCTGGTCAGCCAGGGCGCCACGAATCCTGCGGTAAAGGGCCAACAACTCGTTCAGTTCTTCGCCACTGCGGTCTGGGTAGTGAACACGACCACGGGCACTGCTACGCTGTCCCCAGGCTCTATTGCACAACTACAGACCCTTCTGTCTACCAAGGTCTTCTTGGAATAGGCCTCCAGATGATAGGATGAGCGCCATGGAACTCTTCATGAAGGATCCCGAGCTCGCGTTCGAAAAGCCCAAGGTGGCGAACGTCCAGCTCGAGGAGAACCCACAGTCCTGGGCAAAGCAGATTCTGACCGAGCTCTACCGGCAGGTGCCTGAGGCGTCCGAGTACGGCACGCCCCAGGTGATGTTCACCAAGGTGGATGAAGAGCAGGGCTTTGGCCTAGGGGTCGTCGTCATCACGAGCGCAACAGACAGCGCTCTTTCGGCGGTGCGTCCGGGTTCTTCGTCCAAGAAGGTCATGGTTCCTGTTGTGGTGAAGAACCACGAGCTGCTTCCTCTGGACATCCTCATGACGTCCTCGGGGAAGATGACTCCGCTGAACGGGCACCGGCTCCGGCAAGGCCTGTTCCGCCCTGAGACCTTCGAGATGGTCACAGACGACTGGGGCGACACCTCGCTCTACAACATGTTCTATCCGCCTGGTCGCTCAGACAACGACTTCGGCGCGGGCATCAGCCAGGGTGTCGGTGGCGGCACGCAAGGTGCCATCACTATGATCCAAGGCCCTGGCATGAAGTTGTCGTCGGACAGCAAGTTCCTCATGCTCAACTCCATCAAGCCTACCGTGCTCGAGCCTGACCTCAGGAAGGTGGCTTCAGCTATGGAGACCGTTCCTGGCCTCATGGAGGCTATGGCCAAGAACGAAGTGTTCACTGTCGCCCTGAAGAAGCTTGCTGAAGCTGAAAGCAACGAGCTCAACGTCAACGATCTGTACAAGACGGCCTTCGCGACGACGAACCCTGACGTTCTTCAGATGGGGTACTCCGAGGCACACAATGGGTACTGGATCAAGAAGGCGAACCGGAAGTACTACTACAACGAAGATCCTGAGATCCTTCCTCGGGGCAAGTTCATCAAGTGGGCTGGTGAAGAGCTGACCCACAAGGTCGACACAGATGGCGTTGTGACCATCGCCGAGACCGACTCGGATGCGGATGGTGCTCCGGTGGACAGCTCGACATGGTCTGTCGTGGACGAGCCTGGCATCTACAAGGTCAAGACCATCCACGGCAAGGAGCTGACTGGGTGGGTCATTCCCAACTTGATGGCTCTCGACGGCACTGTCGTTCCCATGAGCGTGTTCACCAACGGTTCGCAGGCCATGATTCAGAGCGAGATCTTGGGGTCCAAGGTCGGTATCGGTGTGGATCTTCCGGCAGCACCAGCCAAGGGGACAGGTGTGTTCTACTGCTCAGGTCCTGGTGGCGTCGTTGCGACCGTTCCCCTTGCAGTGATGGGCGCTGAAGCTGAGATGGACGGTGGGGACTCGTACATCGCTCACTCTCTTACGGGTGAGTCGACCAAGGTCCGCCTCGTTCCCGGACTCAAGAAGCTCAAGGTGCTCGGCAACGAGTTCCTCATGCCGGACACAGCCAAGTTCCTGCCGCTGGACGAGGAGGGTGTCGTTCCTCTCGTCTCTAGCCCTGATGAGGTCCCCAAGACTGCTGCTGCAATGCTGGACAAGAAGATCACTCTGTTTGGCTGGGACGGTGACCGTTACGGCCTCAGGTTCGAGAACCTGCCGAAGCTGGCGTCTGCCTCGTCTGGTCGCCAGGATCAGCACACGGCGGCGTTCACTCTGTGCCTCGCTGGTTGCGAGCCTCAGGAGGCCTACCAGAAGTTGGCTGAAGCCTCGGCAGGCAACACAGTGACGGTGGGTGGCCTGTCTGATGTGACGCTGGCTGCTGACCTGGCTGCTGAAGCTCAGAAGGAGGCGGCGAGCAACAGCGAAGCCATCCTGGCTCTTCGGCAAGACCTGCTCAAGGAGGCTTCTGTTCTTCCAGATGTCCTCACCGTGGACTCGGTGCTGTCTCTCGGGTTCATCAACTCCGAGAACGTGCGACTGTTCGCCAGCCGGATTCCCTATCTCGAGAAGGCGCTCTCGATGATCTGCGAGCTTCTTCTCGCGTCCCGTTTGGGCCTCACCGAGATTCCTGAGTTCGCTACCGCACGGTGCATGCGTGGGATGGACGATACCATTCAGGGCTTGAAGGCTTTGGCGCTTCGTGAGATTCAGGAGGGCACTCGCAGGAGCGCCTGACTGATGCTCAGACATCCGAGCAGACACTACATTTACTATCTGTTCTCCAAGCAGACGATGGATATCGCCACCATCGTTCAGCACTTGGGGGACATGCGTCTGCCGGTACCCCAGAAGACCAACGAGCTGGACGAGTTCATCAGATCACTGAGGCATGCGCGACAGAACATGCGCTTCCCAGCGCGGTTCAACCCCCTGGCTCCTGACGAGGATACGACAACCTTCCTCGAGCGTTGGAAGATCTCTGGTATGTGGCAGAAGGACCCCTTCGTGGGGCAGGCCTCAGACATCCTGAACGAGCCGCGCATGAGGCGCATGATCGAATGCTTGATCCTTGGCCCTCTATCTGTGGTCGATATTGCTACCCGAGTTCGGCGTCGATTCGGACTGTCAGAGACAGCCATGAATCCCAAGGTGGTGCGCTCTTTCATGCACTACTACTGGGACGACACTGCGTTGAGTGAAGAGGAGTGGAAGTGGTTCGCTTACTCCTGGATCCCCGGATTCAACGACGACTTCCTGGCGGCCGTCAGCGCTCCACGTAACCCAGCTGGCGCAGCCATGGCGATCAACGTCGCTGACCGGGGGGGCGGGCAGTCTCTGAACCCTGTGGTCATGTACGCCGCCATGCGAGACCAGGGGTTCAAGATGTTCATGGAGCATTCCCTTCACGACAAGCCTGGTCTGACACGAACGCAAGGGGCCATGTTTGCCCTTCAGATTGTCATGCAGGCCGAGGAAGAGCTGTCCAAGCATCGTGGTGGAAGCGCCGAGCTCCTCGAGGAGCTACACAAGATTGAGACCGTGTACGACACGAGAAAGATTGCCACGGTCGAAGACCTGCCCTCTGTCCGAGCCAGCCTGCCCGCACAGGCCATCATGGAGGCAGAAGGCGAAGTGGTGGAAAAGGAAAAAGAAGATGAGTGATCTACAGGAAGCAAACCTACAAGACGTCAGCGCCAGCTCACTACGTGAGGCAGTCCCTGAGCTGTTGGCGAAGGACACACCGAACTATCTGGTCGAGTACGGCATCCGAACGGACGATGCGGCCATGGTCTTTCACTTCTTCTCTGCCAAGGACGTAGAAGGTTGGCCAGAAGAGCTGCGGATGAACGAGCGTCTCGAGAAGGCTATCCCCAAGTGCTTCGACGTCAGCAAGGTCTCTGCTGGTTACGCGGATGAGCTCAGGTCGTTCTACGTCATCGTTGGCGGTCTGGGTTCCGCTCCCGACCCTTGGCCTCGCGTCGACTCTTTTTTCGCGGCGATCGACGACGCTCTTTCAAGCGAACCCTGAACCTCTTAGGGAAGGCTACCGACACGGAGACGTCGTACTCCTTGTTGTATGCTTTCGCGTAATGGCGCATGCTATTTCTGAGATCGTCAGAAGCGTCGTGCCTTAGTCGGTACCAAACGGCATTGTCCTTGTCTCGCCGTACGTCATAGACGAGGTCTCCCAGAGTCTTTAGAAGAATCCCGTTTATGTCCTCGAGGCCACGCTTCAGTTCCATCGATAACTCCGACTACCAAAAGACGGTTGGGAAGGGGTTTTCTACCGGTGCTCGCGTCGACGACCCGTTCATCAAGGAACGCAGGACGCGGAGACGTCGGACCAAGCTGCGCATGGCAGCCTCAGACTGGACGTCACATTTCGTACGGATCAAGGACGGTGACACAGGATTCGAAAAGAACATCGAGTTCGATGAGCGCAAGTACCTCCTGAGACCATACAACACAGGTAGTCGCAAAACACTCTTCATGACGAGCCGTCAGACGGAGAAGTCCACGACGCTCGGCAACAAGCTGATGGCTCTTAGCGGTATGCGGGCCAACTACACTTCGCTCTTCGTCACACCTTCGGCGATGCAGACGACGGTGTTCAGTCGGACCAGGATCGACGACATCGTAGAGATATCCCCTCTGTTGAAAGGGCAGGCTGTCCCCCGCGGGGCGCAGGGCGCTGTAGGTACATGGAACCTTCTGGAGAAGCAGTTCCTAAACGGCAGTCGTATCTATCTTCGCTACGCATTCCTGAACGCTGACCGTATCCGCGGTCTCTCAGGCAATGCTGTGTTCTGCGACGAGATCCAGGACCTTTTGCAAGACGTCATGCCCGTCATTGAGGAGACCGTGTCTCACCATGAGCGGCCAGTACACGTCTACTCAGGAACACCCAAGTCGTTCGACAACACGATCGAGCACTACTGGTCCAACGCTTCTACTCAGTCTGAGTGGTGCATCCCCTGTGAACATCACGGCACACCAGGAGAGCCAGGCTCGTGGCACTGGAATGTGCTGGGGCCACAGAACCTAGGACTCAACGGACCGATTTGTGATCGGTGCGGGAACCCCATCAACCCGGAACACCCACAAGCTCAGTGGGTGGAGATGAACCCTGGTGCGGAGTTCGAGGGCTTCCGCATTTGCCGCTTGATGGTTCCGTGGTACCTGAAGAACCCAGAGAAGTGGCAAGAGATCTTGGATGCCCACAGGAGGTATCCGACAGCTCAGTTCATGAACGAGGTGATGGCTCTCTCGTTCGACTCAGGAACGAAGCCGCTAACCCGCATGGAAGTCATTCGTGCTTGCGACAGCAAGTACACGATGGATGAAGCTCAGGTAGCCAATCTTCGCCAGAGCGCTGAGCTGTACGCAGGAATCGACTGGGGGACTGGGGAAGGTGCATACACGGTCTTCACTGTCGGTGGTTATGTGCGTGGAGACACCGCCTTTCAGATCTTGTACAGCAAAAGGTTTGACGGACACCTCGTAGATCCTGATCCGCAGATGGCTGAGATACACAGGCTCATTAGGCTGTTCCGCATCAAGCTCATCGGCGCTGACTATGGGATGGGCTTCTTCCCGAACAAGAAACTGACTCAGGTGTACGGACCTAAGCGTGTTCACCAGTTTCAGTACGCGGCTCGAGCTCCAGGCAAGGTCATCTACAAGCCCAAGATGCATAGGTACATCTGCTTCAGAACACCTCTGATGTCTGACATCTTCAATGCCATCAAGGATATGAAGATCAGGCTCCCGAAGTGGGAGGTGTACCAGAAACCCTATGCTTCAGACATGTTGTCAATCCGATCTGAGTACTCGGACACGATGAAGATGATCAAGTACGACAAGCCTCGAGGTCTGACAGACGACACGTTTCACTCGATCTTGTACACAGTACTTGCCTCATTCTTTGACCATGTTCGTCCCGACATCATTGCTCCCATTCAGGAGAACAGCGATATGGCTAGGCAAGCTAAGGCTGAGGAGTGGGCCATGGAACACTTGGACGATCCGCTCTACTACCCCGCGTACTAGGCAAAAGAAACAGCAGGGGGGTACCCACTGTTTCTAGATGTGCCTCGAGGGGCGCTGGCTTCAGTCGTTGTCGCCGCTCTCGAACGCCTTGGTAGCGTTCTTGGCGTCCAGGTATTCGCTCACCGCGTAGGTGGCGAGTCCCCCGACGGCGGCGCCGGCGACGCCGAGTGCGATGAGCTCTCCGGTCGAGAGCCCCTCGTCGTCGTCCTCGAAGAAGGCCTGTCCTGACTGCTGGATGTACGGGTTCGGTGCCGGGGTCGGTACCGGCATCCCGCCGTACCCCTGGATGGGGGTCCAGTTTCCCGAGCCGGGCGGGGTCTCGATCGCCGGCATCAGACCCCCGGGGGTGCTGACGGCCGGGACCAGCCCCTTCTTGGTGCGCACCCAGATCGGTGCCTGGGGCTGCGCCTGGGGCTGCGCGAACGGCTGCAACTCCCGGTTCCGCTCCTCGATCCGACCGAACAGATCGTCGAGCTTCGCATCGAACACCGCCCCCTGCGCCCTGATGGCCTTCGCGATCTCGTCGTCGATACTCACGGAGGGCTGCGGCTGCTGCGGCTGCTGCTGCTGCTGCTGCTGCTGCACCAGCGCCGATTCGGCCCGGGAGAGCCGGCCGTAAAGTTCCTTGATCTTCTTCTCGAAGACCTCTCCTTGCGACTTGATGGCCTCTTGGACATCGTCCACGACAGACGCGAGCATTCCTTCGATTTTTTCGTCACTCATGTTGGTTCTCCTTTTGTTCACCACGATGCGTGGTGGTCCTTCAATACCTTATAGGTGGTTTGTCTGCGGTTTTAGCGATCACACATCTACGTTGCCTACGTATTGAGCGTTGTCCTCTATCCAGGACCTACGGTTCTCTACGTTGCTACCCATCAAGGTGTTGAACGCTAGCTCTGCCTGTACGGCGTCATCGATGGTGACCGGACGTAACACACGGGCACTGGGGTCGAGAGTGGTAGCCCACAACTCTTCGGGGTTCATTTCACCAAGACCCTTGTAGCGCGTTACGCGCATCCTTTTTCTCTCTCCATCAGTCAGCTCTGCGTAGAACTCGTTGTACGCATCCTCGTCTGTGAAGAAGTACTTGTTCTTACTGCCGCCGAGTCGTGCTCCGTACAGTGGTGGCTGCGCGACGTACACGTATCCCTCGTGAACGAGTCGCGGCATGCACCGGTAGAAGAACGTCAACAGCAGCGTCTTTATGTGAGCTCCATCCACATCAGCGTCTGACATGAGGACCACCTTGTGGTAGCGAAGCTTCTTGATGTTGAACGAGCGTGTCTGCTCGATGCCGCAGCCAAGAGCTGTGACAATCGTGCCGATCTCTGCGTTGTCCAAGATGGAGTCTATCGACGCCCGTTCTATGTTGAGAACCTTGCCTCGTAGCGGGAGGATGGCTTGGTACTTCCTGTCTCTGGCTCCCTTTGCAGAGCCTCCAGCACTGTCTCCCTCTACGATGAAGATTTCACACTCAGCTGCCCTTTTGCTCGAGCAGTCAGCGAGCTTGCCGGGAAGGGAGAGCTGGTCTCCGAACTCCTTTCGCTTCACCTGCTCACGAGCCTTGCGTGCAGCCTCACGTGCTCTAGCACTGATAGCTGCCTTCTCGGTGATCTTTTTCGCTACTCCAGGGTTCTCCTTGAAGTAGTACTCAACCTGGTCCTTGAAAAGCTCTTCGACTCTGGCTCTGGCGAGGGGAGTAACCAGCTTGTCCTTGGTCTGTGAGCTGAACGCAATGTCACGCAGGCGCAGATTTACGATAGCTACTAGGCCTTCCCGGATGTCTCCTCCTGTGAGCCCTCCTTCGCCCACACCCTTGAGCATGTTGTGCTCTTTGGCGTAGCTGGTGATGAGCCGGGTGAGTCCGTTCTTGAACCCTGTGAGATGAGTGCCGCCATCACGGTTGTACGTGTTGTTCGAGTAGCATCGGAGGTCTTCTTCGCCAGCAGTTGTCCATGCGAAGGCAAGCTCCACGCAGGTCTTGTCTGTGAAGTAAAAGAGAGGACCGTACGGCTTCTTCTTTTTGAGAAGCTGCCCCACGTACTCCTTGATCCCACCTTCGAAGTGGAACTTGGTTGCTGTCTGCTTTTTCTTGCGCTGATCGAACAACTCAATCACTAGGCCGGGGTTCAAGAAGGCGAGCTCTTCCAGCCTGCGTGAGAGGATCTTCTTGTCGTACTCGATTACGCCGGAAAAGATATCCAGGTCTCTCTTCCACTCGATGGTGGTTCCGGTAGTAGCTACTGCGGCTCCGCGAGTTACGGGAGTAACGGCGTGGCCTCTCTCGTAGCGCTGAACCCACACGTGACCGTCTCGATGAATGGATGCCTGGCACCACTCACTGACCCCGTTTACAGCGCTCACACCAACACCGTGCAAGCCTGCACTCTCCTCGTAGCTGTCATGGTCGAACTTCCCTCCAGCGTGCAGAGAGGTCATGACCATCTCGAGGGTATCTATCCCCTCTTCAGGATGTAGGCCTACAGGAATGCCTCTTCCGTTGTCGGAGACGGACACCACACCGTCCGGAAGCAGATGAACCATGATGTGTGTGCAGTGTCCAGCGAGGTGCTCGTCGACTGCGTTGTCGACGACCTCCCACACCAGGTGGTGAAGGGCGTCTCCGCTGCTAGGGTCGCCAAGGAACATCCCAGGTCGTTCTCTGACAGCCTCCAGCCCTTTCAGCTGTCTGATCGAACCCTTGCCGTACGCCTTGGACTTCTTCTTTGCTTTGCTTTTCTTGGCCATAGGATCTCCCTCACTGTCTGATAGGGGAGAGATCCTACTTTTGAACTACAGCGCTGCGACGGCCTCCTGTATGGCCAAAGGGGTCCCCATGAGGTCGGCGGGAGTGAGCACCCAGAGGCCCTGAGCGTTGAGGAGCTCCTGGGCGATATGGAGCAGGTACTCAGTCGCTTCGTCAGTCAGGTAGCCGTCGACCGTGGCTCGATCCAACAGTGCCAGAAAGGGCTTCCAAGGAAACGGATCTGAAACAGCCCTTCCCATCGTCAGGAGCTGGTTCACGGTCAGGTTCCTGACCATGCAGCACCAGAGGAAGACCTCCCTGGGCCGTAAGTCCTTGACTCTACGGCAAGCTTCCCAGTAGAGACCCTCGAGTTCGCTTGGCGTGAAACCCTGCTTATGTTGGCCTTGGATCAGCCGCTGTAGGGTGGCCAACTGAAGTTCTACGTCAGAGAGACGTGCTTGTAGCTGCATTTGTTCCAAAGTAAAACTCACGTACGTATTCCCCATTCACCTCACGTAGGTTACCCTACGTTCAGGAGATAAGAGTAAGCCATGGAAACCGCCCGAAAGATCCTGCCCGGTCTCGGTGGTACTCTCGTGGATGCGGAGCATCTGGAGATGCTTGGCAAGCAGGCTGCTCGCCTCTCCGAAACCGCGGGGATAACTCTCAACGATTCCGTCGTGCAAACCATCGGTCACGAAAAGCTCAGCCAGGAGCAGGTGCGCCGCGTGGTGGAGTTCGCGAACGTCGATGCGTTCAATCGCAAGTTCGCTTCCACTTCTGGCCACATTCGGACTGTGGCCGTGGATGGTGGTCCAGCAGACCCCGTACACGTCATCCAGTCTCTGAACAATGGTGCTCGTCCCAAGGGCGTCACCTTGGAGTCAATGGAATATTCTGCACCTCCGGACTTTGGGAAGGTGTCTCAGGTGACGAGCACTCTTCCGGAGCGCACCAAGAAGGGAGCCCTGATGGAAGTCCAGAAGCTTCAGAGCAAGCTGTCTGCTGCTCACGAAGAAGTGGCCTCTGGAATGGAGGCCGCCAAGTTCGTGATGAGCGAGGCTCTGGTGGACGTGGTGGACCAGGCCAAGCGTGCCTCTTTGCAGGGAGCGACTCCCGATGAGGTATTCTCGGCGTGGCACCGAGTGGACCCCGAACTAGCCAAGGTTGCTTTCGATCGTGCCCGGCTCGTCATGAAGACGAGCTCGGACAAGACGGCCTCCGTGCGTCGTCTGAACCCAGAGCACCCAGTCGTGGCTTCGTTTGGCAAGTTCGCCGAGGCTGCTCGATCCTACGGAAACCATCTCTCTGCACGTGCCTCCATCGAAGGTGAGCTCGTTCGCGTCGGTAACTGGCTCGCAGAGAACGGAGGCTGAGGTGAGTCTGTCGATCATGCTCTTGAAGAGAGTCACAGCAGAGAAGAAGGCAAGTGCCGTTGGCAAGGCGTTCTACGCCTTGGGCAAGGCGGGCAGAGGTGCCGTCAGGGGCGCTGGCGATGCTGGGGCTGCTCTTGCCCATGGCGTAGGCGCCGACCCTGCTGTGGGTAGGGTGCTTGGCCTAGGGGCAGCCGGTGGTGGCTCGGTGCTCGGTGCCAAGAAGCTCAAGCGCAAGAAGGACGAGTGGATGTACCGTCACGGCTTCTCGAGGGGCTACTAATGGCTGCGAAGTACTCGCGCTACGGCATGGCACGCAAGATCATGAAGGACCCCATGTTCTGGGGTCCCATGGCTGCGGCCGGGGCCGGTGTCGTGGCTGGGGCAGCCCAGGACGCCATCGGCAAGATCAGAGAGACTCGGAACAAGGCCCACGGCTACCAAGAGATGCTCGAGCTGCACCCGCATCTGAAGAAGGACAGGAACGGCAAGCAGGTTCGGCGCCTGTACAACAGCCTGTCGAACATCAACCCCACGCTCGCTCGAGACCCTCTCGTTGCGGGCGCCTGGGTAGACAACGTCATCGAGAGCAACCAGCCCTACGGTGACCAGTCGAACCAGGCCCTCCTTGCGGCTGTGAAAGATCTAGCCGGTATCCGGAAGGACCTCGGATCAGCCCGCAAGAGCGAGAGGGACATGCGCACGAACTACGGCGACGTGGCTAGGCGCATGACCGAAGAAGGGTTCAACCGCTTCGAGCGGGCCCGGGATCGCCACGGCACCATCGCTTCGCAGAAGGCTCAGCTCAACAAGATGCGAGAGGCTGGGCAGACTCAGGTGGCTCTCAATCAGGCATACGAGAGGCGGCTCAAGCCACACGATATCACCGCAGCTCAGCGAGAGGCCACGCAGCGTCGTAAAAAGCAGCAGCTGTTCAAGAAGAGCTCTTCAGAGGGCGGGAAGCTACTTGCCGCACTGCGATGAGTCTGATCAAGCGGGCATTATTCCCAGGGGTACACGATGGTGAACTCCTGGTGTCTGAGGTACGCCCGGGAGAACGGGTAAAGACCTCATCGGCTTTGGCCACCGGCACTCAAGCGTTCATTGAGTGTCTCAAGCCAAACCCCTGCTACACGTACGTCCTTGTCAACGCCATGGGCTTCTCCCAGTTCTATGGCGCCAACTCCAACACCGACTGGTACGGATACAACCCGCACCTCAACTTCGACGGTCTCCTGCATTCCTGGCCAGGCATAGGAGACAACCTCGAAGCTGACAGGATGAAGGGCAAAGGTTGGTCCTACGGCTACCCGTGTTTCTACGGAGCCACAGCCTACGCTCACCACAAGAACACAGACCCTCAGCGCCTTGGTTTTGGCGACGTCATCTACGTAGAGCCAAACCAAGAACAGAAGAGGATTGAGCTCGTCATCCGCATCTTCAATGACGAGGCGCTGAAGAAAGGGCACGGCTCGATACTCAGCCGCATACGTGCAGGCAGCAGAGTCGACGTGTCTATGGGGTGCAAGGTTCCATTCGACTTGTGCAGCGTGTGTACTGACTGGGCTGCGGTGAAGAAGGCTTGGGACACTTTCGACCCACAGCTCCACAAGCATCCAGGTATCGCAGTACTCGCATACCACAAGACGGTGAGTCCCATTCGTGGGTTGGCGATTACGCGCAAGGACTACTGCAAAGACATGCTGCTGCGAAAGGGCAAGATCCTTTCTGACGGCCGCAAGGTGTTCGTCTACAACGACTTCCCTCGCTTCTTCGACATCAGCTTTGTCTGGATAGGCGCAGACAGAACTGCTCGTGTCATGTGGCACCTGGCATCTGACAAAGAGCTGCCGAAGGAGCACCGCCCTCAGGCGGACGGCGCTTCAGTGCTCGAGATGTTTCTTCGCAAGATGCTTTCCAAGAACAGCAGCATCAAGACTGCGATGATGGAAAAAGAGATTCCTGAGGGACTTGCTCAGGCCGTACACACTGACGCGAGCACGATGCCTCGTCTGAGCAAAGCCCACATACGAGTCATCTCCAACAACCCTAAGACCGCTCTGACTACGCTAGCTGCTCTTGGGATAGTTCTGAGACCAGATGAGTTTCAGGAAGCGGTTGTCGGCGATAAGTTGATGGGGCAGGACATCACGAAAGTGTCGTTTGATTCGTCACTGTCTTCTGTCGATGACACCTACGCTGTAGACCCGAGCTGCTTCAACAAGAAGTACGCTATGGCCTTTGCTCACGACATGCCCTCGAGGTCTGCGTTTTCGCCCTTCCTGAACTACCGCTTGCTGTCTCCGAACAAGCTGGCCGCTGAGACATCTCCCAAGCCAGTGGTGTCTAATCCTGCGCTGGACAATGTGGGCAGCATGTACAACGGATACCGGCTTTCTGTTATGGAAAAGGCCCCGGAACTGTTTCCCAACGCAGTGCCATACCTACCCGGTCAAGGGCCTGCTGAGGCTGCTCTGACAGAGCCAGATCCGGAGAGACTTCTCCTGGGGACGGGGCCCATGATACATTTGCTTTCGTCCCACCTTCCTCAAGAGTCGGACCACGGACAGTCGATCGGAACCATGGCCAGCATCGCTACAAAGCCTCACTCATTCGTCGCTCTTGCCACCATTGGCGTTGCGATCCGTGAGGCTCTGAAGTGGGCAAAGTCCAAGGGCCTTGTTGACGCAGCCAAGTCTGTCGTACAAATCGCGAGGAAGATTCTGTGACCTTTTGAGGTAGCTCCGCGCCACCGTGGACAAAGGGCACGCCAGCAAACAATCGAGGACAGATGGATAATCTCAATGAAATCTTCGATCCTGCGGACACTACGGATGACTCCGTAGATGATCTCGACAGGGAACTGGCGACCACCGGACTCATCCTTCAGAAGCTCGCAGAAGAGCAGGGCGTCGATCTCGACAGCCTTCCTGAGGAAGACATTGCGGACCTCATAACCTCGCTCCACGGTGAGGACGCAACCGGCGGAAGCTCGAACTACTCGGAGCACGAACCTCAGACCAAGGAAGCGAGTCACAACATGAGTCAGGAAAACGAGTTCACGGTCGCAGATGTCGCAGTCGAGCTTGCCAAGGTGGCAGCCAGCGAAGGCATCGATCTCGACCAGGTCAGTCGCGACGAGTACCACGAGGCGTTCGAGGCGCTCGCCGATCAGATGAGCGACCCGGCCTACTTCCAGAAGAGGGCCGAGGCGGAAGAGAAGCTCGCCGAAGCTGATCTCATCGGTCGCCACATGGCGCGCTCGTTCATCGACGAGATGGAGAAGGAGGCTGCTCCCAGCCTCAAGGGCGCGAAGAAGGCTCTCAAGGGCCTCAGGCGCAAGGCCGAGGACCTCGAGTTCCGAGCCTCCGCCGGAACCGGCCGTCTCTTCCGAGGTGGCAAGAAGGGTCGTAGCTCGCGACTCGACGAGATGATGGAGAGCGCCAGAGACGCCGGCAAGAAGGTGACTCGCGATCAGGCCAGGGATTCGGACGAGTACGCATCGCGGACGCTCGGCCGAAAGATCCTTGGCGGCGGTGCTGCCGCTACGGGCATCGGCGCCGGGGGCTATGCGGCGGGTCGAAGCAAGAAGTCCTTCGACGAGTCGTTCGAGAGCGACGCGGTCTCGTACGCCAACCACCTCCTGGTCGACAACGGGCTCATCAGCCCGACCAGGGCCAACATCGAGTTCTCCAAGTTCGCGGCCTACGCGGGCGAGGAGTACACCTCGGCCGTCGAGGCTCGCGCGATCGAGCTTCTCGGCGAGAACGGCTGGCTCGAGGACTGAGCCACACTCATGCCCAAGCATCCCCACCCCGTAGAGTTCGTCGACGGCTTCCTGAAGGAGGCCGAGGCTCTCAAGAAGCCCTTCGGGGTGGGTGATGTGAAGCGTGTCTCGAAGAAGAAGGTGCCGAAGGGACCGCAGGTCTACTCACAGCCGGCACCGGCAGTCACCAGAACACAACCTGAGCTCATTTCGAACCAGAAGGCGGTACCCCCGCCTCCCGTAGCCTGAGGAAGAACATGGGAAGGCCCCTTAGTGAAATCGTGAATGCTGCTCTGACTGACGCAGATCAGAGCATGAAGCTTGCGTCTGCGCGTGACGCTGTTGTGTCGGACCCGGGGGACTTCCTCGAGAACGAGCTCAAGGTGGCGGAGGAAGGCAAGCCCTGTCCCGAGTGTGGCAAGAAGGAGTGCACATGTCCTGCTGCCAAGTCGGGTGGTCCTGCTGCCAAGTCAGAGGGCAAGGAAGAGAAGGACGACAAGGAAGAGAAGACGTCGTCCGCTCAACAGATGCTCGATGACGCCGAGTATGGCCAGAAGCTGGCTGCTGCTCTGGATCACGCTTCTGGCATCGTTCAGGACCTGCGCTCAAAAGTTGCGGAGGGCACGACCCACAAGCACACTGCTGCTCCAGGCCCTGAGGTGATGGAGGCGGGACACATCAACGAGACGACCAAGCAGCCCGCTGCACAGACGAACTCTGTGCCGGCCAACCAGGCGTCTCATGGTGGCGGTCCCATCGACAGCAAGTTCCAGCCCCAGGGCATCGAGACCAACCGCGAGGACTACAAGGACCCCGACTGGACCAAGAACAAGGAAGCTGCCGCTGCCCTCGTTCGAGCCAAGGTCGCTGCTGCTGAGGAGTACGAGCAGGCGGGTCTCTACGATGCTGCCGAGCGTATGATCCACGAGGCTCAGGAGATCGGGTCGCGTGCCAAGCTCGCTGCGGACCCTTCCAGTCCTCAGGCATCGATGCCTTCCCACAGCACGAGCTTCAAGCTCGACACCGAACCCGGTCCGGCCACCCACGTGCCCGACAACTCCGGAATGATCTCGTCCACCAAGGCCAGCCTCAAGGACAAGAACCAGCGAGAGGCTGGTGAGTTCATGAGCGAGAAGGCCAAGAAGGACAACGCAGTGGCTGCCAACCTGAGCACCACTACGGGCCTCAAGCTTTCGAGCCTCACTGTCTCTGCCTTCCGCAAGCATGCCTCCGAACCCGCGGAGGAGAAGGAAGAGAAGAAGGAAAAAGCCAAGGCTGAGTCCGAGAAGGACGAGAAGAAGGAAAAGGCCGCGGCTGAGCGAGCGTCTCTTCGTGACATGCACGAGAGCAACAGACTTCAGATGGGTCTGGGTGCTGCTGGTGGTGCACTGGGTGGTGGGATGATCGGCGCTAGCTCACCGCGCAACAAGGCGATCAACGCTCTTGCTGGTGCAGTGCTTGGCGGCGGTGCAGGAGCTGGCCTGGGAGCACTCAATGCCGCAGGCAACAGGATGCTCTATCGAGGGATCGACAAGGCTGTTGGAAAGGGCGAGAACAAGAAGGCTTCGCTCACTCCCGACCAGGTCGAAGCTGCGCGGTCGCACCTCAGGAAGGTCGCGGCCAAGGCGCAGGATCCCAACGCTACTGAGGAGGAGCGCCAGAAGGCCGCCTCTCTCATCGATGCAGTCCGCTCGAGGTCCGAGGACACCGAGCTCACCCCCGAGCAGTTGCTCGAAGCCTGAGGAGTCAAAGGAACCATGAGCAAGGAACTGATGAAGCTCGCTGGGGACGTGCCTGGCATCCTCTCAGCAGCAGCGCAGCACATGCGAAAGCTGTCCACGCAGAACGTGGAAGCGGTCAAGCGTGCCAGCGCAGCGGAGCACGAGCTCCGGCTGATGAAGCTGGCCCGTAGGATGGAGGTTCGTGGCCTGGAGCCCAACCTCTCCTACGAAGAAAAGGTTGCGGGTCTTCGAGAGATCCCCGCTAAGAAGATCGCCAGTCTCGAAGAGGCTGTCGAGCTCGCAGCGGGCGGTTTTTCGCTGGGTCGCGTAACCAACTCTGACGACAGCGGTCAAAAGACCGCTTCGGACGGAGGAGAGCTTTACCACTCGAACACGGGTGGTGGAGACGACCTCGAAGAGTTCGTCATCAGCCAGCAGGCTTACGGCTGAGTCTGCCGGCAACCAGTAATCACCAGGAATCTCAGCAGGAGGAACTGAAAAATGGCCGATTTTGATCGACAGTTCGAGGTCGTCGCACCGGATCTCACCATGTTGTACCGGAAGCCCCTCGAGGCAGCAGACACCGGTCTTCTCGATCCGACGGGGACCTCTCCCGTGCCGCTCATCGATGGCGAGTTCGTACAGCTCAACGCTTCGTACCAGTGGATTCGCGCCACGGACACGACGCAGTTGTCGTACGTGTGCATCGAGGACCGCGGCGACTATGGCGTTCAGGCGAGTCGCAAGCTCTCCGCGCTGTTCATCGGAGGCTACGAGGCGGACACCATCGTGTTCGACTCGGCGCTCACCACTCTCGGCGCTCCCGTCATGCACGGTGACGTCACTGTGGGCGGTGCCACTCGTCGAGGTCTCATCGCTCACGCGACTGACCTCGTCGTCGGATACATCACGCGAACGGCAGCTAACAACGGCGGTCGTCTTCGTTTCCAGCAGACCCTGGTCTAAGCCCCGGCTAAGGCTAGAATCGAAAGTACAAGGTAGGAGGAAGAACACATGTCGAGCGCCAAGGAGATGCTCCTCAGCCAGCTCTCCGATCCGGGGGCGAAGAGCAAGATCGCCGCACGGTTCGGGGGCTACATCCGAGACCGCCTTCGCGAGGCCAGCTACACCGAGAAGGTGCTGCCTCCGGAGAACGTCGACCGGTCCCAGTGCCAGGTCTCACCCAACCACGATTCGCTCGTGAAGATCGAGTTCCTCGAGCCGAAGAGCCGCGCGATGGTCGTGACGTTCCGGGGTCAGCCCCGGGCGCAGTTCATCCGTGGTGAAAAGGTCGAGGTCCCGTTCATCACCATCATGAGCGACATGTTCCAGAAGCCGGAGCAGGAGTTCCTCGCTTACGCCTTCCCCATCGGGAAGGTCATCGAGCAGAATGCTGTTCGCGACATCGGTGAGGTCCAGGACCGCGAGTTCACGATCCACATCGAGTCGGCCGTTCAGGCTCTCCAGACGGAGGCCAACGGCGGTTCTGTCACCGCTCTGACCGCGAGCACCGTCCAGGCTGGTACCACGGTCGAGTTCTCCGTGGCCAAGGGCGAGCTCGCTCGCTCGGCCTCCACGGACGACGGAGTCGTGCTCCCAATCCAGCGCCCGGACATCGTTCGGCTCATGAAGCTGCTCGACGGCAACCGCCTCGAGTCAGACCTCATCCTCCTGACCTCGGTCGACTGGGATGACATCCTTCAGTGGACCGTCGAGGACCAGGGCGACAAGGTCCAGTCCGAGACCGTCGTCCAGGGCTGGAAGTACAACCTCCTGCTCGGCAAGCGGTACGTGCGGACCGTCAAGACGGACATCCTCCGTCCTGGCAACGTCTACTGCTTCACCTCGCCGGACTTCCTGGGCCGGTTCTACGTCCTGAACAACGTCAAGTTCTACATCGACAAGGTGATCAACATGGTCAAGTTTGTCGCGTGGAAGGACATCGGGATGTCCATCGTGAACATCGCTTCCGTCCGCAAGCTCGAGCTCTACTCGGGCGACGCGACGACCCTCGACACGAACGGCATCCTGTCGTCGGTCACTCCGAAGAGTGAGGAAGATCTGGGCGCGGAGAACAACCGGGCGGGCAACCGTCAGTTCTACCCCTCGGTGGTCTTCTTCTAGGCCCCTTGCGGCTTAGCTGTCGCATCAATCCCACCAACCGGAGGGGCATCGGCCGACGCCGGTGCCCCTTCTGTTCTTGAGGAGGATCGAATGAGTGAAGCAATCGTCACGCTGGTTGGAACGAGCCGAGACAGAGGCAACCGCCAGCTCCGCCGTCAGCACAACGTCAAGCGTCGTGTGTACCGGCTTGGACCGGACATCGTGGTCCGGCGTGGGCGTCGCGTACCCGTCAGGGCACCGGTGCTCAAGCCCTACCTCGCAGTCCTCGAGGACCTGCTCCGTATCGGGGCAGTCACGGCCTACGTTGGGAGCAAGGCTCTCAGTCACGAGGAGCTCGTGAAGCTGTGCGGCGGTGAGGCTCTCCCCAAGCCTGAGCCCGTTCAGGCTGACTCCATGCAGGTAGATCCTGTGACCGACGAAGAGGAGGTCGAGGAAGAGCCTGAGGAGGAAGAGGAGCCCGAAGAGGAGCCTGAGGAGGAGCCTGAGGAGTCCGAAGGACCCATGCCTCTGCCTGAGGGTTACGAGTCGCTGACCAAGAAGCAGCTACTCGCTCTCTTCGAGGAGCGCGATATCGAGGTCCCTGAGGACACTCGGAACGCCAACCTCATCGACGTGCTGGCTACCTGGGAAGCAGAGAACTTCTGAGGTCTAGGTGGCGCTGCAAGGACTAGAACAGCCGACCGACGCTGCGTTCAACGCTCACATCCAGAGCGTGCGTCTGTTCATGCGCGACTTCGCTGAGCTCAACCTCCTCATTCGTGGGGAGGAGAGCTCGGATCGCATGATTGCGTGGGCCACGGTCGACTTTCTCTCGGACTTCAACGGCACCCCACCCTTTCAGACGTTCTCTCTCGACGACCTACTTGCGTACCAGCTGCACAGTCTGGCTGTGCGNNTCATCTCGCTCTTACAGAGCCTGATGATCTTCTACGCCAGGAACCACCTACCCTTCAGTGACGGTGGCCTGTCGGTGAACGTGATGGACAAGGCGCCCATCATTCAGGCGATGCTTCAGCTATTCCAGTCGGCGTACGAGCAGAACAAGCGAATGGTGAAGACGGCCATAAACGTGAGCAGCCTGCTGGATACTGGACCCAGCGGTGTCCATTCGGACTACTATGCTCTTTCAGCCATCGGTTTCTACTGAAGAGGATTTCCCGTGCCCTACTCCGTAATACAGGCTCAGACAGCCACAGCTCTGGTGGACGAGCTCAATGGTGTTCTTCGTGCCCCGAACGCTCTCCAGATCTACGAGCCCAGGGACCACAGCGAGGAGACATTCATCAACCTGAACGGTCTGACGCTCGAGTTCACCACGCCAGTCGTGACCGTCACCTTCGCTACGGTCGATCCCATCTCCCTCACCGACGCTGTAGATGAGATCAACACGCAGGTGCAGTCGGCTGATGCCAACTTCGAGGCCAAGGTGGAGTACGCCAAGATCTATCCTGGCTCGGTTCGGCCACAGAAGCGTCTTACCTTCCAGACGTCCACAGCCGCAGGGCTCGTGGTCGACCTGGACAGCGCAACGTCCACAGCCGCAGAGAAGCTCGGGTTCGTCCGAGACACGGGCCTGACGCTCTCAAAGGCTCCTGTGGACTCTACCTCCATCGTGTCCGCTGGTGACACCATCAGCGGTTCCCACTACGTCATCATCTTCTCCTGAGGTCACAGATGCGAAGCAAGTACGAAGAGCTGGATAACTTCATCTGCGACGTCGGTCTACCCGACGAGACAGCTCCTGGCATCTCAGCCACAGAAGGCATGCTGTTCATGGCAGGTCTCAAGAAGGTGGCCCAGGAGGAAGTTGCGGAAGCTGTTGGCCCGATGGCCAGCATTCCCGACGAAGAGGGCGAGCTCGAGGGGCCCTTTGCGGCTTCTCCGCAGCAGGTGGCTCAGGCCATGGCGCAGATCATCGCCATGCTGTTCAAGCAGCAGGCCTGCTACGCCTACTACGAAGAGATCCTTCGTGGTCCTGACCGAGGCGGCGCTACGAACACGTTCTGTCAGAACTCGTGGAAGAGTCGCGACGCTGCTCGCTACTTCCTGAAGCGACTCGGCGCTCTGGTGCCTGGCGGAGTTCAGATCCCGCCCGCTCCCATGCCTCAGCCGCAGACAGATGTGAACGCCATCGTGAAGACCCTCATCGCAGGGGAACAACACCTCATCGTCCTGATGCGTCAGCTCAAGGAGCTCATCGGGGAAAACGACCCCATGTACTTCACTCTCGGCAAGTGCCTGGGTGACATGCAGGAGTCCGTCGACAACCTGTGGCAGCTCGTCCCAGCCAAGAAGAGCGGCGGCGACAGCGAAACCAAGATGGCCAGCGCCATTCAGCTCGCCAAGAGCCGCATCAAGAACGCTGCCTCAGACAAGCCCATGCCGGGTCCTGGAGACGTGGTCATCCCTGAGCCCGGCTCTGAGACGCCCGAGGCGTACACGCAGCGTGAGACCGCTCTGGCCCTTCAGCAAGCCAAGGCTGAAGCCATGGCTCATGCTGACAGAGCTCGTCAGCTCGAAGAGGTAGCCCTGTCCAGCCAAGCAGAGGCCCAGAACGCTGCGGCTCAGTCCGAGCTCTCACAGCAAGAAGCAGCCTCGAGTACCGAGGCAGCCCAGAACGCTCAGATGGAAGCTGCTGAAGCTCGTGAGTTGGCTACCATGAGCCAGGAGAACGCTGCTCAGCAGGCGGACGCCAAGATGCGGCTGTCCATGCGCATCCAGCAGATGCGCCAGCAGCTCGCCGACCTCGTCTCTTCTGACCCGGTTCAGGAGGAGGGCGTAGGCTTCGGCGAAGAAGCCGGTCCTGGAAGCCCTCTGACCGAGAGCCAGCAGATGCCTGAAGAGGAGGAGATGTTGGACGAGGAGGCTGCGACCTCTGCTGTCAACGCAACTCCTGACAAGGCGAAGAAGGAGACTGCGCAGGCGGCCAAAGCTCAGCAAGAGGCCAAGCAGCAGACTCAACAGGCCGCGGCAGCACAGGCCGCGGCAGGAGGCTAGTCGTGGCCATCCAACCACACACGCTCGCCTCCTTCCGTGACGAGATCGAGAAGCAGGCCATCTTCAAGAGCCCTGCTGATCGACGGCTGGAATCAGCCATACGCTCCAGCGGCATGACCGTTCCCAAGAAGAAGGGCTTCCTTGCTCGCAAGGCACACGAGATCGGTAGCGAGTTTGGCAGAGGCGCTGCTCAGCATGCCGAGGATGCCTCGGCAGGTGCTGTGCGTGGTCTGGCGAAGAACAAAGGCCAGATTCAGCAAGTCGCCAAAGGCGTAGGTGGGTCGACCACTGAGGGAGCTCTCGAAGCCGCTGGCAAGAAGTTCCCCAAGGTTCCCAGCAGGATGCTAGGTGCTGCCGCAGGCGGCCTAGCTCTCGGTGCTGCCGCAGGAGGTGCGTATCACCTGTACAAAAAGCACCGGCAGAAGCAGCGCAGAAAAGACATGATGAAAGGCTACCGGCAAGCTCACATGCAGCAGGCCTATCGCCAAGCTCGGCAAAGAGCTCAGCAAAGAGCTCGCGAAGGAGTGACTCAATGAGCAAGGAACTGGAAAGCTTCGTTCACAACCTCTACGCAGAGGAAGAGCAGCACAAGATCGCAGCAAAGGACTTGTCTCATCTGAGCGTTCCTGAGCTCGAGGCAGTCCTGGGTCTCGATGTAGATCCCGAGTTCGAGAAGGAGGCTGCCTTCGTCGTCGACTCCAAGGGCGTGGCAACCAAGGCCATGCACGGCCCCATGATGATGGCCAGCAACGATGCGCAGCGTGCTCAGCTGGCTCGTCGTCAGGCCGCCAAGAAGGGCAAGAAGCTTCTCAAGGCTGTTCGCAAGGTGGCTGCGGCTGAACCAGCTACGGTGCCCAACACTGGCAACGTGGAGTACGGCGGGGACGTCAACACTGGCAATCCCAAGCCTCCCGAGTGGCCTCGAGCTGCCATGGGTGTGGACGCTGCGGGCCGTAAGGCTACGCCGGCCGAAGCAAAGAAGCAGAGTGACACGGCCACTCCCCAGCATGTGGAACCGAAAACGGCATCCCTGAAGATGGCTGTAAGCGGTTCTCGGCTTCGCATGATGAGGTCTGCGCTGAAAGGAAAGTCCTAGTGGACTCAGCCGTCCTGAGTGCCTTTGGTAGGGAGCTTCAGAAGCTGGCTGGTCACAGCGCGGCTAAGAAGGTGATCAAAGGCATCCGTAAAGGCGGCAAGAAGGTGCGGAAGACCAAGCCCTCTGGTCCTCCACTCGTTGGTCCCTACACGTCTGGTCCTCAGCTGCTGCAACTAAGACTGAAGTGATACGCGGCCTCACCATAGAGAACTTCCGGGTCCGCTCTGTAGATGTGGATCGAAAGGAGCTCACCTGGGAGATCAACTCTGGGGTGGGGCGCTACGACTCGTCCGTAGACCCACGGGACTTCACCTTTCAGATCCTTCGCAGTGAGTCTCCTGAAGGTCCCTGGGCGGCCATCACACAGACCTTTGAAGATAAGTACCTCTTCGTAGATGCGCGGATCCCTGCGGGCGACAAGTACCGTCAGCTCTGGTACCGACTTCGAATCACACACAAGTCTTCTTCGGAGACGGAGGACACGCCCTCTGTTACGCACGAGGCTGACCCTGACTTGGTCGCCAACTACATCCGAAAGATGGAGCAGGTTCTGTTCACCCAGGTGATCGGACGTAAGTGCTGGCTCCTGAAGCGACGTACCTTTGGTCCTCGCTGTCCCAGTTGTTGGGATTCAGTGACGCAGAAGCGGACAAGAGCTCAGTGCCACGACTGCTACAACACAGGCTTTCTGCGCGGGTACCACGACCCGATTGAGGTCTGGATTCAGATCGATCCGCCCAGCAAGGCCAAGAAGAACAACGCTCAGCAGATCGAGCATGAGGTTTTCACGACAGGCCGGCTCACCTTCTACCCGAACGTGAGTCCTGGCGACATCGTCGTAGAGGCAGAGAACAAGCGCTGGCGTGTGGTCATCGTTAGCTTGTCTGAAAGGCTGCGAGCTCCTGTGAAGCAGGAGATTCAGAACATGAGGCAGATCCAAGACACAGACCTCGAGTACCGGATACCCATCAACCTCGAGCGAGCACTCAAGGACATCCAGCCCAGTCCTGGTCGCATGTATAATCTTCCCACCGACCTCTACTCCACAGTCGACGAGCAAACGCCCAACGTGTTCGCCAACTACGAGACCTACCCAAGCACCGCCAAAGAGGAATAGTCATGAGCAACTACGACGCAGCCACGCTTAGAGCTTTCGGAGACGAGCTGGAGAAGCTGTCTATCCTGGGAGCGGTCGGCCGAGGCGTGCTCAAGGCCGGACGAAAGTTCGGTCCGACCCAAAAGTTCACCGAGTCTGTCGCTCGACGTGCCTCCAAGGCGATGGGTAGCCAGGCTGGCGGGCAGAAGCTCATCGGTGGAGCTACTTTGGGAGCAGGTGCTCTCGGTGCTGGCGGATACCTGATGGGTAGGCGCAAGAATCAGGGCCAGAACGTAACCGTGGTGAAGTGACCAGTGAGCTGACATCTTTTGCTGACGAGCTGACGAAGGTGGGGATCGCTCCCATCCTTCGCACCAACACGTTGCGCACTGCTGCGGCCAAAATGATGGGCGTCAAGCCGCCCAAGGTTCCAAAGCCGCCCACCCAGGGATCGTTCAAGATCAAGACGAAGCTCAGCTACGAGACCATGAGCCCTGCGAAGTGGAAGCAGACGGCCAAGGACATGCCTGTCGTCATTGGAGCCACAGGCGTTGGTTGGGGTATCGGCAAGACCATCGCTGATGTTGCTGGGGAAAAGATGTTCGCCAAGGCGATGAGGACGGGCAAGAAGCCCGCCTTCCTCAAGCACGCTCCCTTGGTCACGGGTGCACTCAGTGGGCTTGGCACATACGCCATGATGCGTACGCGAGAAGAGATGAAGAACCGCAGGGAGGCTGCCGAGAAGCAGGCCGGCGTTCCTCCCGCTCCACAGAGCCGTAAGATTCCACGGAAGAAGCCTTCGGATCCCTGGCGGTATGATCCACGCCCCGCTGGAATCTTCGGACCATGACCGCTTCCCCCACAGCTCCCGAGTACTACTTGGGAGGTCAGGGCTATCCTCCCACCTTCCAGGTCGTTCGCCACTTCGTCGACTTCTTGCAGTGGCGCTTCCACAAGTTGCCGCCAGGTGCCTACCAGTGGCGTCCTGAGGACGGCGGCAGTATGTCCGGTGAAGGTCAGTCTGAGATTTACATCAGTGCTGACACGCCCATCGACCCGGCTGTGGTCGGCCAGAGGCCCGCTGTCTCTGTGCTGCGAAGCCAAGCTGCCTACAACGGCGTAGGCATGAACGACAGGGCCTACGTGGACATGCAGACCGGGGCAGAGGTCAAGATGGACCTGCTGCCAACGACCATCATGGTCAACTTCCTGTCCATGCTGCCAGTCGAGGCCGAGCGTCTTGCCTGGTACGGGCAGGAGCAAATCTGGACCTTTCGGGAGGAGATCATCAAGACTCTTCCCTGCTTGCTGTACACGGGACAGAGGCCTTCGGTCTCTGCTCCATCGCCGGCAGGATCGCTCGTCATGAGCTCGGACTACGAGTGGACTGTGGTCGTTGTGGCCATTCCAACGTACTTGCAGCACACGACGACCAAGATGCCGTTGAACAAGGCGATCCTCAACAGCATGAAGACAAACCTCACAGCAGAGCCGCCTACCGCGTCGCCATCTGTTGTGTGGCCCCTTCAGGGAACAGCCACTTCACAGCCCAGACAGACGAAAACTGACAAGGTTTCCGCAGTATCTGGGGGGGCTGACCTTCCACAAGAGGGGGATGACGAGGCATCATCTAGTGAGCCTCTGACGGTTACTATCGAGACCTGAGAAGGAGAATACAGTCATGGCAACCGTGTCGATCGACCGCCCCGGGGTTCAGGTCATCCAAGAGTTTCAGACCGTCAGCCCCACCATTCTGACGCCCGCGCTGCCCGCGAACATCCTCGGGCCAGCCTTCCAGGTCGTTGAGGCCGTGGATGACGAGGGGGAGTTCGACTCCGACGCTCTCATCGTCAGCCCTGCCCGGCTCCTGGCGACGTTCGTCTCCTCACCCTTCGAGTACGCCTCCATCGGCGGTAATGACCTGGTCCTGAGCGTCAACAACGGCGCCCCAGTCACCATCACATTCTCGACGGGTCCGAACCTCACGGCCACCGAGGCGGCCGACGACATCAACGAGGAGTCCATCCCGGGCCTGCTCGCTGAGGTAGAGGTCTCGGGGACTCAGCAGCGCCTGGTCCTGCGCACCACCCTCACGGGGGACAACGCCAGCCTTCAGGTCGCCACGGGCACCGCAGCGGCCGTCCTGACGGCTTTCGGCTTCACCGAGGGCTACACCGCCAAGGGCTCGTCTGGGTACACGAACTACTACCAGACCATCATCCAGGAGGCGGACTACCCTGACCCCAGGGACAATCTCGACGAGCTCGACATCGACTACGAGACCGTTCGCGTCTTCCTCGACGACGGGGCGAGCAACGTCGTCGAGGTGCTCAAGACCGAGACCTTCCTTCAGGGCAACACCTCGGCCGTGACCGTCGCTGATGATGGTGACGGGGACAACCTCTCTCCCTATCTCGAGTTCGAGGAGGCGTCCTTCGACGGCAAGGCCGTTCTCGTCGGCACGGTCGACTGGAACACGCTCACCTACCCCGGTGACTTTGGAACGTTCACGTTCGACATCCTCTTCGACGGAGGCGCTGCAACCACAGTCACCTTCGCAAGTCCTGCGGACGCATCCGAGGCTCTGTCCCAGTTGAACTCTGGAATCTCGGGATCTGGAGTGGCCTATTTCCTGGCTGACGGTCGAGTGGCTATCTACTCCGACACCACAGGTTCGACCTCGAGTGTCGAGATCGGCTCCGGCGGTACCATCGACGAGACGACCATCGGCTTTCCAGTGGGCTTTTCGGCCACGGGCGGTCCCTCCACCGCCTTTGCCAGCGGCTCTGTTGACCTGACGACTCTCACCATGTCCACGGACGTGCACAACCGTGTGCTGGCCATGAGCATCGACGGAGACACCCTTCAGCAGTTGGTGATGCCTGCGACGATCAGTGTTGCGGCAGACATCATCACAGAGATCAACAACCTGTGGGGCGCTGGTGTGGCTGCACTGGGCTCAGGAAACGAGCTCGAGCTCAACAGCCTCGCAACCAACGGCGGTGTCGAGTCGGTCATTCGTATCGACAAGAACGTCTCGGACTCGACCCTTCTGACCAACCTGGGTCTCACCACCTCTGGTGACCCATTCGAGACCGACGAAGCCGTTCATGGCTCTCCGTTCGACCCGGCTGTCGGCGATGAGGTTTGGGTGGACGGTGTGAAGCTTGGCGAGATCACGGAGCTCCCCGTGGTGGCTCCACGCACCAGGCTCCGTCTGGACTCCGAGCAGCTACTGACGTTCACGGGCTCCACCTGGTACATCCAGGCCAAGAACCTGGACAACTCCGCCTCGACCGCCACCCGGCCGAGCTCGGACCTCATCGTCGATGAGAACTCGGGCAACATCACGGTCAAGCACGAGCTCTTCCGAGATTCTGCGGGCGTCGAGACCCAGGCCGGTCCTTTGGCCACGTACATGGCGTACACAGCTCTGAGGCTCGATGTCTCATCTGTGGGCGAGGACTTCAGCCTCCTGCGCTACGGGACCACGACCTCTCTCGATAACGATCTCGCTCCTCTGGACACGCAGAACCCTCTGGGCCTGGGGATGTACTTCGCCCTGCTGAACGCTCCTGGCGTCGAGGTCACGGGCTTGGGCCTGGACGACGTGTCCACCTCAGAGCCTGAGGGCACGCTTGTGTCCTACACCAAGGCCTTCGAGTACCTCGAGTCAAAGGACGTCTACGCCATCGCTCCGCTGACCCACGAGATCCCTGTGGCTCAGGTCGGACAGGCACACGTCGACGAGCTCTCCGAACCGGAGAACGGCCTCGAGCGCTGCCTGCTCTTCAACCCGAATCGTCCTTCGCGCAAGGCCGACACTCTCGTCGCCAGCACGGCGACGGCCAACGTTTCTGGTCCTCCGACCAATGACGTCAACACGGGCATCGCCAACCTTCAGACTCTTCTGGCTGCGGCCGGAGCGCCCGGTCCCACCTACACCGAGTCGGACGGCGTCTTCATCGAGTTCGAGGATGACACCAACAAGTACCTCGTCGAGAGCGTCTCCGGAGGTGTCATCACCGTCAACGACGGTCCTCTGAGCGCTTCCAACACCATCTTCTACGACGGTGGTGGTTCACCGGTGTTCACCTCTGTTCTCGTCGACACCCCCATGTCGGTCAAGATCCTTGGAGGCACCCTATCTGACCTGACGGACGAGGCCACGGCCTACGCCGCCATCGCCCAGGGCTTCAAGAACCGCCGTGTTATCTGCACGGCGCCCGACAAGGCCAAGGCCAGCATCGACGGGCTCGATACGCTCATCGAGGGCTACTACCTCTGCTGCGGCCTCGCTGGGCAGATGAGCTCGGTGGTTCCTCAGCAGGGCCTCACGGAGAGTCCTCTGACCGCCTTCACGGGCGTGCAGGGTTCGAACGACCGCTACGGCGAGATCCAGCTCAAGATCATGAGCGGCGGCGGTGTGTGGGTCTTCGAGCAGGAGACCGACTCCGACCCAGTCCGTACCCGACATCAGCTCACCACGGACATGTCGACCATCGAGAAGCGAGAGGACTCGATCCGCCGCATTCTCGACTTCGTGGCCAAGACGGTTCGTGCCTCGCTTCGAACCTTCGTCGGAGGCTACAACATCACCACCACGGTTCAGGATGCCATCAACAGCACCCTGGACGGGATCGGTCGTCTCCTCGTTCGTCTCGGCGTTCTCACGGCGTTCAACGTCGATGCGATTCGCCAGAGCTCGACGGCGCCCGATACGCTGGAAATCGACGTCACGGTCGGTGTTCCGTACCCGCTCAACTACCTGAAGGTCACCCTGATCGTCTGAGGCACACATGAGTTTCCGCTACAATGAAGATGCCATGAGCCTGGAAGAAGACTTGGTCGACATTCTCAGCGAGGCCGCCAGGGACTCGTCTGTGAAGCAGGCCCAGAGCGACTCTGAAGCTCTGGGCGACGCCAGCGGAGGGATCGCACGCATCGCGGAGGGCAAGACTCCTTCGGATGAGGTGATCGCTCTGCTGTACGGGCAGAACGACAAGACTGCTGCGCAGGAGATTGCGGAGCACCGTGTCCGTAAGCAACTCCACAAGCTTGCGAGCCGTAACCACCGGCTCGTCGATGATTTTCTCACTGCGGCTGAGGGCGACTGACCAGGCCTCTGAGCTAAGAAGGAGACAGACAAATGGCAGACGCTAGTTTCGCGAACTGGAAGCCGTACGAGAACTACGTTCAGACGGGCGGCGAAGGCCCCGGCATGGTGGACGGGCAGTTCATCAGCGGTGCCTTCGTGGGGCTGTTTGCGGGTCCCTCGAGGCTCGCCTCTGTCGGTGGTGCCCTGTCCTTGGGCGCAGCCATCGACAGTCCTGCGGCGGCCTCACAGATCGTTTACCCGGTCGGCATCACCCAGAACTTCAACATCAGCCACAACAGGCAGTTCAGCCGCATCTTCGAGCTCGGCTCGGAGCGGTCGTACTTCATCTCTGGTCGGACCATCGGTCAGCTGGGCCTGAGCCGCATCCTGTACCACGGCCCGAGCATTCTCCGGGTGCTCTACGCCTACTACCAGGACCTCATCCCCAACACGATCGTTCCCTCCGTCTTCCCGAACGTGGGCGCAGGGGCCATCCCCAACCCGCACGACGTTCAGATCCCTCCGGGTTACGAGAACTTCTTCTGCAACCTGGCCTCGGACCTGTTCGCTCAGCCCATCGGTCTTCTGGTCGTGGTCAAGGACTCGAACCAGGACACCTACGGCGCCTTCTACCTCGAGGCGTGTCACATCCCGAACCACACCTTCGCGACCGACGCCCAGGGCGTCATCGTGCAGGAGTCAGTAGCCATCCAGTTCGAGCTCGCAGTGCCCATCGCTACGCGCACAATCGAGCTCATCGACTGACACGTCACTGAAGAGGGATTGGTGTGGGGGTATATTTTGCCACAGGAAGTCATAACAGCCCTGGTGAACTTGGGGGTGCTGGGGCCCTTCCTTGGTGCTGCTATCTGGTACATCACCAGGCTTCAAAAGGATCTGAAAGAGATCCAGGACAAGCGCATCAAGGACGCACAGGAGGTTGTTGATCGTATCTTAGATCTCGCAGAACAGCACAACAACACCACGAACCAGCTTCAGCTGGTGTTGCAGCAACACGCCGCAACACTGCGTGAGATCAAAGAAGTCATCAAAGACATCTCTCGCGTAGTCCCGCAGTAGCTCGTCGGAAGTTTCGACGACTAGAAAAAGGAGAGTCGCATGGCGAAAAAAGAAGAGAGCGTGGAAGAGCGGAGGAACCGACTTCGCGTTCACATCGACGCCAGGACGGTTCCGCCTGAAGAGTTCGAGGAGTGGGATGACTGGGGCGACGACGAGACGACCGACATCATCGACCTGTCCCTTGCTCGCCTAGAGCGCACAACTAAGGAGTGCAACAGCTCCTTGAAGAAAGCCATCGACGATATTTCAAAGGCTGGTGAGGACGTTCAGGAAGAGGTCGAGAAGCTGCGAAAGGGAAGCGACCCGAATATGCCTGCCGTCAAGCCAGAGCCGAAGAAGGTGGCTGGGGATTGATCCATGTCCATCGCCTGGACCAAGATCAGTAAGGCGTACAAGCTACAAGGCCGGACCACCTTCCAAGGCCTCGACATCTCGATCGAGAACAAGAAGGGGTCCGTTAGGCGTTGGTACGACCCGCACGGCAAGGAGAAGGGCTCTACCAAGATGCACTTCGACTACGGCTACATCCGTAGGACGAAGGGCACTGACGGCGACCACGTAGACGTCTACATCGGTCCTAATCCCGAGGCGACCACCGCATTCATCGTCAACCAGATGAAGAAGCCCGAGGGTGAGATCAAGAAGGACGGCAAGGCCTGGACGAAGTTCGACGAGCAGAAGGTGATGCTCGGGTTCGACTCAGCCAAGGATGCCAAGGCCGCCTACATGAAGCAGTACGATGATCCACGCTTCTTCGGTTCGATGAAGGCCATGCCCATGGAAGAGTTCATCTCGAAGGTCCTGCGCAAGGACAACCACGGCAAGAAGGTGGCTGAGCTCTTTCTCAACAACCCGAACGACCCGTTGCATATCCCTCCTACGGAGAGGAAGAAGCTGCGCAAGAAAGCAAGCGGGGACATGCTCCAATACTTCGCCGACAACCCGAAGAAGTACGAAGAGTGGAAGGCGCGGCGTGAAGCCAAGGAGCGACGTAAGGCGATGAAGAAGACATCTAAGTTCACCGCGGGGGACAAGGCTCTACTCGCTGCTGCCACTGTGGGTCCTGGTGTTGGCTTTTACGCAGCGCTTCCCAAGCACGTGAAAGCGGGCATCAAGGACGAAGTCCGAGATCCTCGTCTGTATTCCAACATCCGAGGCATGGCTTCGGGTGAGTCTAGAGCCGAGCGTGTAGATGCTCACAAGAAGCTGGACATGTCCAAGAAGCACACCGTTGGATCGGCCATACGCTCAGGCTTCACGCGGAAGAAGGCTTCTGACGAAGTTCTCCTCTACGCCGAGCTCAAGCTGGCTGGTGAGAACCTCGAGTCCATCCCGGCTTTCACCCGCCACGCCGACTACGGCAAGGACATGGAGGGTATGGGCGACAGGGATCGAAAGAAGAAGGTCGCCGAGCTCGCCAAGGAAGCTGTGTCTCGAGGCTGGGTCGAGAAGATGGTGCGCTCTGGTGCCTCGAAGGCGAAGAAGCCACGCTTGCAGAAGTTCATCGGCAACCAGGCCAAGGCTGTCGAAAAGAGCGTGGGTAACGTTGGCCAGGTTCAGATGGTCCCTCGTGTCGCGAAGCGCAACGCTGCGTTGTTGGAAGCGGTGAAGCACTCCTCCAAGCTCACACCCAAGCAGGAAGCTATCGCTGAGCGTCTCGACGATGTAGGCATCGGGCTGCTTGCTGCTCCCTACGCTGCGGATGCTGTGTCCAAGCTCAAGAACCGTCCAGGAGCTCTTGGAGCTGTCGGCAAGGGAGCCGTGGCTGCCAAGAGGCAGATGGTGAAGCACGAGATTCCCATGGAGCTCACCGGCCTGGGTCTCGTTGCTCCTGGGATCACGAACAACCTCGCCAAGGGCGTCGACAAGGCCAAGGCGAAGCTCACGAAGAAGTCCGAGCTCGACAAGTTCGCTCACGACAACATCCCGGACTACGAGTACATGACCGAGATGGAGAAGCAGGCCATCATCTCCTTCTTGAAGCGCACTGGGTCTGCTGCGCTCAAGGGACTCAGGGGGGGAGTTTCTGCGGCAGGTAAGAAGGGTAAGGCCCTTGATCGCTTGGGTCGTATACAGAGCAAGGGCGTCCGTCCTGGTGCGGGAGCAGGTGCCTCCGCTGCTGCCAAGGCACCTACCAAGGCACCTGGTAGTCTCATCACGCCGAAGCGACTTCTCGTGGGCGGGGCTCTCGTAGGTACTGGTGCGGGCCTCTACACCGGCAAGAAGGTTGTTGACACAGCCGCCGCTCGGTTGGATCCGCGACATCACCGTGAGCGTCAGTGGCGCGACCCATCCGTGCGTGGGCGCGGCAGAGTTTTCTAGGCAAAGCACTGGCGGGAGGTGACGCTCCACCCGTGCGGGCAGGAGTAGGTGCGTCGCCATTCGCTATGCAAAAAAGAAAATCCAGAAGGGCTGCCCCCCTGTCTGGTTTTCTTTCGAGCACACTGTTCTGTCCCTGGGTTCGCTCGTGCTCCAGAGATCTAGCAGGCCTCCACCAACCTACTACCTTTGTAACTGGGGTGGACCAGTTGCCTCTGAGTCTTTGAGGCGATCTTCAGCCTATCCGTAGGTACGGGCAGGTACCGGCCTGCATGTGCAGACGTGCGTTAGATAGGAGCACCTAGCGTCTTCTGTCGCAGACTCTATGCGACCAACGCATTTATCCTGTCCTGAGGATACGGTGCAGTGATATGTAGGGCCCTCACGGGTGCCGGCCAGGACGCCGAAGTGAGAACCGCTTCTCACTTCAGTATACTCATAGGTGCTATGCGCAGTGTTTTGACAGGCAGGCAAAGAGAAAGCCCCGAAGGGCTCGTCTCTTTCAGTTCAGCAGAGTCTCGGGCTGTGACTCTTCGGTCGGCATGACCGTTGTTGCTCGTACTTGCTTTCTTCGCTCTTCGTCGAGGAATGCACAGAGCATATCGTAGATCTGCTCTAGCTCATCCATGATGCTGTCGATCTCTCGCACGACCTGCTGGCCGGAGTAGAACTCCAGGACCGAGTCCTCCCTGAAGCAGAGAAGCTTGTTGAATAAGGCATGCGCCTTGTCGTGTTCGGGCTGAAGCACATCTTCGAGGTCTGGACGCAAGAGCTTCAAGACAGCGAAGTGCGGGCAGATGATAACCCGCAGTCGGTTCACGTGTTGCTCTAGGCTCGCTATGAATGCGGGATCGAAGTCCTTTAGGGCCATGAGTGTTCTCCTTTCACTGTCTTATAGGTGATCTTGGGAGAAAGCTAGCAAAGAGAGAGCCCGCGAGGGACTCATCTCTTACCAGTCCGGCGCTTGGTTCTTGCGAGCACATGAGTAGCAAACCTCGTAGTAGCACGAGGGTTCGTCCCATGGCTTGTGCCCTACGATTTCCGACACAGGAACCGACTTGTGACAGAAGTCGCAGGACTGCTTGGGGTTGAGCTCTGCGCGCCACTCTGGGTTCTGTGGATCTCGCAGCTTCTCTCGCTCCTCTGGTGTCAGAGTCTTGAGAACCTGTTTGCACTTACGGCATCCGTAGACACCGTCTTCGCAAGTTCCCTTGTGTAGCGGCTTGCCCTCAAGGAGCAGGCCGTCGTACTCACCGAGGTCCACAGGACCCCCCAAAGAGAAGTCATGCATCGACGAGCTCCTTGAGCTTATCCGCCACGTTCCTGTAAACGAGGCAGACACATCCAGGGTTGCCGTAGAAGTGTCCTTCGCAAAGGGCATCCGCACGCTTGAGCGCTTCCGCACGAAGCTCCTTTACACGCTCCGGCTCGGCGCCCTGTGCAGCTTTGACCAACTTGTCGGCGTTGGTGCAGGCCTTCGTGTAGTACATGTACTTACTAATAATAGACATGTGAACGTCCTCCTTCTGTTGCTTATAGGTGATTTCGGCAAAGAAATGAGGCAAGAGAGAAACCCAGAAGGGTCTCGATCTCTACTCGCGGACAGCCAAGCAGTCCTATTCGCTTCCCTTGATTGATGGGCTTCAGATGAAGCCGTTGTTCAAGGTGGTGCACTCCTCGTACTCACCTTCGTAAGTAGTCGGGCGCAACGCCTCGTAGATCCGCCGCTCCAGCATCTCGGTGTCACCCTTTGCCAGGACGACGTCGATGAGCTGGATGGGTCGCGCCTTGAGCAGTAGCCCACGGATCTGTTCGCGCGATAGACGCACCAACGAGGCCACGAGTGCGGCCTTGGTGTTGGTGGTCAGGTTCGGAACCAGAGCGTTGATGCGCTCCAGTTGCTGATCTCTTACCTCGAGTACCTCTTTGAGCTCTTCCTCGAGCTCGTTGCAGAGCTCTCTGTAGGAAGACTCACTAGCGATGTGTACCGCGGCCTCCTCGAACTCAGTCAGGGTCGGTTTGTACATGATAGGGTTCTCCTTCATATGCTTATAGGGAGATCTCCACATCATTTGGCGCTAGATGATGACTTTGTAGTCCTGGTTCTCGAAGGTAGGTGCCTTCCGCTCGTCAGCAGCTGCTTCCTCGAGCGTCCTGCCGTCCTCGAGCACGATACCGCTACCGCCGGAGTCGGATAGACGTTGGTTCCTCTCCTTCGTCTTCTTCTGAGCTTCGGTGTCGCGCATGAAGGTGATGAAAAGCTCGTTGCGCTCGTCCACGGTGGCTGGTGTGTCGAGCTCGAGGTCTCGGGACAGCGCTGTGATGATCTCGTGCTGTCGCTGGTCATAGTGATCAGGGCGAGCAAGAGCGTCCTGTACGAGCTTGGACATGTCTCCTTGAAGGTACATGTCGATGAGCGTCTCTGGCTTCTTGACAGGCTCAGTCGCGGCTACGAAGTGGCCGAGGAAGTCCTTGAACGCTTGAGCTCTGTCCTCTCCCTGAGCCATCTCTTGCATCTGCTCGAGGTGGTCGTGCTTCGGGCGGTTGTCCTCGAGGAAGTCAGGCAGGGCTGGCAGCTGTGGTAACTTCGGCTTCATCCTTCTCCTCCATAGCGTAAGCCGTGGCTATGCGAGGCGGCAACCAAGGCATCACGTTCGCCTCTTCCCAGAGCTGAGTGCGGTCCTCGATGGCTGTGTACTGCTCCAGAGTCTCGAACCCATGGAACTCACAAACCTCGAGGAACCCTCGGTAGTAGATGAAGGCCTCGATGGGCAGGATGCCGTAGGCATTGGCTGCGAGCTTCAGTGCCTTGTGGAACGGGTAGCGTTTGGCGTAGGCCCTGCCGCCGACGAGGGCAGCGTAGACTGTGGAGTACGCTTCTTCGGCCAGAATGGTCCTTGGGTTTCCGTGGATGCTGTCGAGGATCCCCTTTGGCGCCTGAAGCGACGTCTTGAGCTCCCACCTGTGCTTGAACTGGTCGTAGCGACTCCTAGCTCCAGTGTCCTTGTAGTTCATGCCGGCGCGAGCGATGAGCTCTCGGGCTGGTGTGATGGCCCAGTAGCCCACTGTCCGTGCCCACCTCTTCGATAGAGGCCTCTTGTGGCCGATTCGGGTGTAGCGCTCCTTGGGGTCGAGCCCGAGCTCACGGAGCTCGCTGGGGTGGAGCGTCAGCCAGTCCCACCAATGCAGGGGAGTCATCGGTCACCCACCTTTCTTTTTGCCTCATCCCAACACCACTTGGAGCAGTACCGGTCCGTCTTGATGCACAGGAGGCCGCAGAGGTCGCAGGGACGCCCGTTCTTGTCCAGGAAGGACTCGTAGACCGTCAGGGCCGTCTCGACGTCTCTGGGGCGGATACCGAAGGCCTGGGCGAGGAGCTCAGGGGAGCTTTCCAGCTTCTTGTTCAGGAACCAGAGGTGTCGACAGAGCTCGCCGTAGGACAGCGGAACCCTGAGCACGTACTCAGGGACCTGCCAAGTGCCCTGGATGGGTGAGTCATCACACCGATGAAGCACGTCACCGTGGTCTGTCCCGAAGAGGTTCAGAGCCATGGTCTTCTTTCGCTCGTTCTTCGATGGAGAGCGAGTGATCCCACGCTCTCTTCTCCAGCGGATGATGGTGTACCGGCTGAGGCCGGACTGTCGGGCGAGCTCCTCGTCGCTGATGCCTGCCTTGGCGTCTTCGAGGAAGTGCTCATCGAGCCACGGGAAGGTGTCCTTCGATGGTGGCTTCTTCCGTCCCTTCCAACCCCTCTTGTTCGGATGCCGAGGGACAGGCTCGAGGTCAGATGCGGCTTGCGTCGTCCGAGGTACGAAGACCACATCACTTTTCGGCATCTGCTTTAGCCGAGCTCGGAGCTCGGGGGGTAGCGTGTTCTTGTCGTCGTCCATATACCCTGTACTTACGACACTTCAGAGGTCACCCTCTTCAGCTCTCTCGTTTTATACTTACTACTTATGTTACTTTCAGCTAGTCTGCACTTCAAATGATCACACAGCTACTCATAGAGTAGAAGAGAGAGTGTTTAGAGTAAGTAGCGTAAGTAGTAAGTACTGAAGCAAGGAATAAGAGGGATGGACACACAGGTCAAAGCCATGGTCGCCGTGGGCAAGCTGAACGGAAGCGACAGCAAACCCTTCCAGAAGCTCATCCGGATGAACTGCGAGAAGGGTCGGCTGGACAACAGCCGACAGGCAGTCGCCGGGGTGTTGCTCTACGAAGGAGTCAAGGTCGGGCAGATCCCTCGGCCCGTAGGGATGCAGACGAAAGAGCTCGTCTCCTTCGCTGAGGAGATGATCAACCAGATCGCTTCGGACTACAACTCGATCGGGGGCGCACTCACAGCCAAGGGCTACGCCTCGGTGCAGGAACTCTCTACCGAGATGCTGAACCTCTGGCTCAACTCCTTCACTCCTGAAATCCCCACGACCGTCGACCTCGAGAAAGGCCTCCTCGAGGAGGAGCTCAACGCTCGGTTGGCCCTGACCGCTCAGGCACTGCTCGATGAGATCTCAGAGAGGGTCAAGAACTACGACAAGGACGAAGTTCTGCGCCACGTGAAGAATGGTGCTGCGGAAGCGGTGCTCGAGATAGAGGTTGGAAGCCTCGAGGCTCTGTGCATGAAGGCCGCCAGGCAGATGCTCTGGGCATTCCAGAACCCGAACGAGGCTGCACACCGGAAGGCCCACGGAGAGCTCCCATGACGACAGAGGAATGGCAGTGGTTGTACTGGGACGACATGCCCCTCCTCTACATGGACTTCGAGACGTCGGGGTTCACACGGGATGACAGGATCTGCGAGCTCGCGCTCATCATCGCTCGAAAAGGAGAGGTGCTGCAAAGCTACGAGGCCAGAGTGAACCCCATGTGTGAGATAGACGAGGGAGCCACAGCCGTCCATGGCATCTCAAACGAAGATGTGGATCATCTGCCTACGTTCGAGGACCTCTTTCCCGAGTTCAGGCACTTCTTCTTTTGGGGAGCTCCCTGGGTGTCGCACAACATGCCGTTCGACATGAGGATGCTCGACTACTCCTGGTCCTACAAAGAGTGGCCTCGAGGGATCCCTTCGTTGTGCTCTTTGGCCTATTCGAAGAAACACCCCACGACCAAGATGCGCAGAAAACACAAGCTCGTGGACTTGGCGAACTACTTCAACGTCCACTTCGAGCCCGGGGAGCTTCACGGCGCCATGTACGACACGCAGCTGTTGTCTCAAGTCGTACCTCTCATGATGGGACGTCGCACCATCGGAGAGACGATGTCGAAGTACAACCACGAGTGGCGAGAAGGAAAGTAGGCAAAAGAAGAGCTCTACCGGGGGGGTGGTAGAGCTCTTCAGGAAGGTGGCTGATCTCTCAGCTACCTGTATCCCTCATAGCACGTTTCATGTCCTTTGAGAACAACAAGACGTGCGCTTCACAGTCCTCACACCACTTCGTGTCTGTCTCGTCGAAGGAACCGAAGTCGTCCAGCACCTCTTCGGTGTTGGTTCTCACCCACATGGCGATTTGTACGTTGGTTCCGCCGCAGCGAGAACAGTACATCTCGCACTCGCACTCCTCTTTCGCGTTGCCGCAACTGTCACAGGCCCCGTGTGCCATCACTTACCTCCGAAGATGTCGTGCTCTGGGTCGAGGACCCGAGGAGCGCCGATGTAGTAGGGGTCGACGCCCTCCGAGAGGTCGCCGAGAAGAAGGTCTTCCATCCCGAGGATGCATGCTGTATGGATAGCAGCTTCCTCGTGTTGGAGCGGTTTGCCGATGTTGTCTCCGTCCCCGTACAGGTCAGGAGCGATGGACCACACGAATGGCCGCATGAAGCTGTCGGTGTCGTAGCCGACGAACGGGGCCTTCGCCTCATCGAGGACGAGCTCCCACTCTCGGTTGGGGTCACGCACCACCACCTTCTTCAGGCACCTGTTGGGGAACCAGAAGGCCGTGTCGGGCCACAAGCCATGCGGCATGGCATGGGCGTAGATGACTGCGTTGTTGTACCGCTTGGGGTCGAGACAGCTCTCAGACTCCACGACGCTGTAGGCGTGGTCGACGCCGTACAGCCTGTCTGGGATCGAGTGCGCCATGTTGTGGAGCTCGAAAGCCCACGCGCTGACGATGAAGCGCACCTTCCACATCAGTGGGACCTTTCGGTCTTGGAGCTTGAGCTTGCTCCTCACGTGAGGAGGGCACTCCATCAGGTAGGCCATGTCGCCTGTGCTCAGTTGAGTCTCTGGCTCGTACTCCATCATGACGTCCAGGAACTCTGCATCATCTTCTGTGAGACCCCCAGGGTCGACGATCTCTACTGGAAGGCGGTACTCACCTCGCTTTGGGATGACAGTCCCAGGCACGCGAGGAGGCCAACCTTCGGCAGGCGCAAGAATAGAACTCTTGGCCTTCGTTTTCTTTTTGCTCGGGGTCCATATAGTCATGTTCACCTCCAAGCACTAATAGGCCGTTCTTTAGACGTATCAGCACCCGGAAGGAGCCATTCACAATGAAATGCCCGACATGCAACAGCGAAGACCTCATGTGCACAGTCACCATCACGAGGGCGTTCTCTCTAGCGAAGAGAGGAGGCAACCTTGCCCTGAGAGGCGGCAAGATCACGCAGCCCGACATCAAGAACGCTTGGGCGAAGACCGGCCCAGGCAACGACAAGATCATCAGAGGTCCCATCTTCTGCACGGACTGTGACGAAGAGCTCTTCTACGTCCAGGGTGCCAAGCACAACCCGTACAAGGGCTCGTACAAGGACGCCGAGGAGATGGGCGCTGAACACTTCATCGAGGGAGGAGACCTCGAGGGAAACTGACGTACAAACCTACTCACCTGGTTAGCCCGAGAGGGTGGGTAGCATCGTCCAAGAAAGCCCACGCCGACAACAAAGCTCGCTGGAGCTCGTACCAACAAGCAGCAGTCATCTTCGAGGCTTTAGAGTTTGTCGGAGATGATCGGGAGCGTGGGTTCATCCAACATGACATCAAGTGGCAGTGCTCTACTAAGTACTGGGGGGAGACGACCAGCTTCGTAGGATGTCTGACCAAGCTACGTGCCGAGGGGATCTTCGAGTGGAGGATAGACAAGGAGACAGGCAAGGAGATTCATAAGGTGTCCGCTACTAGCGGCGCCCCGTGCAACGTCTACTGGTTTACGGAGAGTGTTTTCATTCGCCGAGAAGAGCTCAGGAAGGCGGTGGTTCGTAAGATCGAAGAAGAGGAAGAGACCAACCGCAACAAGTACAACAAGCGACCGCCCATCAACGTGCTGAAGTCAGCGCTGGAGACCTTGCCAGAGGGTCTTTCGTCTGATGCTGATGATCTTCTGTGTTGGGTGGAGTCTATAGTGGAGAGTGTTAGTGAGCACTAGGTTACAGATCCTAGAAGAGAACCTACGCTACTGCGATGAATGCGACCTACACAAAGGTAGGACCAACCTCGTGTTCGCCAGGGGCAACCCAGAGGCCGACCTCATGTTCGTGGGTGAGGGACCAGGAGCTACAGAGGACGAGGAAGGCATTCCCTTCGTTGGAGAGTCCGGTCAGCTCCTGGACAAGGCGATCAGGGCTATGAGGCTCGACCCGGAAGACGATGTGTACATCTGCAATGCGGTGAAGTGTCGTCCTCCAGACAACAGGACCCCAACTACGTATGAGGTGGACAAGTGCCACCCCTATCTGAGTGCTCAGATCGATCAAGTAGATCCTCGGGTCATTGTCGCACTCGGCAAGACGGCCGCGCGTGCGCTTCGTTTGCCTGTACGTAAAGGCTGGGCCGGTCAGTGGGGTATCTACGGGTCCAAGGCCATACCGGTCATGGCCACCTACCACCCTGCCTATCTCCTCAGGACACCGTCCATGAAGAAGGTGGTGGGGAAAGATCTAGCCGCAGTGCTCAGAAAGCTCGGTAGGTAGTACACTGAGCGCATGGCAACCGTAACTATGACCAGGGCCCAGTACGACGCTCTCGTTGCTGCTGGAATCGAAGGCGACGAGACAGAAGTCAAGAGGCTTCAGAAACTCATCGACGATGCGAACAGCATCAAGAGGTACCGCCTCTTCATCCGTTGGCAAGACGTGGGCGGGCAGGCCCCTGCCACCATCGAGCTCGGCAAGGGGTGGCCCGAACAGCAGACGTACCTGCTCGAGAAGGAGACGCTGCCGATCGCCAGAGAGGACGTAGACGAGGTGATAAGCATTCAGGCTGAGAATGCTGTCGACGTTCAGGTGACCTTGGACGTCAACGGCGTGGTCGGGTGGACTCTCGTAGACGACTTCGACTTCGTAGCAGCAGCAAGCTGAAGGAGACTCATGGAGAAGAAAACGCTGAACAACAAGGGTGTGGGGAAGCTGATGCTGTGGACGATTTCCCCGTACCCGCATGACGCTGTACACGAGCTGTTGGCTGAGCTCTCGGATGAAGACCTCATCTCTGGGTTCACCATCTTCGGGGGATCGCTGGCCCGTATCTGTTGGGCCGAGTTCGGCAGGCGTCGTGGGTATGCCGACTTCGAGGTCAAGACAACCGTGCTCGACGGCCGTGTGGACCTCACCTTCGAGGCGGAGGCCAAAGCGATTCACGAAGGACCTATACTAGGAGACCCTGATATCTGATGGACGGAATGGGACGAGCGATCATCCGGATGCAAACCGATGACGCTTCCTACGGTGACATAAGGAAGATCATCAAGAGCATCTTGGAGAGTGAAGACTTCAGATCACGAGCTAGCTCTGTGAGCATGCTCGTATCTGACACCACCCAAAGCAAGAGGGAAGAATATGCCAGGGCGCTGGCTATCATCCTGCTGAGTGACTTTGAGCCCAGCGACTCTGCGAGCAGCACCCACATGACCATAGCGACCCCCTTCTTCGTTCGGCACTGCACCCCGCCCCCTCACGGTGCATGGGAGAGTAGCGGGCACCTGGTGTCGACGAGAAACAAGAAGGGCAAGGCTGACACCGTGCGGGTTTCAGCTTACCTGAGGGACATTCTGATGGCCTTGGAGGATCTGTGGGGCGTTCCGGGTCATCTGGTGACTTCAGGAGCGACTACGGCTCCGAGAGTGTAGCCGCAAGACAGAACACCTTCTGACCTATCAGCGTGTGATGCGAAGGAGGCGCCTCACATGTTCGAGAAAAGCAAGGAAGCAATCAAAAGACATCAACATGAGGTGAACATAAACCCCAGGACGAAGGTCGAGGGGTATACAGGGGGAAAAAGAAAACGGAAACGAAGGGGGCCGTTGAAGTTTCGGATGCACCGAGACTACGACATAGCCCAACCGCACGCCGAGGGATGTGTAGTCCTTCGCGTGTTCGCACCAGTGAAGAGGATCCGACCAGATCACAGGTTCCTCGTTCTTCGGCGCGAGTACAGGGTGAGCCGGAAATACCCAGATGGCCGGTTCGTGGCGATCTACCGGGGGGATGTGGATTTCGATGGCGTGCGCCTCGAGGACATTGACCTCGACAAGTTCTACCACGGAGCAGTAGACGCGAAGCAGGAGCTCCAAGAGCTCCAGCTGAAGCATGAGCGACGCAAGGAGCGGAGGAAGGGTTCGTTCTTCCGATCCGAAGACGTCGTCTTGCCGAGCAACAAGAAGAGAGTAGAGAAGCCAAAGAGCGAGCTCACACACAGCATCGACATCCCACGAGAGGTGGTCGAGGCCGTGTCGGAGCTGCCGAACACTGTGGACGACAAAGAGCTCAGTGAAGCGGAGAAACGCCTGGCAGACTACTTCGTCCAGAAGCTGGACACCTCGCCCCAGGAACCTGAGACGTCCACGCCACCGAGGGAGAAAACCCTCGAAGCCGCTTTGGGACGTCTGAGAGACCTGACAAGGCACATCTAGCGCACAACGCAGAGGTGTGGGGCGGGGGATCGCGAAGTCTCCTGCCCCACCACCTCACCTTTGCCTCAATGAAGGAGAACAGGATGTCTCAGTGGTACACGCAGACGTACTTGCTGTTGGAAACCAACCAAGAGCAGCACGACTGGCTAGAGCAAGCGCACACGTCACTGAAGCGTGTGCTTGAATCGGAGAGCGCGGACGAGGAGCCTAGGCCCAGTGATGTAGCCGTGGTTCAGGAGACCACAGGCCCACATGATTTTTTCCCGGACTACGTAGGCTTCGAGCTGTGTAGGGTGGAGGAAGGCACTGAGCTGTATGCAGACGAGGTCTGTAACATCGACCTGTTGGCCGTGCTCATCAGGTCGTTCAAGAAGAAGTTCAACGACCAGTCCATGACTGTGTTCACATACAGCTGCACGAGCGACTACACAGGGCCTGATACTGAGTCAGGCGGACTGGTGGCTGTTACCCAAGGTGTGATCTACGTCGTAGACGCGGGGAACATCAAGGAGCAGCTGGAAAACCCCGGCAAAAACGAAGGACGTGCCCACAAGATTCTAGAACTCTTCGAGACAGGACTTTGAGATGGAGAAGAACGGACTTCCGTACTACGCAAACATCTTCCTTTTCCAGGACAGGCACGGCATGTTCCGTGCTCGAGTGAACAAGCCATGCGACAGGGGTTCCAAGCTCACCGCAAAGCATGATACTCCAATGAGTCTGCTGGCAGAGGTTCTTCAAATCTGCACACAGGACAACACGGAAAGAAAAAAGGATGCCGATACTCAATGACGGAGAGATCACTCGCCGTATAGAGGAGCTGTTCCCAGAACACCACGAAGTGATGGATCTGGAACAGCAGGTTCAACCGGCTTCGGTCGACCTACGTCTCGGCAACGTGTTCTGGATGTACAAGAACAAAGTCAACAAGCACCTCAGGCCGATCAATCCACTGCGGGACGACGCAGCGAAGGTGATGCGCAAGGTCACCAAGACGAAAGACGACCCATACCTGCTCTACCCAGGACACGAGTACTTCGTCATTGGCATGACGGACGAAATAGTCTCTGTTCCTGACGACCTCGTCGGCCGTGTGGACGGAAGGAGCAGCCTTGGTAGGCTAGGCCTCCGCGTGCACAGTACAGCAGGCTTCATCGACCCAGGGTTCACAGGTCGTGTCACATTGGAAATCGATGCTGTGGGAAGCTACCCGCTGTGGCTCATCCCTGGGATGCGTGTGTGTCAGATCAGCTTCGAGACGATGACGAGCCCTGCTGTTCGGCCGTACGGTGAGTCTCGGGGTTCCAAGTACGTAGGCAAGGCGAGCAGAGAAGCTCAAGTAAGCCTATCCAGCAAAGATCCCGAAGGGGGAAGCAATGTCTGAAGAGCGTGACCAAGAGAAGGACCTCGAGCACTGGATTGAGGTTACGCAAAGACAAGACCGGGAGATCAAGAGGCTCACACAAGACAGGGTGGAGCTCTCTACCGACCTAAACACCCTCACGTCGAACTTGCGAGCAGAACAGAAGACCAACCGATTGCTACGTATTCGTGCTGAGGCAGCAGAACGGGCGTATACGAGCACGAAGGATCGTTTGGTTGTCTTGATGAGACAACTCAGAGACCTGGCGAACGTTCGGAGAGCTGACGAAGCCCGCAAGATGGTTGCTCGCATCTTGTCTGCCTATGACGACAGCGAACACAAGAGACAGACTACCGCTGCTCTGGTGGAGAGTCTCCTGGTGAATGTCATAGAAGCCAACAAGGTAGACCTCGAGGACGTTCGCAGCGACATCAGCATCATGGTGCTGGCCAACTTCGATGGTCTTTCCGAGGACGCTCAAGAACGGGTGAGCAAGATACTGAGGCGTGCGGGCTCGCTCAAGAAGAAAGGATAGGGACATGTTCATCTGTGGATTCTGTAAGAAGGTTACTCCTCCGGGTATGGCGGCGAGAAAGGTCGTCGTCGCCACTCGAGAGGTGGAGGACAAGGCGCTCATGATTGTCCGCGAGGAGATCGTGAAGGAGGTTGCTGCGTGCCCCGTCTGCGCAGCCAAGAAGAAGCTTCCCGTCAAAAAGGAAGAGATCACACACATGAGGAAGTTCACTCACATGCGCGAGCATCCCGAAAGTGTTCCGGAGGCCGCCAGTGCATGAGCCAGCGTACGTATACGCTGCTGAGGTCATGCGAGTCGTCGATGGCGATACCCTGGACGTCAACATCGACCTCGGCTTTCGCATCTTTTCCAAGCAGCGCATCCGCTTGTACGGAGTGGACACCCCCGAGACCTACGGGGTGAAGAAGAGCAGCGAGGAATACCAGAAGGGCATAGCAGCCAAGAAAGCAGTCCTCGATTGGCTCCATGAGAACTGCGACCGATCTGCTTCAGGCGATTGGATCGTGGTACTCGAGTCGCATGACGGACAGCCCTTGGGCCAAGGCAAGTACGGACGTTGGTTGGCTGTCGTGTGGGCGACCGACAAGCACCAAGACCACCTCAACAAGTGGTTGATCGACAACGGTCATGCAAAGGCGGTGACCTACTGAGGAGGGCAGATGAACTGGGACAAGCAGATGAAGGAAAAGGCCCGCGAAGAGGGCCTTTATCTTTTCAAGCTCACACTACAAGGAAAGTACGCGGGATTTGGGTCCGTCGACATGGCTGGGCCCATGCCCAAAGAGCAAGCCATGGCGCTCAACATCGTGGCTCACGATGAAAACATGACAGCTGTGGTGTTCGAGGCCTACAAGGAAAAGCATGGGAAAGCGCCCTTCGACGAGTGACGAAGAGAACAACACCTTCTCCGAGGAACAAATAAGAGACATGGTCATCGGCTCCTTGGAGAGGCTGGTAAAGAGACTCAGAGCCGGAGGTGAGAAAGTCACACACTGTGTGATGGAGATGGATCACGAACCTGAGTACGAAGGCATGGAGGTGGCTCGCTACGTTGCTACTGGCACACGTTTGTTGGTCACCACCAAGTTCGTGTGGGGTCACAAGCTGATGACCAGAGAAGAATACGGACAACCAAACGAGGACGAACAGCAATGATGAAGACTATGCCGGAGCGCGCTCCAACAGAGTTCAAGGTACTCGACCACGGCTACGTGCGGTTGGTCGACTGGATGGGCAACGACCTGTCTCCGCTCGAGGCAGCGCGCATGTCCACGGACAACCCAACAGGCGTCGACTCGGACAAAGATGATCGCCTGCGCACACGCTTGTGGGGAGACAAACACACCAGCCCGTTCGAGATGAACGAGCTCGTCGTGGAGGTTCAGTGCCCCATGTTCGTGCTCCGACAGATGGACAGACATCGCACAGCGACGGTCGCCAACGCCGGCACCTACTTCGAGGACTACGACGAGTTTCGGAAGTTCACGAACCGCAATGAGTTCTCGGGGCGCTATTCGGTCATGCCTGACCTCTACTACATCCCTCCCCACGAGAGGATCCAGAAGAAGGGTAAGGCCAACAAGCAGGGGTCCGCAGGCGCCCTCGACTTCGATCACCAAGAAATGGTCCAGTACGAGGTCAAGTTCATCACGGGCAGAGCACGAGAGTCCTACGACAACATCATCGGAACTGGATGCGCTTCCGAGATTGCGCGCCTGGTCCTGCCACAGAACCAGTACACCAAGATCAGACTCAAGGCATGCCTTCTACACTGGCTCAAGTTCTTCGACCTGCGCCTCCGTGGTGACGTGCAGAAGGAGACGAGGGCCTTCGCCCAGGCGATAGCTTGGATCACTCGAGCGCTCTGGCCAAAGTGTTGGGACGTCTTCGAGGAGTTCAACCTGTATGGAGCGCAGCTGTCACGTACGGACAGGCTGATCCTCGGTGCAATCTTCGACGAGAACACATCGTCTGGCCAAGAGGCCGTAGACGAGCTGCACAAGGCTGCTGAAGCTTTCGGCAGGTACAGCAAGAGACAGATCCGAGCATTGCGAAAGAAGCTCGTGGGGCCGGACGACGACCTCATGAAGCTCCTCGACTGCACCAGTTTCGTCGACAAAGCAGAAGGTGAAAGCGAAACCACATAAACCTATCAGTATCTGAGAGGAGAGCGTGTTCGCTCTCCCGACTCAAGGCCTCCTTTCTAACCAAAGGTTCTCCTTCGCGCCTAGAGTCACTAGCACACGCTCTCCTCTCACCCCTAAAGACCTCTTCTGAGGTCTTTTTTTGTTGCAGGAAGATCATGGCGAACAAGAGATACAACATCTGCACAAGCAAGAAGGTACGCGCATCTGATGAGAAGGTGTTCTTCCACAAAGTGGGCGTCGCTTTCCAGAACGACAAAGGACAACTCTCCATCAAGCTGAACCCAGGTACCGTCCTCGACTGGCGGCTGGGAGAGACGTACCACATCACGCTGTTCCCAGCGGAGAACCGCACCAGTAAGGCCCCACCAAGCCCTGTTGCGGACGACGACATACCGTTCTGATGAACCAAGACAGCAAAAAGGACCTATCAGGTAGTGAAGGAGGAAGGGAGGACGGACTGCGCCCTCTCATAGCCAACGAAGTTCCTCTCGAGGGAGTGTCGTTCAACCCATACTGGGGTCATGGCTGTTTGGGGTACGATGAGGAGGAATGTGAGTTCTTCTTCTCACCTCACGAGATCCCAGAGATGTACCGCGTCAGTTACGACGAGATCTTTGCCTTTCACGACAGCTGGACAGGGTATACGTGGGTCCTGTTCAAGACCACCGAAGACAACCACCTCGAGCCCTTTGTTCTACACCCAGAACCGGACATTGTTCCGAGGGCAGCTCATCCTAAGCTCAGGGAGCTACTGTCGTGAAGACAATCATAGCCGGCAGCAGAGAAATAACCGATGAAGGAGTGGTGGCGAAAGCTGTCGCTGCTTCTGGGTATCACATCACTGAAGTAGTCAGTGGGGGCGCTGGTGGTGTAGATTCCCTGGGCGAAGAGTACGCCTTCGAAAATGGAATCGCACTCGAGAGGTTCCCCGTTCACGATTTCGAGTGGGAAAAGAGCTTAGGCGCAGGCCACAGACGCAACAAGGTCATGGTCGACTACGCTGATGCACTGATCGCCATTTGGGACGGCAAGAGCGACGGAACCAGAAACGTAATCAAACAAGCAAAAGCTAAGGGCATCCCTGTGTTCGTATACATGGTGTCCGGCGACTAGGAGGGTCTCATGTCGAAGACCAATCACGAGGACAGGTATCAGTTTCCTGAACCGAAATCGATGAAGGAAGCGCGCAAGCGCAAGCGTGAGCTCGAGCGGGACATCCTGAACATCGACAGGCAGCTCAGAGATCCTGAGCGACGGGACCGCAAGGGCAAGCTGCTCAGTGCCGAGGATTACATGAGGTGGAGCAAGGGAGCCCGCTCATCTCTGATCTTCAAGAAGACCGAGCATGCCTACATCAAGGACTGGATGGCAGACCGTCGGCGGAAGATCCAGGCCAACGAGATCGACATATATGATGCCGACGACTCGAGAGAGCTGCTCGTGCGTTGTCGCTTAGTGCTTCGGCGCATTCTCGACGGAGAAGACATGGACAACCTGGACCTAGGGTCCTTGTTCAATGTCATCGACCAGCATCTTCAACACGCAGCGTGATGGAGGAGGTTCTTGGTGTTCTAAGGGGGGACACCTCGAGGTACACGAACGTTGCCATCGCAGGATCCATGGCGAGGACCAGGTACTCTGACTTGGACATGGTTTTTGCTGTCCTGGAGATCATGCGAGATGCAAAGCCCTTCTACCTCATCCATGGTGGCGTCATGCCGTTCGATATGTACGTGCATCGGATGGCGGGCTACTTGGGGTTGAACGACTGCTTGATAGGGCCTTCGTACGAAAAGCGATTGACCAGGGAGTACAAGAGGCCGTTGGAGATACTCGACGGAGCCTGCATGCTGTTGGTCTTTCCGCGAGACAGGCACGTACCAGGAGAGGAACTGAAAGACGTCGTCAGTTTCGCTTACGAGCTCGGCACTCCGGTGGCGAGTGTGGACCGTGAAGGGGACGTCAGACTCACAAGGAAAAAGGAATGCAACTCGTGACACCAGAAGAGTTCGACAAGCTCACCCGAGATGGGATGTACCACATGCTCAAGACACACTATCCAGCAGCAGCTGTGGGCTTGAGCAGAGCAAAGAAGTCAGATCTGAGCGAGGCGTACCACAAGGTGTACCGTCTCGCAGAAGGGTACAACACGGAAGGTTCGGTGACTGGCAGGTTCGATCACAAGCCGAACAACCCAGAGCGACCCTGGGAAGAGGAGAAGGGCTACCTCACAGCTCTGAGCGAAGCCGACTACGAGGAAGTGGAGAGCAGGGTCATGGCTGCGCATAGCCAGGAAGACGATGAGTCCGACGAGGACGATGTGCCCGAAGGCCGTCGAACAGAAATCGAGCGCAAGCTGAGCGAGCTTCCCACAGCCTTGCTCGAGACTATCGTCAAGTGGGACGAGCTGCCTGAGATCAATAGGCATACGAGGAGGCGAAAGGCCACCATCGCCAAGAAGTTGGTCAGGAGGCTTCCACAAGGTGTGAGCCTGACCGAAGCTGTGGCCGTTCTGTCGAGTTAGGTGTGTTGACCTTGCTGTGGTTAGGGGCGACTCTAGCCACAGCAAGGAGCTCGCATGAAGAACTGGACGTGGAAAGAGTGGGGGATGGTCATAGCCTTCTCCGTTATTCTTTTGCTGGCTGTGGTGTTTCTGATCCTAGGAATCACCACCCACGAAGAGCCAGGCCTGATGGGCGCCTGCTGGACAGGCGACAGCGTCAGCAGGTACGAAGTGAACGGTGCCTCGGAGTGTCCCGAGCTCACGTGGGAAAGCGCTCCGCTCATTGTGGCGGCACAGACCACGAACCCTCATCCACCAGCAGAACCCGAGGGAGCAACACACTACGTGGTCAGGAAGATCAACACACGCCTAGGATTCGACATGCTGGTGTTCGAGTCCGGAGGTTGTGAGCGAGACACGGACATCTGCGTGAACGTGGGTGAGGCCCATGAAGTGGGCAGCATGGACGAGAACGGGGATGTCACACACTCACGTGACGGTGACCAGGTTCGTTGCACAGCCAGAACCATCAACACAGGGACCTCCGAGATGCTCACCTTGGTGCTCGAGCACGAGCTCGGTCACTGCATAGGTCTGGCCCATGATTCCTACGAGGTCTCCATCATGCGGGAGAACCAGGAGCCTGTGCCTGACCGAAGCATCCCGCCTTGGATCAGTGACCACGACCGAAACCTTCTCAAGGAGCTCTACGAATAGATGAGGTACAGAGGCCTTCACAACTTGATGCAACGGAGAGCAAACTACAGGTCACCAGGACCTCCTCTACGGCTACGCAGATGTCACCGAAAACCTCCCGTCATACGTTCCTTCAGTCCGAAGCCTAGGAGGTACGTTCACAAGCACAGAAGGCCCGTGGACAGGGAGACCTTCAAGGAGTTCCTTACGCAGCTGGAGAGGCTCAACAGAGAGCTAGACAGGCGTGCGCACTCTCTGGAAAACACGTTCGACGTGAGCATGCCTATGCGCTTTGCGTTCGGGCCTGCCCCGTACCGCTACCAGCGGAAGAGGGCTTCTACTACGTACAACAACCGTTCTTACCACTGGTACAAAGCTGCGTGGTACGAGGGCGGCGAGTACACCGTGCGCATAGGATCTCACACGACCACAGTTGCTAGCTCTGACGGAACGCAAGGGGAAGGGACGATAACAACCGGTACCCTTCCGGTCCAACAGCGATGGCTGTAGGCTCGTTGTCTACGTCAGGCTCTTGGAAGAGTGAGAACCTGAAGCCGGCCTTGGCCACATCGTAGCTCAGGTCGATGAGCTCTCTGAGATCACCCACCTCGAGGATCACGAGGTTGTCTGGAGGACGGCCGAAAGCCAGCGCCCAGTAGATGAGGGCGTGGCCTGCTTGCGCTGCGCGCAAGCCAGGTTTCAAGTCACCTCGCACAACACAGTAAAGTTTGGCGGTCCGGGAGGGAATCGCACCCTCGTCCGCGGGGTCATTACTCCCGCCGCTCGGCTGCCTGAGACGTACCGGACCACTGGTGGGAGAGGACGGACTCGAACCGCCTACCTCCGAGGGCATTACTCTCGACGCTCTACCTGGTGAGCTACTCTCCCTTGGCGGAACCGGCAGGACTTCCACCTGCGTTGGACCTGTAGCGTCCAGCGGTTCCATAGCGCGCTCGGATGGATTCGAACCACCGCACACTACCTTCCCCTCGGGAGAAGATAGCTGCTCTGCCGCTGAGCTACGAGCGCAAAAAGCCCCGGACTGCACAGTGGCAGCCGGGGCGAAATCGTTACTGTCCTCCGACGAGGAGCCCTCACGGGGCTGGCGGTCAATGGAGCGAGGTCATGAACCCAAGCCTGCATCCGTATTTTCCAGGTGTCAACCCCCTATCAGACAAAGGAGGTGAAGGAGATGCCCAGGATACTGAGCCTGCTCGTTTCGCACGAACCAGAAGGCATGAAACGACCAGTTACAAGAGACGAAGGTTACGAGCTGATCAACGGAGAGTTCTACATGAAGAAGAAGGTAGTCGCGAGCGTACGTGCAGCACTTCACGACGTCGACGGCTGCTGCCTAGACAACAAAGAAGAGCGGGAACGTGTGCTCTACGCAGTACTGGAGGCCCTCGGTGAGTAGCGTGCCGTTTTTCCTGCTGCCGAAGTTCATGCAGGACCGCATCGAGTCTTGTAGGAAGGCAGAGCGCGAAGCGCGTAAGAAGGCCTTCGACAAGATGAAGGAAGACCCGATCATCTGGGACGACAAGACCAAGTTCGAGAAGTTCATGGTCGTGGATACCCAGAGCTGGTACGAGCACACCAGGGAGTTCTGGCCGTTTCAAGATCAGTACGTGGTTGACCGTAGGGTAACTACCGACTGGAAGCGGGAGCTCGAAACAGACATCGTCATCGATGTCACCAAGAACCCTGACTACCCGGACCGCATGCTGTACAGACACCAGCTACTGCCAGCTGGTGACTTTTTGGAGATGCGGGGATCCAAGTATCAGAAGGGTGAGATCGCGTTCACAGAAGATACCGTGATCCCCACCATCATCAGGGACAGGCGGTTTTCTTGGAGCGTGTGGATGTCGTTCACTCCCATGGAGTACATGACGCTCCGTGCGGGCACACGCTTTGCCAGAGGTGACGTGCTTGTTGGCGGCCTGGGCATGGGCTGGCAGGCCAAAAAGATCGCAGCCAAGAAGAACGTGAAGAAGGTAACAGTCGTAGAAAAGGAGAAGGCTCTGATCGACGTGATCGGACCAACCCTACCGAAGACCATCGAGGTCGTGCACGGAAGCGTATACGACTACTTGAAGAAGAACAGCATCACAAAGCACGACAGGGTGGTTCTCGACATCTGGCCGGGGATCATGGACTCTAGAGACGACTACAAGCTTCACCGCCTCTTTCGGGAAGTAACCGGTCTTAGGGAGCGCACGTGGTGCTGGGGAGGAAAGCCTCGTGGCTACTGACGAAGAGTTCAATCCGAGAGACCTGTGGACGCCAAAGCTTCCAGAGGTCAAGAAGCGGTGCGCATCGTGCCCCTTCCTCGAGGACAACGATGCAGAGTTCGAGACTTTGGTGAAGAAGCTCGCAGCTCACAACGGCGAACACATCCGACCGGAGCTCGTTTCCCTTCACGTAAAGGTGGCAAGGGAGCGGATCGAGAAGGACGCAGACGAGATGGGTGACTTCGCTTGCCACAGCACGGTGTACAACGAAGACATGAGCCTCAAACCGAGAGAGCAGTGGCAACAGTGCAAAGGAGCCACCGAGTGGCACAAACGGAGCAAATGACGAAGGAGCAGTTCAACGAGACATGCGGTCCTGGCTCTGTTGTACTGGCCAGCAAGAGGCTCGACCCCGAGGGTGCCAACGTACCTCGAGGAGCTGTTGGGGTCGTGTTCGAACCAGCGAACGTTTACGGTGACAGCGGAGGTCCCATGGTGCGATGGCTCGAGCACTTTGTGCATGACTCATACAACGTGGGAGGGATGTGCAACATCTACCCGGGAGATGTAGTGGTGCTCGTATCTGTGAGTGCAGCTGTATCACCCAGAAACCAACAAGGAGAAGAACATGAACAGTAAGGCTGACCCAAGTATCGCTCCCTTTCGTAAGGGAGAGACTGTGACCCTCATAGGGCACGCCGGACGTAAGGTGCAGAAGCTGACCATCGTCCATGATCCAGGGAACAACAGCTTCATCACCTGCTTCGATCCGATCACCAAGAGGCGGGTCAAGCACGCACGAAGCCAGCTTCGGAGAACGGGCAAGTGACTACGAGCCTCAAGGAGCTGGAATGGCTGGAGTAGATCCTAAGTACGGCGAGTGGATCGCAGAGTACCTCCTTCGCTTTGACGACCCAGCAGCCACGCTGGGAAGGTGCAAGCAAGCAGTCGAAGAGATGAAGGAGGCGTTTCCTGAGCTCGAGATAGTGCGCGGTCACGTGTACTGTCCTCAGCCTTGGGGTAAGCGCGGCCACTGGTGGCTGAAAGATGAAGAGGGTAAGATCGTCGACCCAACTGAATCGCAGTTTCTGTGTGGCATCTACGAGTACGAGGAGTACCGGGAAGGAGCTCCTGTCCGCGTAGGAAAGTGCATGAACTGCGGTGACGACATCTGGGACACGCCAGAAAGGGCACCACAATCATTATGCTCCAAAGAGTGCGAGGCAGCCTACATAGCGTACGTAAAGGGAAGTGTTCACAGCAGCTGATCGAGATAGGGATAGATGAGTCTGGCACGGGGGCCTTCGCAGGCCCCTTCACGGTTTGCGCCGTGGCCTCGTTCAAGATCAACGACAAGCATCTTCGGAAGTGTGGCGTGAGCGACTCCAAGAACTTGTCGGACAGGAAGAGACGCAGGCTCATCGTTCCCATCTCTGACATCGCCTTAGCGGCTGTCTGCAAAGCAGTTCCACCAGAAGACACGTTTGATCCAGGCCAGAAGAGTGCTTGGAGATCTGCACTCGTTGCTTGCGTAGTGGAGACACTTGAGATACTCCCTTCGGGCTATCCCGTGAGGGTGTTGATCGATGGTAAGAGTGACGAGATAACGAGGCGAAGACTTCGCAGCGGCACAGGCGTTCAAAGCGTCAGGTTCATGAAGAAGGCAGACCTGAAGAACGCGATAGTTGGCGCTGCGAGTATCATCGCCAAGACCACGAGAAACGACATGATGATCGAGCTTCACAGGGAGTACCCAGAGTACGGTTGGAAAACCAACTACGGATACGGTGTGAAGGGACACTACGCAGCGATCAGGAAGTACGGGAGATCAAAGCATCATCGCTTCATCAAGACCATCATGCACATACGCAAAAGAGATGACTGAAGGAGAACCGTCATGCGTGAGAAACTAGTTACCTTAGTGGTCTGTGTGATCGCAGCAGTTGCTGTGGCTCTAACGGCCAATGTACCTGTCGCTGCACAGAGGATGAGTAGAGGTAGGCTCGAGCTTCTGAGAGAGTTCGCTCTCGACATCTCTCGAGTGGCAGCCAACGAGTACACGAAGCACGACGACAGGGGGCTGTGGAATGGCAGCGTCCCTTCTGAGATCTTGCTCATCGTTCAGGTTACCGAGTCACACGGCAGCCGAATCAGGACTCGCATGAACTGGCTGCGACGCCACTCGTGCCGAGTCTTGTCCCATCCGGATGGAGACTGTCGAAAGACCTGTGAGGGGGGCAACTGCGTGTGGTCCCGTAACCTCGAGTGGGGCGACGACAAGCCTGAAGGATGGCCTGACCCCTACCCATGGCGTCCAGAGCCTTGGGAGAGGACCAGGCGCCTTGTGCTGGCGGCTCTGATGGGCAGGGTCACGTATCGTCCGTGTCTTGGCCGCCCAATGACCTGGGGCTCACGGCGCCTGGACTACGATGAGGCGGTAAGTAGGGGGCAGATACCTCTTTCATGCAGCACTCCGAGAGACGGGAACGTAGGATTCACCTGGACCCTTCGCAGAGGAGACAGGCCGGACCCAAACGCTCCCTTGCCTGTAGAACTTGCAGTACCAGCCTCGTAGAAGGTATAGGATCAGCAGATGGACTGCATGAGTTGTCACAAGGAGATGGGGATGAACGGGAAGATCTTCCGGCACATCCTCATCTGTCCCTCGTGCAAGGAGCTCGCTGACAAAGCAGAGCGCGAGATAACTAGAGAGATCGAACAAGCCAAAGAGCACGCGCTGAACTGGTTAGAAACCCATATCATGCGCGGTGGTTTACTGGCAGGAGGGAGCGGCGTTGACGAAGTTGCCAGAACCACGGGAAGGATTCTCTCGAATCACAGTTCAGTGTCCCAAGTGCGGGATCAAAAGGCAGATAGTGATCGCAGAAGCGGGGATACCCGCAGTGGGAACACTACTGACACCTAACAACGGTTTCGGCGAAACCGTCATCTGCATCAAGTGCAGACACGCCGGAATGAAGACCCTGACCGGTCCTCCGGAGAAGCCTAAGCCTCCAAGCCCGCCAGGGTGGAACATCCGTAGACCGATCACTGAGGTAGTCAACATAGAGGATGAGTGATGTTCGGCCCTCTTCCAGACAACACGCTGAGGATTACTTCGTTTGAGGGCGAGCTCCTTGCGTGGACCGACAGATACGAGGTGACGCAGTACAAAGAGCGAATCATGTTCGCCATCCCCGTGCTCAACCTCTCCTACGAGTCAGCGATGTATCTAATGGCTGGGAGACCGTACCACCACGTGTTCTCCAAGGGAGAAGTTGAGTACGGGGGGGAGATGTATCGTCCACTGGTTTTGCATGCGTCCTTCGACATGTGGGCCACATCCGAGAGCGACCTGAAGAACGTGGCGTTCGTTTTGGTTCAAGAGGGAGACTCTATCGATGGAGCACATCTCGGTGGAATGATCTCCAAGGCCGCTGACACGCTGCGGGAGTTAGAAGAGTAGGAGGAACCCGTGTTCACACTTAGCCCTGAGCTCGCACACAGGGCACGACGACTCAACAAGGCATGGCTTTCCCAGCCGCCATCTCCATACGAACAAGCACCAAACTTCGAACCCATACTGGGCGAGGGCGCTCTAGGAATGCTGGAACACCTCATACACGAGATGGCTCATGCATCACTGCTGGGCCTTCCTTACGGACCTGGCTTGTCCGATAGGATAGCGAAGGCCTTGAGTCAGTTGCCTGACACAGGCATAGATCAGGAAGCCCAAACATGGGCAGTCGAGTGGCAGGTGTGGAAGCACCTCAAGCTAAAGCAACCAGAAGGACCCTTCGACATCGGCGACATTCATGCTGCCGCAGAGATTCAAGGGTGCACGGAAGACCAAGTCAACAGCTACCTGGACAACGAGCATTGTGTGCAGCTAGGAGCTGACATCGCAGAGTTCCTGTCACCAGGCAGCACCTCCTAGGAGGAGCAGTGGCACTTACAGCAAGAGAACGACGAGAGAACAGTGGCGAAGCGCAACAGGAAGCGTGAAGCACTCACTTACGTTCTATTCATGTGGACCATGCTACTGGTTCTGTGGATCATCACCTCTCTCCTCTGGTTTCTGTGGTGAGGGGTAGCTGGAGATAAGCAATGGATGTGGACGACATCATCAACTGGATCATGCACAAGACAGAAGAGGCTGACATCGACAACGCTGAGATCGATGACTTCTCTCTCGAGTACGACGACGAGAGTGGCAACTCTTGTCTCGTCATCTCCCTGACCACTGACTTCGGAGAAGACATGAGGTTCAGGGTATCGGTGAACAGGATTGAATGACGACGTTCACTTCGACCCGTTCGAAGTACACGTGCAGAGGTACGCTGAGCTGTTACCGGTGTTGCGTTCTAGGCTGAACCTCGAGATAGCTTCCTGTACTGCGAGCGTATCGGTGGAGGATGCTCACAAATACCTGGTCTCTTGGTTCTTGCCGTTTTACGAGGTGGTGAACTTAGAGACCGACATCAGGAACTACAAAGGGGGGTACAACTTTTGGCCGGACAACATGCTTGCGTTCACCCTCTATTCAGTGTGTGAGCAGGTGTATCGAGATCACGCAGGAGTGGACCAACAGAACACTGGCAGATCACTTGAGTTGGCCGCTAGCTACCTGTTGGTTGCAGCTGCTCGTGACGCGAGAGAACGTTTCTTCGTCAACCTCCACATGTCTCGTGGGCACAGGGACCTTGTGCATGTGATCCTCGAGGACATCCGGGAAGAACAAAAGCGTTGAAAACACGGGCCAGTAGGCCTATGAGTATTGTGAAGCGAAGACATTGAGCTTACGCTTCATCACGGTGTGTAGCTCAGCGGTTAGAGCGCGGGCCTTCTGGCCCGGTCATCGCCCCTCGCTGGGGGCATCGGCAACTCGAAGGAGCGAAAGGACCTCGTCGCATACCCTCTATCCGGGTGAGGCCTCGAGCTCGACAGCGCTTCGAGAGTCGCGGAGGGTTCGAATCCCTTCCACACCACCGGACTAGTCAGTGCTCCTCTCTAGGACCTGTTTCTGGGATCTGTCAGCAGCGGTAAAACGTGGGGGAAATGGTTCTCTTGCGAATAGGCAGCCGTTGTGAGTACTGGCTAGTCCACTTATTTAGGGAGTGTAACGGTTTCGACAGGGAGAAGAAGCATCTGCTGCGTGTGGTGGTTGATCGGCTGGCCACCTAAAAAGCCGATCCGTAACAACTGCGAACGATAACGCATTTGCTCAGCTGCCTCAGGCAGCTTGAGCTGTCAGCCCTCTGACTCCGATGAGGGGATGCTGGCATCATTTATCGGATCCAGCGTAGGAGTGTTCCGGTTACCTACGTGACGATTGTCGGAATGGTGGAGGGTCGTTTGGCCCCCACCGCGAGCCTGGCTCTGGCACGAGACGCGGAATCCTTCGGGAGATAAAGGGGCTACCAGACCTCCTCGAGATTGAGCCTACGCACGTAGACGCAGACTGTGGAATCTTTCTGGACGGGGGTTCGACTCCCCCCACTTCCACCAAGGATCAATAGCTCAACAGGTTAGAGCCCCCGGCTCATAACCGGGATGTTCCAGGTTCGAGTCCTGGTTGATCCACCAAGAGAGAGCCCATCATGGGCTCTTTTTTGTTGAAAACGAAGAAGGAAAAGAAATGCCTGACAACAAGAACGGTAAGACGGAGAACAAGAAGATCGTGGACCCCACGGAGGTCCGGATCATCGGCATCTACATGGTGCAGAAGCTGACGTACCCCACACTCAACGAGCTCAAGCGAGCCATCAAGGAGAAGTTGAACTGCATCGTCCACAAGTCCACGCTCAAAAGGGCCATGGACGGAGCGAAGTCGGCAGGCTTCGTTGCTGTGGCTTTGAAGCCCAACGAGGACGGGCGTGACGAGACCGCGTACAAGATGAAGAACCTGTCGTGGTCACAGCCTCCCGAGTATGCGCACATCAAGGACTTGCTCCCGGTGCTCATGCGCACGCCGGAGGCCATGAAGATCAAGGAGTACTTCGACGGCCACGAGGGTGAGGCAGGAACGAAGAAGAAGAGGGGCAACCTCATCGACAACTTCCACGCCTTCCGAGTCAAGGCCATCCTTCTCGAGCCGCTACTGGGCTCACAGATTGCCTGCGAGTACACGCACGCCGTCCGTGAGGAGTTCCCGACCAACATCGAGGACAACAACGTCGAGGTCGACGGCATCTGGCATCGTGACCAGCTCACGGGCGACTACATCTTGACCTCGGACGCTCTCCAGGGTTGGTTCAAGACCAACGCTTGCCGCTACATGGGGCTTCAGGACTCGAAGGCTGACTACGTGGCCTTCTCTCCCGTATTCATCCGTCCCAAGCACCCGGTCTACCAGCTGGTGCTTCCCGTCAACACAACTCGAGGCGTCTCGGCACCGAAGCCCTACGAGACCATCTCGGCAGGAGAGGAGATCGTATTCAACTTCGTAGCACCCACCAAGGGTGTGTTGAGCTCGGAGCAGTACGAGGAGATCTTCGTCATCGCCGGACTCCGCCCTCGTCGAGGCATCTCTCCCGCACGTGGGAAGCGCTTCGGCAGGTTCCTGGTCACGTCTTTCGAGGACCTCGGAGAGATTCGTTCCCCGGGCAGCGTCACCAACCTTCTCGATGTGGTACCCCCCAACATCCTCGAGGAGCACGGTGCGTACCTTCGCGATGCGGTCACACGCTTCGGGAAGAAGTCGAAGAAGGACGTTGACAAGAAGGTGGACGACATCGTCCATCGCGAAGGTGCTCCGTGGGACAACCACGGCGTGGCTGCTGAGTAGCAGGCGCAGCAAGCAACTTAGCCGTTTTGCGCTGAGTTTGTTCTGATTCTTGTCCGAAGCGAAGTGCTCGAGGCTTTATGGGCCTATGTTACTCACGTCGTACAGCTGGCGAAGTGCCGCAGCGACTTCAGGCTTGAAGGTTGTGGATTGAAGGGAGAGGTGCATCGCATCTCTCCTTTCTTTTGCCCTATTAGTCCTTGAAAGGAGGACGCTATGTCCGAACTCGAGGAGAAAGAGATAGATCCCGAACAGTGTGTGGAGGAGTGCGTCAACAAGATCTCCGCCTACTACTCGTTCGACATCAAAGACGAGCAGCTCAAGCAGGCGGTTAGGGAGATGCACATGGTGGCTCCCAACGTCGTCGACCACTGCCCCCTGTTCGTCGCAAGTCTGCTCTACGGAGCTAGCAACGTTGATGACTCTGAGCGTGATCGCGTTGAAGCATACATCGGTGCTATCCACCAAGCAGTTCACATCGAGAACGCTCGCACGTTTGGGATAATCAAGCATCTCGAGCTCAACGAGCGTGACGGCACGATGAACGCGATACAGGAAAGCTACGCGGAGCGCATCACCACTCTTGAAGCACAACTCAAGAAGTATGCGTGCCCGGTTCCTAGTCAATAAACTACCTTTGGGGCTCACTCCGGACTTTTCTACCGAGCTGGCTAGGGTCCGCTTTAGGTCAGTGTGGCCTTGAAGCCCGATGTTCTGCGCGATGTAAACGTCTTTGTAAGGCCGGCGTGTGGGTACGTTAGGGTGGAGTTACGATCGAGTGCTTCCTCCTTTGGGTTGCTGACTGATACGGTTGGATCATCCCTAAGCCGGTGGGTCAGACCTTCGTATAGCCGACGGTAAGTTTGTAACTAGAGAAAGAAAAGCATGCTCCGTAACTTCAGGCGTGAGGGCGGAGACTTTACAAGGAAGGAGAACGAGATGAACAGGGCGTCGAAGATATTCAAGAAGAACAAAACAACAGCCAAGATCATCAACGACATGGTCATCGGCAAGAAGGACCTGAAGATCAGGTACAAGGATGTGCATTCGAAGCTGTCCAACAGGAGGGTTACTCCTCTGGTCGTGCTTCTGAGTGCGGGAGGCAGCTGGAGCATTTTGGCGTACTGCCATGAGCAACGGGACTTCAGGCGTTTCGATCTGAAGAGGATCCAAGCCATGGATCCAGTGCCCCTCAGCAAGGCGCCGAGGAGAGTGCTTCATTGGCCTACGGAGGACTACGCCGGAGGCGTGCTCATGGGCGCTACGCTCCGAAACTCGTACCGAAGGGGTTACCTACAAGCACAGCACGAACTCAAGCCGTCCCCCCTCCTTGAGAGAGCTCTCGAACGTGCTGAAAGAGAGAGCAAGACTACGCCTGCGCAGCGTAGGAACAGGTACAAGCGTGGCTAGTCCACGAACAAAGGTTCGGCGAGCGCTCCCAGTCGTCAGGAGCCTCAAAGAACAAGCAACGATGGTCTCTTCGTCCCTCCGTGCGAGGGACAAGGAGATCTCGTGCAAGCCCGGGTGTGACTACTGCTGCTACCAGGTAGTGTGGATGACCATCCTCGAGGCCTTGTACATTCTCAGAGAGCTGGATGATTCGTGGCTCGGTGAGCACAGGGAGTGGATGGAGGACGGCATGCAGCAGTGGTTCGTCGAAGAGACGACTCCTGCCCAGTGGCTCCAAAAGCAACGCCCGTGCCCGTTTCTCAAGAAGCACAAGTGCTCTATCTACGAGATCAGGCCCAACGAGTGTGCGTTGTATCTGGTGGTGAGCCCTCCGGAGGACTGTAAAGGCGACGTAGCGCGCAAGTCAGTCGCAGTGGCCCACATCGACTACATGGACCAGCTCAGGAGGCACAACCTAAGGCTGGCCTTCGAGCACAATGTGTCTGGCGTCTTCCCGATGCCTGTGGCGTTCCTCCTCGCGGAGGCATTCATGAAGAACGATGGAGAGGATGGTGTGCGAGCCAAGTTGGCGGAGTACAACATCCCCTTCGAACCAGAAGAGCTGGCTGACTACCTCAGCTGGCTTGGAAAGAACGACGAGGACCGCGGTCCTCACCCACTTGAGTCTGCGCTTTCGGACGTACCGAAGTCGTGAGCTCTCTTCGTCGGCTCGTATGTCGCTAACGTTGTTACGTTTGATGCGATGAGGGTTGTAACGTTGTTACGTTTGATGCATGCAGAGTTGTGTCGCAGGCGCTTGTCTTTGCGGAGTTTGACTGTGACGATCTGTGGGTTTCGGTTTGTAGGGTTGTACCGGTCGGAAGAGGTCGTAATGGTCGGAAGGTCAGGAAGGTCGGGGTACGGATGTAAGTATAGCGGGCGGACTGGCACTAAAGAAAGAGTAGATCGCTGCGTAACTTCAGGCGTGAGGGCGCAGCACCTTTACAACTCGTAACCGAACCTCTTGGCCTCTTTCCAGAAGCGTCTGCGAAGAGCGTCGAGAGCCTTGTCTGTGTAGTAGGCCTTCCATACAGCAGCTCTCCCCTTGGTGACGTTGAGGCGTGGAAGGGCGACAGTAGGCAGGTTCAGAGATCTTAGGATGTCGTTCAGCTGGTCTCTGAGCTTGTCGTAATAGAGCCATTTGTCCGCGTCGTGCCAGAACATCTTCCCCTCTCGTATGTAGTAAGGGGCGCTGTTCAGCATGGCGTCATCGATACCTTCGACGAACTCCTCCATCGATACTTCACGGTTGAGCACACGCTCTTCCAAGTGCTTCTTCTGCCGCAGGTACCAAGTGACCACCAGGTCTGCTGGGTGTCTGTGCGTGGATATGAAGAGCTCACCGCCCTTGCAGTGCGGTAAGATCTCCTCCCTTGTTGCATGATGCAGCACTCGCAAGGGTGACGTGTCTAGGCCTACAGAGGCCGATGACGAGGATAGAGCTCCTGGCAACTCCGACAGCGCCCAGTTTGTGGACGTGGATGCTGTGTGTGGTGTTGCAAGGTAAACAAGCTTGCCGGGGATCAATACCGCCATGCGAGGAGAGTACTCCTTAGGCAAGTAAGGTGGAATCGTTCTCATGCCGGTGAGGAGAATGTCCTCATGCCTGTGCGTTGTCGTGGGCGTTGTCCGTTTTGGAGGTACGTCGTCCTCTTAGGGTTGAACAGTTTCGTACGTTGAGTACGTCCGGTTTCCGGTGGTTGAGTTGAGCGGGTGGTCGTAACGAGCAAAGCCAGGGGTAACTTCAGGCGTGAAGGCCCTTGGAAGAGAGCAGAGATCGTAGAGATCTCTGTTCTTTTTGCCTTGTTTTAGCCTATCAGCGTGTAGTCGAGGACCCTGTGTCAGCGTTTCGAGATCTACAGTACGTGGTGTGCATTGATTTCGTGCATAATGCAGCTTCCGATGGGCGAAGGTCTGGACAGTGGTGCTGGATGTACTGTCTATCTACTGAGTTCGCGATTACGAGGCATGGTTTAGAGGTTGGCCATTATGCTGGCGGGTTGGAAGGCCTTCCGTTCGTACTGTCATATCGTTTCGACGAGAGAACGATAACTCGCCCAGTAACTTCAGGCGTGAGGGCTGGGCTTCTATTTCACCAAGCCACGAGCTTGGTCTTGCTTAGTGACATGACCGAGTATCGGCATCCGTGACTAGCGTCATGCATATCTGTGTAAGTCGATGCGGCTTTCTCTAGCTATGTGTCTGAGTAAAGGCATTCGTGCTGTGCTCACGTCTTGTGTTCCGACATACCGCACGCGATAAGAGCGTGGCGAAGAGCGCGTTTGTTCGGCTGGTCCACGTAACGTTAGCTCGTCGGTTGTTTGTTCAGAGCTGCCGGCCAGGGAGTACGGAGGCGTTGTCTTCGTAAGGTCGTATGTATGGACAAGCAGTCATGCCGGCAGGTTGGCCGTAGAAGGCGTTGGCGATAGATAGAGAATAATCCGGGGAGTAACTTCAGGCGTGAGGGCTCCCCAATCAATCACCCCGAGAGCAATCTCGGGAGTAGTACCAGAACCAGAACAGGAACAAGAAGGAGAGAAGGATGAAAACGATCACACTGACAGACAAGGAGCTGAACGAGCTCATCACCATCGAGGTCAGAGCTCGAGCGCTCAAAGAAGAGCTCGCCGAGCTCGACAAGCGCAGGCACGAGCTGTGCGGGACGAACAAGAAGCCCAAGCAGAAGCGTCAGCGCCGCAGCAAGAAGGACAGCACTCCGAAGCCGAAGAAGACGCGCAAGCGTCTCAACGAGCAAGACGCCCGCGTGGCCGTGCTCAAGAGCGTGAGACAGGGTGGTCCGAGCACCGTCACTGCCATCGCCAAGGGCATCGACGGCCTGTCGAGAGACAGAGTCGCCAAGCTCGTCGAGGCCATGACCAAGGAGGAGCTCTTGCGAGCAGCCTCGGTTGTGGTGGGCAAGGGCACGTACCGGGAGAGGACGATCACCGGCGTGGGCCTGGGACCCGCCTCGCTCGGCAACGGACAGGCGCACATGGGCGCTGAAGCCTGAGCACCAAGTGAGAGGCAGTGTTGTCGTTGGGTGAGAGCCCAGCGGCAGCACTGTTCTCTTTGCCTTTTGCTGAGAAGGGGAACGAAACGATGAAGATCGACAAAACTCTAAGCCACGCCAACGCATCCCACGCAGTGTCGTACGAGGTAGCTGAACCCTCATGGAGGGGCCAGGCTCACTGGTTCTTCTGCGGCAGCCTCGAGGATGCGCAGGAGATAGCCCTACGAAAGGTCAAAGGAGGGCACATCAACGTGCAGGTGTGGAAGAGGTGCGAGACCAAGGTCACCCTGACGATCAGCGAGGACATCGGCGGGGAGTGAATCCTATCTTCGATCTCCCTATAAGCAGTTGAAGGAGAACCCAGGCGCTTCAACCCGCGTCTGAAACAACAACATGAGCGTTTACATAACGGATAACGACGCCCTTCAGAAGATGGGCGAGGTCGAAGGCGAGTACTTCGCCCGACAACAAGGTGACTACCTGGGCCGAGGGCTCAGGGAGTACACCTTCGTGGGTGCTCTGGTCTCGTTCGCGAGGTCGATGAGCGAAGCGGCCCACACACAAGACGCCGAAGAGGCCGAGTTCATCATGGACTCGTGCGGCTTCGGAACCATCTACGGCGACGGCGGCGTAAACCGCTACTACGTCCGTAGGGAGGGAAGGCTTGCGTTCAGCAGGTTCCACTCCAGCGAAGAGGCCCAGGACAGAGCCAGGAAGGCAGGCTTCGATGTCGAGTAAGAAGGAGAAGAGGAAGGACTACTTCAGCAACGACGCGGCCAACAAGTTTGGCCTCATCGCGGCTCGGGTCTTCGAGTCGAGCTCCATTTTCGCCGACATCGCGCACAGGTACAGGATCGCCGACGATTTCTCGTGCCAGGTGAACCTCTACACAGCTGTTGAAGCAGCTTGCGATGGAGACGCCAAAACCTTCTCGAAGGCGATGGCTCCCATCTTCGCAGCTCTGATAGAGGCTCCAGGCCCTGACCCAGAGCTCGTGGGCTACTCGGCCGACTTGAACTTCCCCATGTTCTCCCACTTCGCACTGACTGTGTGGGAGAAGGGGAGGCTCGTGAGGATCGAGCTGGACTCACGGGAGTTGGCGACCGAGGTCTTCGGCATCTTCATGTACGGGGGCCAGAAGGAGCTCGAGTGTGCTCACGACATGCTGAAGAAGGCCGGAGCTGACCCGAGGGAGTACGTCAACTGGGGCCCGAACAAGAGGGCCAACTTCATCGTCAACGAGCTCAGGCTCTCAGAGATTCGCGAGACCCTTAGAACCCTCAGGCTCGAGGAGGCGCGGAAATGACAACTCCGAGGGTGACCGAATACCTCGTGGGCAGGGACGTCCCCTACTTCCTCTTCGCAGCACAGCGCTACGAGCTCAGAGCCATCAGGCTCGCCATCGAAGGCAGGACGAACGAGGCCAAGTACTACGCCCTGACGGCGGAGCAGTTCAGAGCCAAGGCTGTGGGCATGGCTCGAGGTGCTTCTGGCGCCGGAAGAGCAAAACCGTGTCTTCAGAGCCCAGTACGTCGACGGCTTTCACGAGTACGTCGTGGAGCTCAAGGCCAAGAACATGGCCGACGCCCGAGAACTGCTCGAGCGATACCACAACGGACCCTACCCACGCTCTCTCGTCAGTGTGCGAGAGGTTCGGTAGGAGCCCCAGGAGGCTCAGAGAGGCCGCCTCATCCCGAGGAGAGCTCTCTGACCCTGACACACGAGAGAAGGCCCTCAGAGGGCCTCTCTTTTGCCTCGTGAGTGTCCGCGCGCACGTGTGGGGGCTCAAGAGATCACTGAAACGTGTGGCGTATGTGTACTTACGCTACTTGATTGTATTCTGACGTATTCCCTATGTATTCTCAGTCAACGAGGATTCACAGGCCATTTGAAGGAGATAGCGATGACTGACAGAGAACGCGATATCAAGCGCATCTGGGGCCTCGACGAGGACGAAGAGCTCGACGAAGAGCGTTTGCAAGACATGGTGCTCGACCTCCTCATGGAGCAGGCATCGAACATCAACGGCGACGGCCGTGATGCACAGCTCGAGTTCTTGCTCGATAACCTCGGAGAGTCAGAGCAACACGAGTACTCAGCGGGAGCAGGAAGCAAGGTCTTCACCGTGGAGATCCAACTGGGCAACGCAGCGATGAGCAGTGCTGAGCACGTCATCGATGCTCTTGCTCGAGTTCAGCATCAGCTTCACGAACGGCGTGGCGAAGAGCTCAAGCCCTTCCACTCACGCTCCATCATGGACATCAACGGCAACACAGTAGGTACCTGGAACATCGGGATGAAGGCAGATGACTAAACCAGAAGCAATGTATGAAGAGTCCAAGGTGACGTACGAGGTCACCAAGGGAAGCATGAACATCGACGAGGCAGGTCTTGTCGAGATCTTGCAGAGCGCGGGCTACAAAATCGGAGGCACAGTCGAGCTCTCTGTCACAGTGCAAAAGTGTGGGCCTAGCCACGACGATAGCGGGAGCATGGAGTACTACCCCGTGAAGTACGACAGTGTGCGCTGCATTCACCTCGTGTGGCACAACTCGAGGAGAGTGGAGACAAACGAATGTGGCGTGTCTCTCAACGTTGCGGGCACTCGTATATCGTGCTGGGAGCCCGCTGATCACGATGGTCCTCACAGAGGTGACGGCTGGACATGGGGTGTGGACACAGCGCCGAGACCATCGAAGTCCGTAACGGTGGCTGTGCCACCACCTGCGGCAGAAGACGACGACGAAGAGGTGCGGCTACACAGGCATCAGCTCATTTGCCCACTGGCCAGAGGACACAACGGCCCGTGCATATTTCGCAAAGGTCAGGTGAAGCTTCACTCGTGGTGCAGCCGCAACCCAAATGAGTTCCAGTTCCTCGTCTACCTCTGCCACAAGTACAACACAGGGAAGGTCACAGACATCGAAGTGATCGAAGCTGCGAAGTCCTTGGTCGACTCGATGAAGGAAGAGGACTGACATGAAAAAGCTATCAGCAGATGTGCCTTACGGAGGCATGGTTGGTCTGGTCAACGCCAGACCTGGTGAGGAAGAGAGCCTTTTGGCTACTTGGTCTGGTGCGACGTTCATCATCGGACTCAAGGATGCGGAGTGGGAGGACGTCATGGCCCACTTCTATCGTGGCGACGCGGGCAAGACAGCTTGGCCTGAAAAGACCACGGTGTGGACGAACCCCGACTTCTCACCGTTCGACGCATACGTGCTCGAGGGTGATGACAGCACCGACGGTTGGATCTACACCATCGTGTTCGTCAAGCAGCCCAACCCGTACAAGGACAGCATCATCACAAGATGCACCACATGTGGTGGCACGGGATCGTACGCGATGGAGATTAGGCGGGGCGTTGGCGCCGTATGCACATGCGAGGACTGCACGGGTACTGGTTGGCTCAACCTACCCGAATCTGTCACCTCGTTGATCAAGGAGTACGGCGACGATACCGAGAGGGAGCACAAGGAGCACAAGTTTCACCGAAGGACATTCAGCCTTCTCGAGGACTTGATGAACACCGTCGATGACGAGGAAGACCTTGATTGTTTCATCCTCGATGAGGCGAATCGGATAGTTGAGCGAAGGAAGAAAAACCGAGATGACGAAACGTAAGTGCAGGGCCTGCAAGTACAGCGGTATGGAGCCCGACGGTCCGGCTGAGTTGATCTGCAATCACGACGACGCTGGACCGTTCGGGCAGTACGTCACACGCCACGGCCTCGAGGACAACGGAAGACCACCTGTGTGCGGCAAGAACAGACCTGCATTTGAACAGCACCCACTGCGTAACGCAGACGGGTCGCTCAAAGGAGGTAAGTGATGGAAGGCCTGCTGTACCTAGTCGTACACATCCAAGGGATCGCTGTTGGATTCTGGTGCGCCTGGTGGCTGTACCGAGTGAACGAAGTGCATCGACGAAAGGAAAAGAACGATGGGAGTTAGCCTGGAAGTTGTGGGTTTTCACCCACCAGACAAGAAGTGGAAAGAGATGAAGGCCGCTTACGACGCATGTAAGCGCGTAGGCATCGAGCCCCCAGTCGAAGTGCTCGAGTTCTTCGACTGGAGAGAGCCAGACGATCGAGGAGTAGAGTGCGACTTCATACGCGACGACAAGTACAAGCCGCTCGCTACGGAGTGGAAAGAAGAGATGGCGGAGGGTGTGGAGATCGAACTCGGGAAACTACCTGCAAACATTACGCACCTGCGCGTGTACATCTCGTATTGATGGGAGAAGCTTGATGGACGATGAAAGGTGGTGGGAGAGCGAGTTCTTCAAGCTCCGCTTCCCGAAGGGTCTGGACGAGGACGGCAGACTCACGCTTGGCGTCCGCGCCACGCACAGGTACTGCAACGGAGAGATACATCTCGAACAGGGTCTTCCTGAAGCGTACGTAGAGCCCGTTACGGTCAGAGGAGAAAGCGACGCGCAAGCGTTCATCAATGTGATGAGGGTTGTCAGTTACGCCATCAGGTGGAACACCAAAAAAGAGAGCAGCGGTGTTATCGGAGAGGAAGAGTTCAGAAAGCGGCTCAAGGCTCTACGGGAGTGGGCTGCTCGCAGCTACGAAGACCAAGGCAACTTCTCGCATCTAGGGATACACCTCGACGGTACCTGCGTGTTTTCGAATCGGTATGTGAAGGTCAGCTTCACAGTCAAGAGTAACGGCAAGGGGTTGTTCAAGATGTATCCCGAGATGTCGCCAGCACATCTCTTGCACTGGTGGGATGGCATCGAGTATGACCCGGGCCTCATCTTCTCTGTGGTTGCGGAAGAGATGGGAGGCTTTGCCGTAGATCAGTGGAACGACGGCATGTCAGCCGTGTTCAACATGGAGATCTCCAAGAATGTGTACAAGAGTTTTTGTTGGGATCACACAGGGAAGAGGAGCAACATAGACCCCCCAGGAAGGATGGAGACATTGAGCATCGACAGGTTTCTGTATTTCAAGGACACCAAGCCTACGAAGGAGGAGATAGAGAAAGAGATCACTGACTACTTCTCCGGCATGACCAAGCCACGGCGGGACAGTGATCGCTGGATCATTTTCCTCGATAGTAGACTCAAGGAGCATGATTCTCCGGGCTGTCAGAGAGATAGGTGGATCGAAGTCTGGCTCACCACTAGGAACATTGACGTACTCACACGACGACAGGACGAACTGACTAACGTGTTGGCTGACGGTCTTGCAAAGCGCTTCATCCGTCGCTGGGGTTTGGACCATCAACTAGGAGAGCTCAGTTGATATACATCGATATGCTGCGTAAGTGGTTAGACGACACTCCGGATGCTGCCGTGTGCACATGCGGTGACTTCTACATCTGCGAGCATCACGGGGAGACTCTTCGCAGCACTCTACCGGCCGTTTTAGACGCCCTCGAGCAAGCTCATATCTTGGCCGAAGAGGTTCGAGGTATGTCTGAGGATTCGAAAGCCTTGAGGAAAGCCGCTAAGGAGCTGGCGCTTCAGAACATGTCCATGAAACTCAAGTTCGGCGTCGTCGATGACGCTGTTCTTCATCCTCTCATGAAGAAGCTTCGTGCTGCCGTCGAGCTCGCGGATGCAGTGGACCTTCATGAGGAAAGTCTCGACAATGCAAAGAAGGTGGGTATTAGGCGTGTTGGTGCGTGGGCCCACGCCAACGATCAGAACAAGACACGTCTGGAGGCCCTAGACAAGTACCGCAAGGCAAAGGAGGGTAGCAACGATGACTGACAGCTACGACGCGGAGGCGATGCGGATTGCGCGCCGGACACGCCTCGCCTTCTCCTACGAGGCGCGGAAACGGGAGGCCAAGCGCGCCCTCCTCCGCGCCCACACCGCAGGGAGGAGAGAAGAGAGGGAGGCGGTGCGGGGCGTGGTTGCCGCCGCCCAGCGCTTCGCTGACTGCTACGCGAAGCACCCTGGCCCGCCGTCACCCTGCTGGTCGCTGTTGAATGACCTGCGGAACGCCCTCACCGCCTACGAAGCCCAATCCAGCGAAGCTGGAATGGCCAGTAGCGACGAAGTCGCAACTGCACGTGAGAAGAAGGGGAGTGATGGATGAGCAATGACATGATTAGGCTCGCAATGGAGCAGGCAGCGCGCCGGTTCGGCAGCCGCGACGTATTCAACGCTGCGAACTTTTCCGCAGCCTTCGGGCGCATGTGCGACGTCAGAGGGACGCTGGATGGGCATTGGGTTCGGGGCATTCTGTGTGGGCGCGACGACGTAGAGGTGCTGCGTGGCGGCGCACACTTTCGCGTTCTCCCGAGGCCGGCTCCATGACTGACGACGAAGCGTGTCCGAAGTGCGGCGAAACGGAGTGGGAGTATGAACACGAGGACCGCGGGGACGGGGTTGTTGGGTACGTGCACTGCCTCGCCTGCGGCTACCGCTTGGCAGAAGAGGACACCGATGACTGACGACGAAGAAAAGCGCCTGCGTGAGAAGGTGGCGTGGGCCGCCGAGAATGTCCCCAACCGCGACTTCCCAGCCTTCAGCCGTAACGACGTGGAGCCCCTCATCACCCTCCTAGACCGCAGAGAGGCGGCCCTTGCGGTATACGAGGAGCGCGACCGTGTGACTCCCTACAACGGAGACAGACTGGACGAGCGTATCGCCGAACTAGAAGGCCACAGCCGCGAGGAGCTGGCCGCGTCGTACGCGTGCGCTCTCGTCAACTGGGACAACGCACTAGGCATGATGGGCGAGCGCGAGGCCGAGAGAGACGCTCTACGGGACGTGGCGACAACGATCCGCAACAAGGCGCAGGACTGGCTCGACTTCCCGCCCATGGACGACGACGACTTCCACGACGGGTTGAGAGAGGCCGGGCGCCAGGTGGTGCGCATCCTCCGCACCCTCGATACCAAGGGAGGCGATGATGGGTGAGGTAGTGGCAACGTGCGAGGACTGCGCTGGGGACGTGACCCTCGACTCTTCCGACGACCCGCTGATGACCGTGCTTTGCGGGGACTGCTGGGCGCTGCGGCTTGCTTCCCCGTCAGACCTTCGCGCCGAGATAGCCACCCTACGCCAACAGTTAGAGGAGGCGCGGGCCAACGCCGAGCGGGCGAGCGAGTACGCGGAGGCCGTCAACGCGCAGTGCGACCCGCTGCTCCGAGAGAACGCCACCCTACGCGAAGAGGTGCGACGGCTGGGGGCGCTCCTCGGCGAGTACGCGGACCACGCTGAGGACTCGGGCTGGTTCGACCTGGCCGGCGATATACGGCGCCGCGCCGCCCTCTCCCGCCTCAATACAGGGGAGGGGACGGATGGCTAAGCGCTGGCTGAGGCGGGCCTATAAGTAAGTGAAGGAGGATCTTATGGTGATGAAGTACGAGATCCTGGAGAACAAGGATAAGCAAATAGTCGAGCTCTCAGGCGACGGGCATACTGTCTGGGTCTGCAACTGGCAGGGCTACACCATCGGCCGTTTCAGCGCCAAGGGCATAGACGTTCACGCACCGCCGGACGTGTCGGACAGGCAGTGTCTACACTGCGAAAAGGGGAGCGATCCCTTCGGCAAGCCCAAGCGTAGTGAGTGGGACAAGTTCGTGAGTAGCATGCTGGAGTTCCACGGTGTGCAGCTACCAGGCCCCGAAGGCTTCATCGAGCTGAAGGAGTGACGTGGTGAAAGTACGCATCTGGGGTAAGAACGAAGAGGGTGTGGTGCGTAAGTACCCCGACGACGATCCGTTCGAGGACGAGCTTCTCCCAAACGGCATCACTCCCAAAGGCAACTACCAGTTCGTCGAGTACATGGTGCTGCTGGCTCGAGTTCCCGTTCCCGAAAGGATAAACATCACATTCCATCTGTCACCCGACGGTGAAGAAAAGGACAAGGACAATGAGTGAACAGCAATGGGGCGTCGAAGACGTCCGAAACTTCGTGAAGGACCATCCCGAGATGACTATCTCGGATGCGATTGGCTGCATGATCAACATCGGCAGCGACAAGGAGGCCGCTAAGGCGTTGTTCGACTCTATGGTCGAACAGGCGTCCAAGATCAACGACTACAACAAAGAGAAGGCCGAACACATCGTCGCAAGCAACCTTGGCTACATGATGGGTTACGCTCCGGGCGCCGTCGATGCGAGCGTGTGGGAGGAACTGGGCTGCGTGCATCCCATCTTCGGCTCTTTGGTAGCCAAGGAGAAGCGTGACAACGAGTTCTCCATCGACAAGGAGATTGAGGGCATCCTCGCCATCGAGGATGTGATCGAAGGCAGCTTGACCCGTGCCATAGAGCACGGCAGGCAGCTAGAGCGGGATCTGACCCGCACAGTGATGCTCGAGCTCGCTGACGCTTGGCAGCACTCACCAGATGAGGGCGGTGGAAACTCGTGGGCTGTGCTCAACGGGTGTGCCAACGACCTCCGTGAAGCGGTAGACTCCATCCCCGAACGATCGAAATGCACACAAGGAGAAGAGCATGGCGAATCCTGAGCACCTGTCTGACAGAGAGATAGATAAGTACACGCTCGACCCGAAGATCAAGAAGATGTGGCTCGACGCTCTGCGGAGCGGAGAGTACGAACAGGGTCGTGGGCACCTGAAGCAGCCTATAAAGGATTTCGGTGAAGCAGATACGAAGTTCTGCCACTGCTGCCTTGGAGTACTTGGTGAGTTACTCATCAAAGAGGAGCTGTTCGAAGATCTACGGTGGGACCTCGGGGACGATGGGCGCGAGTACGATACGGTTCCCGACATGGTCTACAAGGACCACAAGAGCGCTGAGTTCTTGCCTGCGCCTCTGAGCCTCGAGCTCGGCCTCGAACGGAGAGTGGTCTCCAACCTCGATCAGCGTGCGGTCATCTACCTGGCCGACATGAACGACAGCGGCAGGGACTTCCTCGTCATTGCTGACTGGATCGAAGACAATCTGTGAGCGACGAAAAGGACAACGCGAAGCCGTGCCCATGGTGCGGCGGCACTTCCTTTCTCATGTTGGGCCCGAAAGTGGTATGTGCGACCTGCAACGCCAGCGGTCCCAACAGGGCCACGAGGGCGGAGGCTGTTGATGCGTGGAACAGGATCTCCATCGCTGAGTACGTCTCGTATCACGCCCCATTGCCAAAGCACATCGATGAGCTGCGAGAGGCAGCAGCACCGGAGTTCAAAGAGCTCGGGCCAGGCAAAGGGCAAAGGATCAGAGACCTCGTCTACGCTCTAGACGCCTACGTCAGCGACATGCAGGCAGAGCTTGCCGAAACGACGAGAGCCTTCGACACTGCCATCAGCCAAGCCGATGAAGCCAAGTCCCGTGCGTCTCAGCTCGAGGACAATCTAGCTGACGCTAAGGGCCTCACAGACGTCGAGGAGGTCAAAGCCAAGCTGAACGATTTGTTGGGACAGCTTCAGGCCTGTGTGCGTGCAGGCCGGGAGCTTCCCCCGAACGTGCTCGAAGCGTTGCGACGAGTAGAGGCGTGACATGGAGCGGATAGACATAGCAGCGATCAGAGTCGACGGTGAGGTGTGGGCCTTACCCCGACCAGCGCGTCATCACGTGCTCATCATGGCGTGGTGCTGGTCGCACTACAGCCCGGAAACGGGTGGTGGTCGCATCGACGAACACGAACAAGGCTTCCTCACCACAGAGTGTCGCTTCGTAGATCGTAAGGAGGCGGCCAAGATCGCCATCAAGGCCAAACAGATCCTTCCTCGGTACAAGAAGAAGCCCAAGAGTCTCACATCGGAGCATTTGTGGTGACGGACCTAGTCGACGAAATCAACGTCCGTGCAGAGCTCCAGAACATCGTCATCCACGGACCGCTGTTTACAGGTGAAACCCTTAGCCACGCGACTGCTAAGGAGTGTGAAGCACGAGGCTGGGCTGAGAGAGACACCGAAGGTAACTTGGTTGCCACCGAGCTCGGACTCAGCGAGGCAGTACGTACACCCTTCGAGCGGTACACGGAGTCTAGCAATGTCTGACATGCCCGATAGATGTACCCGATGCGACAAGCCCGAGTGGCGTGCAGACCTGAAGGAGACGGGCAAAGGCTGGCTCTGTCGTGAATGCAGAGAGAGTACGACAGACAAAGTCAACTACCAGGTCCCGAGCCCCAAGCCTCGAGCTCGACGCAAGTTCAAGCACAGGAAGCCCAAGGGGCTGAATATAGATCTTGTCGTCTGCCGACTGTGCAAGACCATCTACGAAAAGGGGGTGGGCTCGTGTAGCTGCCCAAAAGCCCCCACAAGGGCTCTCGCTGAGCCATACCGCACTCGCTTCAGACAGGTCGAAGTGAAGAGGGAGTTCCGTGCAGCGGCGCTCCTCCGAGGCCTTGTCCGACCATCCATGGTAGACGAGCGAGCGGTCATCGTAGCAAACGTGGGACAAGAGCCGTTTGCTTTGCCTACTGCTTGGTTCCCTGGCCGAAAACACCACAAGGAAAGCAAGTGACTGACGAACGACCGGCACTGACGGACGCGATCGCGCTATTAGAGTATGAAGTGCAAGAAGCGATGCGTAAGCGTCACCTCCCCTTGTTCAAGGCATACGCTAAGGCCGAGAGAGCAAGGATCCGCTCTTACATAAGAGCTCTACAAGTACTCAGAAAGGAGACAGGGTATGGGAAAGCCCAACTGCGACAAGTGCCTCGACGACGGTGAGATCGAGATCGACACACCGATCGGACGAAGGAGAATACCTTGCGTGTGCCAGGACGAAGACGCTCGAGTGGTTCACGTAAAGTGCGACATGGGCCTTGTGTCCATTCGTCTCGGCGACAACGAGTTCTCAGCTCAGTTCATCACTCGAGACGGGCCTGAAGACGTAGGCACGCTCATCGGCATCTTCCAGTCGTTGGGTGTGGAGGTCAAATACAGTGGGAACTGAGAACCGTGTGGTTCCCAAGTGTCCCAAGTGCGGCAAGACGGAGACAGTGCGGTTCAAGACCCGATCGTACGAGTACTTTCACGTTGACGCATACGAGCCCGACAACGCTTTGGTGTTTTTGGGCGATCTAGATGAGTCCTACGAGGACCACGAGTTCGAGTCGCTGTTTCACTGTGGGCCCTGCGCTCACGAGTGGCCCATGAAGAAGAAAGAGGATGATGACGGAGGTTGACTATCCGAAGAAGGAGCCCTGTGGAGGTTGTGGGGCAGGAGTAGGACAACGACATCTAGCAGGCTGTGATTGGGAGCGGTGCCCGCGCTGCGGAGGACAAATCATAGCTTGCGAATGCATATACAAAGAGTGCTTCGGTCCTGACGTGGACTTGGAGAAGGATCACCCAGAGATCTACGCATACGGCCCCACGAAAGAGATGTACCAGCAGTGGGGCGAAGCCATCGGTGACGACGGCTGGGTGCTACACGATGGCTATTTTCCGGGCACGCAGCTAGCTGTTGAGCAGGAGTGGTATGTGCACTGGGGGCCAATCACGTCAGAGCGTCCATGGGGAGGACCTTGGATCGAGTGCTCCAAGGATCACCCAGACGCAGAACCAGATCTGAACAAGGCAGCTCGCAGAGGGGTGTGGGACCCAGAAAAGAAGCGTCTCGTGCTGAGAGGAACAGGGAATGAAAGCTGAGGACTACATATCAGACGGCACACCTCGAGTCGCAGTCGACTTCGATGGCGTCGTCTACCCGGGCGGGCAGTTCCAAGCCGCCCACGTGATGGATTTGGCCCCTATCCCGGGAGCCATCGAATGGATCAAGTCGTTGCTCGATGATGGGTTCGAAGTGCTCATCTTTACGGCAAGGTTCTGCAAAGAGAGGCACGTCTACTTCGACAACAACGAAAAAGACCACGACCTGATGATCGCTGAGTTCCACCAGTACTTCATGCGACACGGTCTATCTGAAAAGGATGCCAAGAAGATCGTCATGTATCCGCCCGAGCTCGGCAAGCCGTCCTGCTGGCTCTTCGTGGACGACCACGGCTTCCGCTTCGATGGCTACTACCCGCCCCCGAAGCTCATCAGGGCGATGCACGAAAACATGTACTACAAGAACGCTCGCAAGAAGAAGCTCTCGAGCGACAAGCAGCCGGACGCCGCTCTTCCTACGTACAACTTCTTCGAGGAAAAGCCTGGTTCTATGGAGGGGCTGATGGCGGCTCTGTACGGTCTGTACGACGTGGTGGGAAAGGTGGCGATAAATACGGAAGCAGAGAACCAAGAGTACAAAGTGGATTGGGTAACCAAGCGACCAACAGACACAGGAGCCCAGCAGCTCGTTCAGAAAAGAATCGATGATGGGTGGGTCCTCGTCAGTGTGACGTCAGCCGGCAGAGAAGGTCTCTACTACCACTACACGAGAAAGAAGAGAGAATGACAGAAGACACGGAGGAAAGTGCTGTTGTAGTTACGGTGAACGGTGAACCACTCACAGTGAGGACGTACATCAGAGACTACGTTCCGCAGTGCCGCAATCCCTACACGGACGAGGCAGGAACCGTGTGCAGCCCGTTCATAACGTTCGGGCATGACACAGACACAGGCATGTTCATCTACGAGGGTGAGGTAGGCTACGCCGTGGATGGGATAACAGCGACCAGAGAAGAGTTCTTCATGGCGCTTGAGAAGAAGGGTACGAAGGGTGCAGCGCTACAAGCGTTCAAAGACGTACTGGAGGGACAATGACGATCAGTTTGAATGACTACCAACAGGCAGCGAGGGAGACGGCTGTCTACAGGAAGAAAAAGAACATGGGCCCCACACTCTTTCTGTTGTACGCGGGGCTGGGCCTAGCGGGTGAATCAGGAGAAGTCGCTGAGAATCTCAAGAAGATGATCCGCGACGACAGTGGTGAGCTCACCCCGGAGCGGAGAGAGTCCATCATCAAGGAGCTGGGGGATGCCTTGTGGTATCTGGCTATGACCGCCGAAGAGGTGGGCGTAGATCTCGAGCTCGTCGCTGCGGTCAACCTCGAGAAGCTCGTCGACCGTAAGGAGAGAGGAACCTTGCACGGAGATGGTGATGACCGATGAGCACAATGAGCTCGAGGAGCGTATCCTTCTGACGCTCAGCGATGCGATCTCAGACTTCCTCTACTACGATCGGAAGGAAGATGACTATCTCCCGTTGGGAACCATCGAGCAAGCGCTAATCCATGGGTGGGTCAGTATTGAAGAGCTGACCAACCACTTCAAAGAAGACCTCATAAAAAGCGTCACAGTAGCAAACGGAGGCGAGTTGCCTGAGACGATCGCAAAACCTCAGTATGAGGTGCTGGTGAGGGACACAGGACCAGCGGGCACTGCTGAGGCGAAGAAACGTGTGCTGGAGTATCTTGCCGATGGTTGGAACCTGTCAGGCGTCACAAGGATACAAGAGGGGATCTACCAATACCACTTTACGAGGGTCACATGAGCTACGAGGCGTTCAACCCGTATAGGCCTTCAGCCAACGCCAAACACATCATCTGGACAGCCAGAGACATCATCGAGGAGTACCAACAGCAGAACCTGGTGCTCACCCTTCGCCAGCTCTATTACCAGTTCGTTGCTCGAGGCATCATCGAGAACTCGGACAAGAGCTACAAACGCTTGGGCTCCACCATTGCCAAAGCCCGCATGGGCGGTCTGCTGGACTGGGACGCCATCGAGGACCGAGCTCGACAGCCTGTGCTCTGGTCTCAGTACAATAAGGCATCTGATGCAGTGTACCGAGCACTCCAGGCATTCCGCCTGCCTCGACTCAAGGGTCAGAGGACATACGTGGAGCTCTGGGTCGAGAAGGACGCTCTGGCCGGCGTGCTCAGGCCCATCGCTGCGGAGTATCACGTCACGTTGATGGTCAACCGAGGCTACTCCTCGGTGTCAGCTATGAAGGAGGCCGCTGACCGCATTCGGCGATGCGTCGACCGATACGGGAGCTACAACGCAGCCATCCTCTACCTCGGAGATCTAGATCCCAGCGGCGAAGACATGGTCCGTGACATTCGAGAGCGTCTCACGGTCTTCTTGAACGAGGGCCTCATCGTCAACTGGTACCAGAAGAGCGAAGGCGGGGAGAGACATCCTGTCGTCGAAAAGCAAGAAGAGGCTAGTAAGCGAAAGCCGGTCATCCCTCTGGGAGTGGAGAAGCTCGCGCTCACCATGCCGCAGGTGAAAAAGCACGACCCTCCACCCAACCCGGCCAAGCTCAGCGACACCAGAGCCAAGGCTTTCATCGCAAAATACGGTAGACAGTCCTGGGAGGTAGACGCACTGTCTCCGCCCATTCTGCGCCAAATCATCACCAGCGGCTTCACCAAGCACCTCGACCTCGATCTCATGGAGGAGATCAAACAGAAGGAAGAGGTGGAGTGCAGCGCCATCCAAGACGCGATTCACAACCTACATGAATACGAGGACGAAGATGCCAAAGAACGAGATACTGAGGACGATTAGCTACGCAGTACGCAAGCACGGCCTCCAGAAGCGGAGCGGAACCAACCTTCCGTACATCGCTCATCCGATCGAGGTAGCTCAGATCCTCGAGGACCACGGCCACACATACGAGAGGATTGTTCAGGCCGCGCTTCTACACGACGTGCTCGAGGACACGGATGCCACATACCACGAGGTCAAGAGCCTGTTCGGCCCTTGGGTGGCGTCCACAGTCAACGAAGTGACAGATCCCGAAGGCGTGAAAGGCAAGGAGAAGCGAGAGATCCTCTTCAAGCGCATCCCAGAGATGACCTCAGAAGCACGCCTGATCAAGATGGCCGACAACATCTCCAATGTGCGCGCCACCAACAGAACTGCTCCTGCTGCCTGGAACCGTAGTCTCAAGCTCAACTACGTCGAGACCTGTGAACGGGTAACGAAGGAGTGTGTGAAGTGGTGGACCAAGCAGGGGCTGTCCGAGCCGCATATCTTCTTCACATCGATGAAGGAGATCGAAGACGCCAAGTATCGCCTTCAGCGAGAGAACTACTACAACGAGCACGGCGAGTGTCCGTACTGTCACTACAGCACGGAGACCCCCGGTCACTACAACGACGCTCACGACGGGGCTCTGTTGTGCACGCGCGAATCGCGCACGTCGTTCACCACACAGGTCATGGCCATCATCTACGACACCTTCGGCTACCCCGCTGACGCAGGGGACGGTGAAGATAAGGCACACACCATCCTCGACGCCTTCGAGCATCTGCTGGTATCTGCCGAGGTGCTGGCTAAAGCGCAACCAGCTGAGCATGCGGGAATCGAAGCAGCCCTATCAGCCCTTAGAAAGGAGATCAGTGATGGCTAGCGACGTAGACATCGACGCCAACAACAGGTGCATTCACTGTGGCCGCCTTCGTGGCGGCTACGGCCTTCCCCCAAAGGGCGAGACATCTTGTGAAAAGGACTGCGATCACTACCAGAAAGCCCAAGGAGATCAGAAGGAGAGGATCACTAGAATCCTCGAGATACGTTTCGAGAGGGCTCAGGAAATAGTGGCGCTTTCTCGTGCTGCCTGTGGCTGTACGAGTTGCCAAGGTGGCTATCCCATAGGGGAGTACACCGTGTCTCTAAACGGAGACATAAGGCCTGACTCGTGCTTGGCGAGTGTCATCTACCCGAAGCTGTGGGACAGCTTCACTCTCGAAGTACTGAAGGACATGATCGAGTGACAGACACAACCACGTACCCAATCAATCAGCTGTTAGTGCCCGTAAGGAAAGACGATGAACAAGATCCTTAGGAAGGTCATGGAGGGCATCACAGAACAACAGGAAGTGGGTGGCGGCTACGAACTAAGAGACAAAGAGCTAGATCAGCTGGCTGCTGCCCTTCCCATCCTCGAGGCTGCCCTTGACTGGGCTGAAGACACAGGCATGTGTCACTTCTGTGAAAGGAACGACTCCTACCGCACCACACAAGAACACGGAAGAGAGTGTCCGATCTACGAGTACGAACACGCAGAGAGCAACCATGGATGAAAAGTACAGACCCAAGACAATAGAGGCGGAGATGGGCTGGGTAGTCGAAGAGGCTGGCGAAGTGCTGGCTGCCATTGGCAAGACCCAGCGCTGGGGGCTCGATAGCGCCAACCCAGAGCTCCCTCCGAAAGACCAGGAGAAGAATGGAGACTGGATCGCTCGAGAGCTGAAGGACCTCAAGAAGGCCATCAACATGCTTCAGTCTTCACTCAGCAGCATGGGTTACGACGGAGAGCGGTTCGATGGATGACGACAAGTCCCTCACTCTCTCGAGGTGTACTTGCACCACAGGCATAGCCTACATGGGAGCCCACCATGCGGAGGGCTGTCCCGACTACCCCGGCTGGGCAGATCCCGGAGGCTCCGGGGAAGCTCCCAAGATCGGATTCATGTCCACCGAAGAAAGGAACGCTCTTTGGGACAACATGCGAGAAGCTAACGAGGTGACGAACGAGATCATCGAGCACGTGCGTAGCGCTCACAGCCACGAGTACGTCCCACCGAAAGAAAGAGAACGGATCGAAGAAGCTTGCCACCTGTGTTCCCTGCTCAAGAAGCTTGATGAGGTAAAGGAGAACTACTTCACGCTGCGTGGTATCTCGGCGCAAGACACCGAGTTGGCCAAGGCCGTGCGTGACCTGCTCGAACTCAGGATGAACCTCGCTGTTGCCAACCCATCAGACGTGATGGCGGCTTGGAACAGGGTGGCGAAGCTCGCTGGGTGGAAAGGATCAGAGGAATGAGGCTCGACAAAACGCACTACGAAATAGCCAAAGTGTTTGCCAACGAGGTGGGCTGCACGGTCAACGAGATCGTGGAGTTCTCTGTCTATCTGCTGGCGGACTCCTACATGAGCACGGATGTGTCTCGTAAGGAGGAGTTCCTACAGAGCGTCAAAACGATGATTCATCGTAAACGGGCGGAAGACACAGCCGAAGAGCAGGCAGCCATCGTCGAAGCGAGCTCCAACGCAAAGAAGCCAAAGAAGCTCAAGCCCTCAACCAAAACAAGCCTCAAGCACAACCCGTTCGAAAACCTCGAGCAACTAACCAAAGACGAGGAGTAGATGAAACAGAGCATCGTCGTTGACGTGCCTGACGCAGGGGCACTCGACACGCTGATGAGATACGACTGCTTCGGGGCCCTATGGCCCCTTTTTCGTAAAGCAGCCAAGCCTGCGAAGGAGCTCACCGAGTCGTACTCGGCTCTCGCTAGGCTGAAGAGGTACGTCAACCTCAACAACATGAACGTTGTGCACGTCGGAGACGGAGCACATGCACGGACGGGCGCGCTGTTTGCCTTCATGACGAAGAGCAACAACGTGTCGGTCGATCCCCAAACCAACCTCGCTTATGTGCACGCCTGGCAGAACAGGTACAACGTGGAGAGGTTCTCTGCCATCCGCTCAAGGGTGCAGGATGTACAGCTCTCGGCAGGGGTAGATGTAGTCACGTTCGTTCATGCCCATGTCGACGTGGATGAGGTGCTCTCGGAGATGGGAGGTCCTCTGACGAGTTGGCGCATCGCATACACCCTGTCCTGCTGCCACCCGAGCAAGCAGCTATCGAAGAAGTACAAGGTGCTCGACGAAGGCGAGGACTGGCGGGTTCTGAGCGACAAAAGGCGCTATCAGATCATAGTGAACACGGAGAGGTAGCTCATGACGCCACCAGACGGCTACGAGCCTTGGGTCTGTGGAATCTGTACAGCGTCCTGCACCTTCGAAGCGATGCAGTGGTGCCATCTCAGAGACGTACAAGAATGCGGCTACGATACTGACGAGCCACTGGCCTTGGACGGGAACGGCGTCCCCAAGAAGGACGGCATCTTCGAGTTCGTCACGTTGAGGAAAGATGATGGATGATCCTGCCTACATACCGACAGGATTGCTTTCTGCCGAAGAGCTAGCCGGAAAACTAAAAAAGCTCCGTTTAGATCTTTCGGCAGAAAGGATCAATCAACTAGCAGATAGTGGACATCTGCCGTGTTGGAGATGGAACAGTGGCTCTCCGTTTTTTCAGTGGACGGAGACTAAAGAGTGGTTCGCAAGAAACTACCTGAAGCGACAAGCAGGAATAGAGTTTCCTGTAGAACTACGTGTGTTGAGTGGCGATCTAGTGACTCAGGCAGAACTGAAATACGTGCCAAGGAGCTTAGTCCCACTAGCACCGCATCTGTTTAGCTTAGAAAAGTCACACATTACTGGTGTGTACTTTTTGATCTCAGTACAGCAAGGAACGCCAGTAGTGGTCTACGTCGGACAAAGCACGAACGTACTTGCCCGGTTACATGACCACAAAGACAAGACGTGGGACAGGACTTTGGTGCTTCCTACACCGAAAAGTGAGCTACTCAGTGTAGAGCGTGCGTTCATTAGACACCTGAATCCACCGATGAACAATACATCACACAGAACAGAAAAAGACGCACATATCTTGAAGAAGTATTGCATTACACCTTCGTTCGAGGAGGATGAGTCGTGCCCAAAGGAGAGAGTGTGATCAAGACGTTCTACAAGTTGAAGGAGGCGGCCAGTGCGTGCACGTGCAGGACACCACCCGAAACACTTCCTGACAGGCCTCCCTCGAGAGCGTTCTTCGTGGCGAAGCATGGCAGGTGTCTTCTGCTCGACAGCATTGGTCCTGCCATAGACAACGAGATCGAAACAGTAGGCTCCGAGAACCTGTTCGAAGGAGTTGACGATGGAATCTGGATATGGAGTGGCACCTTTCACGTTTGGCGGTGCTACGACGGGGATTACGACTCAGAGCTCCGAGGTGACTTCGTAGAGGCCACCAAGGAGCAGTGGGTCGCCTGGGTTGAGCATGAAGAGTCGCCGTGGGACGAGGAGTACGAGGACTACTACAAGCCAGGGCCGCCCTGCCCAGTACACGGAAAGGAAGAACAGCGATGAGCTACAACCGAGAGTACAACGCTCAGTGCTGTGTGGGTTCGTGCGGTGGACACGTGTACCTGAGTGCTAGAGAACACGCCTACCACCGAGAGAGGGGGACGTGGTTCTACTGCTCTAACGGACACAAGCAGCATTTCAGTCCGAGTGAGGTCGACAAGCTTCGCGAGGAGATCAAACGACTCGAGCACAGCAGGGATCGCTACGAGAGGTTGTACGAGCGTGAAGTGGAGAGATGGAAGTGCCCTTACGGGGGTTGCTACTACGACTGCTACTCGAAGGGGTCGCTAGTAGGGCACATCAACCGAGAACACAACCACATGCCAGAAACTCGGCAGCTGCCAAAGGACGCCGGTCCTGACGCGCTAAACACGACGATACACTGAGAGANNGTAGACAAAGCCGAATCTGGCTGGTGCTCAGAGCACTGAGAGACACGAACAAAGAACTCGAACAAGGAGAGAAAAATGTACGGTGACCCGAAAGCTCGCAGAGCTGAGGCGATGGAAAAGGCTCGTAGCTACTTAGCCAAGAACAAGAACAAGCTTCCGAAGAGAGTCAAGAAGGCGTGGTTAGCTGCTCTCAGGTCTGGTGAGTACAAGCAGGGCACGGAGAGCCTGCGCAGCTACGTACTCCTCAAGGAGTACGATCAGGGCACTCCTTCTGAAGAGGTAGAAGTAGGCCACGAGGAGTACTGCTGCCTCGGGGTTCTAGGGGACGTCATCATCGACGGCTACTGGGATGGCGGCGTCATCTACACCGAGGAAACAGAAGGGGGAGATGACCCGTTCATGTATGGAGATAACCCGTTCCTGTACGGAGAAGAGGAGATCTGCGAAGTGGCCAAGATCAGACCCTTCACGTTCATTCTGGCGGAGATGAACGACTCAGGCTTCTCCTTCGCTGACATTGCAGACTGGATCGAGAGGAACTTGTGAACGACCTGTGGAGGGTCGTCACTCCTTACTGCGTCGCAGGAGTCATCGTCCACGACGGAGTCATCGTGGAAACGGCCCCCATACTCAAGCGTTGGAGGGGTCGGTCTTGCATCGACCTCAAGCTTTGGGCACAACTGGCAGGGTACGAGGTGAAGCCATGTTCGGGCGCATCAAGAACAAGCTGAAGGCTGAGAAGGAGCGGCTCAAGGGTCTGCTCCTTTGCAGCTGGCTCGGTCACGAACCTGACCTTGCTTACGGCTGGTTCGATCAGGACGACGAGGAAACCTACTGGTACTACGCAGTGTGCTTTCGGTGTGGTGTAACGGAGAAGCAGTTCGAGCTCGGGCCAGAGTGGGAAGCAGTGCAAAGGGATGTAGAAGAGAAGCTTCAGGAGATGGATTCGAGCGAGCAGTGTCCTGCTTGTGGTGACGTAGAAGACTGCGGACCCACACACTGCTCGTGGCCTGGTCACTTGGAGTTTATCGATCGTGAGCAGGAATCTTCCTATTAGCCGTCGCGAGAAGGTTTAGCCAAGGAGATCAAGGTGGGGATGACGAAAGCTGAGCTTCAGAAGAGGTACACAGCTCTGAGGAGGAAAAGCAGTCGGCTCGAGAAGCAGGTGAAGTTGCTGAAGTCAGAAGTGAACAGGCTCAAAAGGAACGTCGACATCACAGAAAACAAGATGTACAAGGCTGAGGAACGCTGCGAGGAAGGAACTGCCGCAGCCAACAGAGTCAGAGGCGCCGTCCAGTTCCTCGTCAACAAGCTCGAGGAGGTAGTCGACTACGACACCGGAAGACAGCGCTGGGAACTCCTCGGATTCAGCAACCTGCAAGAGAAGATGTACAAGGATCTGAGAGATGCCGGACGAGATCTCTAAACTGCGAGAAGAGAACAAGATCCTTCGGGAAGCCATCGAAAAGCGCAAAAGAGAGCGAGGAGGCACTTGCCCTGTGTGCGAGAACGAAGACCCTACGTACCACAGGACCGACTGTGTCTTGTACGTAAGGCCACCTCCTCCTACCGAACGCTACTGTGTGCGACTCCAGGGGTGGGCAGACATCGACCAAGACTGCGGGGCCTACGACGACTGTAAAGGAAGGCCTTGGTGTGACGCGCCGCCACCAGAGCCGTTCTTGGTGTTGGGAGACAAGGTGGTCATCGCTCCGATGAGCTACGGCCCGGAGCCTGTAGAGGCGGAAGTTACCAAGCTGAGAGATTACTGGTTTTGGGCAGTCGATACGCGCGGCCACGAGTGGCACGTGTCGTGGAACAGCAAAAACCTTTGGAGGGATCTGGCTGAAGTGCCTCCAAAGGAAGAGATCAAAGAGTTCCAGTTGAGGCTTGAGCCCAGGGACGACTACAGGTACAGGAGAGAAGATGTCATCGGAGATAGTGCTGGATGTAGAGATAGTAACGGAGAAGCTGAGGGATAGGATCCGCTCAAGCTTCCTCGACATGATCCCAGAGGAGTCCTGGGACAAGATCATCAAAAAGGAGTTCGACGAGTACTTCACGCGTAAGGTGAAGGTGCTCGTTCAAAAAGGGTACGGAGGGAACAAGGGCGTCGAAGAGATGCATCACACGGAGTTCGAGCGTGTGTTCGCTGACGTGTTCAATGAAGAATGCGACAAGTATCTTCGTGAGTACTTCAGGAAGGACGAGGTCAAGGAACGCATCGGCGAGATGCTCAACACTCACCTTGAGAATGCCATCCCTCGGATAGCTGACAGCATGCTCAAGGACCTTCTGAAGACGGCCACCCGCAATCTGGTGGAAAACGTCACGCAGAACATCTCCTACGCCATACAAGACTCCGTCAAAAGCTCGGGGTACTGATGAGTGAGCTCAAGGTACGAATAAGAGTCACCACAACACACGGTACGCACAAGTGAGTACCGATAGAACAAGGAGAACAGCATGCCCGCACGAACAGACCAAGAGCTGAGGGAGATCGCCCTCAGGAACTTCAACGAAGCCGAGGCCAACGTCCTGAGCGCCGAGAGGCGTCTCGAAGAGGCCAAGAAGAAGCACGACAAGATGGTCAACGATGCCAAGGCCCAACTAGGCACTGCCAAGCAGCAGTACACGGTGTCCCTCGAGGAGTACGACAAGCGCAAGAACAAGTTGTGCAGCCTTCTTCCCGATCGTGTGTGGCTGAACGTCGCAGACGAAGAAAGGGACGCGGCTGAGTAATGTGCGAGGCAGATAAGGAGGAGCTCCTCGAGCTCCTCCGGAAAGCCCACGTGGAGATCAGGTGCCTGCGTGGGGCTATGGGCAAGAATACGAGAGCCAGGCTGAGCGGTCTCATCGAAAAGGGTCTGGTGTGGCCCGCAGATGGGAGCGAAGAGAGGCGGTACGAAGTACTAGGTACCGACTCTTTTGGTCGACTTCCCGACGATCCGATGTTCAATCCGGACGACAAGCCAGCTTCTGGAAAAAGGGGTAGATCTGTGGATCAAAATGAGGTAGGAAGTAAGAAGATCTCTTCGAACGAGAAGTTCGACAGCGATCCAAAACTCAGAAAGCAGCGAGTGCAAAACTGGTTTCAGCGGAAGCTGAACCACTTGGAGCGACAATGCGACGTTCCTGATCAACAAACCCTGGCCCGCAGGGGGGTCGGATACGCAGAACGAATCCGCATGGTGCGGAAGGCCGAGAAGGCGAAGGCAGAGACAGAGTACGAGCGCACGATGTTGCGCTGGGCAATCGAAATCATCAAAAGCGCCCCCGTGGAAAGCTTCAGGGGGCTGGAGGATTGAAATGGCAAGAAAAGTAGTTCGAGTCGACCCGAAGGCCGAGAAGCTCGGTCGCGACCTGGCAGCACGAGAGGGCATCACCCTCAACGAAGCGGTGGACGTTCTGATCCAGGCCGGGGACAAACACCTGGCAGGAGGCAAGTCCAACGGCAAGTCCAATGGCAAGACCATCAAGTCGGCCAAGGGCCTCACGAAGCAGGATCAGTCCTACGTGAAGAAGTACGCCAAGGAGAAGGGCCTGACCGAGGCCGAGGCCATCACGGCTCTCGTTCTCACGGGCATCTCGAGGCGTAGGGCTCTCGCCAAGGACAAGGCCAAGCGAACGAACGGTTCTCCCAAGAAGAAGAAGAGGAAGACCGCTCGCAAGGCCGCTGCCAAGAAGACGACCAAGAAGCGCTCGTCCAGCAAGAAGAAAAAGACCGCTCGCAAGACGGCGAAGCGCAAGACTCCTCGCAAGCGTCGCTGAGTCTCTGCGCCAGTTTGAGCTCGGGTGGTGTCCCTTAGGGGGCACCGCCCGTCTGCTCATTTGTTTGCCCTGTTCCGCTATGAGGTAGGTGAACCTGAGGAGGATTCGATGGCTTCAAGATACGGTTGCAAGTTCTGCGGACAGGCGCACTTCACCAAGGACGTCTACGAGCTCACTCGGTACAGCACAGGTAACACCGTGTGGATGTGCCGTTGGTGTCTCGACTCGATGAGAGACGCTATTGGCTACATGGATGCTCACGTTGCTCTGTTGGATTTCGACCCGGACAAGTACGGAGGCGACGAGAGTAAGCTTCTCAAGGCGATGGATCGCCTCATGAAGAAGGAAAAGAAGTTCCTCGACAAGTTCAGAAAGCGTAGGAAGGTGCCCGCATGAGCGAAGACAAGAAGCTCGACATCCCGAAGGACCCGGTGTCCGCCTACAAGAAGGGGATTGCTGAGCGAGCTGCAAAGATGCGTGAGGCTCGGAGGAAACAGCGGCAGCCGATGCCCAATCTCGCCGAAGCAGATGCGAGCTATGATCCCAAGAAGGGTCAGGCTACCCTGGGCGCGCTGGGCAACGCTCAGCAGCAGATACACGAGCGAGCTCAAACGAACGAACCAGGGCTGAGTCAGAGCACAATCGCTGGGCTTCAGTCGCTGAAGGAAGAGATGGACAAGCAACGCGCAGGACTAGAACCCAAGCAGCCCGCACCTCCTGCTGAAGAGACTCCTACCGAGGAACCAGAGCAGGAGGCGGACATCACAGGCGCCCGCAGCGAACAGGAAGACAAGCAGTCGGTTCCTGATGCTCTGAGGGCCATGGACGACCTCGAGTTCTCCCGCATCGCGAGCAGCATTCAGCAGGACGTCATCAACAACGATGATGAGAAGAAGGCTATCGAGAGGCGGT
>JABAHQ010000632.1_pt2 | contig 85244 bp, 97 predicted proteins | sample 7062091 | NCBI WGS metagenome assembly JABAHQ01 (sample SAMN14534359, study PRJNA622989) | marine sediment metagenome | biome: marine biome [ENVO:00000428]; feature: marine pelagic biome [ENVO:01000023]; material: deep marine sediment [ENVO:00002113] | place: India: Gulf of Kutch | collected...
TCCCCGTGATCGTGGTCTCGTTCGAAGACCCCAGGTCAATGCCATGCCACTCGTTGTTGGTGATGGTGTTCCCCGTGATCGTGGTATGGTTTGAATACCACAAGCGAATACCATCCCCGTTGTTGGTGATGGTGTTCCCCGTGATCGTGGTATTGCTTGATCCATTAAGAAGAATGGCCGCATCATACCACTTGTTTGCATGGTGTTTGATGGTAAAGCCGTTGATCGTGATGTTGCTGGTGGTCACCTCGATACCCGTAGTATTTCCTGTGCCGTAGATGATGGTTGTTGAAGCGTTGGTCGTGGCGGTGAGGCTGACGTGTGCGGTGTTCATCTGGAGGGGAAAGGATTCAATCGTGCGATTGTAGGTGCCTGGCTGGACCTTGATCGTGTCGTACGTACTCGGGGAAGTCAAGTTGTTGAGCACGTAGGTAATGTTACCCGCTGGATTGACGTCACTCGTCCCGTTGCCGTTCCCCCCCGCCTCCACCCAATACGTGACGGAAGCATCGGAAGTGAGAGTGGTAGTACTACTGTCTTTTTGGTGGTTCTCGTGAAGAAATGTTCGTATCTTGTGCTGGTGGGTTCGTGGTGCGGTTGATGGGTGGTGGACATGGTGGTATTCGTGGTCGATAATCCACCTCCCATAGGTAAACCTGGTTTCACCGTGAAGATAGTGATGTTTGTGATGTTCGTGGTGGTAGGGCCGTGTTTCATGTGGGGGGGATCGATGCGGGGGGATCCATTCGGTGTGCTGTTTGATGCCCTGCAGCGTTGACGGGGTGCCCTTGTTTTTGGGGAGATGCGTTAGCTGGTTTTTCTGTGGGGTTGGTGGTATGTGGCGTGTTAGTGTGGTAACAAGTGGTTGGAAGAGTGAGAGGTATATGAGACCGAGTGCAAGGATGCTTCCTAGCTGCATGCGTTCCGGGTGCATATTGCTCTTCACAGGATGTAGGTATTTTGTTTTAAAAAGGTGAGGTTCTCTAGGGGAGGTGCTAGAGAAAAAAGAGAAAAACCAAGAGAGAATCGAGGGAGCACGGTGCAATATGGAATCTTTATGACGAATACGAAGACGTAGGAGACGATACGAGATAGGTAGGGACGGACGCAGTTCATCTATATAGAAACGATAAGCAGGATGAAGACGAAAGCTGAGGAGTTCAGCGACGTGCATGGGAAGCACTCATTCACGGTGGTAGTGGTAAAGGCACTCGGAGAAGAGCCGAACAATGAGCTGAAGGAGAAAGCCGAACGAGAAGCGGAAGAAGCTGAGACACGGGGGGAGGAGTTCCCCAAGTGAGCAGAATCCCCGAACGTCCTCCAGAAGAAAGATTTGAGGCCGAAGGAATTGAAGAGGAAGCAGTTACGGAGTTGGAAGGTGAAGAGGAAGAGTTGGGAGAACCGCACAGAGCATCCATTCAGCTTTTGAGGGAGAAGGGGGCGGTGAGCGGGGAGGATGCCATCACAGTGGGAGAGTATGACGAGGGTTTGGATGTTTCTAGGGCAATTGGTTGGAGGGTACGGGATTACCTGGAGGAGAAAGGCTTCATCAGGCAGGAGAAATCGGGAAGGGTTCGCAAGATATGGCTTACTCTAAAGGGTGTGCGTGTGGACATTGATGCATGAAGGCGAGGCATGTTCATGTTCCCTCTTCTTTAAGCTAAAACTACCACGGTATACTCAAGTCCGCAAACCATATGTTTCAATGTGTTTCACGATATGTTTCATCTGAGGGTAAATATGTTTCACAAGAGAAGGGATATGTTTCACGATATATCTCAAGTGACCAAGATATGTTTCATCAGAGGATGAAAACGTTTCATCCTGAAGGGAAAATGTTTCAGATACGTTTCAGTCTAGGGTTTCTTATGGCTCTTACCTATAGGGAAGTTCAATGGTAAACCATATTCATTATCTTTCGAGTTTCCCTCCGTCCTTCACTTCTTTTTAGAGATACGTCTCTTCGGGCACTTTTTGTGACCCCTTAAATTTATCCTGTACTACAGGGGTGAGGGACAGAGAACGAACTATGATGATGCCTCTTGGAGTAGATCACATCTGCCCCTCGGAGTCGATCAAAAATGAATGGAGGACAAACGGTTCAAACACTAAAGCATGTCCTTTCAATTGCCGCAATAGGTACGCTCCTGCTCGCTAACCTTCTCATCCTTCCAATACAAGCAGGGACACTAGAAACGAGCCCTCAGAGGGGGAGTCTAACGTATAAAGGGAGAACTCGAGGAAGACACAGCACCACCTTCTTCTCCTGGAAAGACACAGCAGTATCGTCCTATCCTCTTTCTACAGAAGAGTTCTCAACGATGAGCACAAGTTCAAACGATGACTCCAATAACATGGAAGTCGGTATCGAGTGGATAAATCTCTATCCTCCAGATGATGATACTTGGGGTGATCTAGAGTACTGCGATGACGATGCAGAAGGTTTTTATGATCTGCTTGGTGCCAATGGTTGGACACAGAGTGATGTTAATTATGGAAATGATGATGCGTGGGAAAAAGACTTCGAGAAAGCTTCCGTTGGCGGTTGGGACAGCACCTACATTGATAATGTAGATTTTGCCTATTTTGCAGGCCATGGAGATATAGGATTTTTAAAGTTCTCAACAGATCATGATGGAGATGGAAGCCATGAGACAGAAGTACACTATTCAGAGACGAAATGGGGTGATGGGGATCTCGAATGGATAGCTTTAAGCTCCTGTCGCACGTTACATCCCTCTGTAAAGGAGGAATGGATCGCTCATGCATGTGCGGGAGGGCACCTACATGCCATCGTGGGATTCAAAACAAATATGCCAGATACAGCAGATCTTGGAGAAACGTTCGCGTGGCATCTCCTAGATGGGAAAGGTATCAAAGATGCGTGGAAGACGGCAACAAAAGAAGAATTTGGGTCTGCTGTAGAGGCGGCGATCATCTACGCTGTAGTCTACAGTACTGTTGGTTCGCCCATAAACTATGCCCAAGAGACACTTCCTAATGAAGGGAATTACCTATCTGATCCAAGTTACTATGCACAGTACTACATGTTCTCTTCACCCGTCTACTATTATGATAGTTGGAGTTGCTGAAAAGAGCATCTCCGCTCTTTTTTTCTTTTTATTCAACTCTCTTCAGGTTATCTGAAGAAAGAAACTCTTAATCCCACATAGGCGGGAGAGGTGTTGTTTGTTCTTGTGTGAAAGCTCGTATGCAGGTCGAGCTGCAGGCCAAAATCATCGTATATTATTCGCAAATTCTTGTAAGAAACGAAGTCTGACTGTGCCCCAAACCTCATTCTGCACAACCCTTTAAAAATGGAAAAATCTGGAAGCTCTTTTCCTATCATTTTCTTTTTTCATTATGGTAATCTTCGTGATGTAAAGCACTGAGACTCAAATAGCTACCATAGGTCCAAAAAGAGGATAGAAAAATATCTTTACCAAGATAAAAGGATTTTCCTGCGATCCCTTCTTTAATGAGACCAAATGAAAGCCCTAATAGCATCAAACTACCATATTTCTGCCCTCATCTAATCCAAAGCTCTCGAATGAGTAAGGTGCCACTACCACATAGCGTCCAGAAAACCAAAAAGAAAAGAGGATCAAAGAAGTCAAGAGGCAGAGTGGACCCCGTAATGATCTCTCCTATGAAGGGAGAGAGATGTATGCCCCTAGGACTCAGATTCTTAGCGGCAAGATCGGTAGCTACCGATCCTCTCTGTTTCTCGTGAGTGTAACAGAGGAATTCTACAAACCGAGGATGTTGATCAATTCTTCAAGTCCTTCGCCTGTTTTCGCAGAAGTTGGCACCACTTGTAGCTTGGGATTCGCCTTCTCTGCTCCTTCAAGCATCTCATCGAGAGTAACGTCTAATGCGGGTAGTAAGTCAATTTTACTTATCACGATGAGATCAGAGTTCAAAAATGCGGTCGGATATTTTTCGAACTTCTCTTTCCCCTCATTGGGATCGATAAGCACGACACGTTTATCTGACCCTATTTTCAATTGAAAGGGGCAAATGAGGTTGCCAACGTTCTCAACTATGATCAGGTCAGTGTTTTCATCGGGATTGAGCTTTTTAAGTGCATCGCGGAAATGGAACCCTTGGAGATGACACATACCGCCCGTGTTTATCTGGATTGCAGGTACATCCAATTTGCTGATGAGTTCTGCGTCGTGTTGACCCGCGATATCCCCTCCAATGTACGCTAAATTATACTCATCCTTCAATTTTTTTACAAGTACGTTGATCAACCATGTTTTGCCACTCCCTGGACCACCAAGAAACTCTATCGCCTTTATTCCATGGTTTTTGAGGAAGTTCTTGTTTTCTTTCACGATTTCTTCGTTTTTTTCTAGTACTTTACGTTTTGTTTTTACGACTTCGACCTTACTCATTTTCATTACCAGTTTTAGCAACTCACTGTCCTGCTACTTTTTTAAATTTTATTTCCCAACATTCAAAAGTTAAGCACATAGCTTTGTATAAAGTAATGTTGGCGGTTTCCTAATAAATCCTGTATCTTTTCCGAAACGAGAAACGGGAAGGAGATAGTCCAACAATTTTTGCTGGGAAAACGAAGGATTTGAGTAGAACTTAAAAGTTCCGCTTGCCTATCAAACTAAAACTATTAAGTGGAAAAAATGAAGAAAAAAGAACTTGAAGGTAAATTTGTCCTCCCTGGAGAAAAGATCACTGAAAAATCAGATTTCCAAGCAGATAAAGGATCATTTGTAAGTGAAGATGCCATTTACGCTGCGGTACCTGGTCGAATTAAAATACAGGGTAAGAAGCTTGAGGTCAGGGGGCTTGAAGAGAAGGGGACGCTCCCTCCTCAAGAAGGAGAATTTGTGATTGGGAGGGTCTATTCCGTTAGAAGGGTCCATGCTAGTATGAAGCTTCTCTACTTCTTTCGGGATGAAAAGCTTTTCCCGCTTGAACGAAGACTCTCGGGCTCGATTTACATCGGGGATGTGGGACCTTACGTCGACGAAATGACCGATGCCATACGGAGGGGGGATATTGTCCTCGGGAAGGTCACCATCGCCCGTCGATCTCCACTTTCGATCTCCTTTGGAGGACGAAGGGAACTCGGTTGTGTTGCTGCACGGTGCAAAGAGTGCGGTCAAGAGTTAGTTAAAAAAGGAAAGAAGTTATACTGTACGGAATGCGAAGAGTATAGAAAACGGAAGACCTCTTCTCTGTACGATTTTGAAACCTTTGATTCTCTCGCTCGCTTTTTGGAAGAAGAGGAAGGGTAAAAACATGGATAAACCGAAGAAGTCTTCTGATAGGACCAATGATTTGCCTTATAATAGACTTGCATTAATCCGTCTAGGGGTGTTTCCACCTGACGTCACACCAAGAGATATCCGAGGCACTTTCATTTGGAAATTTTGGGACGTTTTTCGAGACTACTGTCGTTTTGCGAAGATCAATGAGAAGAAGAAACAGTTCAAAATACGTTGTAAGGAAGTACAGCGGGAATGCAAGTTTTCAGTTTGCCCTATCCTTAGTAAGACTATTAAAGGATATAACTCCTCCTAGCATGCGTGGTGATAGGTTCGCCCCTCCGTGGGGAGCGGCCTCCTGAAAATTAAAAATATAATGTAATGAAAAAGTGGGTAACATGTCAGAATCTAAACGAGAACAAGTTATGCTTGCACTCCCTTCCTTAATTTTGGAAGTGCGACAACCAAGTGATTTACTGAAAAAAATTTTGCTGAGCGTCGTCTTAAGTTTGGGTATTGCCCTTCTATCTGTAGCCCCTCTCCTGGCATTAGAATTCCCAGCGGTCTCTCCTTTCCCTGAAAGTGAGTACGGTATGGGGCTTGGATCTCTTCTAACTCTCCTATTTTACCTTAGCTTGGTAATAGGGACCACGTTCCTCATTGTTTTCTTGCTAAAAATGGGAAAATTCAACGTGTTAAACATCATTCTAATTGGAACATTAAGCTTTGCTGCTGGAAGTATCGCATCTGTGTTCATCCCGGTCTGGAGTTCTTTTATAGTGAGCTTCATAGGTATAGAGCTCCCTTCCGTCTTTTGGTACAGCTTGTTGTGGGGGTCCTTTGGGATCTTCTTTCTCTTGTTTACCTTGTTAATGTTAAAACCGAAGTTTAGGCGTGCTAGGAACGGGGTAATGCTTTTGATTGGCGCATGGGTGGGAAGTTTTATGTCTCTCTTGGGTGAGCTTACTCCGCTCGTCCTGATGGGGGGATTCGCACTTTATGATGTTTTTTCCGTGTTTAAAGGTCCTTTGGGAGAAATGGTGAAAGAATTGCAGAAAGGAAGATCAGAAGGCGCAGAAAGAGAAGAAGCAGGTAACGATGGTGAAGAAATCATGCTCGGCCTCGGAGATATCGTTTTCTACGGGATTGCTGCCTCTTACGCCTATCGTCTATCGTTTATCGGATTTATTGCTGTGGTGTTCACTTTACTCGTAGGGTTATCACTCACTTTGTACTTTCTCGTAAAAGGCCTTAGAAAAGGTGACAGATCGGCTCTACCGGCCCTTCCTCTTCCGATATTCCTGTCTCTGGCCGTGATTATCGTTTTTAAGTTTCTCTTATGAAGGAACGTCCGCGGATGAGGAAGCGACAAATGTTAAAAAACACTTAAAAAATGAAATTAAACTACATGAAAGCTTGAACAGGGGAGCGACGTGGATTACCGGAAACTTTCTATTAGAATGATACTACTAATTGCGGGCATCATTTCACTCATTGTTGCTATTCAATTAACTATGTGGGATCGAGTTTTTGACCTCCTTAATGCTGGTGAAATTATCCCATATGAGAATGCGGGGGTACCGTAACTGTCGATCCCTTATACGGTAAAACTGAACAGCCCTTGAAAACGCACTGTTGATTGTTGTTGGCTGTTCAAAACTTAAAATTTTCAAGAAGAGAAAAATGAAGGAGAACAAGGAAGGGCAAAGCAGAGGGTTCGGAGAAAAAATACGGAGGAAGCGAATTTCCATTCCGAGATTCTTGATACAAACTGTGTCGTTCTTCCTCATTTTCGGTGGTCTATTTGGTATAGCTGCTACGCACTTAATTTTACCAATAATTGCTCCATTTGGAAACCCTTACACAACAGTTGGAGGAGCTTGGGCTTTTCTTGAGATTACTGTAACTGCAGGGCTATTTCCTGCCCTTGCAATTGCTTTTATTGTACTTTCCTCTCTTTTAGTGGGTAGACTGTTCTGCGCTTGGGTATGTCCGTTAGGGTTCATCTATGAGGTTGAGAGTTTCTTTGGAAGGAAGATGAACGTCTCGAAATATACTAACAAGGCACTGTACAAACTTTCCCTCGTGTTAGCTGGTCTTTTTCTCTTTATTGGTGTATCTATTGGATATCGGGAAGCAATAGGGAAGTCTATTCGAGAAACTTTTGGGAAAATGGCCCGAGAACCCTCTTCCATTATAGATCCTCTTTCTACAGTTTTTAGCATGCTTTTTTGGCTCTTTTATTTGGAAAAGTATCCGAGAGAGTTAGCTGATCTCGCTACTCTACCCGCAGTTTTTTGGTTTCGGGTGGCCTTCTTAATAATTTCCTTTATCCTGAGCTTCTATGTTACTCGGGGATACTGCCGCTATCTTTGCCCTTTAGGAGGGGTTATGGGGGTAGCATCCCAGTATGGATTTTTAACGGTTTACCGAGATCCTAGAAAGTGCGAGAAGGGATGCAGAGAGTGCGAGGAGGTCTGTCCAATGGGGATCAAACTCAGAGACTATGAGGGAAGAGTGGAGGATCCGCTCTGCATCCTCTGCGGTAGGTGTATTGAGGCGTGTCCAGAGGGTGCTTTTAGCTTGGATTTCCACTGAAGTTACGCTTGACCCTTGAGGAGTAAGATATAGATGTCCTGCATCCTAAATATATGAAATATGTAATCGCTAAGTTTTACTTGTAGGGCTTTTATTGAGGAAATTTCCATTTCTTGCCCTAGTGGTTTGATTTTTTCAAAAATGTCCTTTGCTAGTGCTCCAAATATGTCAGAATGCTTTTTTTGGTCGAGAGAGGAGTAAATTATCAATCCCTCCTTATCAATAACGAGAAATGCTTGGATTTCATCGTTCTCAGCTACTATTTTTTCAGCAATCCGTTTAATATCTCGCTCCAAACTCATAAAACCACCAAAAACCTAAGTTACTGAATTATTCCTCTCCAATTTTTACGTAACGTTTTCCTCTCGGATGTTCTATGATTTTACCTTTGCTACTTCCACTTTCACTCACGATAATGAGCCCTTCACTCTCTAAACTCATTAGTTTGTTGTTTAAAAGAGTTTGAGAAAAGTCACCGTACACATCTTCAAGGATCTCTCTTAATTTAGTTTCGTAAATTCGACCTTCTGTCTCTAAAATCTCTAGAATCACGATCTTTGAGGGTAGAACGCTTTTTTTCGAGTTAACCATTTCGACTCTCTCTAGAAAGTAATGGCAGGATGTCTTTCATATATTGTGTACCTATCCCTTTTAAGATCTTGAAAAGAAGTATGAACTACTTTTTTCTCCAGGGGGTTAAGAAATTTATTCGAAAGAGAGACATGTTTCTTCTTTTAGTAAGGTTTATTGTGAGGCAAAGACACCTTCGAAAAAGAAAATGAAAGAACGCATTAATGAGATAGCAAATAAGATCGAATAAATCGGCTGATCAATAGAGATCACTAGATTTGGTGACTGTAGGAAAAACAAAATTTTTTAATAGTTTTACTTTCCTCACGCTAAAATGGGGACTTCAATGGAGAAAAAGCGGGTTCATGTTTTTATCGATGGTCGCGTTCAAATGGTTGGCTTCAGAGCAAGTACAAGAAGAAAGGCGCATAGATTGGGCATAAACGGCTGGATAAAAAATTTGCAAGATGGTCGCGTTGAAGTCGTTGCAGAAGGAAATGAGAAACAAGTTGAAGAACTGATTGACTTCCTCCATCAAGGACCACCAGCTGCTAGGGTTGAAAATGTTCAAATTACCGACGAGAAATACCAAGGAGAGTTTGAAGATTTCAGGATACGATTCTAATGTTCTTGATAGAGTTTTCCCTTCATTGAATGGTGGCCCCAATTTGACCGAGACTGATGCCTCCATCGCCCGCAGGGATCCGTCTTGGCAGAAGTAGTTCTAGGTCCGAAGATCTGATGGCACGTTTGATTCCTCGTATCAACAAGGTGTTGACAGCACTCCCTCCAGAGGCGACAATACGGTTGGATCCATACGATTCAGCAACTTGCTTTGCAATTTTCCCTAACGCTCGACCGATCTCAATTTGTGCGGTAAACGCCAATGAACGTCGCTTTTTACCAAGGTTCTCTAGTAGGGATCTAAATAGTGGAGAGGTCTCTATTATGAATTTTCCATTACTTCTCGTTATTGGAATGTCTATCCCTTCAAGCCGTTTCCCAGTGTATCCAGCACTCTCCAATTTCATTGCTGCTTCACCTTCATAATTTCTGCTGAAGCAGATTCCAAGTAACGCTGAAATTGCATCAAGAGTTCTTCCCAGACTAGATGTTAGTATGTTTGGTGATTTTGATTGCTCCAGTACGACGTGTAATTCTTGCTCTCCATATTTTAATCCCTTTGTAAGCTTCCGTTCTCTTATAAGCTCTCTTATTTCGTTACGATCCATGATTCTTGAGAGAATTCCAACAAGCATACGAACGGGATATTTTGTGGCTCGATCTCCTCCTGGCATGGGTTGATACTGTAAGTGCCCTACCCTCTTCCATCCTTTATAATCTGATAGTAAAATTTCGCCCCCCCAAATATTTCCGTCTTTTCCGTACCCAACCCCATCTATCGCTATCCCTACTACCTTTTCTCCAAGAGGGACATTACGATCAATCATCGCTGACACGATGTGGGCGTAATGGTGCTGGACTAGCTTTAACTCGGCGTTAAACTTTTCTTTCCACTTTTCCGCTAGATGTCTACTCTGGTATTGGGGATGTAAGTCGGCTACTAACGCGGCGTTCGATGGTGAGATCTCATACGTTTCTATCAAAAACTTGATCGCCTCTTCGAAGAAGCGTAGCGTGCTGATGTTATACAAATCACCGATATACTGAGTGGGAATTGCCTTATCTTTTACTCCTACACTCCCTGTGTTTTTTAAGTCAGCACCAAATGCGATTTGCGGATGCTTAAGGGTCATTGGAAGATTGAACCAAGTAGGGGCAAACCCTCGACTTCTCCGTAACATCGTTACGTCATCATATGTTACTCTTAGCACAGAATCGTCCGTGCGGTTAAAGATTTCTCTATTATGGAGCAAGAAATAATCCACTTTCTTAGAGAGTTTCGAGATGGCACACGAGTTACCTTTACAGATCGGCTCTCCTCGTGGATTTCCACTGGTCATGATCAAGAAGTGGTCTTTAACACTCTTCAACAGTAGGTGATGGGTTCCTGTATACGCAAGCATGACACCAAGTGTACGTAAGCCAGGAGCGACATATTTTGATACAGAACTTCCCGTTTTTTCAGGGAGGAGAAGGATCGGACGTCTGGAAGAAGTAAGAATTTGCGCGTCTTCTGGCCTGATCTTAACAATTCTTCGTGCTGTTTCAAGGTTTAACGCCATTAAAGCAAAAGGCTTCTGAGGGCGTCTCTTTTTGTCCCTTAACCTTTGAACTACTTCATCATTTGTTGCCAAACTTGCTATGTGAAACCCTCCTATTCCTTTGATTCCTAAGATCTTACCTTGATTGATGAGGTTCGTAGCTTTTAGGATGGGATCTCCTTCAATGACATTTCCCTTTCGGTCTGTGAGCCATAAATTAGGTCCACACTCTGGACAAGAGATTCCTTGAATGTGTCCTCGACGGATATTGGTCCTATTCGTATATTCATCTCTACACTCCTCACAGAGGGGGAATTCTACCATTGACGTGTTTTCCCGATCATATGGTACCTTCTTAATAGCAGAAAATCGAGGTCCGCAATGGGCGCAGGAGTTGAAAGGATACTGATACCGTCGTAACGAGGGATCTTCGATTTCTTTCAGGCATTCCTCGCACACACCAAAATCTGGGGGGATCATAGAGAGGGAACTAACTTTCTCTTTGCTCCTAGCGATCTTAAATGAATCAAAATCTTCGCTCTCTATCTTTTTTGAGGAGAGGGAGTAAATCTCTGCAGCTCTAGGTTTTTGATTCTTCAGTCGTCTGATAAATTCCTTGATTTTCTGCTGTGGCCCTTCAAGGAGGATCTCCACTTCTTCTCCTGTATTTATTACTCGGCCTTTCAAATCTAAAGAATTAGCTAGTCGGAAAACGAAAGGTCGAAAGCCCACTCCTTGGACAATTCCAGATAAAGTCAGTTTCCTGGCTTCTTTCTCCTTTCGTAATTTTAGATCGTTCACTCTTCCACTCTATATTAAGTTATCCTTTCTCCTTTCGGGGCGGATCCACTAAAAAGTTTTTAGGAACATGAGAGAATAGATATTTGTGAATTTTATTTACCTATTACAAACCTCCTTTAAGATCAAAAACATAAGAGGACGCACACCTCCGTCCCGTGGTTAGATATAGGGAGATAGGCGAGAAGGAAAGGCAAGAATTCAGCGCTAATGAATCGAGATCCGATAAATAGAAGAAGGTACGTGAAAAGGTGAAAACAGGAGAGTGAGTATAGGAGATTCTATTTTGCCAATTCTATAACTCTTCTCGCCTCTTCAACAACTTCACTGGCATTCTGCTCAAGCCACCTTCGTGATTCTTGCGTTTTATCTTCGATCCATGTCACTAATGACTTTGAAATTATTCCTTCGTTACATAAACGCTCCAGATTTTTCCTATCTAATATTTTGACCTCACCCTCGTTAGTTAGAACTACATCAACCTCTAAATCGTAGTATCCTACCCCATTTTTGTATAATTCAATTGGCGAATTGATATTCACATAAATGCCCTTTAAGTCCTCTCTCATATCGAAGTAGAGGGTTACTAGTTTCTCTGACCCTATTTCAACGAACGTTACCCCAATGTCTCCACTTTCCTGCCTAGCTTCAATACCATCATAGATTCCACCTGTCTCGAATCTCCTAAACGTTCGATACTCCCAGTCATTTTCCTTTGTTTTACTCTCGATGACGGTGGCAGGACCTAAGATGACTTCTCGACCCTTTAGTTTTTTGTGATAGATGGGAAGTTCCTTGCCTTCTCTCCTACACCGACTGAAAAGGAACTCATTTAGCATATCACTTGCTTTACTTGGATCTAACGTTGTGGAGAGTTGATCTTCGGTAAAATCTACGAGTAATGCGTACTTCATGCCTAGGGATTTAAATTGATGGTGGTTTTTAACGGTAGGAACTACTTTCCTTCTAGTAGAGTCTAGTTTTCTTTTGCTCATTCCTGGGAAGAACACTTCCATGGACTGGAATCCATTTCGGAGTTTAGTAAGAGAAGGCGCCTCTTCAATGGAAGCAGTAAATTCAGCTGCTTTTTCGGTTAAACGGTCAATCTCGCGTTTTAACTCTTCAATTCCTACGTTCTTTGCTGCAGTCCTCCAGAGGATTCCCCATTCATCTGGTAAAAGTATTTCTCCTAGACCTGATAATCTTTCTTGTTCCTCTTGCGAAAGTTTGTTCGAAACTTTTACTTCATTCGGTTTAGCAAGGAGAACTGCAAAGTCACCAGGATAGTTAATATCTCTCGAAACGCGGGGTATGCCGATCTCACTATCCAGCTCTTTCACTTCTAGTATCGTTATATCACCTGTGTTGATGTTTCCAGTTTGAATTGTTCTTGGTGGAAGCCACGCTTCATATTGGGGTGTTAATCTAGCGATATAGCCGCCTTTTGGCGAAGGACGGTGAATAATTGCCTTATATACGGCTCCCTTCTCAATTTCCTTTTGATTGATAATTACATCTTCAAATTCGTTTGTAAACAGGGATCGTGTCTTCTCGCTATGACTGGAAAGACAGCTGATCTTTACCCCCTGCTTTCCATAGAGCGTTTTAATATCTATTTGCGGGGAGAGGGGCTTCTCCTCTAAGGGTAACCTTTCTTTCATAAGGTCTGAAGATTGAACGATCTGATACTCACGATCTAAAAAGAACTTAGAGAGGGCGGTTGCGTATATTCCTCTGATTCTAACTCTTGGCTGATCTGTACTTCTAAGAGGGGGGTCAACAGGTAACTTCAATCCCATCCCACGTTCTACACTTTTTACTTATGTAAAGATAATAAAAAAGGAGAATTTAAGAGTTCAGCCCGTTCGGATAAGGATATCAAGATCTTTAGCGTATTCTTTGATCTCATCTACGGAAAGTAATTTGAATCCCTTTTCATCAATCACAGCGATATCAATTCCATCCCCTGTGAACACGTCCCTTTTTATTGCAGAGGATAACGCGTTAATAGCCAGTTTTATTGCCTCTTCTTTGTTCATATTCTTCTGAAATTCCCGTTCTAATAATCCTAACGCCACCGTTGAGCCAGAACCACTGGCAACATAATCATCACTTTGCAAGGAACCAGAATGATCCAAGAAGAAGAGTTTTCCCGCCCCATTTTCCACACCGCCAATGACAAAATGCACTTGGAACGGTATGAGATGTCTGAAATTTGAGTGCAAGATGGTAGAGGTGAGGTTCGCCACACCAGAAACCATGGCCTTTCTTTCCGTGTCAATGATAAGACGTGAGATCTGCGATCTTATCCATTTATAGAGGATTTGGGCTCCTGCTACCGAACCACTGATCGTGAGTCCAATGTCATCGGTAATCGGCTTGATTTTTCTTGCCGTTCTACTAGCGACGACATGTCCCGCAGCTGCTCGTTTATCCCCTATCAGTACAACTCCACCCTTGAATGTCATGCCAACAGTAGTCGTCCCTTTCATTTTTTTCATGTCAATCCCATCAGCGTAAGGGAATTCTTTCACTTCTTACCCTCTACTCGCCTTCTTCTTCTTTCTTTTCTGTAGTGAGCTCTTTGTAAAACGAGAGTATTTCTGGATCCTTTTTAGCGGTTACCGTTCTAAACGTTTTCCCTTCACGGATAATACCAAGTTCTATTTCTGACGGTTTCGGCACGGTTTCGGCACTTTCTAGCAACGCCTTGAAACCTAATTTAATGGCACTCTCCATCTCAAGATCTTGCATCTCGTTGTTTTTGGCATACTCCTCGAGGATCCTTTCTCCCTTCTCTTTTTGACTCCCAATCACACCAGCTAGTAATTCCATTGTCGTGCCCCCTGGATCTAAGTAGGCTAGGCCTGGTCCTGCAACATCCATCCCGCCAATGATCAAGCCACATCCATACGGTCGGGCGCCACCATATTGGCTGAACATGTGCATGTGTTCCGAAACCTCTTTGGTAAGCAATCTGACATCAATAGGTTCATCATAAATGAAACGGTGTGTTTGAGCCCGCTCTCTAGCAAAAGAAATGAGAGCCTTCCCATCAGCAGAATAGCCACTAAACACAAGACCCAAATGATCGTCTACCACGAAAATCTTCTTCGATGATACTAACAAAGGCCGCTCCTGCCGAAGACCCAAAAGGATCAAACCGTTTCTTGCTCTGACACCAACACTAGGTGTTCCTTTCCTCATAGCCTCTCTAGCATATTCTACTTGAATTATACGGCCATCAGGGCTAAACATGATTGTCGATCGGTCGTAGCCCATACCTCTGGGCATTCTTTGTAACATGATTGTCAAACCTCGGATTTTTTATTTTTCCTAATCTTCATTAGTATCTGACAAAACTTTTTATAAGGATTTGGAACATTCGAATTTTTCGCTTTCCTTGGAGGCATAAATAAGCTAGTCCCTTTCTTCGCTCTGCTCTCTCAAATAAGTTCTAATTTATTTACGATGAGGGTAAAAGAGGAGTTTATTTGTTACTCTTACAGAAAGGATGTGGCTGAATAACTACAACTAGTAGAGACACATACTGTTTGGTTGGTGTGTGGCTCAGTGGTATATGAAAGAAGTATTGGACGTTTCACGAGTGGTTCTTAGCCTTGGACTAAGATGAAGAACTGATGAGGTATGGAGACTTGTTGAGAGACCCATCATACCTTCGAAAAGGCGTTATCTGCTGAGAAAGAGGAGCAAGGGGCTACACGTCAAGTATAACTCGCACGTAGGTCTTCCCTTGATCCTTCCATATTTTGAGCATATGATAACTCACTCCCTTCACTTCAGTTCCAGAAGGGTGAATTGCGGGATCGAATTTCTCACCAGAGGCATTTGCTGTGAGACGAAACTTCTCCCCTCGGATCTGTATAGCGATTTCGAAGTCGGAAAATACAAGGTTAGTAGTATCAAATATGAAAACAAGTTCATCCAGCCAAGCCACTAAGAGTTCCTCTTTATCTTCCGCCTCGACTTCAATTTTTTTATCCTGTCGTTTTTTGATCCTCGTGTGATCTGTAAGCACATCAGTTAAAGCCAAAGCTGCATTTTTAAATGCTTCTTCCATGCTTGCGCCCCAAGCTTTAAATGCTACATCAGCGGTATGTTCGAGGAACGTGAATGACACTTTATTTCACCCCAAAAGTACAAAAGATGGGTTGATAGTTTCAGTATATTATCTATCTTTAAATTTTCAGAGGCCAAAAAAGGATAATTAGTACGAGAGACGGGTTGAAATGGAAGGGAAAAGTTCCTCTCAAACTGTTTACGATCATGGGATGTTGTTTCAAAACCAGAAAGAGAAACCCAAAACTGTGACCCTCACACGAAAGAAGTGGAAGAAACTTAAGGAGGATAAAGGTGTAAAAGGGATAGGTATTATTGGATTTGGAGAAATGGGCCCTTACCTCGACGCATTCAGCTCATGTAATCGCTCCTCCCTTCTCGAAAAAATGAAAAAAGATGCTGGTCTAGTTACCGAACTGGCAATTATTGGGAAACATACAAGCGAATTTAAAACGAGAGCGGGAGAAAAAGCTCTGATACAACCTCTGGGAAAAAGTGGATCCTATATCCTCATAGAACGAAGTGGGAGAAAAAAGAAAGAACCAAGACGACTTCTGAAAAAGATTGTGAATAAAGCGAAAAAGGGAGGAAGTAGAAGCAAAACATTGAAGGAAACACTCTGTGGATGCGTAGAGTAGGATATAGAGGGATCCCCTCTAGTGCTTTCCTGCGATACTCTTTATATTAAAAATTTTTTGTCATAATAAAACACAAACGAGGATAAAGATGACTGTAGGCGGAATTTTTGGTGTCCTCATATTCTTCGTGTTCTTCATGTTTTCCATAAGTATGTTCATGTCTGGTTCTATCCTTTTCGGTTTGGTCTTCTTGCTCGTTGGTATATTCTTGGCTTGGCTCATCTCTGGTCTCGTTGTGATTAAAGAGTGGGAACGAATAGTGATTCTTCGCCTTGGGCGTTTTACAGAAGTTCGAGGGCCAGGTATTACGTATTATTTCCCTGGAATGGAACGGGTTGCTAACAGGGTGGACCTCAGAACTAGGACGTATCATTTCTCCGCAGAAAAAACGTTGACAAGAGACAACATTCCCGTTGATGTCGATGCTGTCGTGTTTTTCCGCGTTTTTTCGTCCAAAGAAGCGACCTTGAATGTGGAAAATTACTCACGTGCAGCAGAACTTGCAAGCCAGACATCATTACGAGAGGTAATAGGTCAGCGAGAGCTTGATGAGCTCCTCTCTAATAGAGAAGCGATTTCAGAGCACGTTCAGGAGATCATCGATGAAAAAACTGAACGATGGGGCGTCAAAGTTGAAGGTGTTGAAATTCGGGATATCACGGTTCCAAGCGAATTACAAGATGAAATTATGTCTCAAGCAAGAGCAGAAAGAGAAAGAAGAGCTAGAGTAATTCACGCTACAGCAGAAGTGCAAGCGGCAGATAAAATGATTGAAGCAGCTCAAAAATATGGGAGAAACGAAATGGCCTTCAGACTTAGATGGCTAAACATCCTCCATGAGATTGGTCGAGAGCAAAACACTACCATGTTAATTCCTACGTCGTTCCCTGTAAAACTTGAATCAAGTGAAAGTTTAGCTAAACTTATGCAAGAAACTAAGAAAAATAAGGAATGAACGTACGTTCTCAGGGTGAAGAACTACCGAGAGTATCATGATTTTATTGCTTTCTCTTTTTTTTAGTCTCTTTTGCGGGCTCCACAAGTAAAGTCATCCCTTCAATGTCTAGAACAATAACCTGCTTCCTTGGTGGGAGGTTAACGTTAGATGCACTTATTGCCCACCAAATTTCCCCTCCAACCTTCACTTTCCCTCTTTTCTTCTTTCCTTTTATCTCGCTTATAACTTCCCCCATTTCTCCAGCTAGTCCGGCTTCTTTAACTTTTTTGGATCCCTTCTCACCAACCAAGAGGCAAAAAAGTATGGGGATTACCCCAACCAAAACTAACACGATCAATACGAACTTTTCTTCGACATCTGTGAAGGAAAGTAGAGAAAAAACGAAAAGCAGAGCGATAAATAAGAGGAATCCCCCTGAACTTTCATTGTTCCCATGGAATAAGAAGGATAGACCAAGAAGTAAGAGGACAAGAAACAGGAGAAACAGGAAGAGAATGGTAAGAAATAGACGGGAGAACTTTAAAAAAACCTTTGGAAAAGCGAGCAGGATAAACAGTTCCCTGACCATCTTTATATTCCTCTTTTAACCTATTAACGGATTGGGTTAACTTAAGTGACATTTCAGATCAGTTAAAAAAGGAAGTATAAACATTCACACCCCCACGTCAATCCCCCGACCCAAAGTTTCTCAAGCTTCTTGAGGTCACAGAGGGGAGATATGTCTGATACTTTTGTCCTGTTAAGTATGAGGACTCGCAGGTTCCTCAAACCCCTAAGGGACGAGACTTCGGAAACACTCGTATTCCAAAGATTAAGACTCTCTAACTTCTTCAGCCCCTTAAGGAGGGAGGACATCTCATTCCTTCTGAAGCTTTAGGAAGAGCAGTGCTTGAACATGCACTTGATCTCCTTTTTGGTAAAGAAAATCTTGAGTCAGAAGGAAACGGAATCCAAAATAAAGCGATTACATTAATGAAGGAGAATATTCTCACAAAACCAGAGTTTAGAAGTATCCAAAAATGGGCGGATGTTGGAAATATTGCTCTTCACGAGAAAGGCGAAAAGATAAAACCACAAGATGTAAGGAAATGATCCAAGGAGTGAGAGCCTTCATCGAGAGGTTTGAGTTAACAATATGATTAAAATAACTGTAAAGAGGGAGTTCACGATGTATGAAAATGAGAATAAGCTTGTAGATAACATCTGGGAGGTCATTTTAGGGGAAGAGATCTCTACCCTTGTAGATCTTCACAAAAGAAAAAACTTAGCAACCTCTAAAGATAAGGCGCTTTGGTCGAAATGGTGGCGGGGGGAACTTCCACCACAGTTTGAACCTGATCTGATTCCAGTGTTCAAGTGGCTAGAAAAAGCAATTCTTATAGGGATTGAGGTCAAATATGCTCGACCCGGTTATTCTTTACGGATATGTGAAGGTTTTGAACAAGCAATGAGTTATACGCTTATGGGTTTTGACGGTGTAGCTGTATGGCAGATTTTTGATACGGAGGTTGAAGACTTTGTAGTAGAAAGCTATGCTAAAGCCCTACACGCAGTTAAAACGGGCTTTGACTTACCTATTTTCTCCCTCGTGACAAAGATTGAGGATCCAGAGGAAATGACTTTCTCCTTTTTCGAAGAATACGGTAAATCCACTACTAAACCTCATAGGCCTGGATATTATTTGATATGGATTAGGAACACTGTAAAGAATAACAGAAACCCCTTATTATCCGAGAAGAAAATTCAAAACAGGAGAAAATTACTCAAGAACAACCTAAATGTTATTGTGTAACCGAGGCCTTTATCGAGGTTTCCAAAAAAACTTCCCTCTAAGTCAAGCCTTTTCTTCCAACCCGCTAATGCTGTGTCAGGAAATTTCCCCTCCAAAGCTTCCTTGATCTCATCATAATACGCTTTTCCACCCTCTCGTACAACTTTCCCCATCACTGTTAACCCCCTTACAGAGAGTCCATGAATTTTTAAGCTTCCTTCTTCTTTAATTAGTTAAAGGTTGACCTTATACTAATGAGGTGAAGTAAAATGGAAAAGGTTGAAATAGATTTAAAAGAGATTACGGGAGAAGAACTACCCGTCCACGAAGAGATAAAGGTCAAAAAAGCGTTAGAGATTTTCAAAAGCGAGAAATGGTGGAAATTTGTGAGTAAGCAGGAATCATTCGGCAGGGATGAAGTCGCTGTTTATCTCTTCGTTAAGAGAGATGACGAGTGGAAAAGGAAACAAAAGATGAAGATTAGTGACAAAAATGAATGGATAAAATTGAGGACGGCTATCTCCCAGCTTCTATAGAGGTCAAGATGCCAAACGCATCTTCTCGACCTTACTATGCTTCACAATAGATTTCAAGAAAGCATCCGAAATCAACCAGTTTCTCCTCAAAGTCTTTAGAGAGAAGGATATAAAAAAGGATGATGTCGTTCGGGTTCGATTCGAATTCGAGATAACAAGAGAAGAACTTTCCATCGATTGGAGCACTGCAGAAATCGAAGTTTATAAGAAAGAACGAGTAATAAGTGGCCTCAAAGGCCCCAAAGGCCCCAAAGGATAGGGCAAAGATTTTTATTAGGGAATAGCGGGTGGATACTTTTAGAGGGTGAACACTTTGCAAGAAAAAGAAAGAGAGAAACGGAGGAAAGGTGGAGGAGTTTGGACAGGAGTGGTTAGAAAAGTAAAATTTGGAAGGAAAAAAGAGTATAAACTTATTTCTCGGGCGCATTTCGCTAGCGAAGAACAAATTGAAAACATCATTGAGAAAGTGCGGCATTCCAATGTGATAACTGCCACTGAGTTGAGTGAGGAGTTCGATCTCAAAGTGTCCACAGTTAAAAAAATCTTGGAAACAATGAGAGAAGGCGGTCTCCTCGAATACGTCGATTTCACAGACTCTGATTTCAAAGCTTACACTCCTGTTAATAGATAAAATTTTCACTAACTCTTGTTTTAACGTTCTCTTACGACTCTAACAATCCTTCTCGGAATTTGTCAACCCCCTATAATCTTCCTAATGAGGGATGAACATGTCGATTAGGAAGCTCACCGTAGGACTTCTTAGCACTAATTCATACTTATTGTTTGAAGAAGCTGAAAAGCAAGCCATAGTGATAGATCCTGGGGGAGACGGGGAGAAAATTCTTTCAAAAATTTCAAAGCTGGGTTTACACGTTCGCTACATTGTGGCATCCCATGGTCATTTTGACCACATCTTAGCTGTAGACCAAATTAAAAAGCAGGAAAACGGTAATTTTCTTCTTCACAAAGATGATGTGGGATTGTTAACCCGTGCGCAGAAAATGGCGCGATATTACGGGTATCGTGAGTGGACTCTCCCTAAACCGGATGGGTACATCAAAGATGGTGAAGTATTGAAAGCTTCAGGGACCTTAAACCTGCAAGTTCTTCATACCCCTGGCCATTCACCAGGAAGCATTAGCCTATTCTGGGAAGATGAGGGAAAGAATCAACTTTTTTCAGGAGATCTTATATTCTCGGGGGGTGTGGGGCGAACGGACCTCCAAGGTGGCAACCTAAGTGCAATGAAACGTTCTCTTAAAAAGATCTTTAAGCTTCCTGAGAATACTATCATACATCCAGGTCACGGTTCCGAACTCTCTCTTCAAGAAGCAAAAGAAGTACAAACGTTCATCAGACGTTAGAGGTATTGGGTCTTCACATATTGTGCTTTCTTTTTTATCTTACTTTTTAGTTGTAACTTTGAAGGAGCACGGTTAGCTAAGTGTTGACGGAGGGTTTTAAGCATTTTTCGTGCTACTTGTCTTTCCTCATTAATTAAATTGACGGTCTCCTTCGGCTCTTCTTTGAGATTATAAAGTTCATCTTTACCTACTCTGTTATGAATAAGCTTCCATTGCCCTTCTCTTAGGGCAATTTTAATAGAACTCGAAGGTAAGTTCCATCGTTCAGTATGAACAACTTCACTGATGATTTTTGAGCGAGATCTCGACTCTCCCTTGATAAGAGGAAGGAGGCTATGTCCTTGCATTTCTTGTGGTATTTCAACGTCTAAAAGATGAAGGAGAGTTGGTGAGAGATCAATCAAACTTACAGGCGTGCGAATCCTTTTTGGTTTAAGATCGGGATCCCATACAAGGAGCGGAACGTGTAAAAGCTCATCATAAAGTTTTTCTTTGTGTAGCAGATCTCCATGTTCGTTAAATTCCTCCCCATGATCTGCGGTTAAGGCTATGCTTGTATTTCCGATCAAATTGTTAGTTTCTAGGTATTCAATGAGGTGCCCTATCTCTTCATCTAAGTATCGTATCTCAGCAGAGTAGAGAGCTTTCAGTTTCTCTATCTCGTGATCTGAGAGATCATGTTTCTTAGATACTTGCTTACGATAAAGTTCCAAACAATCTTTCCTCCTGATTTCAAAACCGTCGATCTTCTCAATGTAGGAGGGTGGTGGGAGTAACGGTGTGTGGGGATCCATGTAGTGAATCCAAAGGAAAAACTTTCCCTCCTTATGGGTGGTAATAAATTTTTTAGCTTCTTCAGTAACTTTAGATGCTCTAGCGTATATAGAATAAGCCTGTATACCGTACCTCATTAGAAAGTGAAAGAAGTTTTCAAAACGCTTTAAGATTCCAATTGATTTGTTTAAAAATCTGATAAATGGGGCGAAAGGTGTCTGGCTGTGGAGAGATCTGATCAGTTCCCTTCCCAAGAGGTTAAAAATGGAAGAATGCCTGGTACCGTTTGCTTCGGCGCACTGATCGGAAAAAAAATCAAAGCCTCTGTTATATCCAAAGATTTGAGATAAGTAGGGGTTGGAATGAAAAGCACCGGTTACGTATCTTTCGTTTTGTAATATTTCTGCTATCGGACGGCGGTGCTCGAGAAGATTGCCATAACTAACTTGTCCATAACTCTCGGGATGACTCCCCGTAAAAAGAGACGGAAAAGAAGAGGGGGTGTTGGGTCCCGTAGAGAAGGCTTGGTCGAAGACGATTGACTTGCCTCCCAAGCGATCTATGTTAGGACTTATTTTCCTCCTATTGCAATAAAGCCCTAAGTAATCTGCTCTAAGGGCATCGCAGGTTATTAAGATGAGATTTTTCCTTTTCCTTGGAATGGACATCTCCTCACTTAGATTGATGTTACGCAGATAATTGAGATTCACTTTTAATAAAGGAAGGCTAGATTCTGGCTTCAATAGCTTTGAAGAGGACTTCAGCCAGTTTCTGCTTAGATGCCTTTATGCTTTTAAAAAGTCCATGCCTATCGATGAGGTGTGCAGGGTGGTAGCTCCCGTGGAGTTCCGTTAAATCATTAGCGACGATTATGTCGGCATTGTACTTCTTTAGCGTGTTGTACCCTTCATCGATAAGTTCATCTCTTTCGATATCAAAGTCAAGCTTAAACCCTACGGTAAACAACTTTGGAAATTTTGAAATCACTGCCTCAATTATTTTAGGTGTGGGGGTCAAATTAAGCGTAAGCTTTTGACCAGAGCGTATTTTTTTGTTTATTGTCCCTTCTGGTTTGAAATCAAGAACGGCTGCAGAGAAAATGACGATTTCATAGGTTTTTTCCTTCAGCTCTGTAAGTGTTGTTTCTAACATCTCCTTTGTGGAATAGACATGTAATACATCCGCTCCTTTAGGCATTTCAACTTGTCCAGGACCATATATCACTGTTGTTTTACATCCTTGTTGGATACTCTCGCGGGTAAGATGATACCCTAACCGTCCTGTCGATTTATTGGAGATGTACCGGACGGGATCGATGTCTGCTCGAGTCGGCCCCGTTAATATAAGCGTTTGCCTCCCTTGAAGCTTTGTTCTTTGTGATTTTCGGACTACCTGATCAACTATCTCTTGAATATTCGCAATTTTTGCGATTCCCTCGGCAAAAACGGGATTTATCACGGTTACCCCCCTCTTTTTTAATCGTTGGATATTTTCCTCAAGTATTGGGCTCGACCAGAGTTTTAGGTTCATCGCCGGAACAATAAGTAGTTTATCCTTTTCTATGGCTCCGCACAGTGTCATTACTGCGTTATCAGCGATTCCTCTTGCAAGTTTCCCGATCGTATTATATGTCGCGGGGTAAACGAGAACCACATCAAAGTCTTTTAAGTGCTCTATAGCACCTGACAACGTTAACACTGGACTGTGCCCCGTAGCCCACTCCATTACATCTGGACTGACTCCAAATTCCACTGCAGCTTTAGTCATATATCCTTTAACTTCCGCACCGTATCGTCTGAGTTCGCGGGCAAGTTTTGGGGTCATGATACTCGCTACACTTCCAGTTACGCAAATCGCGATCTCCTTACCTGAAAGTTTTCCTGTTTTCCTCCTAATTTCACCGTCAGAGATACTTTCTCCTTGAAAAAGATGAGCGTAATCAATATACTGATGTTTACAGGGATTACCAGGAGCGTAAAAAATTTTGGAAGAGTCTATGGTTTCACCTCCTACGACTACGATTGTCGCTGAGGTCTGCCTCATTTTTCCTCTTGGATCGTGGTAGCAGATGCTCCTCCTACTGAGTCCTCCCTTGTGATCTCGTGAAATTCTTTTTAACCGATGGATGACCCCGGTGAGGGGGGTATCTTCAATCCCTTGAAGTAACGTTACACTCCTCTTTTTTCGGCTTTTGGCCCTTGAGAGTATTTTCTTCATTTTTTCATTCATTTTTTTCTCGTCTAAGGGAGTAAGCGTGGTAATAACATGTGTTCCTGCTCCTAATTTGCGTAAAGTTCTCTTTTCGTCGTAGATAAGGTGAAATGCCTTCTTCGGATCGGCAATTACAAAGTTAGCAGTTTTGTACAAATCCTTAGAAAGTTCTTCCTGTATATAGGTAAGAGCTTCATCAGCACTAGTAGAAATGCCTAGGGCTTCGGTCAAGAGAATACCCCTACTTCTTATTTTGTTCCGTTTGACGGTCGAATATTGATTAGTAATCGCTGCGAACACTTGATGTTCGTTTATTCCAACCCAGCTTCCGTGAGAGGGAACATCAACTGGAGCATAGACTCGATGAGTATACTTTAAGACTCGAGGTGGTGTTTCAGGACGGTTTTTCGCTTCATAGCGACTGTGGAGTCCTATTATCGGAAAATTATCAATAACCTTGTATAATAAAATCAGATTACACATTTTTAACAGAGGAGATTTGAGAGTTTAAAAATAAGACAGTATTGGATATGCTTTCAGAGTATCGTCGTCCTTTCCAGTTTCCTCCACTTACGGACGGAGTATCGGAAAGTAGGGAAGAAAAAAATAAGGCTCAGGAGAGAAGCCACTCATCAAAAATTGGCTTATTTCAGCTCGCTGGAATAGTCATCATCGCCTCATCCTTTAAATTCTAGTAAACTTAAAAAGAATTCATCGCCTTTTCTATAAAAAATTTATGGAGGGGTTTTTTTGGAGGAAAAAGAAAAGGAGAGCGTTGAACTCACATTTTACGATTCCCGAGGAGGAGAATGGAAAATCAATACTGCAGTTCATGCCTACCTCTCTGATGGGATAAATAAAGCCGTTAAGAAAGCAGCGAAGAGTTTAGGTATGAAAGCTAGTGAAATAACACTCATAACCCCTCAAGGAAATAGTGTACCTGTGAGAAAAGAGGGACAAACCCGAACTGTAAAAGACATAGTTACCAATTGGGGGCTCTCCTTTGGCTTAATCACTAAAGATGTTCTTGGTATGGCTTAAAGAAACCCATTTAAAGCAGATTAAGAGAGGGTAACCCTCAATCTAACGTTGGTATCTTCAATCTTTTTAGCCATCTCCTAACAGTTGACCTTTGTACTTGAAATAAATTTGAAATTTTTGATTGAGAAAATCTCTTCTTAAAATAAAGATTCCTTAAAACTTTTTCAGCGAGCTTAAGAGGTTTCTCTGGAACGGTATCTAATTTCGCTTCGCTTATTATCTCAGGAGTTATCTCCATCTTAGGCATAGGACCTCTTTTATAGATTCTAGGTAATTTAACTAAAACCTTATTCTCCATTTCCTAATTCGTCCATTAGACTCGATACCATAAGAGGTAAAATAGTCGTGGCTTCAGCCCAAATGACTGTTTTTTTGGCTTTAGGCTTAATTTTGCCCCAACTAACTGCTTCTTTGGGTTTAGCCCCAGATAGGGATCCATCCTCTTCAAGAGCCGTTGTAATGTAAACTGCCCTGTCAAGCCCTCCAGCAAATTGCGACCACCAGATAGTATGGTGTTTACTGATTCCTCCACCAATTACAAATGCTCCTAATTTTTTTGCTTCCCATACAGCATCATTCAAAAGCTGTTCATCTTTTAAAACATCGATTTTGAAATTCTTATCCTGGGAAAACCTCCAAAGTTGATAACCAATCATTCCATCAGTTATTCCGGGAACTACGATTGGAATCTTGTTCTTACATGCCCAATATATAATGGAATCCTTATTGTCCATTCGTTTTCCGAATTCCCAAATTAACTCATAAGTTGCAAGTTCCTGTTTTTCTTTGTAGATCTCCTTAAGCCAGTTTCGAAGTCTCTTTTCCACTTCATCTGTATAGACTGCGTCTGGAACTAAGACATTGCCCAACCTGCTGTAACCCTCTTCTTTCACTTTTTTGTCATCCATTTGGAAGGAGCCCTCATAATAATCTCCCCAGCTTCTTGCTAAATCGTGATCCAAGGTGCCACATGTTGTTATGACAATATCAAACCAATTTTTCTTTATCATGGTCTTAAATAAGCCTCTCACACCAGTGGCAACTAAGCAGGCAGGAAAAGCAAGAAAGTTTAGTGATTGGTCGTCTTTTACCATTTTTTCAACTATTCTTACAGCTTTAGCTACTTTATTCCCTTGAAATCCACCTAACTGCTCCAACTGCTCTATTATGCCTTTGAGGTCTCTACTTTTATCGGGATCAAAATCGATGACTTTCCTCATAACCCTCACCTTTTTATAAGCCTCAACTCTTATGGTTAAGAATATAATACCTTTTCCCCTGCGTACATTACTAAGATGGTGAGCCATTTGGAAGTGAAAAATCAAGCAGAAAATAAGAAACGAGGGGGTATTTTAGCGGAGAAAGGAATCTTTGAAAAAGAACCAATCCTCCGACAGGAATGCCTTGGGTGTGGACGAAAAGGCTCTCCCAGTGACTCTGGAAGGGTCACTTTCTTATGTCCCAATTGCGATAAAGGTGTGATCATCCGATGTTCTAACTGCAGAAAGCGCGTAAAAGTAGTTGAGTGCCCTGTTTGTGGTTTTCGGTATCCTTAGTTCCCTCTTTGACTTTTTAGCTTTTTGATGCGGGATGGGTAAACTTTATATTTTCTTCTTATCGGTGTATTCTAGAAGCCTCCTAACGGGGATAGTCCTATCAAGGCCAGGGGCTCGGGGTCCCTGTGACCATAAATCCTCGATACGATGGGCCTAAGCTGTATAAAGGAGGGACTTACTCCGATTGGAACTGGGATCAGAAGCGATGATCCACTCGAATATAGGGACAGGCTGTGTTCTGGGGTTTTACCGTAGGGTAGGGCCATCAGAACTGGCCAGCTCTGCTGGCGAATGACAAACTGGAGGAGGCCCGGGAGATCAAAGACGACCCGACGGAACACTCCTAAGTCGGCAGTTCTGTGCTCTATATCTTGAGTGGAGAGTGGAGGTTCCAAGGAAGGTCGGAGAGTCTCTTCCTGTTTCAGTGGATAGGATTCTCTAGAGTTAGGAGGTTTTAAAGAGAGTGGCCGTAATTACGGTTTTTGATCGTGGTAAGTTTGGAGGAGAAACAAAACCCAAGTTATCCGAAAAGGGAAGCTTGGAGTATACCTTTCTCTTTTTCTTCTAAGTCAAAGACTTCAAAAATGACCTCATTAAGGTTCGATTTGAGTCCTTCAAACTTTTTCCTTTCTGTAGTACTCTGAATTGTTCTCCCTATATTGACTAGGTTTTTCACTAAGGTAATCACTTTTTCCTGTTCCTCCCGTGTGGGGAAGGGAATAGGACATTTACCTATGTACTTCGGCCGAAACCAATAAAACTTTCCTTTGGTTCCTTTTCTGTAAGAAATTCGTTTGACTTGATGTTGAAAGTACCACTCACTAACTTGAGAGTTGAACAAGCCAAGAAGGTAGTACAGCAACCCCTCCATTTCCAATAACTTTTCTAGTTTTGATGTCTCATCGTGAGAGCTGGTTGTCTCTTGTCTCCCATTTAAGTGGGTTTCCACTGCGTTAATAACTTTTGGACACAGCAGAACACAATCATCGAGAATATAATTACCCTCTTGATCAAGAGCAAAAGAATTTCGACGGGTAATTAAAGGAGTGATGATCTTCGTCTTCTTGAATCTCTCCTCATTTAGAGGATCTTCCACTTCCCACCATTGCTTATCAAAGATCCAAACAGCACCTCTCCGTTCTAGAACTCTTTTGTGTGTTCTCAGGTATGTCATTGCGTTTGGGAATTTTTCTTTGAATCCTGCGTTTTTCGAGTAGATTACCCACTGTTTTCTTCTTTTATACCTGAAGGGGGCAATATCTTCAGCTTTTATAATCGGTTTTATCGCACCTTCTTCAATACCCCATTTTTCCTTTTGAGCTTCATTTAGAATGAAAATGTCTTGACTATTTTCGTAACCTCGTCCTAAGCCTGTCTTGATCCCTTCTTGTATGTGAAGTATACGAGACGCCTGAGTGTATTGGCCTATTTTCCTCAGTAAGTCAGACTCTTTCATCTTAATAAGTAGTCCATTGAGTTTTGTTTTTAATTGGAGTCTGGAAAAGTAGTGGAAGAGTTATTTTAATGTCAACTTAATAAAAACTATGATCCCAACGCCGATCATAACTAGAATGAAAAGCAAAATTATGGAGGTAAGGACTAGGGCAATTTTAATGGTAAAAAGTAAAAAGAAAACAGTCATGCTTGAAGATAAACTATTCATTGCCCAATGTATCGCTATACTCGCTAGTATACCGTATCGACTTGCTGAATATCCTAAAAGGACACCCATACCCATTGCCTGGGCGATTTTCCAGTAGGTCAACATGACAGCAAGTAACCCTCCTACGCCCCGAAACCATTGTGCCCAACCGATGTGTGCCAGCCCAAAGATAATCGCAGTTAGAAGTATTGCAATCCAGTCCGAAGTTTCCAGTTCTATTTTTCCGTCGTAAATTTGTTTTAATCCATGATCTCTTTTTATGAGGTGATAAATAGATAGGGGGAGGAGTAGGAACATGAATCGAAACAAAAATTCTTCAAAGACGGGAGCAGTGATAGCTACTTTATAATAGGCCGTAAAGGAATTCTCTTCTGTACCTAGGAGAAAGGAAGGAAGATTCTTCCCATAGAACCTGAGGAGAACGAAGACTATAAATGCGGAAATAGTGCTGAGTGCTGTACCCATGAGGAAAAGCTCCGCATTACTTATTTTCGACTTATGACGTTCGAAGAGACCAATTTTAGTGCCACAGTTAAGGCCAAAAATTGATTCATAAGTACTAAGTCCTAGTAGGATTAAAAAGGCTACTTCCATAGGATGGCTAGTTCGCTACTAGTTTGATACTCCTCTACAATATAGACAAGATTAAAAGTAGGACTTTTAAAGGACAGCATAATGGCTAGGCTCAGGCTCAAAAGAAGTGCAAATAGAAAGAGAATGCTAGAAATCCGGTTTATTCTGTCTGTTTCTCTCTCACCCGATGCTGTTGAATCGATTGACATCCGTACCTCCAAGAGATGAACTGATTTTCTGAGAAATTAAAAAAATTACGCTGCTTTCATGGTCAGATCGCTTATTTTTTCAGCTAAGTTTCTAAGAACAGTGTAAACAAATCCAACGTTTGTCTTCTTTCCGCCCCAAATGAGCAAAATTGCCTCAGCTTCTGGGAGAGGGATGAGGATGGAAAGACCATTTTTGCCTTCTATCATGCTTCTTTTTAGGTCACCCAGATTAAGTCGATCCTTGTCTGAGAGTCGCTTGATTTTATCTCGTGCTTCTAAAATTGTCCCACCAAGGATGTCTTTTCTCCCTCCACTTGGACCTACTTTTGATTCTTCGTCTCTTATGTAAGAAGATAACGGCATACCTGCAGACATTCCAGGGCGTGAATCTACTAGTAGTGCTCCTAACAAATTGTCATCACTTTCTACGAGAGCCCTAAGGGTTTTTTTAAGGTTTTGCCGGGCTTTTTTGATCTCTTTAACTTCACTCATTCTTCATCATCTTTCCTCTCATTAATAGGTTTAAATATTCCTCGTAAATAAAACCTCCTCCTAGGGGAGCTGCACTTTTTTATCGGCTCCTCAATTTCTGACTGAGTGGTCGTACTTGAGGATTCCTCTCCTCTATTCTCACTAAATATGGCTGTACTTTTTTCTGCTCAGTACAAGTCCTCTGATTGAAATAAGAGCATCTAAAACGACTGCATGAGGAGAGAAACCTTGAAACAGACATGAAGTGGAGAATGTCTTCTCCATATTCTTTCCCTTTTTATCCTGTGTTAGTACCTGAATGCTCGAGATGGAGAATTCTGAGGACTTGGATCAAGTATTAAAGGATCTGGACTTAATTGAGCAGAGAGTTAACCAAAAAAGAGACAAAAGAGGGAAACAAGAAATGAAGAAGGGGGATAAAAAGAGGGAGGATATAAAGGAATGGCTTGAGAGTAAACTCCCCAAAATTCAAGTTTTTGGCGTGGGCGGTGCGGGGAATAATACAGTCACTAACTTAAACGGAAAACACGAGCGAGTCGAAACTATCGCTGTAAACACAGATGCTCATCAGCTGTTATCTTCTAACGCTGATGAACTTCTCCTTCTTGGGAAAGATCTTTGCAATGGACATGGTGCAGGAAATCGCCCTGAAATAGGGGAGAAAGCAGCCAAAGAAAGTACTGACGATTTAAAAGCTAAACTCAATGAGGGAGACCTCATTTTCCTTACTTGTGGCCTTGGAGGGGGAACTGGTACTGGTGCCACACCGTACATAGCAGAAATCGCTAATCGTATGGATAAGACAGTGGTATCTGTTTGCACTTTGCCTTTTGCGAAAGAAGGAAAAACTAAAATGAGAAATGCAGAGTGGGGGTTAAAGAGGATTTTGGAATTTTCTGATACGAAAATCATCGTTCCTAATGAGAATCTATTAAATGTTGCTCCCAACGCTGGGATTATGCAAGCGTTCCAACTAGTGGATGATATCCTAGTGAAAGCGATTACAGGGATATCCGATCTCATAACCGACACGAATAGTGTTATCAATGTGGATTACGAAGACGTGAGGAAAACTTTGTCCTCTGGAGGAACGTGTCTCATAGGGATCGGAGAAATACCGTCTGGTACAAAGGATAAGGGGCGAGCCCTGATTAAAGATGCAATAGAAAATCCATTGCTTCGTACTTCTCCAGAATCTGCAAAAAATGCACTTTTGAACATATACGGAGGGAACTCCCTCTCTTTACGAGAAGCAACCGACATAGTCGGCTCTATCTCCGAACTGATTGGAGAAGAAAAAGAGATAATATGGGGCTTAACGGTTCGGGAAGAGTTCTCTGATGTACTTCGCGCTGTGGTTATGCTTTCAGGTATAAGACCCAAGTTTATCAATGGAGAGGGAAAAGTCGAGTTAAGTACGATTTATTCACTTGAAGAAATGAGAGAGGAAAGCCCATTTGATAAAATTCCAAGAATTTAGAAAAGAGACGGTATCCCACAATTACTTTTCCTCCTCTTTGTAGGCTACATTTTCCCCCTCTATAGACAAGCTCTCTCCGAATGATATGTTTTTAGCTTTGTGGAGGGTTTTCAAATCTTCTTTCATTTCCTTAAGTTTCATAGGGAGGTGAAGGCTTTGTAGTGCGTATTTTAAGCTTTTTCCGTTTTCCTTCTTCCACTTCCAAATAGTTGAATTTACTGCTTTAATGAGTTCCGTGTTTTCCATTCTTTCTTCGTTGTACTCTCCAACTTTTGGGAACCTTGAGAGGTGAATTTCCTCTTCATACAGGTTTTCATAGATGTAGTCGGTTAGGTAGACGGCAATGGGTGCCAGAGTTTTAAGAATAGTCTTCAAAACTTTATGTAAGGTCCACCAGCACCCCTTTTGCTCTTTTTTGGCATCTAAAGAACCATAAGCTCTTGCTTTTACCATTTCTAGGTAGTTACTTGCAAAAGTGTTCCACGTGAAGTTTCTAATGTCATTTACCACGTAGAAATTGAAATTGTCATAGGAATCTCTCACTTCCTCAAGGAGGTGGTTTAATTCGGTTAAAATCCACTTATCAGCTTCGTTCAAATGAATATCCCTTTTTTGCGGCTGAGGAAACATAGATACGAATCTAGCGATGTTCCATAGTTTTTGCAGGAACTTAGAGGATCCATCGATTTGATCTTCCTCTGTAGTAATGTTTTCACCTGGTTTTGCGGCTCCAGCAGCGAATAAACGGATCGAATCAGCCCCGTACTTCTTGATGAGGGGATCTGGAAGGATAACATTTCCTTTAGTTTTACTCATAGATTCCCCGTGAGGATCCATCACTAAGTTTCCAATCCAAACCATCTCAAACGGGGCGTTCCCTGTGAGCTGGAATGACCGTAGAATGGTGTAAAACAACCATGTACGAATGATATCATGTGCTTGAGGCCGGAGACTTACTGGGAAATTTTTCTTAAAGAAATCTCCCTCCCGCATATACCCTGAAATGTACAATGGAGTCAGGCTTGAATCCATCCACGTATCAAGCGTTCTGTCCTCGCCAATAAATTCTTTTGAACCACATAAGGGACACTCCTCTACAGGAGGATCTTCCTTCCAAGGCTGATAGTACTCCCCAGGATCGGGGAGTATTGGATGATGATTCTTTTTACAATACCATATGGGGATTTCTGTGCCGTAAAATCGTCTTCGACTAATAGGCCAATCCACACTAACGGCATCTATCCAATCCAAAAGAATTTTACGCTTTTTTTCAGGATAAAATTCCAGTTTCCTGGCGATTTCCTTAATCTCATCAAGGAATTCTGTTTGCTTTAAATAGTACTCTTCCATTGGAACGAATTCAAGAGGTGTTCCACAACGGTAACAGACGGGAATTTGGTGCATGATAGTCTCTTTCTTAGTAAGCACTCCGTGTTCTTCTAGATCCTCAATGATTTCCTTTCGTGCCTCTCGTATGCTCATTCCTGCATACTTTTCTGCTTTCTTTGAAAGCTTACCCTTCGGTGTTATTACTTTTGTTGGTTCGATATCAAGTTTTCTGAATAGTCTAACATCTTCATAATCTCCATACGAGCACACCATCATGGCGCCAGTTCCAAATTCCATGGTCGCTTCTTTTCTAGGAAGAATAGGAACTTCCTTTTCGTAGATTGGGGTTATTGCAGTTTTGTTATGTAAATCCTTATAACGGGTATCCTGAGGGTGAACAATTATGAAGCCACATGCCCCAAGAAGTTCTGGCCGAGTAGTAGCAATGAGGAGATCCTCGTTGGCCTCTTTTATCTTAAAAGTAATATAAACCAGTTGGGTTGGTTCTTTTTTGTATTCTCTTTCTGCATCGGCAAGCGTAGTTCCACAGCGGGGACACCAGTTATTAGGGCGCGTGTCTTCATATATTAATCCCTCTCTCCAGAGTTTGATAAACGTAGCTTGGGTAATTTTCCGATACTCTGGACTATCTGTGCGATAGTAGTTCTCTGATTTCAATGAGTTGTAAGAGAGCCCCATTTTCCTAAATGTCTCAATGTATTTTCGTTCATATTTGTCTAAAGTCTTTTGGCACAATCTTAGGAACTTTTCCCGAGGTACATCATGCATTCTAATGTCATATTCGCGCTCCGTACGATACTCGATTGGGAGTCCATTTCTATCCAAGCATGGTGGAAAAAGTACTTCGTTACCTTTCATTCTTTCGTAACGGGCAATGAAATCAATTTGAGCATAATGAATAGCTCCCCCGATATGGAAACTGCCACTGACATACGGAGGAGGGGTATCGATAGAGAAAATCTCTTTGGCATCTTTAGAGAGTTTGTAAAAATCTTCGTCTTCCCACTTTTCCAAGACTTTTCGCTCTCTTTCTACTTCCCAGTGCTTTTTAGCAAGTTTTGGCTCTATTGTTATCTCCCTCCCTCTAAGTTGAATATTTTTAGTTAAGAACGAGTTATTATAATGTAAACTTCCGTTCCAACATGGATTTAAACTTCATCTTCGATGTTCCTTTTTAACTTTCTCTCCTTTAACCAGTTCAAGGTATGATCCCTCTGAAGATCTCTTGTTCTTCTGGCGTGGTACCATGGGCATAAAAGTGAACTTTCATCGGTGGATTTTATTGCAAAGTTATACAATCAACTTCTATCTTCTTTGAGAAAGAGGATAACCCATTATTATTGGAAGAACTCTCCAGAAGAGAAATCATTTAAAAAAGAATCAAATTATACATATCAAAACCCAAAAAGGGAAACCGATGGAGAAAAAAGAGATTACAGTAGAATTTGAAACAATTGATATCGTAAAGTATTTGGGCTATTTTGGTCTCCTTCTCTTTGCCCTCATTTACATGGCAAACACGGCAATTGCTGGTATGGCGTATGGAGGCGCTCTCGAAGGTGCCGGACTTTGGATCTTTTACCTTTCAATTTTGTTCCTCATTCTGATGCCAATTTTCCGTACTATTAACGCTAAGAAGTTAGCTAGAGGTTCCTTCGGCCTTTCGATGATCCTCGTTTCCATTAGCATGTTCACCACGGACAAGGGAGGTTGGCGAGATGCAGCAACTACAAATTGGAATGTGGCTTCAGCACTTACTTTCATCGTAGGGCTTCTCTTCCTCGTCCTTGCGTGGTTTATGATGAAAGAAGACTTTAAAGAAAAGGGTTACACTACTATTCTCTGGCTAGTCAATGGAATACTCGTCTTTTTAACGGTATGGTTTGCTGGACGTTTCTATGCCAAATACACAGGTGGAACCTTTACAAAAGGCTTCGCCGTCAGGTATGCTGATCTCTATCCCCAGTTGATTTACTTTGGTGGTCAGTTATCTATTTTCTGGGCAGTAGGGACGATAGTAACTTCGATACTTTCACTTTCAAAGAAATACGGTATCGAACATGACGTTATTGATAAAGTGCACTACGTTCTCTTAAGTTTGACTTGGATGGCATTCTTAATTGGAACTCTTTATGCGGGAATGGGTTTCGGATGGCCAGTGGGCACTCCAACGGGCGCAATATTTATCTTCTTCAGTAACTTTGGCACGGGATACACTTTCCTCTGGGCTCTTCTAGGAATTTGTCTTATTTTAACTATTCTCTACAACATAATTAAGGAGGGGAAAGCGGTAACCGCGTAAAGTTGCGATTAATTCTTTCTTTTTTCTTTCTTTTCTTTTCGCTTTTTTTGAGAGTAGACAGGTAAATCTCCATCTTCCTAGGATGTTATCCAGACTGAAAAGAATCTACATGTGCATGGTATAAAGTGAAATGCATCATCCAACGAGACAAAAAACTACTAGAGAAATAGTTAAGAAAGTACGTGAGGGAGAAAGTCAGGAGATCCAAGGAATCCGGGGAATTGGGAAGACGCATCTTCTCAAAGAAGTAGAAAGACAGCTTTCTCTTACAAGGAACTACCTCCCCGTTCGGGCTACTTTTACTCCGTTTTTGGATAATAGAGCGAATGTTTTCTGGAGTCTCGTCTCTGCAATCGCAGAAAAAATTGGCGTGAAGGTTAAAACACCTTCTCAGTTGGCTGAAAGACTTAGATCTGAAGCTTGCATCGAACTTCCAGATGTTCTTACACGTGATTACTCCTGCGAATATCATGAACAGATTCTCACTCTTCTCTCTTCTATTGAACTGGATCTTGGTGTAATTCCCCTCTTGATGATAGATGATTATCATTATGGGAAGGAGAACGCCCTTGTGGAACTGGCTAAGTATCCTATTATACTTACTACTATTTTCCCTGTCCAAGAGCGAGGTATCAAAACAATATCCATAGAAACTTTAAGCGTTAATGAAATTTATGAAGTTCTCCAAGAGCGTACTGGAGAAGTAGAGCAAGATGGGGCAAAAACTCTTAAAGAGTTAACTGGTGGTATCCCCTCCTATCTCCATGCTATGCTACCCAAGCTCTCCGATTGGGTTAAAAGGAGGAAGTTGAGTTTAGATAAGGTTATCGTTAGAAGAGTATGGGAGGAAGAAATTACAGGAGGTATGCTCGCTCTCATGGCGAGAGCATACATACAGACCTACCTCACGTTTTTCGGTAAAGAAGCTATAATGGATCTAATGAACTTGGGAACAGAAAAAAAAGTGACTTCATCGACCAACTTTGAGATACTTCGCAAGATTGGGTTGGTTAAGGATAACTCAATAGTGGACAATGTTCTAGAGGAATGGCTGAGAAGGGTGCAAAAATATTGAAAGAGAAAAAAGAGAAGAAACAGAAGAAACAGATTATTCTCCCTTAAACTCTGGCTTCTCTTTGTTAAGAAACGCTTGTATTCCTCGTTTGGCATCATCGGTGGCAAAAATAGCATCGAAGCCCAAAGCTTCTAATTCTTCTCCTACAATAGTGGGCAGGCTTCCCCCATACTTCACTATCTGTTTGAGAAGTGCTAAAGCAATTGGAGGTTTTTTTGACAATTTCTTCGCTATTTTGTTAACGGTAGAGTCTAGCTCTTCAGATGTAACAACTTTATTCACTAAGCCTATTTCTGCTGCTTCTTCTGCCGAGAGAACTTTCCCTAACATCAACAATTCTTTTGCTCTTCCAAGCCCTACTATTTTGACTAATCTTTGCGTTCCACCACCACCAGGAAAGATCCCTAAGTTGATTTCAGGAGACCCCAGTTTGGCATTTCTACTTGCAATTCGCAAATCACAAGCCATAGCCAATTCTAAGCCCCCTCCAAGGGCAAATCCGTCGATCACTGCAATTACTGGTTTCGGTAGTTCTTCTATTTCGTTAAAAACTCCTTGTATTCTCTTGGAGAAGTTAAACGCGTCATAACTTTTCATTTCTTTGAAGATAGAAACATCTGCACCAGCGCAGAAAGCGTTTCCTTTTCCTTTCAACACAACAACTCGAATGCTCCTATCGTCCCTAATATCTGTTAGAATTTCCGATAGCTGATCTAACAGCTGCATGGAGAGAGCATTTCTCTTTTCTGGCCTATTGAGGATAATATTGAAAATGGGTATGTCTTCCTCAATGTTAATCAAGTTCTCGTTCATTTTTTCCTCCTATCCTCCTAATAACTTGTCAAGAAAGGGATCTGGTTTGTATTCCTCCCCATATTCTTTTGCTTTTCTTTTGAGTGTTTCTTTCAAAGGTTCAATACCCCACCCTTTCGCCATTGTAACTAAACCTTTTGGATAATTTAAACCAAACTTAGTGGCAACATTTACATCTCCTCTTGTGGCAACTTCATTTCTCACTATCCAAGCGGCTTCATTTACCGCTGGTGCAAAAAGTGCTAGAAAATCTGCTTCATCAGCTTTTTCTTTCGAGATGTTTGGTTTTTTCTCTTTTTGATAATCGTAAAAACCTTTACCAGTTTTTCTACCGTATTCTTCCGCTTCTACTTTTTTGCGCAAAGATTTTGCGATTGTGATATTGAACCCCCGTTTTTTCATAGCTTTTGCCAAGGCGTAAAACACGTCAACCCCTGAATAGTCAAGTAATTCAAAAGCTCCCATTGGAATACCCGCATTGTACTTCAACGCGGCATCTATTGCTTCTTTGTTGATCTTTCCTCTTTCGAGCGTAGCACAAGCCTCATTTAACAGCCTAATCAAGATCCGGTTTACAATGAAGCCTGGTACATCTTTCTTCACTACCACTGGCTTCTTTTCCAATTTCCTAGCAAGTGTTATGACTTTTTCCACGGTCTCTTTGGTGGTCTTCTCGCCCTTCACAACCTCTATAAGTTTTAAAATTTGGGGAGGGTTAAAGAAATGCATCCCAATTACTCTGCCCTCTGTTTTTGTAGCTTTAGCGATTTCTGTGATTGGCAAAGAGGAAGTATTGGACGCTAATATCGCGTTTTTTGGTGTCAATCTATCTAAAAGCTCGAAAATTTCCCTTTTTACAGCTAATTTTTCATACACAGCTTCTATGGCTATATTTATGTCTTTTACTGCATTCTTGAATGGCTCGAGATGATCCTTTGGGTCGTATAGGGAAGAATGAATGTTACCCATTACTTCGCTAGCATCTTCTATGCTACCCTTTTCTTCGAATTTTGAAAGCGATTGTTCAATCTTAGACATAGCTTTCTCAAGAATTTCCGTTTCTATGTCAAGCAAAGTGACCTTATATCCCTTCATTGCCAGTAACTGAGTAATTCCATGGCCCATAGTTCCCGCTCCAATAACAGTTGCGTCTTTCATAAAGACCCCCTATGTTTCCAATCTTATTCCCTTAAAAAGGAGGATAAATGGTGAATATAAGACCCTCCGTGGGAGAAGTACTTTACTGTTGATAAAGCGTTGTTATTACAATCTAATAACGCTGTCACTTGTGCATTTTTCGATCGCCTCATCGAAGTACCACTTTTCCATCTTGAGAGTTTTTGCAGATCCACCGCGTTCTGAACGGTATCTTTCAACCTTTCTGTTCCTCTCTTCTCGGAAGGACAAAAATGAATCTAGAGGGTATGCTCTGCATTCATGTTTAGATCGAATCTAATCTCTCTCATGGTACTCTTCAATATATGGGGAAAGACGATATCAATGTTCACCTTTGAATTCTTACTCTTCAAGAATCCTCAAGGGGGAAAATTTTGAACTGCTCTTTGATAAGTAGTCAAATGATCCCTCTGTACCATAACAAAAAAACTCCACTACTTTTATGTTCGCGTCGTCCTATTTTGAGGAAGCTTCATTGAAGTATTAAGCTGAACTCATTATTGCAACTTTTGGAGCAAGTAGCCTCACGTTAAAACTTTTTACTTCTTCCTTGAAGTGGTCTGGATGTTCATAGGTAACAAGAATGTGTAATTGAATTCTTCAGTTTTCAGGGAAGACGAGGAAGGTTGGATCTTTATAAAAATGTTTCCTTTCACTTCGGTACAAACGTTTCTCAACTCTTCACTGTTATGCTACTTCCTTGAAAGTACGATTGTTAAAAGCTTATTATTAGTTTTGACAATTGTGCCAACAAATTTTTAAATGATTTCTCGTTGAGATGAGAAAAAGAGGAAGATGAGAGAAGAACTTCAGGCGAAATCATCAAATTGCTTTTGCACACCAGTGAACCTTTCTCTATTGTTTTATAACTGCAGTGAGGCGTTTTAAAGCCTCGGCTAGCTGGCAAGCCTAAAAACTGGTAGAGGTGGGAGGCTTTTAAATATAAAAACAGTTCTGAAGTTCATAAATAATGAACTGATCTCCTGCCTGTGAGCACGTTGATGGGGAAAGAACGGAGGAATGAAGTCAATCTTAATGTCTTCACCATAAAAAGTTAGGAAAAGGCGAACAAAATGATGAAAGGAAAAGATATCGAAGATTTTTTCGTAAACTCAAGACGGTTACTCCGGTATGCTTCGCAACCAGACAGGAACCTGCTTTTCCAAATGGGTAAGATAATTTTGATCACTTTTGCTCTTCTAGGTGGTTTGGCCTTTGTAATCAGACTGATCTTCTCAGCAGTATTACAGTTTGGAGGAGTGTAAAATTTCAGAGTCACAATCCGAAGCCATTGAGAAAACCGAGATCTCTGGAGAACGACCAGAGGTATTTGCAGTTAAAGTTCCGAATAGGAGTAGAACAAAACTTCTATTCCTCATTCGTTTACGGACGAAAATTAAAGATCTTCCGATCTATTCAGCGTTCTTAAACGAAGATCAAGAAGGCCTCGTTTTCGTTGAAGCAAAGAACAAAAATGCAGTAGTGGAAGCTGTCCGTGGCTTTAGATATGCAAGTGTTCTTTCTGAACCTGTAAAACCAGAGAGAATTGATTCATACCTTGAAGCGTTTAAAGTTAAGTACAAAGAGAAGCCAAAAGAAGAAGAACAAGTGCTTAACGTTGGAACGATCGTTAAAGTAGTGAAGGGCCCGTTTTCTGGTACCAAGGCTAGAGTCGTTTCCGTGCGAGAGGACAAAGTCTGGGTGGATTTAGGAGGGGGAGGCGGAGGAGGGGCACAGCTCGTAGAAATAAAAGCAGAAAGCGTCCGTCCGATTTCCCCCGAATCTATCTAACGTATTTAAAAGCCAAGTCGATTGATCCTGCGAAAACGTGCTTGTCTTTACTATTCCAAGAGGCAGCGTAACCTTTAAAAGGTGCCTTAATTTTTATTATATATAGTGGAACGCCATGTGATCCCTCCTCAAACTGGTTGGTGTGGTATTGATTGTCGTAGTTGGAGTTGGTATTGTTGGAGGATACGTGCTTAGGACAGATCCAGAGCCAGGACCAAAACTAGAACCTAAACTAACGTACACCATTTCTGAGTGTGATGCGTCTAAATATTCCCAGAGGCTGAATTTACCGTGCAAGGAGGAAATTTCTCGTTTACCTTCAAGGAGAACATTTCTTCCTATTGCTGAAGAGAACCCTTAATTCTCACATTAGAATATCAAGAAAACAACATTTCCATTACTACGATGTACAATGAAACCATCGGAACTACTTGCATATGTGGGTATCACATAACAGGCGAGGTTCGTTACCTTGCTCCAGGGGACTATCTCGTTCACTTTGTATATCATGATAAGTATTGTGAAGAAAATTCCGAATACATAGGAAATCAAACAGTCACAGTAGGGGGATGAAACAAGATAAAGAAAAGATACGTCATCCTCAATTTCACGTTATAATACGAGTGGTAGAGTAGGGATTCCTCTAAAGCGGAAAACAGTGAGAATTGAAAGGAGAAAACGAGATATAGTCTACTTTACACTTTTCCCATATGTTTACTGCTTAAGTGTGCACATCTTTTTTGTTTTGTTTTTCTTAACCCAAGCCGTAAACTTTTTCGTCTATCTTTTGTAGAGAATAGAACACCATAATCCAAAAGGTCTTGATAAGCATCTATTTCAGAATTGTTTATTCCTCCTTAAACCCTGAAATATCAGTAAAGACAAGAAAGATCTTCCCATCAAAAAACAAAGGCTATGGCAATTAAATATGGGGCGGTTAGAAGATGATACATTTAAGATTTCAAGAGTATGAGTTACAGAGAAAAACCAGAATGAAGCCCCCTTAAGGACACGGCAAGGAAGAAAAGAAAGATTCTTAGCAGAATCATATATGTAGAAAGGAAAGTACCTTAAGGTAGGGGTCAGGAGAACATGCATTTAAAAACACCTTCAAGCCTATATTTTTAAATCGAAACTACCAGAAAAAGTATGGGGGGATGGTGTAGCTGGAAACACGTCGCCTTGGCAAGAGAATCCCAAATTGGCGAAGACCAAGGGTTCAAATCCCTTTCCCTCCATTTCTCGTCTTCTAAAGGCTTGAAATACCGTAATTTTCTCTCTAATTGAGAAAGTCCCCCAACCATTTCTTCGTGCTCAGTAGATCGGCCTTAACGAATTGCCCTTCACATGCAAAAACCACATGATTCAAGAAGTTTTGTTCGGGGTCTCCCTGCTTTTACCTCTCAACTTCTAGTTTCTATCTGTACCCCTACTCTCTAAGATAACATGCTCCAGAGCGAAAAGTCCTCGTATAATAGTATGCTTTTTGAAGCCAAAGAGGAGGATATCACGTAACTACACTCCTCCATGCTCGCAAAGCGTGTGTTCCATACCAGTGTAAAAAAGCTAGGAGATGGCAAGCGTTCGTCCCGTTGCAAACGTATGAGCGTTCTTAACAGGGGTAACATATTACACATGAGAGAAGAAAAAGAGTAAAAGGTTAGAGTCGTCTTCCTTTTCTACCACCAGGTCTCCTAATGTGATCGGTTGGCGTTGGCGTTACATCTTCAATAGAGATGATCTTCAATCCCGAACGTACTAACGCCTGAACAGCTACCGAAGCGCTCCTGTTGTTGGGCATCATCGTTCGGTTGCCTCCGGGACCTCGTACTCGTACGATGACTCTCCTGATTCCTTTCTCTCGTACGGCATCTCCTACCACTCTTCCAATGTTCATCGCTACCCAACTTCTGCCCTGGTGTCTATCCGTTCTAGTCCCTCCACTGTCCGGCATCCCACCACTCTTTCTAATTATCGTTTCTGCTCTTGTGGTATCTGTAACGTGGATAATCGTGTTATTTTTAGACGCGTAAATGTGGACAATGCCAATTTTCAGATCATCCGCTTTCTTTTGCATGTTACTCCCTCACTTCCTTTTCCTCTTGTTCTTTATTAAATGAGGAGTTAGGGTGCATTTTAACCGTTTCTCCTCGTTGAACCAGGTAGCTAGGAGACGTAATTACTTGCTCCTCCCCGTTCGATGCAACTACGATATGACCATGGACTACCATTTGTCTAGCCTGCCAGATGGTTTTAGCGTAGCCTTCTCGGTAAACTAGAGTTTGGAGGCGACGTTCAAGAAGGTCTTTAGTCTCCAATCGTAAAACTCTTTCTAAATCATCGCTTTTTGAGAGGAGTCCAAGGTCGTAGAGTCTGTTCAAAAATGGCTCCTCAGTTCGTTCTTCTTCGGGTTGACCTAGCAATTCTCTTGCTCTATGCCGAAAATTACTGATCTTAGTGCGCGCCTTCCATATTTCTTTCTTATTTCTGAGGCCGTAATTTCCTAGCAGTACGATCTCCCCTCTTAGTCGCTCTTCTGAATAGGGATGAGCGGGCGCCTCATACTTTTTTTTCTGTCTTTTCATTCTTCTCCACCTTTCTTGCGTTCCGTCTCTCTTCGTTTCTTTCTCTCTTTAATGTAGCCAACTACTTGTCCGCTTCTACCAGTAGTTTTTGTCCTTTGTCCTCGTACAGGGAGTCCTAGCGTATGTCTCCAACCTTTCCAGCTTGCAATTTTCTTCATGTTACGGATATCCATTTTTACCTGTAATCTCCAATCAGAACCAGTGAGATGACGATTTTCTCCCGTCTCTGGATCTCTTTGACGGTTCACTTGCCACTCTGGAATCCCCTTTGAAATAGGATCCTCGGCAATGGCCTCTATTTTCTCAATCTCCTCATCAGTTAGTTTTCCTATGAACTTATCTTTGGGTATATCGGTGACTCTTAAGAGGGAATGTGCCATGCTTCTGTCAATTCCTTTGATTTCAGTAAGACCGTTAAGAACTCTTTTGTCCCCACTTATATCTTTTTTAAGGATCCTCACAATATCTCTCCAGCCTGTTTGCTTAGTAAACTTCTCTTTTAACTCTCTAGTAATATTCATTTTCATAACCTTTAATCTTAATTTGGAGTTTCCCTTCTCTTTTGAGTGTTAGGTCATTTCAGATTTTAACTTACGATACATCCAATCCTTTAAATGTTCTTCCGAAGGATATAAGAATTTAAACTCTTGGGGATCCTCCAAAAAGGTAACCCTTAAATTAAAATTGAAAAGGAGTAATAGGAAATAAGATGACCTATCAGTTCCTTAGAGCGGGAGAGATAATAAGAGGTACAATACAAGAAAATGGCTCCCTCAAAACACCGCTAAGAAGTAACATCAGAAATGTTCGACTTGTGGGACTTATCACAGAAAGGATAGACTCGGAAAATCAGTCACTCCCACTCTCCTTCACGTTTCTCAACTTGGAAGACGGAAGTGGGAGCGTCCAGGTCAGAGCATTTGGTGAGAAGAAAAGGCAAATGGTGGAAGCCATAAAAATAGGAGACGCTATCATGGTAAAGGGGGAGATCGGTAAACAAGAGGAAAGATTCTACGTTCGTCCAAAAATAGCTAGAAAACTTTCTTTTGTGGATGAACTCTACAATCGTTCACGGACTATCCTGAGTTACTTTCTTAGGTCCATCTAAAAACCAAGAAAGAACGTCCTATGACAGTTCTAATCAACATTGTGAAGAGGATGATGAATGAAGTATAACTATATTTTAGATACATCCTCTCTCTTTTACTATCTTCCGAAACTTCAACAGGAACAGAGACTATCTCCTTGGTGTGAAAACGATTGTAGAATGATAATACCAGAAAAAGTAAAAGAGGAAATCAAAGATATGGAATCTAAAATCTTTTTGAAGATAGCTACTCCAAAACTTTCAGTGAGTTCCCCTAAAAAAATGTACATCAAAGAGGTGAAAAAGAAAAGCGGGGAAAGTGGGGGTCTACATAGTCTTTCCGAAACAGACATTTCTCTTATTGCACTTGCGTTACAATTTTCAAGAGAAGAACAGGGAGAAACTGTCGTAGTAAGTGAGGATTTTGCAATTCAAAATTACTGTTCTCTGTATGGGATAAACTTTAAATCTCTACGAAATAGAAAGATTAATGAAAAAAGAATCATAATAAAACAATGCAAGGCGTGTAAGGAGCGGTATCCAGTAAAATTTTCGTCTTGTCCTTCTTGCGGAAGTGAAGTATTCAAATTACTGACGATAAAACACTTAAAAGAACTTAAGAAGAACGGAAGTATCTTCGGTCAGCATGAACAGTGAGTTATCGGAATTACATTTAACACGGGGAATCCTTTGGAGTGTTTTGAAAAATTAACACGACAACTGAGAACAGCTATTCCGGAGTTAGGGTATACCCAGCCTACGGATATTCAGAGAAAGGTCATTCCTCGAGTGTTAGACGCCTCCCAAAACAACTTTTTGGTTTGTGCCCCAACTGGCTCCGGAAAAACTGAAGCTGCTTTTTTCCCCGTTCTAGATAGCATATTAAGTGAGGAGGAGGACGATAAAAGAAACAGAAAAGGGTTTAAAGTACTATACATTGCACCGTTACGAGCGTTGAACCGGGACATATTAGTGCGAATGCTTCCCCTTCTTTCTAAAAAGCTTTCATTGAGAGTAAGCGTGAGAAATAGTGATACTTCCTCGAGTAAGAGAAGAAAGCAAGCGAAGAATCCTCCAGACATCTTAGTGACTACTCCTGAGACTTTTCAAATTCTTTTCTGTGGTAAACTACTTAGAAGAAATTTGAAAACGGTTGAATGGGTTATCATTGATGAATTCCACTCTATTATAGATAGTAAACGGGGAGTCCAACTTTCCATTGGTCTCGAACGATTGAAGCGCCTTTCATCTAATATACGGATATTGGGGTTAGGTGCGGGAATTCAAAATGAAAGAAAAGCACTTAACTTCCTCACTGGTGGAAGCGGGGGAGAAATCATAACTGGTGGGGAAAAAAGGGAGTACTCTATTGAAGTGATGGCAGTTCCACCAAAATTAAAAGTATGTGATTCTCCGCTTGGATTTGAACAAGAAGTCAGACTGAGACAGATAACAAATAAGATCGCTAAAATTGTGAGAGAAGAAACAGGAAAAGTGCTCGTCTTCAGTAACACAAGAACCACAACAGAATTAATAGGTGCATTTATGAAGGTAGATCACCCGGATATCAACTCTGCAGTTCATCACTCTTCTCTTGGAAGCGATGTGAGGAAGAACGTTGAGGAAACTTTTAAAAGTGGTGATTTAGACTGTGTCATCGCCACTTCCTCTCTTGAACTTGGTATTGACATTGGACGTTGTGATTTAGTTGTGCAAGTACTGTCACCTCGTCGGATTGAGATTGCGCTTCAACGGGTTGGAAGGTCCAAACATTCGTTTGGAAAGACAGCTAGGGGGGTAATTGTAGCTGGTACTCCAGATAGCTTGTTCGAAAGTCTTGGTGTTGCGGAGTTAAGTGGGAATGAACTCGAGCCAAAAAGAATTCTTGAAAAATCTTACGATGTACTAGCTCACCAAGTTGTCGGAATGCTCAGAGGACAGTACCTTGAAAATGGAGAGTATTTACCTGAAAAAGTAGTGTTCAATACAATAATCAAAGCATGGCCCTATAGGAACCTGTCAAAGAGCGAATTTGATGCAATCCTCCGTTTTCTTGATCGGCGAGTTGGCTTGATAAACGTTAACCAGAAAAACCTTTCATTAAGTAGTGGAGCTATTCAATACTACTTCCAGCATCTTTCTACCATCCCTAGTGTTGTAAAATATGATGTAGTGGATATCGAGACTGGAAACAAAGTGGGAGAACTTGATCAGAAGTTCGTATTAGAGGTAGAATCAGGAGATATCTTCCTTTTGTCTGGGGTACCACGGGAAATACTCGAGATTAAGGTAAAAGAAGGGGAGATACTTACTCGTAGCTCGGGAACAAGTGCGTTACCACCCACATGGGAAGGAGACCTAATACCTGTGTCTTGGAAGTTAGCGGAGTATGTAGGTCAACGTCGAAAGGACTTCCGAATGGGTGGTGCTGTAGATCAGTTACCTGCCAGTAAAACTGCTAAAAATTGGGTGAAGGAAATAGTAACAACTTACCCAGGAGAGAAACGGTTCCCTGATCCCAATAACCTGGTGGTTGAAGCAGATGCCCCTAAAGGACTTATTGTGGTTCATTCTCCTTTTGGCACCAAAGTAAACAATACTTTGGCACTTCTCCTAAAAGAGTTTTTGAGCGAAGATCGCGACTTCCCGATTGTAGGCGTAGAAAGCGACGCCTATCGTGTCTTCCTTCATACTTTCAAGAGCAACTTCATGAAGGAAAAAGCTATCTTTGAGTCTATTGAACAAGCGTTAAATAAAATAATAGACTATTGCACAGACAAACAAGAGTTTACACGTCTTGTATCCAATGCCGTTATTACCTCTAAAACAAAAGAGCTTGGGTGGTTTCTAATCCAAGTTCTGGAAAGATTCGGGATGTTAAGTGGTAAAACTCGTTTGAGGAAAAGTCAAATTACAAGACTCGTAGGATCTTATAGAGGTACCCCTCCCCTTAACGAGGCAGTACGAGAGTACATCTTTTCCCATATGGAACTAGAGAAGACCAGAGAGCTACTAAAAGAGATTGGGAAAACACGAGATCTTTGGTTTACTACTGGTCTTTCTTCTCTTGGGTTGGGGGCTCCCTCGAATTTCTCTACAGATGTGAAAGACTTAGAAAGAGTTATCAACGAAAAATATGAGAAGCGTCTCTTAAACAAAAGGCTAAAATTCGTGTGTCTCTCTTGTGGATATAGCGAGATTCGACCTGCCAAGAAGGTATTAACTGAATGCCCTGAGTGTTCTTCTTCCCTCATCAGCGTTGTAAAAAGGCACAAAGAACTCGAAAGAATTGTAAAAAAGGCTAAACGAGGTGAACTTACGGAAGAAGAGAAGAAAGAACTTCTTCTTGCACATAGAGTCAGCAGGTTTATGAAAAGCAGCGGAAAACTAACCTCTAAAGCAATTGCAACCACAGGAGTTGGCCCAAAACAAGCACTTTCGATTGTTAGAAGATATTCTGCAGACCTTCGGAGATTAATTGAAGAATTACGAATACGTGAGAGAAACTACTGGCGCTATCATCACATCTGGGAGGAGTAGAGCTTCCCCAAGAAAAAAAACATCGACAAGTTAGCTAACTTAGGGAACGCTGGTTTGGGATGTAGTGAACTGAGAGAATTGAAAATCCATACATGTCTCAGTTAGAAGAGTAAGCACAGTGTAAGAAGTAGTACATTTTTGCGTTATGCCCTATCCTGTGTTCCCAAAAACATCTTCTAAACTATCAGTTATTCCTTTGACCCCTATACTTCCCCTCCTTGAAGGTCATGAGATTAAAAAACTTAATAGGATTGTACGTAAAAACTAAGAAAGGGGAGCAAGGATGAGAGAAGTGATCTCGGAATGATGAAGAAAGTCACCAGCTGAGCTCTCCTTTCTTTTCCTTAACCTTCAATCGCCTACCCTCTATAGTTCTTATCGTATTGCTCCTTTCATTCGTTCTCTTCGTTTTCCTCTCCCTTTCCTATGAAAAGAAGTTAGATTGAGAGGTTGAGGTACACTTATACTATAACTGACAATTAAAATAGCCGATCTTTTAGAAGGAACGAGATAAGAAGGAATTGAAGCTGGAAATTCTAAATCTTTAGTGTATACATTCTTTTCGGCTCTTTGGCTGCCACAGAGATAAAGGCAAGGAACGCTTGCAGAAAATGAGCAATACCGGCATGTCCCTTCCTCTTTTTCCACCATGATTTGAATACAGGTGGCATACAGAAGGGTCTTCTTCCCGTATACGACCTTACGAGTTCTTTTAAGTCTCCCCTCCAATCTGGCATGTAGTAGGGATAGTTAAGAGGGATCCGAATCTCCGTTTTGTTCCATTTTTCTTTTTCTTGACCAAAAAGTAGCTTTAAATTCACTTCTAACGTGAATTTTCGTTTGGCAACCTTTTCCAATTTGCGAAACGGAGGGGATTGGAAGGTTCTCCACTTTTGAAAAGTCTCAATTTCTTCTTTAACCCTTTGTGGCCATTTACTACTCGCAGGTCCAGCAATAGTTTTTAACTCAGGAATTTTGAAGATATAGTTCCAGCTGGCAGGTTTCAATTCCTTTTGTTTTGGCCTAAATTTTAGGTTTAGCTTGGGAAGAAGTGACAAAGGTCCCATACTAGGGCTTTTTGAGATGTTTAACACCTTTCAAAAGACAAATATCACATTTTTCAGTTTTACTGTTGCTTACTACTTTGAATCTCGCCCAATTATGTTTTTTTCCCCGCTCTTCGAGACAGTCTTCGCATATTTTGATCCCCCTGTCAAATGGTGAGACAAAGAATTTTGCCTCTTTTTTTCCACAAATGTCACATTCAACTACTTGAGCTAGATCAGAGGGATCAAGCCGACCTATGAAAGCATCCTTCCCTGCTCCTTGCATAACAAGAAACTTAAGACAAGAAGGACACACGGTGACCTTCTCCTCTAGTTTAACGTTTTTCTCTTTAAGTTCAATTCTAGAAAGAGCCATTTTCTTCTCTTTGCTTAACGCTCTTTATTATTATGAGTCGGGAACCCTTAAAAAGTATATGCTAGAAGCTGCCCCCTCGTACTGAATCTTCCTCTTTTTTAATTTTTGCAATAATACTACCTGGGTAGATTTCCACGAGTTGTTCATTTTCTATGAGGCAATGAGGAGGTTAATGACCTTCTCGATGGTGGGAACGGTTTCTTACCTTCATTTTCATGTGAAGAGTGAGGGGAATAAAGAGGAACGTTGAGTAGTGAAAGAATACCGTGGTAGATGCTTCCTTTAGGGGCGATCTCCTCAGTCAAAAAGGTTAGAGGCGTTATATACCTCTGGTTTAGGAAAGTTATGGGCTTTTTCCATTGTATCGTATGGAGAAGTGTATCTGGGATATAGGTCTTGCAATCCCTCCCTCAATGTTCTTTTTTCCCGTTTGGGAGGCAAATAGCTCTTTACGTTAGTGTGATCTTAAGAGAGTGAAGAGGGGAACAGTCCAAAGCTAATAGAGGGGGGATCTAGATAATGAAGATCAATGGTATAGGAAGCTTTAAAGGTGTTGTTACGTTCATGATGGTCTTTTCTGTGGTGTTAATAGGAGAAGAGTACAGGAACTAAAGAAAAAAGGAGATATTAAAAATTTGAAAAGGAGAAGTTCAATCTTTCAATTTTTTAAATAATTCTTTTCTTATACTAAGTCAGTTATTAAAGGGCGGGAGAGACGTGGAAAAACGGAGTATCAGGGTGAAAGTGGTCCTAATTGGGGAGGGTGCTGTTGGTAAAACTAGCATAGCCAAGCGTTATTTAAAAAAAGAATACACAAAGGAGTATATTCGTACTGTGGGAGCAGATTTCTATTCTCAGGCACGAAGTTATCACTTAGGGGGAGATAATATTACCATTCAATGGCTGATATGGGATTTGGGAGGGCAACCGACTTTCGATGAGGTTCGCGGAATGTATTACAAGGGAGCTAGAGCTGCTGTTTTGATCTATGACATAGCTAGACCAGAAACGTACTACAATTTACCCGACTGGATAAATGAATTTTGGAAAAACGCGGGGGGCGCATATCCAATTGCGTTAGTTGCTAATAAAGTCGATCTTAGAGGCTCTTCTGAAAATGAGGTCTCCCGTTCGATGGGAGAGAACTATGCTCGAACTTTGTCGGAGTATACGGGGTATAACGTTCCCTATCTTGAAACTTCCGCAAAAGAAAATACGAATATCGATAAGGTATTCAAACAGTTAGCTCGTTTGATTCTTGAATGGGCAAGGAAGGCATCCCGTCTGTAATCGGTTCGTAAGGCAGTTTCTTTCACTTGACTTACAGAAATTGGGAACCATGTGAGGAAGGGTAAGAGCCCTTGATCGGCAATATCTTGGGTATGGTTCATGTTAACTCTCCTTTCTTCTTCGTATAATGAAAAGAGTGCCAAGTATACCGCCGATGGCAAATACCGCATAGAGTACCCAAATTAACTGTTCATCTAGTAAGGGCCTCTCTTCTTGAGGGCGTTCATTTCCTGTTATCGTATTTCCAGTTGAATCTTTTTCTTGAATACTCCCTGCAGAGTTCCCTTCAAAGACATTTCGAGTGAGGAGATTATCGTCTGAGTGGTCGAGTATAACTCCAAATTTACCATTGTTGAGTATTTCGTTCGCTTGAATCACGTTATCAGACGCATAGAAGAGATGGAGCCCCGTCAACTCATTTGAATTGATCAAGTTCCCGCGGATGTCCACTCCGCTTAAGAACCGAAGGTGAATTCCGTCCCCTTTGTTTCCTTCAAGGTCGTTATTTTGGATCAAAGCACTGTCCGAGTAACGAAGATAGACACCATGTTCCGTACAGTTTACGATAGCGTTGTCTCTGATAGTTGAATGTTCGGAATGCTCAAGTTGCATTCCATTCCCTTCACTATTTATAATTTGATTGTTAACTATTTTAGCACCATTTGAATAGTAAAGGTAGAAGGCGTTACCAGTAGAAGTTAAGATTTGATTTTCGTGAAGATTGTTGTCACTTGCACGGTAAAGCATTACTCCGTAAAGCGCGTCGTTAATTTTATTTGTTTTAATGGAATTATCCTTTGAGAATGACAGGTAGAACCCAGGATTCCCGTGCGTTGAAACGGTATTATTCCAGAGAGTGTTGTTATTCGAGTAAGAAAGGTAAACTCCAAATTGAGTCACCGATGGGGAGTTATTAGTCGAGATGCGATTGCTAGAGAGGGAATTTTTATCTGAAATGGTGAGATAGATACAGTACTTCCCTATAGAACTGATGTTGTTTAGCTCAAACGTATTTTCGTTTGCCTCCTTCAAGAACACGCTATTACTCTCCCCATAGAAAGAATTCCTCCTTAACTTATTGTCCTGGGAAGAAGTAAGGTATAATCCATACAGCGTTCCTATTACCTTGTTATGAATAATGGAATTGCTAAGAGAAGTGGTAATGTAAAGACTGATGTTCTGAGAAAGGTAATTTTGCGTAATTTCTGAAGCATTCAAACTCGTTGTGTAAATGCCATATTCCTCGCTCCTCGTGATGTTATTTTTTTCAACCATGAGGTACAGTGAGTCCCTGATGGAGATGCCATACTTGTTTGCGGTGATGTTATTGTTTCGTATGGTGATGTTAGCGGAATTTTCTACACGGATACCGTAAAAATTATTTTCAAAATTACTTTTGAAAATTGTTGAGTTTTCTGTGTGCACTAACCGAAGAAAGTCTCCATGGTGTATTTCTGACGCGTTTAATGTGATATTTTTACAATAGACAAGGGTTAGATGCGTAGTGATGTTTTCCTTAAGTGTAATATTTTCTCTGTTGTAGAGGTAGTATAGCTCCCTCTGGTTGACAAAATTATCTAGAATTGTGTGATTGTATTCCTCCTTCGTCTGACCTTTCACCAGGAGTCCGATTGAATTGTTCCACATGTAGTTTTTTGTGATAATAGAATGCATAGCGGAATCCAAGGAAATACCCGTGTTACCATTTAAGCTTACGTTGTTCAGAGTGACAGTGTTGTTATTTCCTGAGAGGGTAATCCCCTTTTTTTTATTTGATGTAATGTTGTTACTACTAATTACATTATCATTAGAGGAATCTACATAGATCCCGTGTTCGTTATGGGTAATGAGATTCTGGGTTACCTCGGTAGCAGAAGTAGAATTCAACTTTACTCCCGTACCTCCTCCCTCTATAGTGAATCCTTTAACGGTAACTCCAGATGATCTAATCTCTATTAATGTCTTTTTGATATTTTTACCGTGAATTATGGGGTTTTCTCCCTCTACCGAGGTAAGAGTCAGATTTTTTACATCAATAGTAATTGGAAACTCTTCTAAACTTGAATTATAAGAAGAATTAACCTTAATAGTGTAAGTGACATTTGTATTCTCCTTTGCCGCTTGTATTGCCGCTTGTATAATTGTAAAGCTTTCCAGCAGGTGGCCAGTTTCATTGTATAACATTACTGACTTATTATTATTCGTTACCGTAAGAGTATTATCTGATGCTTTCCCGTACTCACGGTTTTGGTCGTTGACCTTCTGCTTTCTTGACGGTAGCGACGAGTCAACCTTTGTTGCTTCGGGAAGATCCCTTTCAGATGCATAACGTTCATCCTCTATTTGTAGCGGTTTGATCACGGAATTGTTACGAATGCCAGTTTCTACCTCCTTTTCCTTCCTTCCTTTGCCCCTCATAGGTAACGTTATTCCCTGTAGAATTAACATTGTAAGGATACAGATTAACATAGTTGTCCTTATCAAGTCTCTCTTATTCATCCCGTTTCCCTCTCTCTTTTAGATTAAGATTGAATTTAGAATATACTCCTTCTCCTTCTCATTTCTTAAAAAGTACCTTTTAAAAACTGGAGGAGTCCGTTGAAAAAATAAAAAGCTTCCTTACCTATCTCTCTAAGGAAATGTTAAAGGAAACAGAAAAGATGCCAGGAGGTGGCGACCTCCCAGAAGGTGCAAAATCGGAATACTACTGCTTAGAGTGCGAGAATACGTTTACGATTAGCACGGGATTTATAAAAGAACTAGAAGTCGTCATTTGCCCACGTTGCGGCAGCATGAAGATTTTAAAACGTCGGCCGGAGAACGTGAAAAATTTCCAACTCGGGATCTAATAGGCAGTTTATTGAAAACTTCCCCTTAACTGAAACCTATCCTGGTTGTAATTTCACCGTTACGGGAATAGATCAAAAGGGAGCTTGAATTGACTGGTGATTTTACTAAAGAAATTATTTCTGCGTATTACCAGAGGAAATTTTCGTTGAAGCCTTTACTCGATGTTATTGGAATTGAGGATTTCTCGTATAGAGAATTTGGATTCCTTCTTGGCAAAGTTGAAGGACACTTCGTTCGTAACCTTTCTTTTCGTCAACCCGCTGAACTGCGGAGCTACTTGATAAATAAAGCTCCATGGGCAGCCTATGTGGGAGCAGCGTATGAACAAAGACCAACAAAAAAGACGCCTGTAACTTCTCTACCCCTTAAAAAAAAGGAGCTAGTATTTGATATTGACCTGACGGATTGGAATGATCTACGCACTTGTGGAAAGGAGAAAGATCATTATTGTAAAGAGTGCTGGCCTTTCGTCCGAAAAGCTGCCAAGTTTATAGATGAAACCCTCCAAGAAGATTTTGGATTTGAAGAACTACATTGGTTTTTCTCAGGTCGCCGGGGACTTCATGCATGGGTGTTAGGAGAACGCTCTCAAAACCTAAGCAAAGACGCACGGGAGGCGGTTATTGAGTACATCTCACCCAGGAAACGGGGAACGTTGTCAAAACGATTCCAGTTTAGAGCTTGGAATATCCTTTGTGAAGGTCTGAAGGGGGGGAAAGGAGGTAGTAATCTTGAAAAGATCTACGAGAATCTTCCACGGCTCGATCGCAAAGTGACTATCGACTTACATAGGTTGATGAGAGTTCCTGACTCCATCCATCAAGCTACGGGACGTCCAGTCACAACCGTGGAAAATTTGGAAACGTTTTACCCGGATTCGGTTCCCTTCGTCTGGGAGATCCTCGAACGGGGGTAAAAAGAAAATGTGCTTGACTTGGGGGGTTTAAGAGAAGTACGGGAGAGACTATGCATCAGAAAAACTTTTTTAACTTCGACCCAAAGTGTTGGCCTGTTATCACGGGACATACGGTTAAAGAACTTTTGAAACGCAAAAAAGGTAAGTACCGATTTAAATTGGGTAAACGGGAAGTTTCCGTCTCAGTAGGGAAAAATATCGTTTTCTCTTGGGAGTTTCCAGAAAGGGGAAGGAAAATCATAGAACTTTCTCGGAAAACTTTGAACAACATTGATAGAACACACGTTTACACTGTGTTTCCTGATTTGAAATTTTCCAGGGTCTCTCTTTTCCATGGTTCTTATTACCAACTCGTGGCCCCACATCCTTCGTGCTCGTTTACGTTGGAAATTGATGGGGTTCATATGCATGCTGTGAAAGGTACAACTCCATTGAAGAGTACAAGAGAAAAAGTTAATTACCTCGATATCTCCCAAGGTGATAACGTTTTAGACATTTGTACTGGCCTAGGCTACTCAGTTATTGAAGAGAGACGAAGAGGTGGAAACGTTTTGACTATTGAGAAAAATCGGGAAGTTCTCCAAGTTGCTCAGATCAATCCGTACTCAGAAGAGTTGGAAGGGATCCCTATCCTCGTGGGAGATGCTACTGAAGAGGTCTCGTACTTGGAAAATGAAAGTTTTGACAAAGTATTCCATGATCCCCCCCGATTTTCCCTTGCGGGAGACTTATATTCTCTTGAATTTTACGAAGACCTATGGAATCTTCTCCGACGAAGGGGGAGCATGTTTCATTACACAGGAACTCCCGGAAAATATCAAAACAAAAACTTTCGGAAAGGAATTAAAAATCGGCTTAAGGAAGCACGATTTGAACTCATAAAAGAGACGGATAACGGAGTTTTAGTCCGAAAATAGAAGAGAATGTAGGTTAACCAGAGATCTCCTGGTGCCTCTCCCAATAAAACATATGTAAGTGAGCGAAGCCTGCATGCGTTCCAAATTTTTCCAAAGCAAAGTTTCTCAAGGTTTTCTTGGATACCTTTCTCCCATGAAAATACTCTCGTTTTAACCCTCTTTTGAGATGTACGTCCATTGGAAATACATCTGGCATGCCTAAACCATATAGAAGAAAGACATCTGCCACTTTGGGACCAATGCCTTTAATCTGCATGAGTCTCCTCCTTGCCGTTTTGGAACTCATTTGCTTCAATGACATTAGTTCTCTTTCGGTGAAGGCTCTAGCTGCATTCAAAATATATTTAGCACGATAGCCTACATTACAGTACTCTCTCAGCTCTTCCTCTGTAAGCTTAGCGATCGTTGAAAGGTTAGGAAACGTGTAAAATACGTCGTCGTCTTCAAACAGGACTTTTTGACCGTAATGGGTTCTAAACAATCTGTTTCTCTTTCTGACTTGTTCCACAGTAGTATTTTGCGAGCAAATTGCTTCAATCAAACTCCAACTGATGTTACCTGGTTTCATGACCCTTAAACCGTTCAGAGCACTGAATATTTTCTTGAAGTAGGGATCACAAGAATACACATTGTAAAAGTCCTCTAATGGGTAATCTGCCCAGAAGAGGGCAAGTATGTCTTTTCTTAGTTGTATTTTTTCTGAAAAAGTCAAAGTTGGGGAAGGATCTACATTAAGGTGGGAGTTTGATTGAGTGATTGTTGCTTTGATCCATTTTCCCCCTATTTTACGATATGTGTGAGGGGATTCTTTTAATCTCCAAAGATCTGCTGGACATTGTTCTGATTTTAAGGTGTGTAATAGGTTGAAAGGCCCATTGAACTCGTTCAGGGGGATTTTCATTCTCGTCTCCTTGGAGAGTTTCAATAATGCAGAGGATCTATTGAATATATTTCATGAGGGATATAAAAATGTAGGTTATCATGATCCTCATGGTTTGTACTGGAAGGGAGTACACATTTAATTGGAGAAATTCCGTCTGAAGATATGCTTTTTGGAAAACGAGTGCATAAGACTTGCAATCAAGTGGACACCTCTGGGAAAGTATCTACTATGAGCGGGCTATGGAGCTGAGTTTTTAATGGATACAGCACAAGAAAGTTTTATTAATAAAAAACCATGAGATGTTAAGGGAAAATTTTAAGGTGAAGTCATGGTGTTTAACGTTTCTGCACGTAATTGGGAAGAGAAGGTCATAAAGGCGGAAGATCCTGTTGTAGTAGTATTTCAGCACAAAGAATGCCCGCATTCTGTGAAATTTGAGCCAATCCTTAAAGAACTCTCCAAAGAATATGAAGATCTTAAATTTGCCCAACTGGACGTGGGAAAGTGGGGAAATTCACAAATTGCTACGTTTTATGGAATTACGAGGACTCCTACGTTAAAGTTCTTTTTTGAAGGAAGCGTTATTGGGGAGCTCATTGGATATAGATCCAGAGAAGAGTTAAAAAAAGAAATTGATCGAAGAGTAGAGAACCCCAACGAAAGCGTGAAAAAAAGTTCTGCTTTGGATAGGGTATCCAAACCTAGGAGAATTAAATCTGAAGTCGAGGGGATCTTTTATACTCCAATTTTATGGGAGAATGCAAAGGAAACAGCTAGGCAAATAATCCAAGAACGAGAAGAAATTTCTTTCTCCGATCTTGCTCAGGAGATCAAAGTAGAAACTACAGATGTCAAAAAAATTGCGACAGAACTTGCAAAAGAAATGGAGAGTATCGAAGTTTGGGAAAACACCGTTGGTAGACCTCGCGGGAAGGAAGTTGAATATGAAGGTGAGACGCTTCCTGAGCATGAACGTGAAGCTCTCATACAAATTGAAGAAGAGATAGGGAAAAAACCAAAATTTGCTGTAAAGGAAAAGAAAACTATTAGACTTAACCTCTTAGATGCTTGGGTTTCTGATATTTCCCCCCTTCAGGACTTGAAATATTTGAGAGAACTCAACATCGGAGCCACAAATGTGAGTGATCTGTCCCCTCTTCAAGAGCTGAAAAACTTGAGAGAACTCAACATCGGAGCCACAAATGTGAGTGATCTGTCCCCTCTTCAAGAGCTGAAAAACTTGAGAGAACTTTACCTGTGGGAGACTGATGTGACTGACCTCTCTCCGTTAAAAAACTTAGAGAAGTTAGAAGTCCTGCATCTTTGGGAGACGGACATTTCTGATCTTTCTCCGTTAAAGAGCTTGAAAAACTTGAGAGAACTCGATCTCAGGAATACAAGGGTTTCTGATATTTCGCCTTTACAAGATCTGAAAAACTTAGAAAAAATCGATCTCAGAGGAACAGAAGTCGATTGGAGACATGATACAGTGCAAGTACTTGTTGAAGAGAGAGATGTAAAGGTTAAACTTTAGCATTACGCTAGCGGTAAACTCTTTTCTTTCTTTCCTTACCGTTATTATTGCAACAAGGATAACGCTACCTCTTTGCACTAGGGTATTTTCTCTCCTCAATCATGCGTTCCCTTTGTTCGTCCCAAAGTAGCACCGCTCGTCCTCTTTCTACTTTCTCCTCTATTTTCCAACCCGTCTCATTTGAAAGCTCCCCTGCGAAATGCTCAACTTGCTTCATATTTGGCTGATTTTCTTCATTTAAACGTTTACGAGCTCCACCGATGTGTGAATAACCTTTAACCGAAATAAAATTGGGCTCCGCTTTCTCAATAAGCCTCGCATATTTGCTTGGTGATCGCATGTTCATATTCTTAATAGCGGTTATTCTAACAACAGTACGAGTGTTGAGGGTTGGTAAAAGTTCTAAGCTCTCATTGAGTTGTTCCCATTGCTTTCGTGGATTCCAAAGCGGGTTGGTCGCTTGAGCCCAAGTTCGGTAGTCAGGCCCCGCAAGAGTTAGATAAAATTGAGTGGGAAGAGTACCCATGCGCTCGATTCTCTCGGGAAAAGTGCCATTGGAGACTATGAAAGTTGTCATGTCTCTGTGCTTGGCTATTTCCATTAATTCTCCAATATATGGATACATGAGTGGTTCTCCTGTTAAAGAAGTAGCCAAGTGGGGGGGGTTCTCCATGGCGTCACGCCACAACTCGCTAACTGTTTGTTCTCGATATTCTGGGTTGTACCCCTTTAAGGTACCCTTGTAAACATCCAAGAGCGTATCCATCAAAAGGGTAGGCTCAGGCCAGTTTATCTTTTCAAGATCTTTCCGCCTAAATACGCGAAGTCCAAGATCTGTCCGATGCGTTCTCCAGCAAAATGGACAGGACTCATTACACTCAATGAATGGCGACCATTGCACACAACGATGGGAAGGAGGGGCGCCGAAAAACCAGTATTTGTAACAGAAAATCTGTTCCGTCAAGGCACTCTTCCAATAGAAGCAAGGTTTGTACGCAGCTGTGTTGTTCCCAAATATTTGATATCCTTGTTTACGATGTACCCTCACGTACTTTTTTGGCAGAGGTTGTTCTTCTTCTGGCAACCCTATCATCTCGTAGCTAATGGCAGTAACTTCAAGCTAGGTGCAGACGTCTTTTAAATATTACGGTGAGAGACTTCGACTACACGTCTTGATAAGTTTCTAACAAGCATTTTTGGCACTCTCGTTCCAGAACTGTACACGATCACTTTTCTTTTTTGGACGTTACCTCTAATCCGGAGAAAGGTAAGTGCTTTTTCCACCTCGTCCTTGGGAGGGACATGATCTGAAATGGAACAGCCATTAGGGCAGTTAGTACAAAATTTACCGAGAAAACAGGCAGATGGACAGGGAACTGAGCTTTGAAAGGAGTTTGCACAGCAAGTAGTACGCCAAGGGATAAGCCCTATGTTTCTAGCTTCCTTAAGTAATTTTTCGCGTTCATACAATGGTACCGATCGTTGTCTGGCGTCTAACTTATGTTGTACACGTTTTTTTACTTCTACCAATGGGATCCCCATGCCTTCAAGTCGGGTGGAGATAGCTTTAGTGACCCTAAAGGACCCCACCACCACGCCTTTCGCTCCCGCCTTTTTCGCTCTCTTCATAATTAACTTGGCTTCTTCATCATTTACACCAGGAATGACAGGTCTTAGGAAGAGTACCGGTTGGAGATCTGCATTTGCAAGGTTTTCAATTGTTTTGAGCCGTTGTTCTGGGGTCGGTGCATTTGGCTCAAGTTTTGAGGCATAAGAAAAGGATACGATGGTTACGAGGGGGGAAACGCCACTCTTATTTTCCTCGCTTACCTCCTTAATTCGTCTAGCTAAGTTTTCTGAAATATACGATTTGGTGGAAAATTGCACGGGATTACCGAGAGAAGTGAGGGCATCAAGGTAGTTTAATGTTTTCTCTGGGAGTAAAAAGGGGTCGGAAACGGATCCCATCGCTATAAGCGTCCCTCCCCGCCCGGGGAGGAAGGATCGATTGTGAAGAAGTGAAAAAACTAACTGGTTTCCACTGAGGGGCGAGGGAGAGGGAGAATCAAACTGAAACCCCATCTCTGTAATATAGCAGTAGGTACAGGAATAGGGACAATTTTCAGCCACATGGATGGTGATGCCGCACCATTGGGGGGATCGTTTTGAGTGGTGGTTCTGTTTTGCTTTTTCTCTCTTGTTTCTTGTTAACTTTTCGTGAAACCTTTGGATAAGGTTTTTCTTCTCTTTTATCAGGAGTAAGGGGGCTACATTATATGTAGGCATTTTCGTTTTCCAACTATTCTTAAATTTTCTAATCTAGAAATAGGATTAAAGTTTAGGGGTACCTATGAAAAAGACGAGGGAGCGAGAAATTTTATTGGAGAGATTCGTCTCCCCTCTCCAATTATGTAAGCTTGCCCTTGAAAGGGGGATGGTGGAGAAGTGTGAAAAGGAGATAAGTACAAACGACCTCCAACAGATAATTACCGAACTAGCAGAAACCTTAAAGGGTAAGGAATTACGTAGGGTGATTAAAGAACGAGGAGGTGCCTTCGTTAAAGAACGGTTTTTCCGGGGGGAACACTACACACTACTCGGGGGAGAACTGAAACAGGAAGGTGGTACGGAACCTCTGAAAGCAGACCTAAAATCTGCACTACGAAAGCACAAATGGAAAGCTTTTTATCCTCTTATCTGTGCGTTAGAGTTAGAAGAATTTGGCTACGATTCAATGGTTAGGTGTCTAGCCGAAAAAAATGTAGACTACATGCCCAATCAGATGCTCTTCCTCTTGACTAACAAATATCGCATTCTGTTAAGAATCGAGAAAGGAGAGAAGAAATTTTGGAAAGTTCCCGAAGAAGCATATGAGCTAGTAGAAGACATGTTAGAAAGAGCGGAAAAGCGAATACATTGGTACAAGCGAATCAGAAAAAAGTGATACTTTACTAAAGCCCCGTCAATTTTAGCCTAATACTTTATACGTGGATATGAATCCGCAACTTTCACTAAGTAAAGGAAAGGAACAACTTTGTTCCGTTCGCGGGACCACCATAATTTTTCCAATCTTTCTTAGCTTTTCGAGCCTCTCCTTACAGTTAAGGACCGCTCCTACATCTAACCCTCTCTTCTCCTGAGACTACTAACTTTTAATTATTTATATAAAAAGGAGAAAGAAGCTAAGTGTTGGGGGAAAATGGTGATATCGATAGTAATGGCTGGCGGATTCGCTACTCGCCTGTGGCCTCTTACCCGATCTGTTCCTAAACCGCTTCTACCGCTGGGAGAAAAAAAGGTAATAGATTACCTTGTGGAAGAGCTTGAGGCAATAACTAAAATAGATGAAATAATTGTTTCCACCAATCGCCGGTTCAGTAGAGAGTTTGAAAACTGGATCAACACGCAAGGCTACCAGAAGGTGAAAGTAGAAGTAGAAAAGACTTTCAGTGAAGCAGAAAAGCTTGGTACTATCGGGGCTCTATCCCAGTTCGTTGGAATGATAAATGATGAAGTTCTAGTAGTAGCAGGGGACAATTACTTTCCTTTCGATTTTAAAGAGTTTATATCTTACTACGACGAAAAGCAATCTCCAGTAATTGCTACCTACGTACTTGAAGACAGAGAGAAAGCTAAACAATATGGAGTAGTAGAACTCTCAAAGGAGGATTTAGTTACATCATTTGTTGAAAAACCAGACGATCCCCCAAGTTCAACGGTTTCTGTGGCCAGCTATCTTTTCCCTCGTTCCCACTTCAAGCTTATCGAGAGATATTTGAAAGAAGGCGGGAATCCAGATGAACCAGGTAGATTCATAGAATGGCTACATACTCAATCGGAGGTCTATGGTTTTCGGTTTACAGAAAGGGCTTTCGATATCGGGACGCCTAGATCATACATAGAAGCGTTTAAAGCTCTTATATCAGGAACCTCCGTCTCTGATGATGCTAAAATTGAAGAATCGGTTACAATTCGATCCCCTGTCCTAATACAGGGAGACGTTGACCTCTCTGGTGAAAGTATAGTCGGTCCGTACGTTCACCTGTTACCTGGTGCACGTGTACATTCATGTTCCGTCTCTAATTCTCTTGTATTTCAAAATGCGGAGGTCAAAGAGTCTAATTTGCATTGGAGTATTATCGGAAAAGGAGCGAAAATTAAAGGATTAAGCTTCAATGAGTCGGTTATTGGCTCTTATACAAAAGCTCGTTGCTAAAAAAGCTGGTAAAAAGAGAAAACTATCAAATACTTTTCATCTCTTTTATTTCTGTGATGTCATAGCAATTTACGTCTTTTAGGTCTGCGACCAAAACGGAGAGGAGGTCGATTACAAAGGTAGGATATAGGAGAGACTGCCAGGAAAATTTCGTGTCATCGATGTTGATTTGGAACCTCTCTCTATTGTGCAATATTTCTTTGAATCTTTCAAAAGTCTTAGCTGTGAACTTATCTAACGAGGTCCGTTGTAAGAAAAAGAGAGACACAGGCATCTTTGAACATTTTAACGGGCAAATTAAGTTATGTCCCCCCTCAGGGAGAAACAATGAAGAGGCAAGATGTTTAGCATTTTCAGCGAGCTGATTTACGAATCGTGTAAGTACTGGTGAAAGAGCGACATCTCCAACAGCAAAAGGGAAGCTAGCTTCTAATCCTTCAGCTATTGATTTAAGATTTATAGCATTGTTCGATAAAATTTCCTCTTTCTTTGCGAGAATAGTGTCGATTGAGTTTTCTAGTTCACTTGCAACGTTAGCATCAGCCTTGAAGATCTGACTCAAAACGTACGAGAGATATGAAACGCCAAAAGGAAGGTGCGACCTCGATTCAAAGCCTTTAGGTAGTTGAATATGAGGGAGGTCTCGTCCCTCAGCCATTCTTTTTAGTTTTCCTCCCGAACTTGCTAAGATTACTTTGTAGTCTCCTGCCAGGATTCTCTTTGCTGCTTCTACTGTTTCGCTTGTATCTCCGGAGTAGCTGTAAACGATGAAGAGAGACTCAGTATCAAGGGAAAAGTCTAGATCGTTCTCTACTTCGATTGAAAGGTCGTCCTTCTTTTTGAAATAGGTACCCAAGTATGAACCGACCAAAGCGCTAGCTCCCATCCCTATATGTTTGATCTTTCTTTTTTCTTTTATTAACGTTGGGAGATTGGATGCTCGAGCACGTTTTAAACCATTTAAAAGTAACTCAGGAAACTTAAGTACTTCCCGTAGCATTCCTACGTTCTTTTCACTTACCAAGGCCATTTCTCTAACCCAGCATTTCTTTCAATTAGATACTATTTTTAAATAATAGAGGTGTGAGGATAGCATGAAAACTGTCGGAAAAACTGCGAGTAAAGATAGACAGACTTTTCTTTCACACTTTATGGACTTTTTAAATAAGACAGCTATCAAGTCCGAGCTCCACGAAGAATCTATCGAAATTAACCTAAAAGAAGGAAAGTCCCAGAATAATAGAAATAGGCAGCTAAAGTACTGGATGGTAGGAGTTCGGCTTGGCAAAATAGGAAGTGTGGAATTCACCCCCCTCCCCTCTTCTTTACTCCTCAAAAAAGACAAAGAAGTGAATCTTCCAGAGGCAGATGCAAAAGCTCCCTTCTCTGGAAGTCAACCTTACCGAAAATGGATAATTGAAGTTTCTGTCTGTGAACACATCCCTCAAACCTTTCAATTCGCAGTGGAACATTTTCTTTGTACATGGGGAAAGAGATAACGAAGAGACTTAAATGTTTTTATAGTCACAGATATTTCTCAAAAGTTTTGCGTAGGTAGAAAATTCAAGACTTGATTACCAGGGAAAAAAGAATGCAACTTCGCTATTATGCTCCACATCCCAGTAGACATAAGGACGTTTTGAATTTACTCAAGAAAATTAAAGAAGAACGTGGAATACAGTACCAAATTGCTAATTTAACAAGTGAAGAAGGTAATTTTCCTTTAGAAGAAAAAGAAAAGCGACATTATGAAAAAGAGTTCATACCGCAAGCAAGTGACCTTAAAAGACAGACAGGATCTGGTATTCGAAAAGTCCTACGGAGTAAAAGTGGGGGGCATTATCACTTAGCTGGCACCATAGCGATAGTCGAAAATGCCCGCGTTAAGTATTTTGTCAGCCCGTTTGATCCAAGAAAGCGGGAAATGCTGGAATATGATAAGGATATCCGGTTAGGCTTCCTTAAAATGGTTTTAGATGAGGGGAAGGAAGCGTTACGAAGATTTTTGAAAGAACCAGCCCTGGAAAAAACTGAAGAGGAACGTTTGATTCATCGTTTTATTGATTCGGGGATCCTAAAAGGGGAATTCGAGGTAGAGGTGAGGGTTGGTAAAAGAAGAATGAAATACGCTGCAGAAAAAGCACATTCAACTGATCTGTTTGTAGAGGGAGAAGAGTCTGGAGAGGAACCCTACTATTACAGGAGGGTAGATGCAATTTGCGATGGTGAAGAGGCTACCTGGGTCCTCGAAGCCAAGAAGGATTTAAATAATCAGGTCATCGGCCAGGTTCTTGTTTCTGATTTTCTATATCGTGAGGATTTCCCTGAGAAAGAAACCAAAAAGGGGATTATCTGTCAATTTGGGAATGATGTTTTAGAGGAATGCTGTCAAGAACTTGGTATAACGGTTTTTGTCGAGGGAGAGGGAGCATTTTAATCCGCTGCTCTGGCATTGGTTTATTCAAAAAACTTAAAAAAGAAGAGGAAAGAAAAGGAAAAGGAGTGTATACTTAATACGAGAGGATAGAAATGCCGAAAAAACACTCACCACGTCGGGGGAGCCTTGGGTATCGGAGAAAGAGGGCAAAAAGTGAGTCACCGACGGTTTCTAACTGGCCAGACGCTGAAAATCCACAACTCCTTGGCTTTCCAGTGTATAAATGTGGAATGGTTACTCTTTACGTGGAGAAACGAATCAGAGATAGATATAGAGAAGTTTTTGGGAAGGAGGCAACTTATGCTGCTACCGTGACAGAGGCTCCTCCAATTAGGATTCTAGCAGTTAGAGTGTATCGGGAAACACCATATGGAAAAAAGACTTTCAAAGAGGTCTGGACTCCTCATTTCTCAACGTTTGAAAGGAAATACTTGGAACGTAGAGTGAACCTTCCGAAAAACTATACTGAGGAGAATACGCAGAAAGAAATCAATGACTTATCGGGAGAAGTTGACGGATCAGATGAAGTGAGAGTTATAGCGAGAACAATGCCAGAATTAATAGGAATAGGAAGGAAAAAACCTAAACTACTTGAAATTGGTGTTGGTGGGACTGGAAAAGCTGCTTTCGAATATGGAACTACCATTCTTGGCGAGAAAGTCAGCGTGACTGACGTTTTTGAGAAAGATGAACTAGTAGATTGTATAGGAGTCACTAAAGGGGAAGGGTTTCAGGGGGTGGTAAAGAGATTTGGAGTGAGGTTGCTTCCCCCAAAAACTAAAAAGGGTATTCGTAAAGTAGCAGCAATGGGGGCATGGAGGCCCGCTAGAACTTCTTGGCGCGTTCCACAGGCAGGTCAAACTGGATTTCATAAGAGAACGGATCATAACAAGCAAATTTTAGAAATTTTGGGGGGAGACGAAGTGGGGAACTTTAATCCCAATGGTGGGTGGAAACATTATGGCCTCCTCCGCCAGCCGAGCGTAATTCTAAAAGGTTCTGTTCAAGGGACACAGAAACGGGTTCTCTCCCTACGAAAAGCAATAAGACCTACTGAAACTGAAGAAGTCCAGTTAAAATCCGCGTGGTACTCTCGAGAACTCTTAAAAGCTTTCTAGATTTTTTCATAACGCAGTGAAGGGTGAAAAATGAAACGAACAGTTTATACTTTAAATGGGGACTGGAAACGAGAAATGCAGCTTCCTAGCTTTTTTACGAATCGGGTACGTCTGGACCTCATAAAAAGAGCAGTTCTTTCTTTACAATCTAAACGTCGTCAACCGTATGGGCAAAGTCCTTGGGGCAATAAAAAGTGGGTTGTAGAACCTAGGGGGAAAGGATACGACACATCTAGGGTTTCTAGAACTAGGGGTGGCATGGGTCAGGCTAGAGTAATACCCCAAGCGGTTGGAGGACGGTCTGTTCGGTCTCCCTCTTCAGACAAGAAGATCGTTGAAGGTATTAACAAGAAAGAAAAACTTAAAGCCCTTAAAAGTGCCCTCGCTGCAACTGCTGACCCTAATCTCGTCCTGCTTNNGCTTAGAGGCCACGCTGCTGAACAAGTACCTGAAGTTCCATTGATCCTCGAGAATAAGTTTGAAGAAATTGAAAGGACCAGTGCGGTCTTAAAAGTGCTAGAGCAAGTTGGGATGGGCCCAGATCTTAAAAGAGCAAGGGAAGGACAAACGATTAGGTCAGGTAAGGGAAAACGAAGAGGTAGAAAATATGAAAAGAAAAAAAGCCTCCTTCTTGTCGTCTCTAGCAAAGAAAGTAAAGTCATTCGAGCCGCACGAAACTTACAAGGTGTTGATGTAGTTCCATATGAATATCTAAGTGTGGAAAATTTAGCTCCTGGTGCTCATCCTGGAAGATTAACTTTATTTACCGAGAAAGCGTTGAAGTTACTACAAGAAAAAATCGAGAACCAACTGAAAAAATGGTAAGGAAGGGCTTAAATGCAAAAAAGGGAGGAAGGAGAAGGTAGGTGATTGACATGTCTTTACGAACTAGCCCTTGGAAAATCGTTAAGAGGATGCACATCAGCGATAAAGCGATCCGAAAAATAAAAGAACAGAACACGATAGTCGTAATGGTTGGATTAGAGTTTAATAAACGACAAGTTAAGAGAGCAGTAGAGGAGTTATTTGATGTAGAAGTGGAGAAGGTGAACACTATGATCACACCGTTGGCAGAAAAGAAGGCATATGTGACACTGAGACCGGAGTATAGTGCTTTAGATTTGGCTATTGATCTCGGTATTCTTTAACTCTCTGGTCACGTTTCATTTTTGGGAAGAAGATGCCTGTTTTTTTGGTTCGAACCTACCCAGAACTTACTGATTTCACGCAGTCGGAGATCAAGGAAATTCTAGGGACCGACATTCTCCAACATGAGCTTTTTACTTGCTTTTTAGAGTCAACCGTCGATTCGATTGACATTAGTGCGTTGAAGTTAGCTCTATTCGGTAGATGTTTTTCCCGGGTTTACTGGAAACTTGAAGAAGAAAAATTTTCTTCTAAAAATGACCTATACGAAATTACGCGACAAGCAACGAACTGGCCTAAGCTTTGGCCTGAAAAGAAGAAGTTTGCAGTAATCCCAGAAACCGATGGAACGATATCCAAACAAGAAATCGGTAAAAAAGCAGGACAAGCGATAGTGGATGACTTCAAAGATGAACATAAAAAAGCAACGGTCTCTCTTGAAAAACCTGATGTGAAAGTACTAGCGAAAGTGAAGAGGGGGACCTTCATAGTGGCAATTGATTTACTCGGAAAGACAGTAAATACGAAACTAGAAATGTTGAACCGCGCCCTTTTAACCTTCTCTGGATGGAAACCAGACGAAGGACTGGGTGAAGTTTTTCATGCGGGGGTGTCCCATCTTGCCTATGAATATGCCAAGAATGTGGCACGAAGAGACAAAATTTCGGGAATTCTCCTTCCCAACTTGAAAGTAGTGGATAAGAAGGGCTTATTAAGCTTTTTACGAGGAAATTGGGAGGTGACGAGATCTCCTCAGATTATCTGTTTCGAGCAACGAGAGCGAAGAGAGTTGAACAGCGATAATTTGATTAAAGAGGGAAAGGTCACCCTATATTCTCTCAGTAAACTCTCTAAAGTAGAAATTCCGGTTTTTATTTCGAATCTCGTCGAAAGAAAGCCTGATAGAGAAGGGGAGGAAACTTTTTTACGAAAAATAGTTCAAAAATTAGCAAGCCATAAAGCATTTCGAAGTTTTACCTTTCTTGTACGGGAAGATGTAGAATTACCTGAAAAATTAAGAGGATCGGAATTTTCAACTCCAAAATTCAGAGGAATTAGGACGAAAATGGTCAAAACATCCCTCTGAGCCTCCTCACTTAAGGTTTTTATATGCCTTCTTTTTGGTACCATTATTTCTAGGTGTAGTCTAATGAAACTAGAGATTTCAAAAGACAAATTGGAGGAAATCCCAGAGAAAATTATCCTCACTTCAAGTAGAAGGAAGTCTGCTGTTGCTAGAGTCACTATTAAGCCAGGTAACGGTATAATTCGAATTAACGGACGAATGCTTACATCAATACAAGAAAAATGGCGTAAAGAGATAATTAAAGAACCTCTTACTCTCTTGAAACCTCTTTTGGATGTTGTGGACATCAAAGTCAACGTAGAGGGGGGAGGAAAAATGGGTCGGGCTCAAGCAATTCGAACCGCCATCTCTAGAGCATTTGTTAAATTTTTTGACGATCTACTCCTCGAACAATTTTTAAGAGAATATGACCGATACCTATTGATTCAAGATCCTAGAAGAAAGGAAATGCGTAAATGGGGAGGTCCAGGAGCGAGAGCTCGTAAGCAAAAGTCATATCGCTGATTGGAGACTCTCCATAGTTTAACCTACTCATTTATACTTCTTATAGGGGAAAAAAATGATAGTAATCGGTGTAGATGCGGCCAATTGGAAGATCATCAAGCCGAATCTAGAAAAACTCCCTACTTTTAAAGCACTAATGCAAGAGGGGAGACATGGAACTATTCACCTCAAGATAAAACCACTTTCCGCTATTTCTTGGTGCTCAATGTTTTCTGGGACGTTTCCTGAGGAACATGGACATACAAACTTCGCTGAAAATGGTAAATTAAAGGAACGAGAGGATATTCCAGTTGAATTTGTGTGGGATACACTAACAGAGAGAGGGTACAAGGTAAAAGCGTTGAACATCCCATTTGTTTATCCACCATTTAATTTCAATTGTACTTTTACTCCTGTAAATTATGGCTTGGGTCTTAGTGAGGCTGAGCTTAAAGAGCAAAACAAAAATTTGAGCGACAAGGCGATTAAAATAGCGAAAAAAGGCGATTATGATCTGTTTATAGTAGTTTTTACAGCGCTGGATAAATTACAGCATTTCCACTGGGGAGAAACTGAATTCTTGGTGGAATGGTATCAACGGATCGACAAAATTCTGGGAGAATTAATAAGATATGAAGAGGAACGGGATGGAAAACTTTTGGTTGTCTCTGACCATGGATTCTGTGATTTTGACGAAGCAGATGTGCAAACGCTCCCAAAGAGGACTTCGAGTGGAAGAGACTTAAAGGGCGATCACTCACGAGAGGCAATTTACATCCAAAAAAACGTTCAGAAGGAACCTGCAAGCATTCCCGGTATTGCCAATGTCATTTTAAATGAATTTAGGGGAGAAAAGAGTGCCTAAGATATAGTCAACTTTTCTTCTTCTTTTTGAAGTCGAGGTGTATTTTAGAACCAGTTGGCCCCTTTTGCTTTTGATATTTCCCATGTTTCCCATAAGGGTTGTCAGAGGGAGTATCTTGACGTAGAAAGGTCAATTGAGCAATCCTCATTCTTGGGTAAATCCTAACTGGGACAGAATTTAAATTACTCATCTCCAACGTTAGCGTTCCTTTGAAACCAGCATCAACAAATCCTCCCGTAGAATGAACTATCAATCCTAAACGAGATAAAGAGGAACGCCCCTCTATTCTTGCTACTAAATCATCTGGGAGGCCTATGTACTCGTTTGTAGAGGTGATATAAAGTTGGTTTGGATTTAAGAAAAATCCCTCATTATCTATAGAGGTGCGTTTCATTTTTACCTTCTCTTTTGGATCAATGAAACCTCTCTTGCTCTCAAAGGTCAACATTTCATCACTGAGTGTGAGATCTAAAGAAGAACCTCCTAGATTCTTTGGCTCGAAAGGACGAATAACGAGTTTGCGGTTCTTAACCAATTTTTTTATTGTTTTATCGGATAATAGCAACTGCGGTCCCCCAAAGTTATCATTAAATTGAGTAACTACAACGATACTACCAGAAATATAAGTTACTTCCTCCTTTAAATCCCAACATTAATAAGCTGAAATCGCCCAAGGCGCAGGTTCTAGCTTTGCTTCCTCTGGAGAACTTCCTCTTTTTTCCTCAAAAGAATCTCCATGCTTGAGACTCGATCCGTTTTCCCTGGACTTTTCTTGTCTTCTATTCGGTCTGTATGGATCTTAACATCTTCCACGTCTAATATCCCCTTTAGGTATAGAGTTCTTAGCACTTCAGCAACATCAACAGCCCTACTGATTGCTCTTCCTCTAGCAGCAATTTTTAATTTATTCGGACGTTCATTAAGGTATAACGCTATTGCAGCCATTACATACCGAATAAGTGGTTTAGTTCCAACATAGATGGTTTGAAGCCCGCTTTTCTTGTTCTCGTCCTCTTTTGACTCTACAACTTCTGCCATTTTTGACACTTTGTCTAGGTAATGATCGGCTTCGGCACCCTACCCATTTCTCTTATTTATAATTATATACTTTTAGCAATCTCTTAGGCTTACATTTTTAAATCTTGTTTCCTTGAACTTCCTTAGAGTCTTAGACTAGAGTTTTGGAGTGTAGGGAGATGATACAAAATGTTATTGAGCGAGTGATATGGGAAATTCAAGGGATCGAAAAGAGAAAAAAGGCCCTCAGAGAAGCCCTGCAAAAAGAGGAAAAAAACGACCTAGAATGTAGAAATTGTGGGAAGAAAGGTGCAGTAAAATTTCAACTTGATAGAATCATAGCTAATAACTTAGAAGTGCGACTACGGGGAGATAAAGTAATTTTATGTCACAAATGTATTAGAAGCCTCTTGAATGACCCCACTAGCGATTACAAAACAATTGTAGAAAAAACGCTACCTAGTAAGGAGAGAGAAAAACCTCTTAAGGAGAAAGAACCGATTGGTATAGAAGAAAAGTCGCAATGGAAAAAAACAACAAAAAAGAAAAGAGAAGAACTTCTTGAAATGTCTAGTGGGCAAATTGCTAAAAAATACGGTATAAGCAAGGGATACGCTAGTGTAGTAAAACGTGCAATTCAAGAAGGGTGCTTTGAGGTTTTGATGGATACTACTCTCTCTAAAAATGAGCAAGCGGAAGCATTAGACGTGAAAGAAGGTACAATTTCCCTTTATCTTACCGCTCTGGAAAAGGTGGGCATACATATTGAATGAAAAGAGAAGATAAGATGCCTTCCCTTTTCTTCGTCTGCTTCCTTATTCATGTGAGAGGGGTCATGCTTTCACAAACTCTTTTATCATACTTTCTTTCACTTTTTCGAAAGCTTGCTCCATCTTCTTCGTGAACTCGGCAACGGTGTCATCTATTTTTTCTTCCATCTGCTCTAGAATTCCTTCTTTAATTGGAAAAATCCTCTCTTCAACAGATTCTATCGTTGTGGTGATGATATGGAGGAGCTTGAAACTCTCTCTTAGAATTGAAGAATACTTTCCTGCTTTGATGCTTTTTAACTCAGTTACGGCTGCTTTTGGTCTCCCGTAAGTGAACTCTTCAGTGAAGAACCTTACTGTAGCATATTTTGTGTTATACTGTTTTGTAACGGAAAAAAAGAGACCGTATTGCTTTATTAGGACTTGAAGCCTAAAAAAGATTTCTCCTTTTCTGCCTTTTTTCTTTTCCCTCATTTTTCTGAAGAATTTCGGGGAAAAGAAGTTTGTAACAGCTTTTCCGTGAGTTCTTTTAAGATCCTTGAGATCATGCATGTTATAATGTTGTATTATCCTTAGCGCATCCTCGTCTCGCACAGGCACTCCCTCATCAGTTGCCTTTAAGATAGAAGTTTCACCGTTACCATCAGATCGCATCTTAGTAATCACAACGATCTTTTTTAGGGGGATAAATGTACTCATCAGGTATTTAAGGACAGACCTCTTTCCTCTCTTCATGTTCCTCCCTGATTGTAAGTTTATATTTTTTGTTAAAATAATAACAACAAGCTGCTGTTGGCTGATTTGAGAGTTATTTGTTCAAAGGCTCCCAGAAAACTTCCAAGGGAACTACTGGGCGAGAAAACTCACCCTCGAAATAACCTTTGAATTACTAGTTCGAAAAGTAATAGATCATTTATTTTAAGGTTTTCCTCAGTATCTCCTGTTTAGGAAAAATGAGTATAGTGATTTCAGAACCCCTGATGCTGGGATTGGACCTAGAGTTGAATATTAGAGAACAAATTTACCCTTTTACACATTAGCAGCGGTGAAATTTTAAGAGAAATAATAAACGGAGAAAGAAAATCAGATCTTAGCATAAAAGTAAAAGAGCATATTGAGAGGAAAAATTTAATTCTGGAGAACTGGCTTATTACACTAATTGAAAGATCTTGATGAAAGAAAACCAATAAAAGCCCGAATAGTAAAATACTTCATAAAAGAACAACGGTGGAATTCAGAATGATTAACGGCAAAAGTTTTTTATTCTTCTTCATTACCTATTATTCTAGGATTCTACTGCTCTCGCCAGTTTATACAGAATGAGATCGTAACCATTCATTTCTAATTCGTAAAATATTTCTCCTTCCTTGGTAGTGAGTTTACGGGCGAAAAGTCTGCGTTGTCGTTCTTTGGCTTTTCGTAACAGTTCTCTCTCTTGGGAAAGGATGGATGGTGGTAAATCTACAATTTTTGAGGCTTTTTGCTTAACAGTTGGCTTTAATTTGAGCTTCCCAGTAGAGTTAATGTCGAAAACGGTAGACTTTATGGGAGAGAGTCGATAATAGTGTTCTTCCTCCTTTTCTCCAATCTCTTTAAAGTCAGGAAGTTTCTTAGGAACTACTCCCCTTGTAACCGCCTCTTTCTTTATTTTCTGTGATAGGGTCGTTTGTTCTGCCTCTTTTCTAGTTTCCTCTTCTTCTGCCTCTTCAAAAAATTCAAAATGTTCCTTTCCGATGTTACTCGATATCCGATGCTCATGACCGCATTTTGAACAGAAGTACATGCTCCCTTCGAATTTGAACTTTTTATGTTTTTTTCCAATATCAGAGTCCTCTATGTGTTTGTGTCTGCATTTTTTACAATAATACACTCCTCTCCCCACTTACATAGTAGAATTTTATTTTTGAGTTCCAGTTTTCCAGCCTAGGGCGTATCTTCAATTTTTAAGTATGCTACCTTAAGCATGAGATCCTGTATCTTTTATGATTAGTTAGTAACTCGAGTTTCCACCATGAAAACCAAATTTTTTCGTGTTTTCAGGTGTTTCAGAGTATTAATAATCAAAAACTTATTATTATGCCTGTAATTATAAAAAATCTCCTCGTGTCCACAAATTTCGTGGTAATTTACTTGAGGAAATTACCTAGAAAACCGAGGTGTAAAAGTTTATTTTATCAGTGCATTAAGCCTCAGGGAATAAATTTTAAATAAGTTTCTCTACACTATATACAATAGGAGAGTATTCTCCTACCTGTTGTATCAGTTTGTATCAGTTTGTATCGGTGAAAAAATTGAAGGAAATGTCTTTTTCCGACTTGTTAGCCCTACATAATCCCAAATGGGGTTTCAGCCTGTTCCTTCTTAGTGGAGATGAAGGTACTTCTGTCAAAGTGAGGCAACCACTTGAATCTGTGGAGGTCGTACCAGTTCAGAAATAGCTTAGAACTCAATTCTTTCTTTTTCTTTTTTCTCCAGCGTTTAACCTGTTTATTTAAGTAAGCCGCTACTAATGGATAAAAACGCTTTCTTGGGTAGAAATAACTTCGAGTTATTATCTCTTTTTCTGTTGTCCCGGTTGGAACTAGAGATACGAAACTTTTTTCCTATCGCGATAGATTCTGAAGTTTGAAGAGACGCGAATTACGTACTTCCTTACTCTAATGAGCGTGATCCTCGAAGGAGAACCTTTCGAAGAGATTGCCATTGCAATATAAAGGAGTATGCTGAAAGCTCGAGAAAATATCTTTTTTAAGGAGAAAACCATAAAAGTAAAAGGGGAAGAAAGTGGAGAAAAAAGTTGGAGAAGTCACACATTATTATACTGACATAAGTGTTGCGTTGGTAAAGCTAGAAGGACGGGTAGAAGTTGGAGACAAAGTCAAATTCAAAGGACATACCACTGATTTTGAACAGCAAATAGACTCAATGGAAATCGAGCACGAAAAAGTCAAGGTAGGAAAGAAAGGGCAGAAAGTCGGTATAAAAGTAAAGGAAAGAGTAAGGGATGGCGACTACATGTATACAATAAACTAGGCCTCTGCTGTGATCGCTATCTAGATACCGTTTTTTCTACCTTTTTGTAGCCTCATCCCTTCAGTAGTATAAACCAAGCGGGGGGATAGTTACAATAATTATAATCCAAGATAGTACCCCTACCACCTTTCTTTTAAGAGATAGTTGGCTAACATTATCAAGAGGGGGAGGATGTTGTCCTCTCATAAACAGAAAAAGAAGCAACGCCATGAAGAATAATCTCATCAAAAGAAGAATTGCAATTACTACATAAGAAAGGTATTTATGAGTTTCTCCTTTGAACATCGCCATGCTTATGTGTCCTCCATCGAGTTGGCTTACTGGTAAAAGGTTAAGACCAGTAACGAGAAACCCTACCCATCCCGCAAATGCCACAGGATGGAGGAGCAGGATCTCCCCAGAAGTAACTTGCTGTATCTCTGCAAAGATCTGATAAAGCAGGGGGATCGGGAGTTCGTCTGCATTGCTGATCTCATTGGAGGGAACAGGCTGAGAAAGTAACAGTCCACCTATGGTTACTATTAACGCAATAGCAAAACCGAAAAGAGGACCTAAGATCCCTAAATCAAAGAGCTCATCACGGTTTGCAGGAGGACTCTCTTGCCTGATGAACGCACCAAACGTTCCACCAATCCAGGGGATCCCTGGAATGAATATTGGGTACGTCGCCTCAATACCGTGGCGTTTACTTGCAAAGATATGTCCAAACTCGTGAAAGGCGATTATAGAGAAAAGGGACAATACGTATAGGAATATATTCGGAAGCAATCCAATGGGCGAATAATTTCGAAAGCCGTAGCTAAATATATAGCCAGCATAACTTATCGTACCAAGTGTCAAAATCAGGGAAATGAGGGTCCATTTTTGGGGGTCCTTTTCCTCTTTTTCGACTCCTTCCATGGTTCTTTCTTCCTTTACCAGTTCTTCCCGTGGAAGTATCTCTTTTTCTTTCTCTTCTCTTCCTCTTGTTATAATCGCTTTGTCCGTCCAAGTTTCTGGTATTGCAATTACTTTCAAGTGACTATCGGTTTCCCCCTCCCTAAGTAATACAGTGTAACCCAGCTTCCTCACGTCTGAGAGGAGTTGTTTGAAAGGTTTTTTCGTGTTTTGGGGACGTTCAACTTGGTAAATGTAAATTTGTCTTCCTTCTCTTAGTATTGTAAAGGAATTGGTTACTTGAAAATGTCGCTGTACTTCTTTTTTAATCTCCTCTATAGATTTTGGAGATTCAGGAGGTATATTGATTCCATGAAACACTACAATCCCTTGTTCCTCCGGATGGATTCTTCCTTTTAAGTGTATGGGAGTCCTAATACGGTTTAAGTTTGCATTGAGTGGCTTAGAAGGGTATGGCTTCGGGAGTTGTCATTCTTAGTTGTAAACTGTAGAAATAAGATGTTAGAAGAGTTCCTCCCGTTCTTCCTTTACAACGATTCGATAATAGATCTCTTTACCCGCTGGACATGTCTCTTGGAGGCGTTCATGAGCGTCTTTTCCAACTTTCTCACCGAATTTCTCGATCAATTCTTCTCTACTTGGTACTCTCCGGGTTATCTTGAGTATATCTCCTGGTTTTGCCCGTAGTATTCTCACTACTGGGTCAGTTACAGTAATCTTTGGCAATTGCATTTTATTTCCGTTGGTATACTTATTCACGATCCTTCTTGCCTCTTCTCCAGAAAGAACTTCATGCTTTGGAACAAGCCAGTGGTCAAGGACGTATACAAGAGGATGGTCCTCGCTTATAATTTCTATGCTTTTTCCCATTTCTTCTTCTGCTTCTTCTGCTTCTTCTTCTGCATACCATGTAGCTCTCCCTACCGATGCAATAGTGCACATTGTGTAGTCTGAATCCTCCAGTATTTCTTTAATTTCTCTCAAAAAAGCTACGTGGAGCTTCCCTGTAATGGCGATAGCAAGAATCTTCTCTCCCTCTTTCTCAAATACTGCCCGTTTTTCCTCCGCGTTGTCTTTTAAAACCTCACTTAGAGAGTACCTTCGGCCTTTTTCCCAGATCTTTTTCACATTTGTCCAAAGTTCATCTACTTTCATTTAAGTACGCCTCCGTTTCTCGCTGGGGTATTTACACTAATCGATACACACATAAAACTTTTAAGTGTTTTTTGGAACTTTCCAGCGGTCCGCTAGTAGTTTCAAGTTAGTCAATCGAAAAGATGTCTCCTTGCTTAGGCACCTTGACAGATAATCCGTAGCCCTCTCTTATTTCATCGGCGAACTTTAGTTGATCTTCTTCTTCTCCATGTACAAGGAAAAGCCGTGTATCCCCACTTAACTGTTCGATTACCTCCATAAGTTGGGAATGATCCGAGTGTGAGGAGAGATGAAATTGTTTCACTTCTGCTTTTACTTCTTTTTTTTCTCCGTTCCAACGGAGTGTTCCATTATTCAAAAGACGGTGACCTAGTGTTCCTGGGACCTGAAAGGATACAAAGTACAAAGCATCTTTAACATCCTCGAATATTTCCTTTAAGTACCATTTTACCCATCCCCCTTGTAACATTCCAGCAGGAGTGACGATTACCCCTGGTTGGGATAAAAACTGCTTCCGTTCTCCCACACTTTCTATCCATTTTACATTTCTAATTGCATCAAAGAAGGTATCTGGAGACCTCAGGAATGAAGGATTTCTAATAAAAATTTCGCTCGCTCTCTTGGCCATCCCATCAAGAGCGACACGACCTTTGAATCCAAAGGAGTCTAAGATTGATATTACTTCTTGGCTACGTCCAACTGCAAATGCGGGGATAAGTACAGTACCGTTTCTGTCAATAGTACTTCTTACATGGTTCAGAAGGGCTCTCTCTATTGTTCTACGAGGAGGGCGTTCTTCTTGGGCATATGTAGATTCCATAATGACGATGTCTACGTCTTCTATGTTTTCGGGAAGTTTCGCCCGTTTTAGTAATTGAGAATTGGATCGATTAAAACCTACGACGTACCAAAGTGTCTGTCCGTTAATCTCTAGTAGTATCGATGCGCTTCCAGGTATATGACCACTATTTAAGAATTTTACCTTGACTCCTTCTGTTAGTGAAACGTCTTCTTCATATTTTACAAGTCTCGTGTTTTGGGCCATCTCTCGTACTTCCAATCTGTCAAAGGGAAGATGGTCTCTACTCAACTTGAGAGTATCATAAGAAAGAAGTTTAGTTAATTCTAAGGTAGGAGGAGTAGTAACTAAGGTTGGAGACTCTCGCAAATAAAAAGAGGGGATAGCCCCACTGTGATCAATGTGAGCATGTGAGAGTAAGACGAAATCTACATCTCGCACTTCCAATGGAAACTCTACTCTCCCTTTGTGAGGATCTATACCATAATCAAAAACGTATTTTCTTCCATTACTCTTTACAAGGAGAGAGGAACAACCAATTCGACGAGCTCCTCCTAAAAATTTGATCTTTGTTTTCTTGTTCATTTTACTTCACCGTGAATCTTAATTATGAATTCAAGAAGCCAATCAATAGCATGAATATGGTGTGACCATTCCTTTCTCGAATTAAGTGTGAGCGTCGTACCCATCAACAGAGCGATCCGGTACGCTCTCCTAGTAGAAAGAAAATTGGATCAATTTGGGTGTAAGTCAACACCTTCATAATAAGATACTTTCTTAAGATACGGGGAACGGTTTTTAAATTTTTATTACTTTGGAGGGTAGCGGTATTATCTCAATGTTTTCAGTTTAAAGGGAAAACGCGGCTAGTCTCCACTCAAGTTCGTACATCATCGCTGGGAGGCTAGCAGGCCAGACTCCGATCATCCTAGCCGCGTTTATAATTAACGATCAACAAATTTTTAAAGGTTCTCCCAACTGAGTTCAAGAAGTGGAAAAACAATGAGTGAACTATCCCCTGACTACTTCGTATTGGATACCTCTTCGTTAATCTTAGGGCATAGGGGCATACCCAATTTTGAAGGAAAAGTAACAGAAGGTAAATTCTTCGTTCCCCTGCAAGTAATTAGAAAATTGAAAGAAATGAGAGAGAAGGGTTTGGGAGAGGGGAGGATTGGCCTGAATGAACTCTCTAAACTCAAAGAGAAGGGAGTGGAAGTTACTTGTCCATTTGATGAGCTTGATACTCGTTTAGATCCAGATGAAGCGGCGTTAAAATTAGCTAGTGAACGAGGAGCGACTCTTTTAACAGGTGACACCACGTTGAAGAGAATTGCTGAATCTATTGGGGTACAAACAGAATTGGTATCTGTAGGCAAGAAATCCAAAACTCGTCTCCGAGATTTCTTTGATGGAGAGACACTTAGCGTTCACATAAAGGAAGGCATGAAGCCAATGGGGAAGAGGGGTATGCCAGGTGACTGGGAGTTTGTCCCACTCAGTGAAGAAAAAATGTCTCGCAAAGAAGTGGAAAGAATTATTGGTACTATATTAGAAGAAGCTAGAGCCTCTGAAGAAAGTTTTATTGAAATTGAGCGCCCATCCAGCACGATCGTCCAACTTGAGGATATACGTACTGTCATAACAAAACCAAATTTTTCAGAAGCTCTCGAAATCACTGCCGTTAAACCGGTCAAAAAACTAGAGCTTTCAGATTATAATCTTCCTGAAAGTTTAATTCGAAGGTTAAGAAGAGAGGCAGAGGGAATCCTTATCTCTGGCCGTCCAGGAGCTGGTAAAACTACTTTTGCACAATCTTTAGCTGAATTTTGGGTGGATCATAGGAATGTGATCAAAACCGTAGAAGCTCCTAGAGACATGCAACTATCCAAAGGTATTACGCGTTTTAGTAAACGTCAAGGAACTAGAGAGGAAATACATGATATCCTTCTGTTGTCTCGACCAGACTTTACTATCTTTGATGAGATGAGACACCCTGAAGATTTTGAACTCTATAGAGATTTGCGGTTAGCGGGCGTTGGGATGGTGGGCGTCATTCACTCGTCTACCCCCCTTGAGGCAATACAACGGTTTGTAGGTACGTTACCGTTTGGGGAGATTCCTTCCGTAGTGGATACCGTGCTTTTTATTGAAGGTGGTAATGTCAATCGAGTTCTTTCTCTTGAAATGCGAGTTAAAGTGCCACATGGACTCACAGAACGCGACCTTTCTCGACCTGTGATTGTCGTAAGTGATTTCCTTACCCATGAACCTATCGCAGAACTTTACGCGTTTGGCCGTCGGGTTTTCGTGGTACCTATCGGAGAAGGTAGACGTCAAAAAGGGAGAGACGAGAACATAGAACTTTCTCCTTCAATTGAAGTGAGAGGGACCACGTTGGTCTTCGATTTTAGAAGGAAGGCAGCAGGGGAAAGTGTTACCGCCTATATTGAGGGAGATCAAGTTTTCTCTGGAAAAGTAGGAAAATCTGGACGTATTTTCCTCTCTTTCAAAAAGAAATCTCGATTCAGGCGGTTTCTTAATGCCTATAAATCAGGACGATTGAAATTCTACCGTAAATACTAAGTATCATTGGAAGATGTAAAGCGTGTCCTCTTCATAGAATCTTCCATCTATTACTCTCTGCCCCTCTACCTTTTTAACCTTCTTTTTGGAGAGGAACTCTTCAAATTCCGTGTTTTTTTCTTCTACTGTTGCATCATCAGTCAGAAGAGAGAGTGGAGAATTCACGGACAACGGCCTAGCGGGAAAAATATGTCTCGTCATTTTTGGAGGGAGCAATTTACCTACTCGGTTATGTGTTAAAACAGTTTCTTTCTCAACAGAGGGAGGTACAAGGAAAATTTCTTTTTTGCTTCGTATATCTTCAAATGCTTCCGTGTCGGCTATGTATTCTACCTCCGAGAACATTACCTCTTCCAGCAGAGTTTCAATGGAGTTAACTTTCCAATATTTATTCTCATTGGTTTCTTCTGCATCTTGGATGGCTTGTTTGCCTATTGGATCGAGTATTAAAAGGCGGTCTCGTGCACCTTGAAGACTTTCTACGGCTGTTTCAAATGGGATATACTGATACCGGATCTGACCGTTTAGTACTTCCTCTACTTCTTTTATTACTCTTTGGGTATCAAAATTCTTGAAAGAGAGCTTCCTACACCAACTACCTATTTTAATGGCGTTACTATCGTAATTGACGAGACAAGTGGGGATATACTTAATATCTAGTTCTTTTACTGCTTTTAGTCGGTGCATACCATCTAAAACGGTAAAATTCTCCCGTTCCACAAGAAGAGGGTTCTTTAGAATTCCATCTTGGGAGATCTCTTTTTTTAGAGCCTTCAAAAGAGAAGGGACTACCACTTCGTGGGGGTGAAGCGTTTTTACTGGTAGTAGTTTAATCGTGAGAGGAAAAGGGATCTTAGAAGTATCTTTTTTTTGTATAATATGCGGAATTGTGGTCAATTTTAATCGAAACAGAATTGTAAGTTAAGATAAGTATTTAGAGTGCATATCTTCTGGAATTAGTTCACGGATGGCCTGTTCGTATTGGGTGTCAAGTAAGTGTCGAACTCTATGTTTTCTATATTTCCAGATCACATCCGCTCGAGTTTCTGGTTGGAGACCGTACCATGGCTTTACGATCACTACATCCCCGCCATATACTCTTATTCGTCTTCTACTTCCTGGTATACGTGCTTTTCTGATCTTATCGTCTGAACATTTCACTTCTAACCATAATCCGCCTAATCTCCTTAGAACTAAGCCAAGCATTTCGCCGTTCTCTTTATTAGGAAGTCGTATCCTCACTTTCTTTTCTTCATCTTCTGGCATTTAGCTCATTCTCCATTAAATCATTCTTTTCAGTATCCTATCGATGTCTTTCCCCCAGTAACCGTAACTTCCCCCTCCTTCAAAGCTTTTTTTAATGTTTTTAAATCCTTTAACGGGAGGGTGTAATCTAAATACAGGTCTAAGCCATTCGATCTCTTGTAGGCTTTTTTTCTCCCAGATAGCTTCAGTTAACTCAGTAACATTTTGATATTTTCCCCTACTTTTCTCTTTCACAAGTTCATCGTTCAGATCTCCCCCATTTACAACTTTTCCTCGCTGTTTTAGTAACTGTAAAAGCATGTCAAGAGAGGGTTCACCCCAAGCGATTAGATGTCTGATCTTTTGTAACATTCCTTTATAGTTTGCTGTGAGAGGCAGAAGCGTAGCGTGATTCGGTTTATGAAGGTTTAATAAGTTGAGAGTAGTTTCAAATTTCTTCCGTATACCAGCACGTCCTCTTATTCTAATAACAGTTACAAGTCTTCCTGAGTTATTACTATGTGAATCGTTCTGCATCCCAATCCCTAAATGTAATCATAGGAGGATTTAAGTGCATCATAGGTCGCTCGTGCAAAATTAACTGGATTTCTAGTCTCCCCCATCGTCTTCGTCCATACGTCTTTAACTCCTGCCAGCTCAAGAACGATTGAAGCGACTTTTCCTGCAACGAGTCCAAGTCCACGTGGGCCAGGAAGGAGGAGGATACGAGTACTACCCGCTTTCCCGTGGAGTTTATATGGAACAGAATGAGGCTCTTGACATCGACATTCCCAACTTCCACATCCTCTTAAAACAGGAATGATCTTCTTTTTAGCATTTCTTTTGGCTTTAACTATTGATTCACGCCGTTCGTTGAATTTACCCACACCTACCCCAACGAATCCATCTTCATTTCCAATTACAACTAGGGAACGAAAGGAACTTTTCGGTCCTTCAGCAGTATGACGTGCTACTCTCCTACTCTCTATCCTGATTGCTTTTAGATCCTGCAGGAACCAGTCAACGATCTGCCACTCCGGAACGCGACCTTCTATTTTAAAGAGTTGGGATAGTGAATCAATTTTTCCCTCTTTTACTTTTAATCCGACTCCTGTCATAGGATCCCATTCCCGTTCTAAGTCTGGTTTAGGTTTCACAGGATCTCTTAATTCCATAATGTATTGAGCCATCTTTGATCCCTCATAGTTCAGGAGGTGTTTCTTCATACTTATCTGCGATCTTAGCGAGGGTTTGCGAGAAAAGGGTGGATATTTTCGCTGGATCTACTCCCCGTTTTGAATATCTTTTAAATTGAGTCTGGTCTTCCTTCGGTAACTTCTTTACCTCCCTAGCAATTTTGGCAATATGTTCCCCTTTTAGTCTACTTTCTTCTGGAAGGACAAAGCTTGAATGGGGAACCTGAATTCCCGCGTCAACTAAACCTTTAACTGTTGCGTTAAGTTTATTACCTTCTGTGTTCTCTTGGTAACCGAAATCAGGTATTGCTTCTGTTAGTCCCTTCTTCTTTGCTTTAAGTCCACTTAAGTATCCAGTAAGGTAGGCCGCAGGCAAATTACTGGTGCTATATTTCCAACCGTAGTCGGTTAATTCATTTGAAGTAGTGTAAGACAGGGTCTCATCACCTTTAAGCTTTGCGAGAGAGAAATGTACAATAATTCGTCTTGATGTTTTGCGTATGACAACTCTCGGGTTCTCCGAACGGATCATCTTTTGCCGTGCATAGTAATCTGTTCTGCCTTTCCGACGTCTTCTCCATTTAACCTTGTACGTTGGTCCTTTTCCCATTATTCTCACCGGTTACTCTAGTCCTTCAAGTGGTTTTTCATTTAATTCTTGATCCTTAATAAAGCGTTTGAGATCTCGTTTTCCTCGAAATCTACTTGCTTTTGCTTGCCCTCTTAATTTTTGGTAGGTTTTAGGGCTTATTATCTCTCGATCTCGCATTTTTTTGAGTAGTTTTCGAAGGGATCTTATTCTGGTAACCCACGTCTCGCCTCCTCGAGCTTTTTTCGATCCTTTTCTACTTCCGTAGCCTTTCTTTCTACCTTTTCGCTTCTTTTTTATACGGTCTCTAGCTCTATGTCTACTTGGGGGGTTAGGAGGTTTTTTCCAGACTTTCCTCTCTTTAATCAACTTTCTTATGTCCTCCTTCGTAACCGCTAATTCAATTTCCCCGATTGCATCAGGATCCAACCACACTCGACTCTCTCCTACGTTCAAAATGTCAGCAGCCATTCTGCGTTGAGATTTCAGATCTGTCATGCTTACTCTCCCTCCGAAGTTTCATCTTCTACCTTGAATAACTCTTCTTCCATCAATTCTTCAGATTGAGTCTCGTCCGTTTTTTCTTTCTTTTTCGTTTCTTCAGAAGGTTTTATATCTTCTTCTTGCAATTCCTCTTCTTGAAAAAGGTCTTTTTTCTCTTCTTTAAACAATTCTTCTTCTCCTTCTTCAAAAAGCGTCTCTTCCTCAGGTAGTAGTTCTTCCTCTGGCTCTAGAGCCATCTCTGGAGGACTTACTAATCTTGGATTTAGAACTCTAATCCCGTAAGTTTGGGCGAACTCAACTAACGTCCTTCTTTTGCGTCTTCCAACAGTTCCCTCAATTCGTACAACCTCTTTTTGAGGGTTAACATTGAACATGTCTTCTAATTTTCTCACTCTTTTTTCTCGTTTCCCGCTAGGGTGAAGGAAGCGGACTGCTTTAGGGGAGCGATATCCTACTTTTACCTTAGGTCGTCTCCCTTTCACTTCTCGTTTTACCTTGTTGTGAAGGCCTTTCGGTCGCCTCCAACTTTTTTTCACTCTCTTAAATCTCCAAGCTTGATCTCTAGTAAACTTTCGTTTTGTTCGCTTCCTTATTCGTAATAGACGTTTTGTCTCCGATTCAGAAAGGTCTTTTTCGTGGTTCATTTTTTCACCGTTTCGTATTTTTATTTTTTTTCTCTTTCCATTCTCCAAAGCCAGATTCCATCTTGGAACACTCTTACATCTTTTCTTCGTTTTCCTCGCAATTTACAAATCTCTACTAACCTAGAGCTTGTTTGAGTTACTGCATCTAGGTCGGGTCCCTTAATAAAGACATCCGATGGTACATTACTTCCTGCTTCCATTTCTACCTCCACTTCTGTGTTTTCTCCTACTATTGGAACTCTTGTTTCCTGTCTACGACCATAGAAATTCTCAAGAATAATTTGGTTCCCTTGGGTATACACTCTAACTGGGAAGTGGCTGAAGACTACTTTATGGTGGGCCACATAACGCCTTTGTACACCTTCAATAGCGGTTCTTATCTTTGAAGCTACGGTCCTGATGGGCGCTTTGTCTTTACGTCTTCTTATACGTCTAGCTACGAATAATTTATCGTTTTCTCTTAGAATTTCAATGAGTCTTACATGTCTGAAATCTTTAATAAATTCTCCTTCTTTTCCCGTGATTTTAACAATCTTTCCGTTTAAATTGACTTCAACACCTTTTGGAATGTCTATTTCCTCGTATCCTACCGTAGGAGAGTCTTTTTTTATAGCTTGAAGTAAAGCATCCTTACCAGTTAAGAACTGAAATTTCATATCCTTCACCTCAGTACACATATGCTATTAGTTTCCCCCCAATTCCCTTTTCTTTAACCCTTTCGTGGGTCATAACCCCTTGAGAGGTGGTAAGAATTAACGTACCTAAGGCATAAGAGGGAAGGTACCGTTGCTCCCATTTTTCAATTTCATCGTTTTTTACAGGAAACCTTGGTTTAATTGCTTTTAGGTCATGAATATTTCCTGTAAGTTTAACCCTATAAATTCCCCCTTTGTTATTCTCGATATACATTGCCTCTTTTATATATCCCTTCTCTTTCAGGATCTTCAACGTTTCTTTTATTAGGCGATTAACAGGTTTAATATACGCCATATCCTTACCGACTGTATCGCAATCCTTGATAGTGCTTAGAGCATTAGCAAGTGGATCTAGTAACACACGTATCACCTAACTTCTGTGAACGGATGATTTTCTAAAACCCAAATCCTCATGAACCTCTCTGAAGCATTTATAACAGATGTTCAGCCCATATTTGTGGATCACTCCCCGACTTGTTCCACATATCCTGCACTTGTTACTTTTTGCCCCCATTCGGCGGTAAATTTCGTGTCTCCATTCGTCAAGATCCATTTTGATAGACTTGGTTCTATTCTTCTCATCATAGTTCATTTTAAAACCTCATGAATTAACCCATCGGGAAAACTTTAAGAATTTTTAGCTTAAGGGAGAGGCCTTTTGAGCATCTTCTTTGTGAGAAAATAGGGCGTGAAAGGAGGTTTCCTTGTAATCTTATAAACTTTTTCTTACCTTTTTATCTTTAACGATAATTCTTCAACTTCACCAGATTTGTTGACATCACCTTTTTTGAAGCACAGATTCTTTGAGTTTTTGGTGAGAGCTTATGCAGAGATGGAATGTATTACTTACCTCCTATAGAAACGAGAGAGACTTTCTTTTGGAAGAACTGGATAATTATCCTGGTACATTTACACCAGTAGAGTTCAGAGATGTACTTATAGGGTTTGTGAAAGATAAGAAGCAGCTCTTGGAAGCTGTCAAAGAAAATTACATCCCGTCCTTGTCTCGGTTGATCCCTCTTGATAGTACCTTTCACTTTCGTATAGGAACTTTTAAAGAAAAAGTACAAGAAGCGATAGATCCTCTTACGAAAAAAATTGGGAAAGAGGACACATTTGCAGTGAGGTGTGAGAGGAGAGGGTTCGAAGGAGAACTTTCAAGCCAAGAAATAGAGCGGGAGATTGGATCTTATGTGTGGAAGAAGTTAGAAGCGAGAAGTATCAACCCAGAAGTCGATCTTGAGGATCCAGATCTACTCATTGTAATTGAAATAGTGGGTCCTAGGGCGGGTGTCGGCCTAATAGACAAGGAACTAAGAGAAAAATATGAGGTTATCCAGGTTTGAAGAGGGAACAATTATTGAATATTCCTCAGGATCTTCCTACAGCAGAACAGTTACTTTTTAAAAAGAGTAAACACTTTTCACAGGGTAAACTGGGTTGGTTCGAATGGCAGTAAGAGCGAAAAGAGGACTCCCCGAGCAAGAAGCTAGAAAACTATTGGCAGAATATGGGATTTCCTTTCCAAAACACAAATTAGCAAAAACTAGAGACGAGGCAATTGAAATAGCATCGGAAATAGGCTACCCCTTAGTCATGAAAATTGTCTCACCAGATGTTCTCCATAAGACAGATGTAGGCGGAGTGAAACTTCATATTACGAACAAAAAGGAGGTTTCCAAGGTATGGGAGGACATCATGGAAAGCGTTAAAAGACATGAACCTGACGCTGAAATTACGGGGATTTTTCTTGAGGAAGAGGTTGAAGGAGGGCACGAAATAATTATTGGAGGTACTAGAGATCCCGTTTTTGGTCCTACAATCATGTTTGGTGGAGTAGGAGGTATTTATGTTGAACTATTTGATGATGTGTCCTTTAGGCTTGCCCCTATAGCTGAGAAAGAAGCCGAAAAAATGATGAAGGAAACGAGAGGCTATAAGATTTTGACTGGCTATCGAGGACAACCTACGGCTGACATTGATGCCATCAAAAAACTGCTGGTTAAAGTTTCGCAGGTTATGAATGAACGAACAAAGATAGAAGAGCTAGATTTAAATCCTGTAAGAGCTTTTCCAGACCGCGTGCTAGTACTTGACGCGAAGATCATCCAGTCAGTGTAACTTTTGTTGGGGGGCTTCCTATTTCTGAGATTAGGGACTATTTTAAACTTATCGTTCCTCTTCTCTTTTCTTGGATTATTCTAACTTTCGTTCTTCCCACCTTATTTCACCTCTTCCTTTTGTTTGGGAAGTTTTTTCTGACTGGAGTTTACTCACAAATTTTCTCTTTTCTTTGCTCAGGTGGAACATTCGTTTTTTTCCTATTCCTATGGTATAAACTTACGTTACATGTTTATTACAGAAACTTAAAGGAAAGAATTCCAAGAGAAATAGAAATAAATGAACACTCGTTCACAGAAAGAGAGGGAAAAGTGATGTCTTAATGATGGAGGGACTCTTTAGCATCGTTTCTCCCTTTTAGACATTATTTTTGAAAGGATCTCTCTTGTAACACCTTGA
>JABAHQ010000572.1_pt1 | contig 84823 bp, 80 predicted proteins | sample 7062091 | NCBI WGS metagenome assembly JABAHQ01 (sample SAMN14534359, study PRJNA622989) | marine sediment metagenome | biome: marine biome [ENVO:00000428]; feature: marine pelagic biome [ENVO:01000023]; material: deep marine sediment [ENVO:00002113] | place: India: Gulf of Kutch | collected...
CACCGGGTTGTTGCCGCGGAAGGAGAAGGACACGTTGGACACGCCGCCCGAGGTCAGGGCATAGGGCAGGTTGTCGCGAATGAAGGCGCAGGCTTCGATGAAGTCGACGGCGTAGTTGTTGTGCTCCTCGATGCCGGTGGCGACGGCGAAGATGTTCGGGTCGAAGATGATGTCCTCGGGCGGGAAGCCCACCTCGTTGACCAGGATGTCGTAGCTGCGCTGGCAGATTTCGCGCTTGCGTGCAGCGGTATCGGCCTGGCCGGCTTCGTCGAAGGCCATCACCACCACCGCGGCGCCGTAGCGCTTGCACAGGTGGGCGTGGTGCTTGAACTGCTCGACACCTTCCTTCAGGGAGATGGAGTTGACGATGCCCTTGCCCTGGATGCACTTGAGGCCCGCCTCGATCACCTCCCACTTGGAGGAGTCGATCATGATCGGCACGCGGGAGATGTCCGGCTCGGCGGCGATCAGGTTGAGGAAGGTGACCATGGCCGCCTTCGAATCCAGCATGCCCTCGTCCATGTTGATGTCGATCACCTGGGCGCCGGCTTCCACCTGCTGCAGGGCCACTTCCAGCGCCTCGGTGTAGTTCTCCTCGCGGATCAGACGGGCGAACTTGGCCGAACCGGTGATGTTGGTGCGCTCGCCGACGTTCACGAACAGTGAACTGCGGTCGATGGTGAAGGGCTCCAGGCCCGACAGGCGGCAGGCCTTCGGAATGTCCGGGATCACGCGCGGCGGGTACTTGGCCACCGCCTCGGCAATCGCCTGGATATGCGCCGGCGTGGTGCCGCAGCAGCCGCCGATGATGTTGAGGAAACCGCTGGCGGCGAACTCCTCGACCACCGCGGCCATTTCTGCCGGCGTTTCGTCGTACTCGCCGAAGGCATTGGGCAGGCCGGCGTTGGGGTGGGCGGACACGTGGGTGTCGGCCTTGTTGGCCAGCTCTTCCAGATAAGGGCGCAGGTCCTTGGCGCCCAGGGCGCAGTTCAGGCCGACGGAGAACGGCTTGGCATGGCGCACCGAGTTCCAGAACGCCTCGGTGGTCTGGCCGGACAGGGTGCGGCCGGAGGCGTCGGTGATGGTGCCGGAGATCATCACCGGCAGGCGCGCGCCTGTCTCCTCGGCGTGGCGCTCGATGGCGAACACCGCGGCCTTGGCGTTCAGGGTGTCGAAGATAGTCTCGATGAGCAGCAGGTCCACGCCGCCGTCGGCCAGCCCGCGCACCGCCTCGTAGTAGGCCTCTGCCAGGTCGTCGAAGGTGATGGCGCGATAGCCGGGGCGGTTCACGTCCGGGCTGATGCTGGCGGTGCGGTTGGTTGGACCCAGGACCCCGGCCACGAAGCGCGGCTTGTCCGGGGTCTTGTCGGTCATGGCGTCGGCGGCCTCGCGCGCCACCTGGGCGCCGGCCTTGTTCAGCTCGTAGACCAGGTCCTCCATCTGGTAGTCGGCCATGGCGACCGAGGTGCAGGAAAAGGTGTTGGTCTCGATGATGTCCGCGCCCGCCTCCAGGTAGGCGGTGTGGATGTCGCGGATGATCTGCGGCTGGGTCAAGTGCAGCAGGTCGTTGTTGCCCTTCAGGTCGCAGGGATGGTCCTTGAAGCGCTCGCCGCGATAGTCGGCCTCGCCGAGCTGGTAGGCCTGGATCATGGTGCCCATGGCACCGTCCAGGATGAGGATGCGTTCTTGGAGGAGTTGTTCGAGAGTAGCCATGACGTTGTCGGGATTGCTCGCAAAGAGCCGCCCATTTTAGCACGCCGGGGCGGGGATCTCACGGGACAGGGGTTTTTACCCTTTGAAAACACGAGTATTTTTTGGCGGGCAGGCGGAAAGGACGGCGTGGCGGGGGTTTTAGGGTGCGGTCGGGGAGCGCAGAGGGCGCCGAGCCCGCGGAGAGAACATTGAAGATTTCAGCTGGGACGACTTCGCAGCCGCGAACGGGCGAGCAATTTTGCGTCCTGCATTTTGAATTTTTGCCTGACCTGTCGCGACAAGAATACCGCCCCCGCCCCAGCTAGGGCAGGCCATTACAGTGAGTCGACCCAGCGTTCGAGGTCGGCGGTCTCGCGTCTGAGCAGGACGGAATCGGAGAAGGCGTTGGCGACCAGGCTCAGGCCCTGGACCCGGGCGAGCAGGTGCAGGGCGAGCTGGCGGGCGTCGTCGCGGCCCATGGCGGCAAGCTGGATCTCGAGCCAGTCGGCGAACAGGTCGAACAAGGCGCCGGCCTTGGCCTGCAGCGGCGCCTGGGTCTTGGAGAGCTCCACGCTCAGGGTGCCGATTGGGCATCCATAGCGCAGGACATCTTGCTGGCCGTCGGCGGCGATGCGGGCAAAGCGCCGGATGCGCTCGCGGGGCTGCGGGTGCTCGGCCTCCCAGGCGACGAGCACGCCGCGCAGATCCTCGAGGCGGCGCTGGATGACCGCCTCGAGGATGTCGTCCTTGGTCTTGAAGTAGTAATAGAAGTTGCCGCGCGGCAGACCCGCGGCGGAGGCGATGTCGGTGAACGAGGTCTGGTTATAGCCCTTCCGGTAGAAGAGCTGACTGGCCGCCTCGACAATGCGCTGCCAATTGACCTGGCCCTTTTCGCTCATGGTGTCCGTGCCGTAATCCCGTCCGCCGCCGTTAGAGTATACCGCCGAAGGGCTCGCGTCAGACAAGTACGGAGAATCGCGTGAGCGCACCGGACTCGGTTGCCCGCGGGGCGGGGACCATCCGGGGAATCCTGGAATTTTTGTAGGGAACAAGGCGGTCTGCCACGCCGCCAGGGCTTGCGGTATCCTAACGCTCCGAGACCATTTACTACTTCAAGCACAGACCGTCGATTTTCGAGCCCGACCATGGCATCCACGGTATCCGCTCCGTCCCCCGGACCCCAGCCGCAGCGACCACCCAAGAGCCTGCTGCGCGCGGCCGGGCGGGCCATCGCCGACTACCGTATGATCCGCGCCGGCGACCGGGTGTTGCTGGGGCTGTCCGGCGGCAAGGACTCCCTGTCGCTGCTTCAGGTACTGCTGCACCTGCAGCGACACGCCCCGGTGCGCTTCGAGCTGGGGGTGGTCACCGTCGACCCCATGTCCGACAGCTTCGACCCCGCGCCGCTGAAAGACTACGTGCCGGCCCTCGGCGTACCCTATTTCTATGAGTCGCAGCCGATCATGGAGCTGGGCAAGGCGCACATGGACAGCGACTCCTATTGCGCCTGGTGCGCGCGCATGAAGCGCGGGGTCATGTACACCATCGCGCGCCGCGAGGGCTATAACGTGCTGGCGCTGGCCCAGCACCTGGACGATCTGGCCGAGAGCTTTCTGATGTCGGCCTTCCACGGCGGGCAGCTGCGCACCATGAAGGCCCACTACACCGTGCGCGAGGGCGATCTGCGCGTGATCCGGCCGCTGGTCTATGCCCGAGAGCGCCAGCTCGCCGAGCTCGCCCGGGAGGCGGGCCTGCCCGTAATCCCGGAGAACTGCCCCGCGTGCTTCGCCACGCCCACCCAGCGCCAGCACATGAAGGAGCTGTTGGCGGCGGAGGAATCCCAAAACAGAAGGCTGTTTAGCACTCTTTTGAGCACAATGCGCCCACTTATGGCCAGGGATCGTGCCGAATGATAGATTCTTTTCCCACTTTTCTACGAAATGAGCGAATTGGCACGCAATTTGTGCGCCATCAGTTATAGGTGGGAAATAGATGCCATGAAAGTATATAAATTGGCGAATTCGTGGTAACCGTAGGCACCTATGAGGACATGGTGAACGCCCACATCGCCCTGGGCCGCCTGAAGGCCGAGGGCATCCCCGCCTTCCTCGCCGACGAGCACCTGGTGCAGACAGACTGGCTCTACAGCATCGCGGTGGGCGGCATCAAGCTGCAGGTGGAGCCGCGACACGCGGCACGCGCCCGCGAGATCCTGGCCACCGACTACTCCGGCGACATTGACGTCGAGTGAGGCCGTGCGCGCACCGCTGATCACGCTCCTGTTGCGCCTGCTCGCCCTGCTGCCCCTGCCCCTCGCGCACGCCGCAGGCGCCGGCCTGGGGTGGCTGGCATGGGTGATTCCGAATCGGGCACGGCGCGTCACACTGACCAACCTGGCGCTGTGCCTGCCCGAAAGGGACGAGGACGAACGCCGCGCCCTGGCCCGCCGCTCCCTCATCGAAACCGGCAAGACCGTCACCGAGATGGGCGCCATGTGGTTCTGGCCGCCCCGGCGCGTCAAGACCGCGGTGCGCGGGGTGCGCGGAAAGGAGGTGCTGCAGGCGGGTCTGAACAGAGGCCGCGGCATCATCCTCCTGACCGCCCACCTGGGGGCGTGGGAGCTGGTCAGCCTGTATCTGGTTCAGGAACTGGCGCTTACCTGCCTGTACCGCCCGCCGCGCATCGAGGGTTTGGAGGCCACGATCCTGCGCTCGCGCGAGCGCACCGGCGCGCGGCTGGTGCCCACTACTCCTTCCGGGGTGAAGCGGCTGTACCAGGCGCTCGCCCGTGGGGAGGTGGTGGGAATCCTGCCCGACCAGGACCCGGGGCGTGGCGCCGGGGTGTTCGCCCCGTTCTTCGGTGTGGCGGCCAATACCATGGTGCTGGTGCCCCGGCTGGCCCGGGCCACGGGAGCGACGGTGGTATTCCTCTACGCCGAGCGCCTGCCCCGCGGGCGCGGCTACGCGATGCGCTTTCGCGAGGCGCCCGAGGGAATCGACGATGCGGATCCCGCCGTTGCGGCCGCCGCCATGAACCTCGGAGTAGAGGCGTGCGTGCGCGAATGCCTGGCGCAGTACCAGTGGAGCTACAAGCGCTTCAAGACCCGGCCGCAGGGCGAGGGCAAGCTCTATTGAGCCTGCGGTTCTTGGGTGCGATCAACGCGGCGGCCCCAGACAGCCCCGTCGGGAACACATAGGGCGCGCTGTGCGCGCCGCCTCCCGGGACGCGGCCATTCGCCAGGGGGCCGGCGGCCACGGGCCGCCCTATGGCTCGGCACCGATCCCGACCCGGCGGGTACTGACAGCGCCGTCGGGAACACATAGGGCGCGCTGTGCGCGCCGCCTCCCGGGTCGCAGCCATTCGCCAGGGGGAGCGGCGGCCACAGGCCGCCCTTGCTACTCGCTACTCGCTACTCGCTACTCGCTACTCGCTACTCGCTACTTTTATTCGTACACCGTCGATTCTCCCGGCGGGCGGGTCTTGAACAGGCGCATGGTCCACATGTATTGCTCCGGCGCGAGCCCGATGAGCTTTTCCAGCTCTTGATTCATGCGCCGTGCGTCGCGCTCCGCGTCGCCGGTGGGGAAATCTTCGAGGGCGGGGAACATGCGGTGCTCGTAACGGCCAGTGCCCGGCACGTAGTAGGTGTACGTCGGGACGACGACCGCATCGCACATCTGCGCCAGGCGCCCCAGGGCGGTGAGCGTGGCCGCCGGCTGGCCGAAAAACGGCGCGAACACCGTGGTGCCGCGCCCGCCCATGTCCTCGTCGGGCAGATAGTAGAAGAACCAGCCGCGGCGCACGGCCCGCACCACCGGCCGCAGGCCTATTTCGCGCAGGACCAGGCGTGCGTTGAAGCGGGTGCGGCCGCGCTGGATCAACCAGTCCGCCACCGGATTGCGGGCGCGCTTGACCAGCCCCACGCCGGGGACGCGCGTGGTAAGAACCGCCGCCCCGAAGTCCAGGCCCAGGGAGTGAGCGGTGAGCAGTATGACGGGACGACCCTTCTCGTGATACTTGCGAAAATGCTGGTCGCCGCGCACCCGCACCACCCGGCGAATGCGCCTGGCGCTGCCCCACCACAACACGCCGTAGTCGAGCGCGCTGCGCATGCGGCAGTGAAAGTGGCGGCGGAGCATGTTGCGGCGCTGCTCCTGGCTGAGGTGCGGGAAGCACATGACCAGGTTTACGTCGGCGATCCCGCGGCGCTTGCGGCTCAGCCGATAGTCCAGCTCGCCCAGCGGCAGGGCCACTGCCGCCCGCACCGGCCACGGCATCCAGGTGAGCACCCACAACAGGCCGACACCCAGCCAGGCGATCCAGTGACGCGGGGAAAGGGTGGCCGCGCGAAGGCGCGGGAGGTAGTCGGAGGCACCGGGCTCGGCCGAGGTCACGGCGGCGCCTCCGCGTCAGTTCTGTTGTGAGTGCTGCTTGAGCAGCCGTTTGCGGAATACGCCCATCTCCTTGGCCGCCTGCTTGTCGCCGCGCCGCTCGGCCACCTCGATGCCCTTCTCGTAGGCCCGGATCGCCTCGTCGGTTCGGGCGGCCTCGGCGAGCGCCTTGCCGTAGCTCTTCCAGGCGGCGGAGTAATTGGGGTCCTGCTCGAGGGCCCGGCGCAGGTGCTCCGCGGCCCTCCGGGCGTCGCCGGCCTTGAGGTACTCGTTGCCCAGAGAATACCTCAGCATGGCGTTGTCCTGGCCCGCGGCGAGCATCTTTTCGATGTTTTCAATCAGGGACATACAGCCAGTATCGAGTATCGAATACCGGGTGTCCAGGGCGGGCTCCGCGCGCCGAGCCACCCGAGGCCTTCCTGCCGATGTACATCGCCTCGTTGCGAAAACCCCGGCTGGTATCGCCGACGGTGCCCTCCTCTCGATAGACGATCACCTGCAGCGGACGAAACAGCGCGAGCAGCTCGTTAACCGCCAGTCGGTAGGTTGGGTCGGGCGGCCCGATGCCGGGGTCCACCGCATCGCGCACGAAGGTCTGATAGAACAGCAGCCCGCCCGGGCGCAGGGCCTGCATGATGGCGTTGGCGAGGTCCCGTTCCAGGAAGCGCGCCACGACGATGACATCGAAGCTCGCCGGCTCGGGCGGGCACGCCGCCACGTCGCGCACCTGAACGTGCACGGTGACGCCCTGGGCTTCGGCGCGCTCCGTCAGCCGCTCGATGGCCACGTCCGACACGTCCCAGGCAGAGGTCTCCAACCCGCGCCTGGCCAGCAGGCATGCGTTGGCCCCCAGCCCGCAGGCCAGGTCCAGGGCCGCGCCCCCGTGCGGCAGCAGGTGCAGGTTCTCGGCAAGCACCGCCGCCGGCTCGCCCGGCCCCTCGGCGTCGGCGTAGCGTGCGTTCCACTTTTGTCTCAGGTGGTCAATCATGCGTTGCGGGTCCGAGTTTAGACTCTGCAAGGAACGCGAAGGCGCAGAGCGCGCAAAGAAGAATTCAACGATGGGCCGCTGGCGGATCCCCACGGGCCGGCACAGGGCTTCAACCACGGCAGTGTCGTTCGACGCATAGCCAATGCGTTGTCTCGGGATCATACTGACACCAGTGCGGGCGATAGACCATCGACACAGATTTTTTTTGCGGTCTCTGCGCCTCCGCGCCCTTTGCGTTCGTCAGGGAACGTGTGAGCGAACCACTCACCGGCGCCAGAAGGCCGGCGTAAGAATCACCAGGAGGGTGAAGATCTCCAGGCGCCCGAGCAGCATGGCGAACATGAGCACCCACTTTGCGAGGTCGCTGAGGTGGCCGTAGTTCGCGCCCACCTCGCCCAGCCCCGGACCCAGGTTGTTCATGCAGGCGGCGACCGCGGAAAACGCGGTCACCTGGTCGAGCCCCGTCACCATGAGGATCAGGAGCATCAGGCTGAACGCGGCCACGTAGGCCGCGAAGAATCCCCACACCGACTCCACCACACGGTAGGACATAGGCTTGCCCCCGATCTTGATGGGGATCTGCGCGTTCGGGTGGATCAGGCGCATGATCTCGCGCACGCCCTGCTTGAGCAGCAGCAGGAAACGGATCACCTTCATGCCGCCGCCGGTGGAGCCGGCGCAGCCGCCGATGAAGCTGATGAACAGCAGCAGCACGGGCAGGAATCCCGGCCAGTCGAAGTAGTCGGCAGTGGTGAACCCCGCGGTGGTGCCGATGGAGACCGCCTGGAATATGCCGTGGTGCACCGCGCTGGAAAGATCGGGGAACGTCTCGGTGAAATACAGATAGAGCGTGGTGATCACCGCCACGACGGCGAGCACGTTGAAGTACGCCTTGACCTCGGAGTCGATCAGATAGTGGCGCAGGCTGAGGTCACGCCAGGCCATGAAGTGCAGCGCGAAGTTCATCCCGGCCAGGAGCATGAACACCACGGCGATCACCTCGATCACCGGGCTGGCGAAGTACCCCATGCTCAGGTCATGGGTGGAGAACCCGCCTATCGCAACGGTGGAAAAGGCGTGGGCGACGGCATCGAACAGATCCATGCCGGCGACCCAATAGGCCAGGGCGCAGGCCACGGTGAGTCCGAGATAGACGTACCACAAGGCCTTGGCGGTCTCGGTGATGCGCGGGGTGAGCTTGGTGTCCTTCATGGGCCCCGGGGTCTCGGCACGGTAGAGCTGCATGCCGCCGACCCCGAGCATGGGCAGCACGGCCACCGCAAGGACGATGATCCCCATGCCCCCCAGCCATTGGAGCTGCTGGCGGTAGAACAGGATGCTGTGGGGAAGCCCGTCGATGCCGGTCAACACAGTGGCCCCGGTTGTGGTCAGCCCGGACACCGACTCGAACGCCGCGTCGGTGAGGGTCAGCGCGGGGAGCTCGGAAAGGAACAGGGGCACCGACCCGAACATGCCGAGCACGGCCCAGAACAGCACCACGACCATGAACCCGTCCCGCAGCCGCAGCTCCCTGCGCCGGCGGCGCACCGGCAGCCAGACCGCCAGGCCGGTGCCCAGCGATGCAAGGAAGCTGTAAACGAACGGCATCCAGGCGCCGTCTCCATAGAGCATCGACACGCCCACCGGCGGCAGCATGGTGATGCTGAACAGCATCAGGAACAGGCCGAAGATGCGCTGAATGGCGGCGAATTGCATAATGATGACAGATACGAAAGACAAGCGGCGAGATACAAGCAGGCCTTGACTACTCGGTATCGCCTATCCGTCGTTGTTTGGCCCTTGGGAGTTGATTGTTCTAGCGAACCCGAACCCGACGTTGTCCTGCGCTATGCATCGAGTCCCTGGCATCTCGCATCTCGCATCTCGTATCCTGTATCTGTCACAAGAAGGTCACCCCGACCTGAAACAGCTTCTCCACCTCGGGGATGCGCTTCTTGTCGACCAGAAACAGGATGACGTGGTCCTCGGGCTCGATCACGGTGTCGTGATGGGGAACGATGACCTCGTCGCCGCGCACGATGGATCCGATCATGGTGCCCGGGGGCAGCTTGATCTGCTCGATGGCGCGCCCGACCACCCTGGAGGTGCGCGCGTCGCCGTGGGCCACCGCCTCGATGGCCTCGGCCGCCCCGCGGCGCAGCGAGTGCACGACCACCACGTCGCCCCTGCGCACATGGGCCAGCAGGCTGCCGATGGTGGCCTGCTGCGGGGAGATGGCGATGTCGATGACGTTTTCCACCAGATCCACATAGGAGCTGCGGTTGATCAGCGACATCACCTTGCGGGCCCCCAGACGCTTGGCGAGCATGGACGACAGGATATTGGCCTCGTCGTCGTTGGTGAGCGCGCAGAACACGTCGGTGTTCTCGATGTTCTCCTCGATCAACAGGTCCTCGTCGGCCGAATCGCCCAGCAGCACGATGGTCTTGGCGAGCTCTTCGGAGATCTCGCGCGTACGCACGGGGTCGCGCTCGATGATCTTGACCTGGTAGCGCTCCTCCAGCGCCTGGGCCAGGCGCCGGCCGATGTTGCCGCCTCCGGCCAGGATGATGCGCTTGTTGGGCTTGTCCAGCCGGCGCAGCTCGCTCATCACCCCGCGGATGTTTTCCTTGGCGGCCACGAAGAACACCTCGTCGTCCGCTTCTATGACCGTGTGGCCCTCGGGGATGATGGGCTGGCCGCGGCGAAACACCGCCGCCACCCGCGCCTTGGTGCCGGGCAGGTGATCGCCGAGCGTGCGCAGCGCATGCCCGACCAGCGGCCCGCCGTAATAGGCCTTCACTGCGACCAGCCGAACCCGCCCCCCGGCGAAGTCCAGCACCTGAAGGGCGCCGGGGTGCTCGATCAGGCGCTCGATGTAGTCGCACACCAGCTGCTCGGGGCTGATGATTACATCGATGGGCAGCGCCTCCTGGGCGAACAGCTTCGGGTGGCTGAGGTATTCCACCGCGCGGACCCGCGCGATCTTGGTGGGGGTGTGGAACAGGGTGTAGGCCACCTGGCAGGCGATCATGTTGGTCTCGTCGCTGTTGGTGACCGCAATGATCATGTCGGCGTCCTCGACGCCGGCTCGGCGCAGCACCGTCGGGTGCGAAGCCTGCCCGGCCACGGCGCGCAGGTCCAGGCGATCCTGGAGCTCGCGCAACACCTGCGGATTGGTATCCACGATGGTGATGTCGTTGGCCTCGCTCGCCAGGTTGTGGGCCACCGAAGACCCGACCTGGCCGGCGCCGAGGATGATAATTTTCATGTCAGTTATTGGCTGCTGGTTGTGAGTGGCGGGCGGCTGGTGTCACGCGCGCCCAGGCATGCATGGCGCACATTGCGATGTACGGAGCCCGGCGCTGTTTGCCAGCCACTCGCTACTATTTTTGTTTTACATCGATCCCCAATGCCCGCAGCTTGCGATACAGGTTGGTGCGCTCCATGCCCACCAGCTTGGAGAGTCTGCCCACGCTCCCGCCGCAGGCGGCGAGCTGGTGCTGCAGATATTCGCGCTCGAACTGCTCGCGCGCCTCGCGCAAGGGCAGATCCAGAGCCGCGGTGCTCACTGCCGGCACGGGGCGCTCGGGCTGGCCGGACAGCGCGGTGTCGACCTCCTCGACATCGATCTGCTCGCCCGCCCCCAGGATCAACATGCGCTGCACCAGATTCTTAAGCTCGCGGATATTGCCCGGCCACGGATAATTGCGCAACCGGTTCTGTGCCGCCACCGTGAAGCGCCGGTAGGGCAGGTTGTCCTGCTGCACGAACTGGTCAACGTAAAAGGCCAGCAGCTCCGGCACGTCCTCGCAGTGCTCGCGCAGCGGCGGCACGTGCAGCGGTACCACGTTGAGCTGGTAGAAGAGGTCCTCGCGAAAGCGCCCCTCGTGCACCTCCTGCTCCATGTCCCTGTGGGTGGTGGCCACCACACGCACGTCCACCTCCACCGGCTCGGTGCCGCCCACACGCATGAAGCTGCGCCCCTCCAGGGCCGACAGCAGCCTCGTCTGGGTCTCGATGTCCATGTCGGCCACCTCGTCCAGGAGCAAGGCGCCGCCGTTGGCCTGCTCCAGCCGCCCGTAGTGGATGGTGCCGTCCTCCTCGCTGCCGAACAGCTCGACCGCCGAGTTCTCCCGCGCGATGGTGCCGACCCCCATCTCGATGAACGGGCCCTCGCGACGCAGGCTGCAGTGGTGCAGATAGCGGGCGAAGGTGCGCTTGCCGACACCGGGCTCGCCGTTGATGAGCACCCAGGTGTCGTGGGAAGCGATGCGCTTGATCTGCTCGCGCAGGCGCTGCATGGCGGTGCTCTTGCCCGCCGGCTCCACCAGAGGCTGGGCCTGGCGGCGCAGCCCGACGTTCTCCTGCTTGAGCCGGTCGGCCTCCAGCGCGCGCTCGACGGTGATCAAGAGCTTGGCCAGGGAGAGCGGCTTTTCGACGAAATCGTGGGCGCCCAGCCGCGTGGCCTCCACGGCGGTCTCCACCGTGCCGTGGCCGGACATCATGATCACCGGAAACGGCAGCACGCCCTCACCCTCGCGCCACTCCTTGAGCAGCGTGACGCCGTCGACGTCCGGCATCCAGATATCGAGCAGGACGAGGTCGGGGCGGCGCGCGCGGCAGTGCCTGCGCGCGGCCTCGCCGTCCTCGGCCACACCCACCTCATAGCCCTCGTCTTCCAGGATCTCCTGGACCAGGGTGCGGATGTCCGGCTCGTCGTCGACGACAAGGATGTATGCCGCCCTCATCGATACCTACCTCTCACGCCTGCCCTCCGGACTCGCGCCGGTGCGGCTCGCCGCCGAGCTCCTCGGTGGTGACCGCCGGCAGCCGAATGGCGATGCGCGCCCCCCCGCCGGGTACGTTGCCGGCGGACACCATGCCGCCGTGCTCTTCCACGATCTTCTTCACGATCGCCAGGCCCAGCCCGGTACCCTTGGGCTTGGTGGTCACGTAGGGCTCGAAGAACCGGCCCTCGGCCTCGGGCGGAAAGCCGGCGCCGTGGTCGCGCACCTCCAGCTCGACATATCGGCCGCCGCGCTCATCGATACAGCGGGTGCGAATGTCCAGGCGTTTGCGCGTCTTCTCGTGCATGGCCTCCAGGCCATTCTTCACGAGGTTGTGCAGGAGCTGGCGCAGCCGCCCGGAGTCGGCCTCAATTATGGGGGTCTTTTTGTCCATGTCCATATCGATACGCACCCCGGCGTCGAGGCCGCTGTACAGATCCATGACCTCCTTGACGAGCTGGTTCAGGTCCAGAGGCTCGAGCCGGATGCGCGGCGCGCGTGCGTACTCGCTGAAGGCGTTGACCATCTCCTTCATGGCCTCGACCTGCTGGACGATGGTGTGCGTGGCACGGTCGAGCACGCGGGCGTCGCGCTCGGGCATGCTCGCGAGGTACTTGTGCCGCAGCCGCTCTGCCGAGAGCTGGATGGGAGTGAGCGGGTTCTTGATCTCGTGGGCCAATCTGCGCGCCACCTCACCCCATGCCGCGTCGCGCTGCGCCTGGACCAGTGCGGTGACGTCGTCGAACACCACGACGTAGTCCCCGCGCCCCCCGGCCTCGCCCAGCAGGTTCGTGCCGCGGCACATCAGCACCTGGCGGCCGGCGCCGGTGAACAGCACGATCTCGTCGCTCCAGTCCAGCTCCCGGGCGTCCAGGTGGGGGCGCAGGGCATCCACGAACCTTTTAATATGCGGCTCCTCCTCGCCGGCGGCCCACAGAGGCTGGCCCAGGCGGCTGCCCAGCGCCACGCCCAGGATCTGAACGGCGGCGGCATTGGCGGTGCGCAGGGTGCCGTCGCCATCCAGCGTGATCACTCCCGAGGACAGGTGGGCCAGCACCGCGCCCAGATAGGCGCGCTGCTCCTCCACCTGTTGCTGGCTGTGCTGGGCCTCCCGGCTGGCCTGGGCGATGCGCCGGGTCATGTCGTTGAACGAGCGCACCAGGAAGCCGAGCTCGTCGTGCCCGGCCAGGGGCAGGCGCTTGCCGTAATCGCCCTCGGCCACCGCCCGCGTGCCCTCCGCCAAGTCGCGGATGGGCGCCACCAGGCGGCGCGCCGAGTAGAAGGCCGCCCACACCGCGGCCAGCAGGCTGAGCATCAGGATCAGCGACAGGGTCAGCAGGAAGCTGTTCTTGAGCGGCCTGCGCTGGTAAGCCAGGGCCTTGTACTGGGCGAAGGAAGACTGGACGCTGTCGGCCAGGGCGTTGAACCGCTCCGTGATCGGATAGAGGGCCTGGAGATAGCGCGAGCCGGAGTCGCTGCCCGGCACCTCCAGCGCCACGCGCACCTGCAGCCCCGCCTCGCCCACCGGCTCCACGGCGATGTAGGCGTCGGTCTGGCGCACCTGCAGCAGCACGTGGTCGGTGGGCCGGTGCGGCACGACCGCGCTGGGGTCGGCGCTGGAAAAGGCGATGATGCGCGAGTTCTGGCCCAGCAGGGTGAGCTCGGTGGCATCGGTGGCGGCGCGCAGATCGTTGAGGCTGAACGCGGCGTTCTCCTCGGTGACGTCGGCCAGCTCTCGGGCCAGCTCCTCGGTCCGCTTGAGCAGCTCGCGCTTGCGCAGGTCCAGAGAGGCCTGCGAGAGCTCCAGGGCGTTCTCCAGTGCCTGCTCGACCTTGACGTCGAACCAGCTGTCGATGCCGCGCTGCAGAAATTGCAGCGAGAAATAGTAGACGATGCTCACCGGAATCACCGCCAGCACCACGAACATGGCGAGCATGCGCACGGTGAGCCGCGACCCCGGCGCACCGGCGCGGTACTGGCGCGCCAGCCGCAAGAGGTTGACGCCGATCAGCACGACCAGCACCAGCATGCCGGCGGCGTTGATCAACACCGTCCACTCGTACAGGTTCGCGAACCGCTCCGACTGCTCGGTGGCGTAGGAGAGCAGAAAGAAGGAAACGAGCAGCAGCGCCAGCAGCACGATCACCGGACCGATGCCGCTGGTCAGGCGTTTGATCACTGAAGTCGCCATACGTACCAATCGCTCGCCAAACGCCAATCGCCCGACATATAGGCCCACAGCCGCAGCGGTGACGGCAGCTCCTCCAAGGCCAGGCGCACCCGCAGGCGCGCCATGTAATGCTCGCCGACCTTGAGCAGGCGCCGGTCGAGTATGGGCAGATCGACCACTCGGCCCAGCGCGCCGAGCGCCGCGTGCCGGGTGGGATAGGTGCTCTGAACATCACTGTTCAGATTAGTTACTAGATATTGCCGCGTCAGGGCGTGGTATTCGAGCCGGTAACGCTGGCTGAGGCTGGCGACGGAGACGTCCCAGATCCAATCGCGGGGCTGGAACACCTCGATGGGCACCTCGATGACGATGCGCACGCCGCTCTGCAGCGCCTCCAGCACCGGCCCGGTGAGCTCGTAGTCCACGCTCGCACTGACGTGATAGACGTCGTCGACCAGCTCGGAGGAGACGTCCCGTACCCGGAAGCCATCGGCCAGCGCGCCCCCTCCCGGCTGCGCCAGCAGCAGGCAGCCCGCAAAGCCGACCACGGTCCGGGCGCGGCAGAACTGTGCAACGAATCGCTTGGGCATTTCGGGTGCTTGCGAACGCCTTGTCATCGGCGCTTTTCCAGGCGCGCGTAGTAAAACCCGTCCATGTCCCCGTCGCCCGGGAGGATCTGCCGCCCGAACCGGCAGGCGCGCCCCCACCCCCCGTCGAGCTCCATCTCCCGAGCATCCGGGTGCGCCTGGACAAAGCGGCTGACCTGTTGTGCGTTTTCGCGATCCAATACGGAGCAGGTGGCATACAACAGGATACCGCCTGGGGCCAGCAAGGGCCACAACGCGTCGAGGATCGCCGCCTGACGCAGTGCCAGATTCTCCACGTCCTCGGGGCGGCGCAGCACCTTGATGTCGGGATGGCGGCGGATGACTCCCGTGGCCGTGCAGGGCGCGTCTACCAAGATGCGATCATAGGGCCGGCCGCCCCACCAGTGCTCGGGGCCGGCGGCATCACCCACGCGAAGCCGCGCCTCCAGCCCGAGCCGCTGGAGCGCCTCGCCCACCCGCTGCAGGCGCGCTTCGTCGATATCCAGGGCGGTGAGCTCGCCCATCCGCGGGTAGCGTTCCAGCAGGTGGGCGGCCTTGCCCCCGGGGGCGGCGCAGGCATCGAGCACGCGCATGCCGGGCGCCACCGGCAGCAGCCAGGCGGCGAGCTGGGCGCCGGCGTCCTGCACCGAGACCTGCCCGGCGGCGAAACCCGGCAGCCTGTTCACGTCCACCGGCGCCCGCAGGCTCAGCGCGCTCGCCACCGACTCGACCTCGTCGCAGGCGAGCCCGGCCGAGGTCAGCGCCCGGGCGTAGGCCTCGCGCGTCAGTACCTGCAGATTGACGCGCAGGGTCATGGGCGCGCGCCGGCTGTTGGCCTCGGCGACGGCGCGCCAGTGCTGCGGCCAGTCGGCCCACAGCGCGTCCAGCAGCCAGGGCGGATGGGCCAGGGCAACCGCCGGGTCGCGGTCCACCGCCGCACCCAGCGCATCGGCCTCGCGCTGGAAGGTGCGCAGCACGCCGTTCACCAGGCCCGCCGCCCAGGCCTTGCCCAGGGCGCGCGCGCCGTCCACCGTCTGCGCCACCGCGGCATAGGCCGGCACCCGCAGGTAGGCGAGCTGGTATAGCCCCACCAGCACCAGAGCGTGCACGTCCCGGTCTCCGGGCTTGAGGGGCCGGCGCAGCAGGCGCCGGGCGAGCGCATCCAGTCGCGGGTGCCAGCGCAGGGTTCCGTAGGCGAGCTCGTGCAGCAGGGCCCGCTCGGCGCCGGGCACCCGCGCGCGCGCCGCGTCCAGGGCGGCGTCGAGGGACCTTCCCTGCTCGACCACACGGGCTACGACGCGGGCGGCCACGGCACGGGTGTTCATGGGATCGGGCATACAGCAAGGGCGTGCAGATCGTAGGGTATCACGGGGCGTCGAATCGAAACGGGCCGAGGCGCAGAGCACCACTCGGCAACGGCGGGCGTGCTACGACGCGCCCGCATCGGTGCGCCCGTGCCCGGAGGCGAGCACGGCACCGGCGACGTCATAGGCGTTGACAAAATCGGCGGCGCCCATGCTGCGCTTGCCGGGGACCTGCACGCGATCCAGGCGCAGCACGCCCCGGCCGCAGGCGACGTAGATCCCCGTTCGGTCTGCGCGCAGCACCGTGCCCGGGGCGCTCGCGTGCTCCTCGGCCAGGGCACGCGCGAGCCACACCCTCAGGGTACGGCCGTCGAGCTCGGTCTGGGCCACCGGCCAGGGATTGAAGGCCCGCACCCGGCGCTCCACCTCCTCGGCCGGGCGGCCCCAGTCGATCACCGCCTCGGCCTTGGCAATCTTCCCGGCATAGGTTGCGCGGACACCGTATTGGGCAACGGGGCGGGCGGCACCCTGCTCGATCGCCGCGAGGGTGTCGAGCAGGGCCCCGGCGCCCAGGACGGCCAGGCGGTCGTGCAAGCTCTGGGCGGTGTCGTCGGGCCCGATGGGGCAGCGCACCTGGACGAGCATGTCGCCGGTGTCCAGACCCGCGTCCATCTGCATGATGGTGATCCCGGTCTCGGCGTCGCCCGCCAGCAGCGCGCGCTGGATGGGCGCGGCACCGCGCCAGCGCGGCAGCAACGATGCATGGATGTTGAGGCAGCCCCGAGCAGGGATGGCCAACACCTCGGGCGGCAGGACCACCCCGTAGGCCACCACTACCATGACATCGGGGGCGAGCCCGGCCATGTGGCGCTGCTCGGCCTCGGCGCGCAGGGTGGAGGGCTGGCGCACCTCCAGGCCCTCCCGCAGGGCGCGGTGCTTGACGGGGCTTGCCGTCGGCTTGCGCCCGCGCCCGGCCGGCCGGTCCGGCTGGGTATACACGGCAAGCACGCGGTGCGGCGAGCCTAGTAGCGCGTCCAGGGCGGGGACTGCGAACTGCGGGGTGCCCGCGAACACGATCTTCAAGGCGCGTGACATACGGGGTTGGCTTTAGATCGAGCGCGGGCGGGCACCACACCCGCCGGCAATCGGGATGTCAGGGGCACGTACGGATCAGAGCGCCACCTTGGCGGTGCGCTTTTCGAGCTTCTTGCGGATGCGCTGCTTCTTGAGCTGCGAGAGATAGTCGACGAACAGCTTGCCCTGCAGATGATCCATCTCGTGCTGGATGCACACGGCCAGCAACCCGTGCGCCTCCATCTCGAACGGCGCGCCGTCCCGATCCAGGGCCCGTACCTCGATGCGCTCGGCACGGGTAACCAGCTCGTATACGCCGGGCACGGACAGGCAGCCCTCCTCCATCTCCCTTTCGCCGTCGGCCCGCAGGATCATCGGGTCGATCAGGCACAGAGGCTGATCGCGGCTCTCCGAGACATCGAGCACGATCACCTGTTTGGGCACGTTGACCTGGGTAGCCGCCAGGCCGATCCCCGGCGCAGCGTACATGGTCTCGAACATGTCGTCGACCAGGCGGCGCACCTCGTCGTCGACCTCGCCCACGGGCTCGGCCCGGTTGCGCAGGCGCGGATCGGGATAGTGCAGGATCTCGAGCTTGGCCATGTGATGCCCGTCAAGATTTCCCTGAAAGTTTAGTGTGGACCTGACGATATCTTGTTAAGGTAATGATGATACAGCATTATAGGCACGGGGCAAGGCACTTTGAGGTGGGGAAATTTTCCGCTACACTCGCTGTGGACAATCCCGTCCCCAGGACGCAAAAGGATGTTTATGCATAAGAAAAACATCGTCGCCCTGGTCTTCGGGCTCCTCATCACCGGCATTGCAGCGGCCACCACCGTCACGCTCCAGCCAAACCACCCGGAGCGTTATGTCGTCGTCGAGGGCGACACCCTTTGGGACATCGCCAGCCGGTTTCTCAAAGACCCGTGGCTGTGGCCGGAGATCTGGCACGTCAACCCCGAGATCGACAATCCCCACCTGATTTATCCCGGGGACGTGATCCGGCTGGTGTACGTGGAAGGGGAGCCTCGGCTGCGCATCGAGCGCGGGCGGCCCACCGTCAAGCTCTCCCCGGAGGTGCGGGCGACCCCGCTGGCGCGGGCCATCCCCACCATCCCGCTGGACGCGATCCGCCAGTTCCTCACCGAGCCGCGCGTGGTCAGCGATGAGGAGCTCGACGCGGCGCCCTACCTTTTGGAAAGCGCCGGCGAGCATCTGGTGGCCGCCGCCGGCAACCGCATCTACGTGCGCGGGCTCGCCGATGAGAGCGAGCGCCGCTTCACCATCGTGCGCAAGGGCGAGGTCTACACCGACCCGGACAGCGGCGAGGTACTGGGGCGCGAGGCCCTGTTCATCGGCGATGCCGCCGTGGAGCGCTTCGGCGATCCGGCGACGATGCAGATCACCCGCAGCAGGAGCGAGGCGCGGATCGGCGACCGCCTGTTGCCGGCCGCCGGCGAGAACTTCGATGCCACGTTCCAGCCGCGCCCCCCGGCCCAGGAGGTGGAGGGGCGAATCATCGCCGTGCTCGGCGGGGTCAGCCAGATCGGCCAGCACCAGGTCGTCGTCATCAACCGGGGCCAGCGCGAAGGCATGGAGCCGGGGCACGTGCTGGCGATCTATCAAAAAGGGGAAACCGTAAAGGATATCGTCACGGAGGACCCCAGTGACACAGTCACCCTGCCCGATGAGCGCGCCGGGGTGATGTTGGTCTTTCGCGCGTTCGAGAAGGTCAGCTACGGGCTGATCATGCGCGCCACCACCAACATGCACGTGCTGGACGTGGTTCGCAATCCGTAACCCCTGCCGGGCTCAGGGAAGCGGGCCCGGGGACACGTCATGGACAAGGATGTTGCCGTCCCAAACGGCGAGCTCGCCTGCTGGCTCGCCCTGCACCGGGCCCCGGGGATCGGGCCCGCCTCCTTTCGGGCCTTGTTGACCCGCTTCGGAACTCCACGGGCGGTGCTCCGGGCCCCGCCCAACACCCTTGCGGCCTGCGGGCTGCCCGCCCCGAGCCGCGCATATCTCGCCGCCCCGGACTGGGACGCGGTGGAGCGCGACCTGGAATGGGCCCAGGGAGCGCGCCGCTGCGTGCTCACCTGGGACGATCCGCGCTACCCGCCCCTCCTGCATCAGATCTCGGCCCCGCCGCCGGTGCTCTTCGTTCGCGGGCACCCCGAGCGCCTGGCTGGCCCGCAGCTGGCCGTAGTCGGGAGCCGCAGCCCTACCCCCGCCGGGGCGCGCACCGCCGAGCACTTCGCGCAGCATTTGGCGCAGGCGGGGCTGAGCATCACCAGCGGCCTGGCCCTAGGCATCGACACCGCCGCCCACCGCGGGGCCCTCGCCGCGGGGGCGCCCACTATCGCCGTGACGGGGGCGGGACCTGACCGTGTCTATCCCGCGCGCAACCGGCGGCTGGCGGAACGCATCGCCGAGAACGGGGCCGTGGTCTCCGAGTTTCCAGTGGGCACGGCTCCCCTGCCCGAGCACTTCCCGCGGCGCAATCGGCTGATCAGCGGGCTGAGCCTGGGGACCCTGGTGGTAGAGGCGGCGCCACGCAGCGGCTCCCTGATCACCGCCCGCCACGCCGCCGACCAGGGGCGAGAGGTGTTCGCGGTCCCCGGCTCCATCCACAGTCCGGTGGCCAGGGGCTGCCACCGCCTGATCCGCGAGGGGGCCGCCCTCGTCGAGACCGCTGACGACGTGCTCGCCGAGCTCGGGCCCCTGGCCGCGGCCGGGCACGCGGCCGCCGTGGAGGCGGCCCCGGCGTCGGGCGCGCTGCCCGAGGAGCTCGATCCCCGGCAGCGTCAAGTACTGGAGGCGCTGGGCTTCGAGGCCACACCGGTGGATGTAGTGGTGCTGCGCACTGGATTGACGGCGGAGACGGTTTGCTCCATTCTGCTGCTATTGGAGCTACAGGGCCACGCGGCGGCCTGCCCAGGAGGCGGCTATGCCCGGGTACCGCACTGAGGGTGCGATGAAAGAAAATGTCCTTGATGTCTTGATGTACCTGTTCCAGAACTACATGGACGGAGAATTCGAGACCGAGCCCGACCGCGAATCCCTGCAGGTAGAGCTGCTGGAGGCGGGGTTCCCGCCCGCCGAGGTCAACAAGGCATTCGACTGGCTGGACGACCTCGCCGCGCGGTCGGAGAACCCGGAACCGGGCATCCCCTCGCGGCGCCACTCCATCCGCCTGTACACCGATGCGGAGATGGAAAAGCTCGACATCGAGTGCCGCGGGTTCCTGGTGTTTTTGGAGGATTCGGGCGTCATCAATTCCGCGATTCGCGAGCTCATCATCGACCGGGTGATGGCCCTGGAGACCCTGGAGTTCGACATCGAGCGGCTGAAGTGGGTCATCATGATGGTGCTGTTCAACCAGCCCGGCCAGGAGGGCGCCTACGAGTGGATCGAGGACATGGTCTTCGACGGCGTATCCGGCGCGCTGCACTGATCCCTTAGCTCGGCCCCGCGGCCGCCTCCCGCACGGGGCCGCGCGCCCACCACGCGCACCCGCCGGCCCCTAAAGCTTCCGGACGTCAAACCGTTACACAATGATAAGGGGCCTCGTCCATGCACGGGGACGGCCCGCCGCGGGGAAAATTAACACTTGATTTTTAGGGTCTTTTTGTGGACGGGCTTTGCGCCGGCGTGGCAAGCTCGGGCACAATTGCCAGCCGCGCCGATGCCCCGCCGGGCGCCGAGGAACCCTGAAATGAATCCGTTGGACAGTCATGGCGAAGAATCTGGTCATCGTTGAGTCCCCGGCCAAGGCCCGGACCATCAAGAAATACCTGGGCAAGGACTATCAGGTCCTGGCCTCTTACGGGCACGTGCGCGACCTGGTGCCCAAGGAGGGCGCGGTCGATCCCGATCACGACTTTCGCATGAAGTACCAGGTCATCGAGAAGAACGAAAAGCATATCGGGGAGATCGCCAAGGCGCTGAAAAAGGCCGAGGCCCTGTACCTGGCCACGGACCCGGACCGCGAGGGTGAGGCCATCTCCTGGCATCTCTACGAGCTGCTGCAGGACCGCGACATCCTCGACGGCAAGGACGTGCACCGCGTGGTGTTCCACGAGATCACCAAGCGCGCCATACAGGAGGCCATGGAGCATCCGCGCGGGCTGTCGCGCGAGCTCATCAACGCCCAGCAGGCGCGGCGCGCGCTGGACTACCTGGTGGGGTTCAACCTCTCACCCTTGCTGTGGAAGAAGATCCGGCGCGGGCTGTCTGCCGGTCGGGTGCAGAGCCCGGCGCTGCGAATGATCGTAGAGCGCGAGCAGGAGATCGAGAGCTTCAAGCCGCGCGAGTACTGGACCATCGAGGCGGACGTCTCCAGCAAGGGGCAGAACTTCGCGGCCAAGCTGACGCGCTATCGCGACAAGAAGCTCTCCCAGTTCTCCATCAAGGACGGCGACACCGCCCGCGAGGCGGAGTCGACGCTGCTCAAGGCGGCCGCGGGCCGGCTCACCGTCCACAAGATCGAGAAGAGGACACGCAAACGCAATCCCGCCGCGCCGTTCACCACGTCCACCCTGCAGCAGGAGGCCGCGCGCAAGCTGGGGTTCACGGCGCAGCGCACCATGCGCACCGCCCAGCAGCTTTATGAGGGTGTCGAGATCGACGGCACCTCGGTTGGGCTGATCACCTATATGCGCACCGACTCGGTGAGCCTGGCCCAGGAGGCGCTGGACGAAATCCGCTCCCTGGTCGCCAGCCGCTACGGCAGCGACAACGTGCCGCCCACCCCGCGCACGTTCAAGACCCGGGCAAAGAACGCCCAGGAGGCCCACGAGGCCGTTCGACCCACGTCCGTGGAGCACGTGCCGGACTCCATCAAGCAGTCGTTGACCAAGGACCAGTACCGGCTCTACGACCTGATCTGGAAGCGCACCGTGGCCTGCCAGATGGTCCACGCCACCATCGATACGGTGAGCGTGGACCTGGCCGCGGGCGGCGAGCAGAACCTGTTCCGCGCCAGCGGCTCCACCGTGGTGCATCCGGGGTTCATGGCGGTCTACCAGGAGAGCGTGGACGACGCCAAGGCGGCCGAGGACGAGAACCGCCTGCTGCCCCCGCTGGTGCAGGGCGAGTCCGTGGACATCATCAAGATCCGGCCCGAGCAGCACTTCACCGAGCCGCCGCCGCGCTACAGCGAGGCCAGCCTGGTGCGGGCACTGGAGGAGTACGGCATCGGGCGCCCGTCCACCTACGCGGCGATCATCTCGACGCTGCAGCAGCGCGACTACGTCAAGCTGGAGAAGAAGCGCTTCTTTCCCACGGACGTGGGGCGGGTGGTGAACAAGTTTCTGACCGAGCACTTCACGCAGTACGTCGACTACGATTTCACCGCGCACTTCGAGGACGAGCTGGACGAGGTCTCGCGCGGCGAGCGCGACTGGGTGCCCCTGCTGCGCGAGTTCTGGGAGCCGTTCAAGGGGCAGGTGGACGACAAGGAGCAAAGCGTCAGCCGCAAGGACGTCACCCAGGAAGAGATCGACGAGAAGTGCCCGAAGTGCGGCGCCCCGCTGGCCATTCGCCTGGGACGGCGCGGCCGCTTCATCGGGTGCACGGCCTATCCCGAGTGCGACTACACCCGCAACGTGGACGAGACGCGCGAGGAGGCCGCCGAGCCCCAGGTGATCGAGGGCCGTGTGTGCCCGCAGTGCGAATCTCAGCTCATCATTCGGCGCGGGCGCTACGGCAAGTTTATCGGCTGCTCCAGCTATCCGGACTGCAAGTACATCGAGCCGCTGGAAAAGCCGGAGGACACCGGGGTGTCCTGCCCGGAATGCAAACAGGGCAGCATGCTCAAGCGCAGGACCCGCGCCGGCAAGATCTTCTATTCCTGCTCGCGCTACCCCGACTGCACCTATGCGGTGTGGAACCTGCCCCTGGACGAGCCCTGCCCGCAGTGCGGCTGGCCCATGCTCACCGTCAAGACCACCAAGCGGCGCGGCACCGAGAGGGTCTGCCCGCAAAAGGAATGCAAGTTCGCCGAGGCCTACGAGGCCGAGGAAGAGGAAGAGGGCGAAGAGCGGGTTTCCGAGAAGCAGGCGGTATCATAAAGGGCCAAGTAGCGAGTAGCGAGGGGTAAAGGACAAGGCACTGCAACTGGATCCTTACAGCCTGAAACAATATCGATGAGCAAACCCTTCGTCGCGATACTGATGGGCTCGGACTCCGACCTGCCGGCCATGCAGGCGACCATGGACGTGCTGGAGTCCCTCGACGTCCCTTACGAGGTCAAGATCACCTCGGCGCACCGAACCCCCGAGGCCACCCACGCCTACGTCAAGGACGCCGAGCAGCGCGGCTGCGCCGTGTTTATCGCCGCCGCCGGGCTGGCCGCCCACCTGGCGGGCACGGTCGCCGCGCTCACGCTGAGGCCGGTGATCGGCGTGCCCCTGGACGCCGGCCCGCTGTCGGGCATCGATTCGCTGCTGTCCACGGTTCAGATGCCGGGCGGCATCCCCGTGGCCTGTGTGGCGGTGGGCAAGGCGGGCGCGAAGAATGCCGCCTACCTGGCGGCGCAGATCCTGGCCAACTCCGACAGCACCCTGGCACGGCGCCTGCGCCGCAACCGTGACGCCAACGCCGAACAGGTGCTCACCAAGGATGCGGACCTCCAGGAGCGGCTCCAGCGGCGCGAGTAGCCGGGGTCGAGGAGGCCGGGCCGTTGCACATCACGCTCCAGGACAGGCCGGTTCGGATCGAGCTCACCGCGGCGGCCGAGCAGGCGCTGGCGGCGCGCGCCACGCCGCTCACCGCCGAGATGGAGCTCTATTTCAGCTGCCTGATCCGCAAGCGGGTACGCTTTTGCGAGACCCCCGTGCAAGATGCGGTGCGTGCCGGCGGCCAGCTCTATGTGCGCTTTCACCCGGTGATGACCGAGCGCTGCGGCGTGGATTACGAGGGGGACGAGCCACCTCTGACCGACTTCCCCATCGCGAGGCCCGAGGCCTTCGTGCCCGCCTGGCTGCGCATCGACTATCATGCAGGTCAGTGGCAGGGCGAGTTCGGGTTCGCTTGAGCGCCGATCTCCAAGCCGCCGAATATCCGGGCCCCACAGGGCCCGGAGTGCACCTCCAAAGGCCGCGCGAGGTCGACCCCGTCCCATGCGGGCGGCTTGCCGCAATGTCCTCCCGGTTATGATGAGGGGCACATGAACTGGTGGCACCTCAAACAGGCGGCGCGGATCATCGGCAAGGGCGGCATCGTCGCCTACCCCACCGAGGCGGTCTATGGGCTGGGCTGCGACCCCCTGAACGGTGGCGCGGTGCTGCGCCTGTTGGAGCTCAAGCGGCGCTCAGTTTACAAGGGCCTGATCCTGATCGCCGCCACGGCCCGGCAGCTCGAGCAGTACCTGGCGCCGCTTAACGAAGAGACCTGGGCCAAGATCAAGCGCACCTGGCCGGGCCCGGTAACCTGGCTGCTGCCCGCCCACCCGGCCACTCCCTGGTGGATCACCGGAGGACGCGACTCAGTCGCCGTGCGCGTGACGGCGCACCCCGCGGCGGCCGCGCTGTGCAGGGCCGCCGGCCGGGCCCTGGTTTCCACCAGCGCCAACGTGAGCAACCACCCCCCCGCGTCCACGCCCCTGGCGGTGCGCGTGATCTTCGGTGATCGAGTGGATCTCATCCTGCACGGGCGTACAGGCGAGCTGGCGAAGCCCACCGAGATCCGCGATGCGCTCACCGGAAAGATCGTTCGCGGGCAGGCGGCCGAGGCGGAGGACCACAAGGGGTAGGGCGCGCTTTCCCCGGCGGCGTCGGGTTATCCCACCCGGTCGAGCACCCGGCGCCGGAAACCCACGCCGAGCCCGGCCGCGATGCGCCGGCACTCCTCGATATCCACCCCCGGCAATCCGTCGATCGCGGTGGCGGTCACCTCGGGGACGTGAGCGCGGGCGCAGCGCAGGAAATCCAGCACCGCCCCAAAGGCACCGGGCAGCGCAGGCCGGCAGTGCCGATCGTAGAGCGCATCGTTCTGTGCATTGAGGGAAACGGACAGTGCATCCACGCGTCCGGCCAGCTCCTGGGTCACGTCGCGCCCATGGGCGAGGTTGGCCAGCCCGTCGGTGTTGACGCGGATGCGGGCCCCCCGTGCCTTCAACCGGCCGGCTGCCTCCAGCACCACATCAAGCGCGAGCAGGGGCTCGCCCAGCCCGCAAAACACCACCTCGCAGTAGCGCGCGGGATCGCCCGCCGCGACCACGAGCTCGTTAACGGTGGGCTCCTCACGCAACCGTAGCCCATAGCCCCGCACGTTCCAGACCTTGTTGAACTTGGGGCAGAATGCGCAGCGCAGGGTGCAGCGGTTGGTTATGTTGAGATAGCAGTTGCCGTACCGCTCGTAGGCAATGGTGGCGGCGGGGGCGGACGGCGCCTGCGCCGCCTGGGGGCTAGTGGTCATCGTATCTATCCGGCTTGGTACAGACAACGGCGGTGAGAGCGGGACAAACGCGCGGAATGCAGCCCGCAATGGTGTAACCGAAACGGCATTATATGCAGGTTTATGGTGCCGCTTGGCGGGGACGTCGGCAAATGATCCCGGTCAATCGGGACGCCCCCGGGCGCGCGGGAGACACTTGGCCTACAATCGGTCCCCATCGATACCGGCACCGTGGCCGCAATGCCCGCACTGGACCCCACTGCTGTCAAGGAATATCTGCTCGACCTGCAGGATCGGATTTGCGCCGCCCTGGAGGCGGAGGACGGCGCGGGCCGCTTCGTCGAGGACCGCTGGCAGCGGCCCCAGGGCGGCGGCGGGCGCAGTCGAGTGCTGGCCGAAGGCGGGGTGATCGAGCAGGGCGGGATCAACTTCTCCCACGTCCGCGGCGAGGACCTGCCCGCATCGGCCACCGCGCACCGCCCCGAGCTGGCCGGGCGCGGGTTCCAGGCCATGGGGGTCTCCCTGGTAATCCATCCGCGAAATCCCTACGTACCGACTTCACATGCCAATGTGCGCTTCTTCGTCGCCGACAAGCCGGGCGAGGCGCCGGTGTGGTGGTTCGGCGGCGGATTCGACCTCACGCCGTACTACCCCTTCGAGGAGGACGTGGTCCGCTGGCACCGCAGCGCCCGCGGGGCCTGTGCCCCCTTCGGCGCCGAGGTCTACCCGCGCTTCAAGCGCTGGTGCGACGAGTACTTTTTCATCAAGCACCGCGACGAGCCGCGCGGCGTGGGCGGATTGTTCTTCGACGATCTGAACGAGTGGGGCTTCGAGCGCTGCTTCGAGCTCGTGAGGCGCGTGGGCGATTGCTACCTGACCGCCTACCTGCCGATCGTGCAGCGCCGAAGGGGCCTGCCGTACGGCGAGCGCGAGCGCGACTTCCAGCTCTACCGGCGGGGGCGCTACGTGGAGTTCAATCTGCTCTACGACCGCGGCACCCTGTTCGGCCTGCAGTCCGGCGGGCGCACCGAGTCCATCCTCATGTCCCTGCCGCCGCTGGTGCGCTGGCGCTACAACTGGCGGCCCGAACCGGGCTCGCCCGAGGCGCGGCTGTACGAGGAGTTCCTGAGGCCGCGGGAATGGACGGAGTAGCACCCAAGTCAAAAGTCAAAAGTCAAAATATAAAAGGCAAACGTTGGAACGGCCAATGCCGCCTTAAAGCGAAAGCCACACGTTGAACGGGCGCGGTGCCGCGTCTCTTCTTTTCCCTCTTGCTCCCGACCTTCGCCGGAGCGCAGGTCGAACAGGGCCCCGCGGTCGTTTCGAACTTTTTCCTTTTGACTTGTCTTACCGCTCGTCCGCACACTGCCCGTGCTCGAGCTGGATGGTGGAGTGGCCGATGCCGAAGCGCTCAACCAGCTCGCGCTTCAACCGGCACAGGACGTCCTGGTGCTGCACCTGCGGGTCGACCAGCACGTGCAGGGTCACCAGGGGGCGGCGCTGGGTAAGCGACCACACATGCACGTGGTGCACGTCGCGCACGCCCTCGATGGAGTGGGTGAGGATCTCGCGCAAGTGCTCGACGTCGACGTGCTCCGGGGTCCCCTCGAGCAGGATGTGGGTGGACTCGCGTACCACGAACCAGGCGCTGCGCAGGATCAACGCTGCCACCGCCACCGACAGCAGGGGGTCGATGGGCGTCCAGCCGGTCCAAAGGATCACGCCGGCGGCGGCGAGGGCCGCAACCGAGCCCAGCAGGTCGCCCAGCACGTGCAGGATGGCGGCACGCACGTTGAGGTTCTCGCGGTCTCCGCCGTGCAGGATCGCGAACGCCGCGACGTTCACCATCAGGCCCACGGCGGCCACCGCGAGCATCACGCCGCCCAGGATCTCCACCGGCTGGAGCAGGCGCCGCACCGCCTCCACCAGAATCCAGACGACGATGGCAAGGAATAGCACACCGTTCAGGAATGCCGCCAGCACCTGGGCACGGTGATAGCCGTAGGAGCGCAGGGTGTCGGCGGGTTTGCGCGCCGCGCGTGCCGCACCCCAGGCCAGCGCAAGTGTGGTGGTATCGGTGAGCATGTGACCGGCGTCGGCGAGCAGCGCCAGCGATCCCGACAGCAGCCCGCCGGCGACCTCCACGACCATGAAGCCGCCGGTCAGAACCAGAGCCCACAGCATGCGCCGCTCGCTTCCGAGCTCCGCGGGGATATGTCGATGTTCGTCTGGCTGCATGATCCGGGCACCGTCGACACCGATACCGCCCATTGTACCGGAACGGGCGTTGACCCTGAGGAAAGGCCTATTCGGCGAGCAGTTCTTCCATCTTGGCGATCACGTCGGGGGCGTCCCAGGCGATGGCGCCGAACAAGGCGTAGCGGATGCGCCCGCGTCTGTCCACGACGTAGCTGGTGGGGAACGCGAATACCTTCCAGCGCTTCAGCGCGCGTCCGTCACGATCCAGCAGGACGGTGAAGTCCACGTTCACCTTGTCGCGCAGGAAGGCCTCGATGGTCTCCCGCTCCTCGGCCATGTTGACGGCCAGGATGGTGAACGGGCGGCCGGCCAGCCATTCCTTGAGCCGCTGCATGGAGGGCATCTCGTGTACGCAGGGCGGGCACCAGCTCGCCCAGAAGTTCACCAGCACGACGCCCCCTCGGTAGTCATCCAGCCCGTGCACACGCCCGTCCAGGCCCTCCAGCCCGAGGGGCGGCGGCCGGGGATCGCCCTTGTACTCGCGCAGGGTTCTCTCCCGCTTGCCGGGCGGCGCGGGTGCGCCGGCCTCGACCTGGGCGGGCGGGCGGCGCGGCTTGCCGGCATAGGCGGCCAGCAGGGGCAGTGTCTGGCGGATGAGCCCGGGCAGGCGCTGGGCCATGAGATCCTCTTGGGCAACGGCGTCCGGCCGAAAGTAGAAGCGGTCGCGCACGTCGGGAAGAATGCGCAGGTAGACATCACTGCCGCCCTCGGCCAGGGCCGGGGCGGTGCGATCCAGCTGCCAGCGCCACGGTGATTTGGCGGGCTGCAGCACGAAGATGGGCAGGTCGCTTGCGCGCACCACCGGCACCAGATCGCCGTCGCGGCCCGGCTCCGGGGTCTCGGCGAACAGCTTCGGGCTGATCAACACGACGCCACCCAGCGGGCCGGCGTGAGCCTCGCGCTGCCAGGCCCGCGCCCCGCGCAGGGCGAGCAGGGCCCCGCGCCCCGCGGCCACCAGATGAACGCGCTTGCCCGTCTCCCGCCGAACGTGCGCGATCAGCTGCGCGATGTCGCCCGCGGGCACGCGGTCGATGCTGCTCTCCACCGGTGCCAGGAAGTAGGCGCCGTGCAGGTCGGCGAGCCACACCTCGACGCCGCGCCCGGCCAGCCGGGCCGCTAGATGCCGCTCCTGCTCGAGGATGCCGGATTCGGAGGGCAGCCACAGCAGCGCGCGCTCGCCGGGCGCGGCGTAGCGGGTAAGGGGAATCTCCACCCCGTCGCCCACCGTCAGGGTGCGGGCGGCCGGCTCGATGGCGCGCGCGCCGGCCACCGAGTGCACAGCGGCCAGCACGACGGCAAGGAAGAAGGAGTGCAACACCGCGGGATCCAGCGTCTCGGTCGGGTGCGGTGAACATATCACAGGCCGCTTGGCCGGCGCAGTGTACATCCCCGCAGTCCCCCTGGCGCGCGTGTGCCGGCCTGGGGTGGGCGTCCGAACCGCGCACGAGCGCCGCAGAGCGATGCCCGGCCGTCGCGGTAACATCGATGCGACTATCGGGTTCGTGCAGTGATTGGGTGTAGTATGTGCCCATGACCCTGAGCGAGCTGCGTTACATCGTCGCGGTGGCGCGGGAACGCCATTTCGGGCGCGCCGCCGAGAGCTGTTTCGTCAGCCAGCCCACCTTGAGCGTTGCGGTGAAGAAGCTCGAGGACGAGCTGGGCGTCGTGCTGTTTGAACGGCAAAGGGCCGAGATCACGCTCACCCCCGTGGGAGAGCGCGTGGTCGAGCAGGCGCAGCGGGTGCTGGAGGAGGCCGACACCGTAAGGCAGGTCGCCGCCCAGGGAAGGGACCAGCTCAGCGGCTCCCTGCGCCTGGGGGCGATCTACACCATCGCACCCTATGTGCTGCCTCAGCTCATCCCCAAGCTGCATCGGCTGGCGCCGCGCATGCCCCTGCTGATCGAGGAGAACTATACGGCGGTCCTGGCCGAGCAGCTCAAGCACGGCGAGTTGGACGTGATCCTGATCTCGCTGCCCTTCGACGAGCCGGGCGTGGTAACCCGCGCCCTGTACGACGAGCCGTTCTCGGTGCTGCTGCCGGCCGGGCACCCCTGGACGGCAAAGAAGCACATCAAGGCGGAGGCCCTGGCCGGCGAGAGTCTGCTGTTGCTCGGGGCCGGCCACTGTTTTCGCGACCAGGTGCTGGAGGTGTGCCCGGCCTGTAACCGCAGCGGCGCGCCGGGCAGCATCCAGCGTGCCTTGGAGGGCTCGTCCCTGGAGACCATCCGCCACATGGTGGCCTCGGGCGCCGGGATCACCGTATTGCCGTGCACGTCGGTGGCGAGCAGCCGTTATGAGCGCAACATGCTCACTGTGCGCCCTTTCGCGCGCCCCGTGCCCAAGCGGCGGGTGGCCCTCGCCTGGCGGCGCAGCTTCCCGCGTCCCCAGGCGGTGGACGTAGTGGCCCAGGCGCTGCAGGCCTGCGACTTCCCGGGCGTGGAATTCGTTGAGACAAAGAAGGCGCAGCGCGCCCCGGCAGGCTAGCCCGAGCCGCAATTGCCCGTAGGATCGATCGGCTCGAAGAAGGACACTGATCCCGCTGCGTGCTCGGCGCCCGGGCGAGGGTGACGGCCATTGCGCGGTCCTCGCGGATTCGACCGGGGACCCAAATAAAAAGCCCCGCCATCCGATGGCGGGGCCAACTGGCGTCGCAGACGCCGGAGGAGTCAGTCAACCTTAGAGAGGAGCAACGCATGAAACGTCACTATCCTGGTTAACGGCCCCGAAGGATGAGGCTTTAATCCGGGTAGTGCGCTTCATGTACCGCTCGTTTGGCGTTGATGCAAAAACCGGGCCATGAATCCGGCCGGTTGCCCCGGCGGGACGCGGCGCTCCAAAAACAAAGGAAAAATCAATTGGTTGCTACATTGGCTGCAGGGGACCGGCGGAGCGGGCCGGCGGTCGGCGGCCGACGCTGCGTCGGCGCGCCGTAGCCTGGTGCCAAAGCGTCGTCGGCGACGCCGGGCCCAGGCCGGGGATGGGGTCACCGCCGCTGCCGCCGGAGCCCGCGGATCACGGCGGCCTCGCGCAGCAGCTCGGCCAGGCCCAGGGCCGGCGACGGCTGCTCGGTGAGGGGGATGGACGCCAGCAGCTCGTGGCGGCGCAGCAACACGAAATAGCCCGCCGCCGAGAGGTGGGGCGTGGCCGCCGCGAACCCGGCACGCAGGTGGTCGTGGGCGCCGGCCAGCTTGCGGCTGAGGAGCAGCTGGCCGTAGACCAGGTCGGCGAGCGCGCGGGTTACGGCATCGGAGGCGACCTGCGCCAGGGTGGCGTGGTCCGGCTCGATGGACCGCCCCAGCCAGAAGCGGCCGATCATGGCCTGGAGGCGGGACCGGGGACAGTCGCGCCCCCTCGGGTAGGCCTGCTGCTCGGCGCGACGGACCTCGGCCCGGGCGGGGTCCATGGGCTCGGCGTGCCAGGCGGTCAGCTCCAGGGGTGCTCGGGATTCCACGGTTGCGGCCTAGACGGGTGTTCGGGCGAGGCCAAGAACCCGTCTGCGGTCAACGCCCGGGCAGCTTGGCGACGAAGCGCCCGTAGATCTCTTCCAGCGCCGCGCCGAATCCCTGCGCGGCGGCGCTCACCGAATCGTCGGTGACGGGGCGGGTGATCGTATAGGTGTCCGCCGGCCCCCGAGCGCTCTTGCCTCCGGCACCCAGCTGCAGCTCCAGTGAGACCACCACGGCCGGACCCTGCGGCCCCAGCAGGCGCTCGAAGCGCAGCAGCCGCCCGCTGATCACGTGGTCGGCACGCACCGCTGGATCGAAGGGCATTACGCGCTCGCCGACGCCCACAGCGCGCAGGTAGCTCAACAGGTGCGCCTGGATCAGGCGCGGCGGGCTGTCGCCCCAGAAATAATAGTTGTGGCGGCGGATCTCCAGGGGCCGTTCGCTGTCGATGTAGAGCACGGCGCGCTCGTGGTGAAGGCCGCCGGCGGTCGGACGGGCGACGGCCACTGTGCCGTCGAGCAGCGGCTCCTGGAGGTGCTCGCTGCCGTCGGTGTCGGGCAGGCGGTAAAAACGGTCCTCCGGCACCGGGGGCTGCACGCCCACGCAGGCCGCCAGCAGCACCGTCGCCGCGCCGAACAGGGCCGCACGCCGCCCTCGCCGGGGTCGTATCGCGGTCACTCTCGTCACTCTCATTGGTGTGGGGCTTCCCTTTCCGGCGGCGGCGTACCGCCCAGCAGCAGCCCAGGGTTCCGGCGGATCTCTCGGCTGAACTCGCTCATGTTGCGGCTCGCGGTCTCGAGGTTGTAGACGATGCTGTCGATGCTGCGCGAAACCATATCGAGCGACTGGCGCAGGGCGACGACGGTGGTGCGCAGGTCGTCGCGGTTTTCCGCCAGCAGCTGGTTGGAATTGTCGAGCAGCCGATCGAGCTTGTCGCGCACACGACCGAACTGCCCGGACAGCTGGGCCAGATTCTCGGTGATCTGTTCGGCGTTCTTCATCATGCCTGAAACGTGGGCGCGGTTCTCGTCACTGAACAGCGAGCTCAGTCCCGACGCGCTCTGTCTGAGCTCCTCGAGCAGGGCGCTGGCATTGGCCGTGATCTTGGGGATCTGCGCGCCGAGCTCCGAGCCTATAGCCTCCACTTGGCGGTTGAGGTTCTCGAGCAGGGGCCTGATGCTCTGATCGGACAGGGTCTTGAGCTCGTAGGCCATGTCGTTCAGCAGGGTCATGGCGCTGACCTCCTCCTGGCCCTGCATGTGGTCCCCGGGGGCAAGATACCGGTCGGTCTCGCCCTCCTCGACATCGATCAAGTTATCGGACAGCATGCCCGGCGAGACGATGCGCGCCACGCTGTCGCGGGGGATCTTCCAGCCCTCGGTGATAGCCAGGCGCAGGCGGAAGTGCGTCTCGCCCGCCTCGCGCACGGGGATGACCCGTTCAACCTGCCCGATCTGGTAACCGCCGTAGGTCACGACGGTGCCGGCGCGCACTCCCTGTATGTTGGTGTAGGTGACGAAATACGGCTCGGTCTCACCCTCGCGCCCGGTAACCCGATACAGGGTCGCCATCAGCAGGACGAACATGGCGAGCACGAAGATGCCGACCGCCAGGTAGTTCACGTTGTCCTTTCTCATTGGCGTTCTCTCTTCGCTCCGCAGATCGGCGGCGCGCTGTTCCGCCTGCTCAGGGGTGCCCCTCTGTGAGGCGCCGGAGATAGTCGTCTACGTCCAGCGCCTCCTCGCGCGGGCGGCGGTGCAGCAGGTTCTGCACCAGCTCGTTCTCGGTGCTGCGCACTTGGTCCACGGTTCCGGTCATGACGATCTCACCCTGGTCGAGCACGGTGATACGGTCGGCGATATGGAGGGCGCTGTCCAGCTCGTGGGTGACCACCACGATCGTCATCTCCATCGCCTTGCGCAGCCTGAGGATGAGCTCATCGAGCTCAGCGGCCACAACGGGGTCCAGCCCCGCGGAGGGCTCGTCGAAGAACAACAGCTTGGGGTCCATAATCACGGCGCGCGCCAGCGCGGCACGCTTGACCATGCCGCCGGAGAGCTCCGACGGCATGAGGTCCTCGAAGCCGCCCAGGTTGACCATCTCGAGCTTCATGCGGCTCATGATGCGCATGGTGTTGTCGTCCAGCCTGGTGTGCTCGCGCAGGGGAAGGCACACGTTGTCGCCCACGCTCATGGAGCGAATCAGGGCTCCGCCCTGAAAGGCAACGCCGATCTGGCGCCTCAGGGCATCCATCTCCCCGGCGCTGATCCGGGTGATGTCCTTGTCGAGCAGACGGATGCATCCTGAGGCCGGGCTGCCCAAGCCCAGGAGGTAGCGCAGCAGCGTGCTCTTGCCGGATCCGCTGCCCCCCATGATCACCATGATCTCGCCCTGGTAGACCGTGAGGCTGACGCCCTTGAGGATCATCCGGTCCCCGTAGTAGGTGGCCAGGTCATCCACCTCGATGACCGGCTTGCCGCGGGTCTGCTCGCCCATCCCTTCGTCCCTCAGCGGTTCAGAAAATAAGTAAAGATCATGTCGGCCAGCACAATGGCGCTGATCGACAGGACCACCGAACGGGTGGTGGAACGCCCCACGCCCTCGGCGCCGGCGCCCACCTGAAAGCCGTTGCTCACCCCCACCAGGGCGATGATCACGGCGAATACCAGGCTCTTGACGAGCCCCTGTCGGATATCGTCCACGCTCAGCACATCCAAGGTGCGCTCGATATAGGCGTTCAGGCTCATGCCCAACTCCAGAGCGGTGAACAGGCCGCCGCCGAGCACACCCATGAGATCGCCGAGCACGGTGAGCGTGGGCACCACAATCAACATGGCCACGAGCACCGGCGTGGCCAGGTAGCGGACGGGATTGATGCCGATGACCCGCAGGGCGTCGATCTCCTGCGACTCGTGCATGGTGCCTATGCGGGCCGTGATCGCGGATCCCGAGCGTCCCGCCACCAGCACACCGACGATCAGCGGCGCGAACTCGCGGGTAATGGCCAGCGCCACACCTAGGACCACCTTGGACTCGGCGCCGAACGTGCGCAGCGTATAGATCCCCTGGATGGCCAGCATCACGCCCACCGCGAAGGACAGCACGGAAACGATGGGCACGGCCTGAACGCCGATCTGCATGGCCTCGCCGAATACCGCGGAGACGCGCACCGGCTGGTTGCGCGTCTTGCCCAGCAGCAGCCAGAACAGGCTCTCCACCAGCAGCGCGAACACGTACCCGAGCTCTTGCACGCCGCTATAGGTGTGCCGCCCGACGTTCTCCACGAATGCGCGCAAGGCGTTGTGCCGGCGGTCAGTCGCCACTGCGGAGTCGTTCTTGGACGGAACCGAAGATCGGGAACACCTGGTCCAGGCGCGCCAACTGCAACACGCGCAGCGCGGCCTCGCTCACCCCGACGAGACCGAAGTCCAGGTCGTTCTCGCGCGCCAGCTGGAAACCCTCGACCAGCGTGGCGACGCCCGAGCTGTCGATGTAGTCGACCTTGGCGAGATCGACCAGCACGTTGTGCTTGCGTTTGAGCTCACGAAGGATCTGCTTGCGCGCCTGCGGCGAGTAGTAGAGATCTACCTCGCCGGACAGGGCGATGACCGTGAAGGCGCCCTCCGTGCGGCTTTCGTACTCCATCAGGCGCCCTCCCCTGCTGGTTGGATCCTCTTCCTCATTTCGAGTACGTTGCCCGCGCCCTGCGGAGGGGGGACAAACCCGGCGGCATCCATCACCTCGCGGATCAGGTGAACTCCCAGGCCGCCGGGACGGATATCGCTCAGGTCGCGCGACCGTATGGCGCTCTCCTCGACGGGCTCCGCGAAATCGGTCAGGCGGAAGATCAGCTCGTCCCGGTCGATCTGAATGTCGAGGATGATATCACCGGCGCGCCCGGGTCCATAGGCGTGCTGAATAACGTTTGTGCAGGCCTCGTTGACCGCCAGAACCACGCGATCCAGCTCCTCGGGCTCGCAGCACCGCCCGGCCAGGGCCTGGCGCACCACATGGCGCATCTGCTGCAGCTGATCGGCGCGCGCGGGGAAGCGCGCCTGCGCCAGACGCTCAGCCATGGCCGCGCTCCTTCTCGAGCAGCAACATGGTGACGTCATCGCGCAACTTGTCCCGGGCGTCGACGATGCGGCCCACCACCGTCTCAAGACGCTTGCGCGGGGGCTGGGCGGCGAGGCGCCGCAGCGCCCGTTCGAGCCCGTCGATGCCGAGCATCTTGCCGTCGCCCAGGACGCCTTCCGTCACCCCGTCGGAGAAGAGGTACAGGCTGGCACCGTCCAGCACAAAAGACACCTGGGGGAACCGGGCCTCCGGCATCACTCCCAGGGGCGGGGCGTGGGCGCCGATGCGCTGTGCCGTCCCGTCGGGCCGAAGCAGCAGGGCCGGAGGATGGCCGGCATTGACCAGGTGCACGGTGTCCGAGGCGGGCTCATAGAGCCCTGCCACCAGGGTGACGAACATGCCGTGCCGAGAGGTCTCGCAGAGCTCGGCATTGATGCGCGTCAACAGCGGTCCCGGCTCCCGCACCTCCTTGCCCAGGCACCGGAACAGGCTGCTGGTCTTGGCCATCAACAAGGCGGCCGTGATCCCCTTGCCGGACACGTCGGCAAGGTTGAAGTAAATGCGCCCGTCCGGCAGGCGGAAGTAATCGTAGAAGTCACCGGACAGCTCCCGGGCCGAGACATTCACGCCGAACACAGGGGCGCCGGCGTGCCGGGAGGGCAGCAGGCTCTCTTGCACCTCCCGCGCGAGCTCGAGCTCCCGGTCCAGCTCCGCCGCCAAACGGTCGCGCTCGCGCAGGGCCTTGCCCAGACGCCATGTGAGCTCCTGATAGCTCAGGTTCTCCTCGACCAGGCGCACGTTGGCCTGGCGCAGGACCTGATCGAAGTCCCCCTGCTCCTGGACGCGCAGCCCCAGTGCCGCCGCCGCCTCTTGCACCTGTTCGGGAACGGCGGCCAGCAACGCGTCGGCCTGCTCGGTCCCCAGGCCGAACGCCGCCTCCAGGCGCCGGCGACACTGCTCCAGGGCGGCACCCTTGTCCTCGGCGCTGTAGACCGCAGCGATCCAATCGGCGGCGCCCAGCAGCACACACATCCCCCGCGGGCCGTCCGCCAGGCCGCTGTTTTCGCAATGGTGGTGGTTGCCGAGCACCTGGACGAGCTCATCGGGCAGGACCCAGGTCGGGGCCAGCATCGCTATGATCCGATCATGGGTGACCCCGAAGTGCCGGCGCTCCGCCTTGTAGCGCCGCTCCGGGTCCAGCCCGCGCAGCCGCCTCCACAGGGGCGCCTTGTCCGTGTGAACGTGGAAGATGGCTAACAGGCCGAAGTCGGCGAGCAGGCCCGCGGCGAAGGCGCTGCCGGTGTCGCTGCCCGTGTGCTCGGCGAGGATGCGCGCCCCGACTGCGCGCCGCAGGCCGTCCTCCCAGTACAGCGTGGCATCCAGCTCGGCCGGCGTGCCCCGAGACAAGGCCTCGCGCACGCTAATGCAAAGCACCAGGTTGTGCAGGGCGCGCTGGCCGAGCTCGATCACCGCGCGATTGACGCTGGCCACCTCGCGAGACAGCCCAAGGAACGGGGAGTTGACCACGCGCAGGAGCTCGGCGCCCAAACCCGGATCGCTGGCGACCAGCGATGCCACCCGGCCGGCGTCGAAGTGCTCGCTGGCGCAGGCGCGCATGAGCTGCGCCGCCGCCTCGGGCGGTGCCGGCAGCTGCGCCGGGGAGACGCCGCCGATCGGCGTCTCCCCGGCGCCCCCTGTATGCCGTCCTCCGGGCTCGGTGGTATCCATGATTCACCGTGGCGTCTCGCGCTCCAGCCCCAAAAGGGGGCGGAGGCCTTCGACAGTAGCGTAGACCCATACCTATCGGCCGTGCTCGGCTCAAATTGACGGGATCACCGCGCCACCATGGTATTGCGCTGCGCCCGGGGTCCCCTCCATGTGCCGGGACAGGGCGGGCCCGCGCGGGGTCCAGGTCGCCCTTTGGCGCCCGTCCCCCCGGGGAACCGCCGGTCATTCACCCGCGCGGGCAAACGGGATACACTCATTATCGTGCGGTCGCGACGGCCGATCCGCGGGCGGGAGCGGCCAGCCAGGCGACAGGAGCCGAGACGATGTCCGAATTGCATACCGGCCCGGGGGGATATCCATCGGTGCGCATGCGCCGCATGCGCCGCGATGAGTTCTCCCGGCGGCTGATGCGCGAGAGCCAGCTCAGCGCCGACGATTTGATATACCCCATGTTCGTGCTCGAGGGCCGGGACCGCCGCGAGCCGGTGGGGTCCATGCCGGGGATCGAGCGGGTGAGCATCGACGAGCTGGTGCGCGAAGCCGACGAGCTGGCCGCTCTGGGCGTGCCCGCCATCGCCCTGTTCCCGGTTACTCCCGCCGAGCGCAAGTCCGAGGACGCGCGGGAGGCCTTCAACCCGGAGGGTCTTGCCCAGCGCGCCGTGCGCGCCCTCAAGGACCGCCATCCCCAGCTCGGGGTGGTGACCGACGTCGCCCTCGATCCGTTCACCACCCACGGCCAGGACGGGCTGATCGACGGCACCGGCTACGTGCTCAACGACGAGACCGTGGAGGTCCTGGTCCGCCAGGCCGTGTCCCATGCCGAGGCCGGGGCCGATGTGGTCGCCCCCTCGGACATGATGGACGGGCGCATCGGCGCCATCCGCCGGGCCCTGGAGGGCGCGGGCCACACCAATACGCGCATCCTGGCCTACTCGGCCAAGTACGCCTCCAGCTTCTATGGGCCGTTTCGCGATGCCGTGGGCTCGGCCGCGAACCTAGGGGCGGGCAACAAGTACAGCTACCAGATGGACCCCGCCAACACGGACGAAGCGCTCCGCGAGGTCGCCCTGGACCTGGACGAGGGCGCCGACATGGTCATGGTCAAGCCGGGCATGCCCTATCTCGACGTGGTGCGCCGGGTCAAGGACCGCTTCGGCGCGCCGACCTTCGTCTATCAGGTCAGCGGCGAGTACGCCATGCACATGGCGGCGGCTCAGCGCGGCTGGCTGGACGAGCGAGCGGTGATCCTGGAGTCGCTGCTGTGCATCAAGCGCGCCGGCGCCGACGGCATCCTTACGTACTTCGCCAAACGCGCGGCCCAGTGGCTGTCGGAGAGCAGCGGGTAGCGAGTGGCTAGGGCGCGGGCCGATCGTCCCGCCTCCGGCCCCGGGCGATCCACCACTGGCGAGCGCGACCCATCTGGTGCTGCGTCGGCGCCTGCATCCCTGTAACAATTCCCGATTCGTTTTCGCATAGTTGAAATGATTGAATGCTCGACGTCGATCTCAAGAATCCCGAGCTCTACATCAACCGCGAGCTGAGCCTGCTGCAGTTCCAGTGGCGGGTGCTGGACCAGGCCAAGGACGAGGCCATCCCGCTGCTGGAGCGGCTGCGCTTCTTGTGCATCGCCAGCACCAACCTGGACGAGTTCTTCGAGATCCGCGTCGCCGGGCTCAAACACATGGAGGCCCTGGGCTCGGTGCGCACCGACGCCGATGGCCTGGCGCCGGGCGAGGTGCTCGAGCGCATCAGCGCAGAGGCACACACTTTGGTGGCAGAGCAATACCGCGTGCTCAATGAGGTGCTGATCCCCGCGCTCGCCCGGGAAAAGATCCGCTTCGTCCGCCGCGATCGCTGGAACCAGAAGCAGGCGGCCTGGATCAAGCGCTATTTCACCAACGAGCTGCTGCCCGTGCTCAGCCCTCTGGGCCTGGACCTGGCGCACCCGTTCCCGCGGGTGCTCAACAAGAGCCTGAACTTCATCGTCTCTCTGGAGGGAAGGGATGCCTTCGGCCGCGAGAGCCGCATCGCCATCGTCCAGGCGCCGCGCTCGCTGCCCCGCCTCATCCAGCTGCCCGACTCGTTGGCCGGAGACGGCTCTGCCCTCGTGTTCCTGTCCTCCATCATCCATGCCCACGTCAGCGATCTGTTCCCGGGGATGAACGTCACCGGGTGCCATCAGTTTCGGGTCACCCGCGACTCGGAGCTGTTCGTCGACGAGGAGGAGATCGACGACCTGATGGGCGCCCTCAAGGGTCAGCTCTCGGCCCGGCGCCTGGGCGACACCGTGCGCCTGGAGGTGGCCGACAAGTGCACAAAGCACATGGCCGAGTTCCTGCTAAGGCAGTTCAAGCTGGGCGAGGACGATCTGTATCAGGTCAACGGGCCGGTGAACCTCAACCGCCTGCTGGCGGTGCACGACATCGTGGACCGCCCCGATCTCAAGTACCCGCCCTTCACCCCCGGCGTGCCCAAACGCATCATGACCTCGTCCGACATGTTCGAGGTGATCCGCAACGGCGATCTGTTGCTGCATCACCCGTTCGAGTCGTTCGTTCCCGTGCTCGATCTGCTGCGCCAGGCCGCAGCCGACCGCCAGGTGCTCGCCATCAAGCAGACCCTGTATCGCACCGGTGCGGACTCGCCCTTGGCGGATGCCCTGGTGGACGCCGCCCGCACCGGCAAGGAGGTCACCGTGATCGTCGAGCTGCGCGCGCGCTTCGACGAGGAGGCCAACATCGAGCTGGCCACCCGCCTGCAGAAGGCTGGCGCCCACGTCGTCTATGGGGTGGTGGCCCACAAGACCCACGCCAAGATGCTGCTCGTCGTGCGCCGCGAGGGCCGGCGGCTGCGCCGCTACGTGCACCTGGGCACCGGTAACTACCACGTGGGTACCGCAAGCGCCTACACCGATCACGGGCTGATGACCTGCGATCGCGACTTCGGCGAGGATGTCCACCGCCTGTTTCTGCAGCTCACCGGTCTGGGGCGGGCCACCAAGCTGAAGAAGCTGCTGCAGTCGCCGTTCACCCTTCACAAGCGCCTGTTGGCGCTGATCGAGGCGGAGGCCGAGCGCGCACGGACCGGCGGCGAGGGGCGCATCATCGCCAAGATGAACTCCCTGGTGGAGCCGGGGATCATCCGCGCCCTCTACCGGGCCGCCCAGGCCGGAGCCAAGATCGACCTCATCGTGCGCGGCATCTGCTGCCTGCGCCCCGGGGTCCAGGGACTGTCCGAGAACATCCAGGTGCGCTCCGTCGTGGGGCGGTTTCTGGAGCACAGCCGCGTCTTCTATTTCGAGAACGCGGGCGAGCCGCTGGTCTACCTCTCCAGCGCCGATTGGATGGACCGCAACTTCTTCCGCCGCGTGGAGACCTGCTTCCCGGTGGAAGAGGAGAGCCTGCGCAACCACGTCATCAAGGAGGGGCTGCTGGTCTACCTGCAGGACAACACCCAAGCCTGGGTGCTGCAAAGCGACGCCAGCTACAAACGCCTCAGGCCCGGCGGCCAGAAGCCGCGCGCCGCCCAGGATATGCTGCTGCAAAGGCTCGCCAAGACCGGCGTGGCCTGAGGCGCCGGCGTGGGCCGCTATACTGGGCTCACCGCTGCCACACTGCTAGCTATGCGACCGCTGGCCCACACCCGCAAGGCTGACCGATGAGCCGCTCGGGCGAGCGAATCGGTCTGGTGTTGGGCAGCGGCTCGGCCCGGGGCTGGGCCCATATCGGCGTGCTGCGCGAGCTGGGCGCCGCCGGTGTGGGCGTCGACGCGGTCTGCGGGGCCTCCATCGGCGCCCTGATCGGAGGCATTTACGCGTGCGGCGGGCTGAATATGCTGGAGGAGTGGGCCCGCGGGCTGGATCGCGCCGATATCATCCGCTATCTGGATATTCGCCTGCTCGCCCAGGGCGGATTTGCCGAGGCCGGGCGGCTGATGGATTATTTTCGCTCGCGCCTCGGTGATCCCGACATCGCATCGCTGGGCGTACCCTTTGCCGCGGTGGCCACCGACCTGGTGACCGGCGAGGAGGTGGCGCTGCGCAAGGGAAAGCTGTTCGACACGGTGCGCGCCTCGTTGGCGCTGCCGGGCCTGCTCACCCCGATGAAGCTGGGCGAGCGCTGGCTTCTGGACGGCGGGCTGGTCAACCCCGTGCCCGTCTCCCTGTGCCGGGCCCTGGGGGCCGAACGCGTGATCGCGGTGAACCTCAACGCGGATATCGTGGGGCGGCGCATCAGCGGGATCTCGCGCACGGCCGCAGCCGAGCACCAGGCCCGGCCGGAGACCACGCTGGTCGAGCGCCTCGCCGTCCAGCTGCGCCAGCAGGCCGATGTCCTCAAGACCCAGGTGCTGGGCGACGACGATCGCCCGGGACTGTTCGACGTCGTCTCGAGCAGTGTCCACATCATGCAGGACCGGATTACCCGCGGCCGCCTGGACGACGATCCGCCCGATGTCCTGCTGGAGCCCCGGCTGAGCGCCATCGGCCTCCTGGAGTTCGACCGGGCCGCCGAGGCGATCGCCGCCGGCCGCGACTGCGCCCGCCAGGCCCTACCGGGGCTGCGTGATGCCCTGGGGGCCGAGGGCAACGGTCCAGGCTGAGAACTCGGTTTGCGGCTCCACCAGCGGTCCGGCCGGCTCGGCGGTCCGTCCGCCATTCCCCGGACCGGCGTTGGCGAGCAGCGCGGACCGAGCCGGAGCTCGTAGTTTTTTGATTGTTATGACGGGTTGTACCTCAGGCGGAAGCCGGCCGACTCCAGGTAGTCAGCCTCCAGGGCGAGGTCGGCGGCGGTGAGCGCATGGTCGGCCAGCCAGCCCGGCGGGAACGCCAGCTCCAGCTCCCGGCCCTCGGCCCGAAGACGCAGCGCCGGCAGGGGGGCGGGACTGCGGCTGCGATGCAGCAGGACCGAAAGGCGTAGCAGAATACACAGGCGGGCAGCGGTCTCGGCGCGCTCCGCCGGCACGGCACCCGGCGCGGCGGTTGGAAACCTGCGCCGGTGGCCGCGAATCAAGAAGGCCAGCAGGCGCTGCTGCTCGCGGGAAAACCCCGGCATGTCCGAGTGCTCGGCCAGGTAGGCGCCGTGCTTGTGGAACTGGCCGTGGGCGATAGCCAACCCGCACTCGTGCATGCGCGCCGCCCAGCCCAGCATGCGGGCGTCCTCCCGTTCCTCCAGAGCCCATGGCCGCGCCACCCGGTCCAGGCAGGCCCGTGCGGTCGCCTCCACCCGAGCGGCATGGTCGGCATCCACCTGGTAGCGCTGACAAACCGCGGCGACGCTGCGCTCGCGTACGTCCTCGTGGGCGATGCGCCCGAGCAGATCGTAGATCACACCCTCTCGCAGGGCTCCTTCGGCAGGCAGCATCAGGTCGACTCCCAGGGCCTCGAACACGCTGGACAGGATCGCCACACCGCCCGGGAACACCGGCGCCCGCTCCGCGCCCAGGCCCTTGAGCGACAATCGGTCCACGTGGCCGGCCTGGAGCAGCGCCTTGCGCAGCCGTTTCAGGCCCGCCGCGCTAATCCCCTCCCCGCACCGGCCCTGCCCCAGAAGCACCCGGGCGATGGCACGCACCGTACCCGAGGCACCTACCGCCTGCCGCCAGCCCAGAACGCGAAACCTCTGGGCCAGCGATTCCAGCTCCAGGTGGGCCGCGGTCCGGGCGCGGCGCAGGCGCCTCCTGTCGATGACACCGTCCCCGAAGAACTCCCGGCTCATGCTCACGCAGCCCATGTACAGACTCTCCATGCACGCCGGCTCGAAGCCCTCCCCGATGACAAGCTCCGTGCTGCCGCCCCCGATGTCCACCACCAGGCGCCGCCCGCCGCTGTCGGCAACGCTGTGGGACACGCCCAGATAGATCAGGCGGGCCTCCTCGATGCCCGAGATCACCTCGACGGGGTGGCCGAGGGCGCGTTCGGCCTCCGCCATGAACGCCCCCGCGTTGCGGGCCTTGCGAAGGGTATTGGTGCCCACCGCGCGCACCCGGCTGGGGGGCAGGGCGCGCAGGCGCTGGCCGAAGCGCTCCAGGCAGGCCAGCGCCCGGGCTTGGGCCTGTTCGCTGAGCTCATTGCGCGCATTCAGGCCGGCGCCCAGCTGCACCATCTCGCGCAGCCGGTCGAGCACTTGCAGCTCGCCGTCGTTGGGTCGCACCACCAGGAGGTGGAAACTGTTGGAGCCGAGGTCCACGGCTGCCAGCGCTTGGGGCTCGGGCTGCGGGCTCGAGGGTTGCATGTGCATAGACGCTCTCGGCGGGTCGCTCGCCGCAGGGAACCGGGCGGTTGTGCGAGCGCCCATCTCACAACGAGCATAACGGGTCGGACCAGGCGCAACAGCTCGCAATCAGTAACTTACCCAAAAACGAGCCGTTGATGAAGCTCAAACAGGGCATTTTCGCCGTGAAATGGGCGTCTGTGAGACCTTAAAGCTTTCGCACTAGGCGGAGCTCGCCCTCGCCCGAGCGCGCCCGCAAGCGCAGCATCTCGATCCGGCGCCCACCGAGGGTCACCTGGCTCGAGATGCCGCCGCCCGCGATAGGCCCGGCGCTTGGGGTCGTGGCAGCCCTTAGGCCCGCGCAGCGCCTCGCGGGCATCGAGCAGCGCACCGAGCACCGGCAGCGCCAGCTCAACGGTAAGCCGCTGCCGATTGGCGGCGGAGGCTTGGCCTTTTTCGATTGACTGCGATGCTTAGACATGGTGGCACTTCTTCTTTTGGTTTCGAACGCTCCTGTCCTACCACAAGACAGGTGAAGAAGTCGCCACCTTTGTTTAGGCGACTCATTCGGCGTTCACCTTGATCTGCACGGTATCCTTCAACACTCCATCCAGACCGCCGAACACCGTCAACCTGTCGACCTTCTCTGTCACCTTTTCCAGAACTTCCAATTCCTTCATCCGCAGCAAGGTCGGGTTCTCGTCCATCAACCGCGCGGTGTTCAGCAGGGACCGCGTGGCTGCGGTCTCCTCGCGACGCTTGATGACATTCGCGTGGGCGGCCTTTTCGGCCTCAACCACGTGGTTGAGGATCTCTTTCATGTCCCCAGGCAGAATCACATCTTTCACGCCGACGCTGCGCACTTCGATGCCAAATTCACTGACCTTCTCGTGCACGGCGCTGAAGATGACCTTGTCCAGCTCGTCCTTGTTACCCAACAGAGTGTCCAGGGTACGCGTACCCACAATTTTGCGAAGCGCAAACTGCAACTGGCGATACACGTAGTCAGTGGTATCCACCAACGTGCTGCGCGCCAGCACCGGATCGGCGATCTGGTACTGTGCACCCAAATTGATACGCAGGCTGACCTTGTCTTTGGTCAGAATCTCCTGGCCTTGCACTTCCATCAGCTGCAGGCGCTGCTCCACCTGTTCGACCTTGACGTTGCGGTTGAACTTCCAGTAGGCGTACAGTCCCGGTTTGAGGCTTTGCACCAGTTCACCATCGACAATCAGCAAACCAACATGATTGTCAGCCACTTCCGCAAAGTGGACGTAATTGGCCACCTCCCGCGGCATGGCATCGGCGCGGGCGTAGGCGATGAGCCCCACCTTTTTGGCTGGCACCGCGAAATCCTGCTCGATATCCAGTACCTCCACCTTGACTTCAACCGGTCCTTTCCAGTACAAGTGGCGAGAACCCGGCGGCAGCACCCCGCTCAGTTTGCCGTTTTTGTGCACCAGGGCGACCTGGTATTCCCCCAGTTCAACCAACTGGAAGTACTTGTCCACCAACTCACGGTGGTCTTTCACCAGCACGTCCACGTACGGATGATTGAATTCCGGCACCGTAAGGTTGTAGACCTCTACCGCGATACGACCCATCGGGTCGACAATCCGATAGATGCCCGGCTCCAGGATCTTGACGATGCTGCGGTCTTTCAAATACACGCCACGTTCGTGTTGCGCGATCACAATACGTTTCAATCCGAACATCTCGTTTTTTTCTCCTTTGGTTAAAACAAGGAAGACGCTCCACACTCCAGTTGCGGGGCAAATCACGATGCGGTTGCGGGTCCCCCCGGGGCGCCCGGCCTCGGGTTCGCCGTCCCCACCCCGCCCTGGGGGCGGTGCCTCCGGCAAACCATCAGACTGCTTGTCCCGCGGGACTGGCAACGGCACGTTGAGATGCCGCAGGCAAACGGGGGCGCTGTGGCATTGGATGCGCCGTCCCCGCCGAAGCAGGTGCTCGCATCCAACCCACGGGAGCGCTTCCCTTTGTCTGGGTGCTAACCGGCACCCGGCGGGCGGAGTCGAACCGCGAGGCTTCCGCCTTTGCCGTACACAGCGTTTCAGGCTGTTTGAGGATAGCGGGAGTTGAACCCGCGACAGGCTGAGTTATCGTCAGCTGCTCTAACCAGACTGAGCTATATCCGCTGGTTGCATTGGACATTCACCGCTTTGGATACACCTTGCAATCCCCTACCGGGTAAGCCTCGGTGCACAGGCCAGGTTCACGAACCTGAACCGCTAAGCCAATCAATGTTTCCCAACACACTGTGAATGACATGTCGTCAACACATCATCGCAATTCGTTTGAGTTGACGTGCGACCCGCCCAACGGCGGGCCACACGATATACAGGATCACCTCCCTTTATCGCTAACTAGCCTTTCACACACACGATTTGCCGAAGTGTATGAATGATCTCGACTAGGTCACGTTGCGCTTCCAGTACCGCATCGATGTCTTTGTATGCGGCCGGAGTTTCGTCGATGACATCGCGGTCTTTACGACATTCCACCCCTGCGGTCGCGCATGCGTGATCCTCCAGAGTGAAGCGACGAAGCGCTTCAGCGCGGGACATCACGCGCCCTGCACCGTGTGAGCAGCTGCAGAAACTCTCTTCGTTTCCTTTGCCGCGCACGATGTACGAACGCGCACCCATGCTGCCTGGGATGATACCCATTTCACCCTCACGGGCACGCAGGGCCCCTTTGCGTGTGACCCAAACGTTTTTTCCGTAGTGGTTCTCACGTGCCACGTAGTTGTGGTGACAGTTAACCGCCTCCACGTGGGCCTCAAAGGCCAGCGGTAGCACTTTTCGCACCGCCTCAACCAGATGGCCCATCATCACCTGGCGGTTGAGCATCGCAAAACGCTGCGCCCAATCCACCGCCTGCACGTAGTCAGCGAAATTCGCTGTGCCTTCCGGCAGGTACGCCAGTTCCTTGTCAGGCAGATTGATATGCCAAGTGCGCATATCTTCTTTCGCCCGTTCGATGAAGTAGCTACCGATACGGTTGCCGATTCCGCGAGAGCCGCTGTGCAGCATGAACCACACATCGCCGGCCTCGTCCAGGCACACTTCGATGAAGTGGTTGCCGGTTCCCAGCGTTCCCAGGTGGTTCACATGGTTGGCCCGCGCCACTTTCGGATGTTTGTCGCTGATCAGCGCGAATTCATCCGCAAGAGTCGCCCAAGCCGCCGCCACCGGTGAGGGGACTTCACCCCAGGCCCCGCGATCGTTGCGGCCCCCGTTGTCGGTACGCCCATGCGGTACCGCTTGCTCGATGGCCCCACGGATTGCACCCAGCCCATCCGGCAAGTCGGTTGCATGCAGGCTGGTTTTCGCGGCCATCATCCCACAACCGATATCCACGCCCACCGCCGCCGGAATAATCGCCTTGTCCGTCGGGATCACGCTGCCAATGGTTGCGCCTTTGCCGTGGTGCACATCCGGCATGATCGCCACCCATTTGTGCACGAACGGCAGTGTCGCCACGTTCATCACTTGGTTGCGCGCCATATCTTCGAATGGCACGCCTTTGGTCCAGGCTTTCACCGGCACCGCATTGTCCTTTTTGAATACCTCGTAATTCGCCATTGTCCCATTCCTTCTCGTTACCGGGGCAGGCGCCGTGGCGCCTACCCCTTACAACATGTCCGCGCGCTCTTTCGGTCGTTACGCACAACGGTGTGCTTTCACGACACTTGTACGTCCTTGTACTGCGGTCACTGCGCCTTCAGAAACGCCATCTGGTCCGCCAGGATGTGACGGTTCCGCAGGATCAACCACTGTGCACGGCTCGGCCCGTAAGGCACCGCCTGCAGACGCATCCCGGTGTGTTCCAGCAACCGGTCCGCCTTGCGCTGATTACACGCCCGGCAGGCCGTCACCACGTTGGTCCGGACGTTTTGCCCGCCACGCGACAGTGGAACCACGTGGTCCCGTGCCAGCTGACGCTCCGGTAGCGATGTCAGGCAGTACATGCAGGTGTGACGGTCGCGTCCGAACAGCTCACGATTGGTCAACGGTGGTACGCCCGCGATGGCATCGCGGCTCATTTGCTGTTTCACCGCCACGATCGGGTGGACATCCACATACGAGCGCGTCTGGCGGACACGGTTTAATCCGCCGTGGACCCGCGCCGGCTGCTCGCCCAATGTCCAGGCGACCTGATCTTTGGCATAGTGCAGTACCGCCTCTTGGCAGCCGATCCAGCCCAGTGGTTGCCCCCCGCATTGATCCGCAAGATCAGCGTGGTCATCGTTGTTTCTCCTGTTGTCCATTCAATGCGCTTTAACAATCAGGACGTGTTCACCTGCCTTGGCGGAGCGAGTGGGATTTGAGCCCACGACGGCGCGTTGGCACCGTGCCTCGTTAGCAGTGAGGTGCTATCAACCACTCAGCCATCTCTCCGGGTTGTTGGTACGACCGCTCGTCGCTCAGCACATCGCTGTGCTCGCGCGACATTCGCGCATCCCTGCGCATCGGATCCGACGATTTTGTCCGGAACGAAATCGGTCGCGCAAAGTGCGCCCACAGGGCACAGGCCGGGGATGGCCTGCTACAACCGAGAAACGGCGAACTTTGAGTTCGCCTGCTATCTCTTTATCCCGGCACTGCCGGATCAGAGCCGTACGCCCCCTCGGATTCGAGCCGAGATGCCATGATTTTGAGTACGCGAGGTAGGCCTGTGCCCGTCACGGACGCAGGGCAGGCCACAATGTGGTCGTGCCCCCTGGCCTCGAACCAGGATCTCCAAGATCATGAGTCTTGTGCTTTGCCATTTAAGCTAGAGCACGTCGTGGGAACGCGCCGGGGTTGCACCGGCATGGTCCTGGGCTGGAAACAGGTGCATTTCTGTCTCTGCCACCGCGTGGGATTTGGCGCCACAGGTTTGATTCGAACAAACGTCACCATGATTTGGAGGCATGTGCTTTACCGATTAGGCCACTGCGCCTAAAAAAAGAAGGTGGCGCGGTGACGCGCCACCGTACTCTAACGACCACTTTGCTCGTCCTTGAGCTTGTTTAAGTCATTGGTGTGCTAACGTATATATCGCATCATTTGGCTGGGGATTCTGGATTCGAAACAGAACCACGAGCTTCAAAGGCCCGGGTGCTGCCAGTTACACCAATCCCCAGTCGTAAGCGTTGGTACGCCCCCAGGGAGTCGAACCCCGAAAACCCTGGGTCTAAGCCAGGTACGTATGCCAGTTCCGTCAGGGGCGCAGTGGTCTGGCGCGCCTGTGAGGAGTCCAGCCTCAATCTCCCACCTTCGCACGGTGGTGCTCTTGCGATTAGGCTACAGGCGCTTGTTTGCTCGGCCGCGAAGGATTCGAACCTTCACCCGCCTGATTAAAAGTCAGGTGTGCTACCGATACACCAGCGACCGACTTGGTTTTCTTCGTTGCTCGCTTCGTCTTGTCCTCACGAAGGCGGCGAAGCATGATGCGTTGCTTCAGGCTCAGCTGCACCGGACACCTCTTTTTAGCTGGTGCACCTGGTAGGACTCGAATTCACATCTGATCGCTTAGAGACCGATCGCATTGTCCGGTTAAGCCACAGGCACAATGCTGAATAATGTGGCACGCCCGAGAGAACTCGAGCCTCTACCCCCTTGGTTCGAAGCCGAGGACTCTTTCCATTGAGCTACGGGCGCAGAAAATTGTTGGAGGAGAGAGTGGGATTTGAACCCACGGAGGACACAATATCCCCTGCTGTTTTCAAGACAGCTGCAATAGGCCAGACTCTGCCACCTCTCCGCGATGCGATGTGGTCGTCGCCGTCAGAATCGAACTGACATCGTCTGTATGTAACACAGGTGTTCTACCGTTGAGCTAGGCGACAAGAAACGAGACGAAACCCTTTAGATTTGGGGCGACCGATCGGAGTTGAACCGATATCCTCATGAGTCACGTTCATGGGCTTTGCCGTTAAGCTACGATCGCCATCGGCCCGCTGTAATTGGTCTGGGCGGCAGGATTCGAGCTTGCGGCCTCTCCGTTCCAGGCGGAGCACTCTGGCCAGACTGAGCTACACCCAGGTGATTGTGGTGCCTTGTTCTAGGTTCGAACTAGAGTCGCACGATTATCGGTCGTGGGTCTTTCCGCTTAAACTAGCAAGGCCTTGGTGAACCGGACGGGGCTCGAACCCGCAACCCCCAGCGGGGACCAGCTTGAAAGCCTGGCTACTTTGTCCATGTTGTGGACCGGATCCTATTTGGCGGGACTGAAGAGACTTGAACTCTCACCACCCTGATCGACAATCAGGTGCTCTACCCGTTAAGCTACAGCCCCAGCTGTTAACACGTGGTGCTTTTCAATGGCACAACCGCTATGGCATTGAAGGACACCGCTGCATGCGTAGTTTTCGCTTTTCGGCCCGACGCCGGGCCTTGGTGGTCTTCTCATGTCTGCCCGCTCTTCGCGTCAGCGGATGATCGTGCAAGGGGCTGCGCGTCTTTGGCATCGGCGTTCGCCTTGCCATCGTTCTATCCTTTTTTGTGTGCCAGTTGGTGGAGCGAGGGAGACTCGAACTCCAAACGGCCCGCCTGCAAAACAGGTACTCTGCCCAATTGAGTTATCGCCCCGGTGCTTGGTGGATGCGGTAAGAATCGAACTTACAAGCCAGAGACTACGGGGTTACAGCCCGCGGGGCTCACCACCTGCCCAACGCATCCCAGGTGGCTTGGCCAACATGTCAGGACTCGAACCTGAATATAGCGAGTTAACAACCCGCTGCATTACCGCTCTGCCACATGCCATCAAATTGGTGCAACGGGATAGTCTCGACCTATCGACCTCTTGTTCTTCAGACAAGCGCTCTACCGACTGAGCTACCGCTGCATAAGCGCTGTGCACGTTGTTATACGGGCCGGGTTTCCCCCACACCGGCGCCCGAGACGCGCGGCTTCGCTTTACTCACCCTTGTGCTGTCAGGCAGTTGCGAGTAACGGCACAACGGGTCCAAAGCCCAACCAGGTGCTGCCACACCTCCGTAGAACAACGTACACAGCGTAATGGTGCCGGCGGGCACGGAATCGAACCTGCGGCGTTCTGCTTACAAAACAGTTGCTCTGCCACTAAGCTACACCGGCAAAATGGGACCTACACGGTGTCGCACCCGCGCATTCGGGCGCTGGCGAGGTGGGTGCACCCCGGCCCATCGGGTCGGTGGCATCCGATGCGCCTCAGAAATTGGTGCGGGCACAGAGATTCAGACCCCGACCAGGAGGTTGGAGGCCTCCAATGCTATCGTTACACCATGCCCGCAAAAAAGCGGGGCATTGCCCGTGCAATGGCATGCCAGGATTCGCCGCTGGCATGGGACCTGCGAAATCTTTCAAAAGGCAGATCTCCCCCAAGGCGTAATACAGACCCGCATTACGCAGTTGAACACTTCCCGAATTGTTAAAGAGCACTGGCTGCCCGTCGCCTTTGGAGGGCCCACGTTCCCGAAGTGGCGTTTTCTCGGGACAATAAAAAACCCCGTTAAGCGTCGATGCCCAACGGGGTTCTCGTGTGGCTCCCGCGAAGGGCATCTACTGTCTGCCCTTCGCGCAAATTTCAGGCGAGGGGCTACCTCATACCGAGTTCGCTCCGGTATGGATAAAATTGATCACCGGCTATGACCGACTGCCGCACGTCACAACGCCCATTCATGTTCGCCCGGCCCATCGGGAATGAGGCACACACGGCCTCCTTCCCGGCGTGCCCGCGCTGAATCTCGTTGCGATGTCGTTTGCGTAAACGTGAAAACATGCGTTTCTCTCGGAAAATGTGCCACAAAGTATAGCGTGCGATTTCAAGATTGCAAGAAGAGATTTCAAGAAACTTGTATTATTAGACGAGGCTGATACTTCAGGAGACGAGCGGATGGCCGAGCGCAAAAACCCGACGGCGGTGCAGATTGGCCAGCGCATCAAGCAGGCCCGAAAAATGGCCGGCTTCAACACCGCCGCCCAACTGCTGGAACAAATCCCTGACTGGGGCACCGGGCGGCTGGGCAACTACGAAGCCGGGATCTCCATCCCCTCCCCCGATGATGTGCGGATACTGGCCGGGGTAACAGGCGCCTCGCCGTGCTGGATCATGTTTGGCGCCGGCCCGATCCGCGCAACTGGCCGCGACATCCAGGCCATCCGCCACCAGAACTTCGTCCACCTGTTCGAGGGCTGTCGGGCGCGCAAGGGCGCCGTTACCGCCTTTTTGAAGGCGGTGGGGCTCTCACGCAAAAAGGTGGACGAGCATATCAACAATCCCTTCCTCGCCCTGCCCGATCGCCTCGCGCGCAAGGTCGAGAAATTCGCCGACAGACCGCCCGGCTGGCTCGATGAGCAGCACGTGGAAACCGACCCAGTCTGCGCAGCCTTCCCCCAGGACATGCGCGAAGTGATGCAAATCTACTCAAATCTCCCTGAGCAGAACCGCCGCATGTTGCTGGACATTGCCCGGGTCATCGACCGGAACGGGACCCAACGATGACTGCGCGGCGTTGCGGCTCGTTTAGGTGTCTGGAGTACCCCAAACTGTGATTCGCCCTGCCCGCTCCCCGATGACTCCTGCCGCAGCACCTTCACGCCGCGCGACAAGCATCTGGGCCAGCATCACCGACAGGCTGGAACGCAGCTCCACCGCCCCAAGCTCCCCACCCAATGCCGGGCCGTTGAGCATCCAGGCGCCCAGGTTATAACCCACCGTATGCAGGCCGACCCGCGGCTACGGGCCGGTGAGATCATCAAGGATGCACTTGGGCACAGCCGACGACCCTAGCGCAAATCGAAACGCCTGCCACTTCCCAGAAGGCCCTTTGCGGCATTTGCGCTGGTTGTGGGCCTGCGCCGTATGACCGGCGATCAGGCGCATGGACGCCGCAGTCTCACCCTTGCCTTGGTCCTTCACCAGCAGGTGGATATGGTTCGAGGTAACGATCTAATTGAACACGCACAAACCGTACCGCCGGCGCGCTTCGTACAGCCAGTACCGCCAGGCCAGGCGGTCGCGCTGCAATTTCACCGGGAACTCCTGCCTGTAACAGCGATGGATAATGCGCCAGGCGTGGCCCGGCAGGAAGTAGCGATTTGCACGCGGCATAGGTTCCCTCCCTAGAACCGCCGTTTCGGTAGCAAAATGGACCTTCTAAGGCTTATTTTCAGCTATGGTGTGAACCTATCGTGTTGTTCGGCAAGCTTTTTCCCGGGTCCGACCCGGGCTACTCGGGCTTTCAGCCGGTCGAGCACTTGCAGCTCGCCGTCGTTGGGTCGCACCACCAGGAGGTGGAAACTGTTGGAGCCGAGGTCCCCGGCCGCCAGCGCTTGGGACTCGGGCTGCGGGCTCGAGGGTTGCACGTGCATAGACGCTCTCGGCGGGTCGCTCGCCGCGCAAGGCCGGCGACTGTCCGGGAGCGCGTCTCGCTGTCGCGCCCGCCTCCTTGTGCGCAGCCTACTCGCACCGGCCACCAGCGGCAAACGCCGGGTGGCGCCAATCCGCCGGGCCGGATTGCCCAGGCCGGGGCATTGCCGTATAAAAAGGCACAGCTACGCCGAGCCAGCCACCCATGCCCGCCCACGACACACCACCGGATCGCTACGCGGTGATGGGCAATCCCATCGCCCACAGCAAGTCACCTCGCATCCACCGGCTGTTCGCCGAGCAGACCGGGCAGCGCCTGTCCTATGAGGCCGTTCTCGTGCCGACGGACGGCTTTGCGCAGGCGGTCGAGGAATTTCAGCGTTCGGGCGGCAGGGGACTCAACGTAACGGTGCCGTTCAAACAAGAGGCGTATCGGCTGGTGGGGCGGCACAGCGCGCGCGCCGAGCTGGCCGGCGCCGTGAATACGATCGCCTTCGCCGACGACGGCAGCCGCTTCGGCGACAATACCGACGGCACGGGCCTGGTGCGCGACCTGGTGCAGAATTGTGGCGTCGAGCTCTCCGGACGGGCGGTGCTGGTGATCGGTGCCGGGGGGGCGGTGCGCGGGGTGCTGGGCCCGCTGCTGGAGCAGGGGCCGGAGCGGCTGGTGATCGCCAATCGCACGGCCTCGCGCGCCGTGGAGCTGGCGGAGCGGGTCGCCTCCTTGGGGCCGATCTCCGGATGCGGCTTCGACGCCCTTCCCGGCGAGACGTTCGACGTCGCGATCAACGGAACCCCCGCGAGCCTGCAGGGCGAGGTCCCGCCCCTGCCCCCGGGGCTGGTTTCCACCGAGGGCTGCGTCTACGACATGGCCTACGCAGACACACCCACGCCGTTCGTGTGCTGGGGCCTGGCGCAGGGGGTCACGCGATCGATGGACGGGCTGGGAATGCTGGTGGAGCAGGCCGCGGAGTCCTTCCATATCTGGCGCGGGGTACGTCCCTTCACGGCGCCGGTCATCGCCGCCCTGCGTCGGTGAGCGCGCATACGGACCGGGCTGTTCGGAACGCGTGGTTAGAGGCGGCCGTTGCGCCGCTCGCCCTTGCGGCGCTCCAGCCCGCTCCAGGGCCTGCCGTGCCACAACGGCGCGCGCCGCTCGTTGGCGGGATTGCGATAGACGAACTCCCGCGCCCTCAGCCGCCACCCACCGAGACGCCGGCCGTGGAGCTGTTCGACGAGCTGGCGGGCCCGGCGCTCGGGCTCGATGACGGCGTGCCCGTAGCAAACCAGCGCGCCGCTCACGTCGTATCGCTGACAGATTCGGAATCGGGCATTGGCGCTCACCGGCCCGAACAGGCGGCGCAGTTCGATCACCGAGGTATAGGGCGGCAGGTTACCGATGTAGATCTCCATCGCACGCTCCTTGTCGGGCCCCTCCGTTGCCGAAGCCGCCGGGATGATAACAAAGCCCGTGCCGGTGCTGTGTTGTCCCTATTCACACTTTTCGCAATAGCAATCCTTGAGCTGGACGTAGTGGGCGGCGGCGTAGCGGATGTATTCGCGCTCGCGCTCGGTGAGTGTGCGCACGCGGCGCGCCGGGCTCCCCGTCCAGAGGTAGCCCCCCTCCAGCTCCTTGCCCTGGGTGACCAGGCTGCCGGCACCGATGATGGTGTCGGCATGCACAAGCGCGCCGTCCATCACCACCGCGCCCATCCCGATGAGGCAGCGATCGCCGACCCGGCAGCCGTGCAAGACGACGCGGTGGCCGACGGTGACGTCATCTCCGACCGCGGCGGCGTGCCCGCCCGGGCTGTGTTCGCTGTCGTGGGTGACGTGCACCACGGTCCCGTCCTGGATGTTGCTGCGCGCGCCGATGCGTATTCGGTGGATATCGCCGCGCAGCACCGCCATCGGCCAGACAGAGCTGTCCGCGCCTACGTGCACGTCCCCCACGACCACGGCGGTGGGGTCGATGTAGGCGCGCGCGCCCAGCTGCGGATGATGGGTATCGAAGGGGCGAACGGTCATTGGGACCTCTAGCCCGCACCTCGCGCCGGGATCGCGGGAGCAGGCGCCGTATTCGGGTTCGTAGGCGCCGCTCCGGAAGGAAAAAAGCGGTAGCCGTCGCTACCAGTTGGCCGCTCACCCACATCCCTGTGCTTCACGGAATAAGTACTTGCTGAACAAGACTGAAGAGCAAGCCTACAGGCGCGAAGACAGGCCCGAACCCCTATAGGCCGGCGGCTCAAACAGTCTGTCATTTCTCGATTTCTCTGCATTATGCTTTGTTCCTGTGGCGTTTCAGTGCCTTGCACCGTAGCCGCTGGCCGCCCAGTGAGAAACGCGGGCTAACCGTGTTCGGTGACAACCCCTGTATAATAGCGCCCAGCGACCACGAGACGCCCATGCCCGCCGCCGATACCGCTGCCCAGTCGCCGCCACGCGTCACCGTCATCGCCGCGGTGCCCGGACTTGGGCCCCGAGCCGAGAAGCTGGCTGCCGAGCTCGGGCTGGCGGTGGCAAGCACACCGGGCACGGCGCAGTTCGTGCTGGCGGTGGTCCCCGATGGGAAGGGCTACCGCGTGCAACTGCAGCAAAACGCTGGCGGTGGGGCGGGGCCGGTGTGGGTGGAGCTCGCCCGCGGGACGGCGGCCCACCGGCTGCGCTACGGCGGCGGGCGCGGCCAGCCCCTTGCCCGCGCCTGCGGCCTCAAGAAGGGCGCGACGCCCTCCATCCTGGATGCCACCAGCGGGCTGGGCCGGGATGCGTTCGTGCTGGCGAGCCTGGGGTGCGCCGTGACGGTGGTGGAGCGCTCGCCCGTCATCGCGGCCCTGCTGGCCGACGGGCTGCGCCGGGCCGCCGCCGACCCGGCGACGGCCGCCATCGTGGCGCGCATGGAACTGCATCGGGGCGACGCCCGACGACTGCTCGCCTCGCTGCCCGAGAGCCGGCGACCGGACGTGGTATACCTCGATCCCATGTATCCCCACCGTACCAAGTCCGCCCTGATCAAGAAGGAGATGCGTGCCTTCCGGGCGCTGGTCGGGCCCGACCCGGACGCCCCCGAGCTGCTCGCCGCCGCCCTGGGCGCGGCGCGCCGGCGGGTCACGGTCAAGCGCCCGCGCCTGGCGCCGCCCCTTCGCGGCCCGGCTCCCTCCGCGGCCATATCCAGCAAGAACACCCGGTACGACGTATACACCCGCCATCCAGGGCCGGGCCCGGGAACGCCGCCCCATGGCGCCACCGGCGACGGCAGCTAAAATTGGAGGTATGAGCGAGCACCTGCTCCATTTCACCCCGCGGCCCAACCGCGAACGGGCCGAAAAGGACAAGGTCGTGACCCTCAAGTACGCCCTGTTCGACGGCGACGACGGCGAGCTCCTCGAGTATCGTGACAATCTCATGTATCTGCACGGCGGCTACGAGAGCCGGCTGCCGGGGCTGCAGGTAGCGGTTGAGGGGCACGGGGCGGGATATCGCGCCGAGGTGGAGCTGAGCTCGGACGACGCCTTCGGTCCCTACGATCCCAACCTGGTGATCACCGATACGGCCGAGAACTTTCCGGCGGAAGCCGGGCAGGTGGGCACCGAGCTGGAAGGTCACACGCCGGACGGCATGGTGGTCCTGTTCCGGGTCACCCATGTAGAGGGCGGGCGAATCACGGTGAACGGCAACCACCCCCTCGCCGGGCGCAACTTGCGTTTCGTCGTCGAGATCAGGGACATTCGCGATGCGACCGCGCAGGAGCTGGCGGCCGGCTCGGCGCTGCGCGCCCGCACGCCGAGCCCGGAGACCCCTCCGGAGCGCCACTAGCCGGCATTTCTCGCCGCCGGGAAATGCGGCTGGCGCCGTGCGCCGGGCCGGGCCGTAGCTCAGGCCTCTTCCAGCTCGATGGAGTCCAGCGGCGGGGTCAACAGGTCTATCGAATGGCGCTGGTCGTAGCCGTAGAATTCCTTGAGGAAGTTGTAGATTCCCTTGCCATTGACGACGGGGTCGTCATTCATGTCGTCAATCACGCGCCGTGCCAGCTCGCAGGCACGCTCGGCGGACATCTGCGTGGTAAACACGCGGCCTTGGGTGAGAAACCCGGATTCGAGCATGCGCTGGCGCAGGCGCGACCACACCGCGCGGCACTCTTCCTCCGGGTTGGTGCTGTAGTCCAAGTTGATCACGATGGCGTAGTCCATGAGCGCGCTCTTGCGGCAGCCTCCCTCATGCCTTTCTTGTATCACGGTTTGCAGGCAGCGACGACGCGCCTGGCGGACCGGGCCGGCAGGCGGCGGGTTTTACCGGACGAGCGGCGGCGTTCCTTTCAACAGGCAAGGGGCGGCTCCTGGAGCAGCGCCAATTGCTCGCGAAGGGCGAGCACGTGCTCCTCCCAGTAGCGCGAGGTACCGAACCACGGGAAACCGTGCGGGAAGGCCGGGTCGGTCCAGCGCCGGGCCAGCCAGGCCGCGTAGCGCAGGATGCGCAGGCTGCGCAACGCCTCCACCAGGTTGAGCTCGCGGGGATCGAAATCGAAGAACTGCCCGTACCCGTCAAGGATCTCCGCCAGCTGGGCGGTCATCTCGGCGCGGTCCCCGGACAGCAGCATCCACAGATCCTGCACGGCGGGCCCCATGCGCGCGTCGTCCAGATCGACGAAGTGCGGGCCGGCGCCGGTCCACAGGATGTTGCCGGGATGGCAGTCACCGTGCAGGCGGATGGAGCGCACGTCGCCCGCCCGCCGGAAGGCGGCCTGCACTGCGTGCAGGAGGTCCCGGGTGACGGTCTCGTAGGCGTCGCGGACGTGGTCGGGCAGCCAATCGCGCTCGAGGAGAAATCGCACCGAGGCCTCCCCGTAGCTGTGCAGTGAAAGCGTCGGACGATGGCGAAACGCCCGCACTGCACCGACCGCATGGATGCGGCCGATGAACCGCCCCAGCCAGTGGAGCGTATCCGGGCGGTCCAGCTCCGGCGGGTGACCGCCCCTGCGCGGATACAGAGCCAGGCGAAAGCAGTGGGATTCCAGCAGCGTTTCGCCGCCAGACGACATCGGGGCGACCACCGGGATCTCGTGCGCCACCAGCTCCCCTGCGAAGGCGTGCTCTTCCAGAATGGCGGCGTTGCTCCACCGCCCAGGGCGGTAGAACTTGGCCACGACCGGCGGGCCGCCCTCGATGCCCACCTGATAAACGCGGTTTTCGTAGCTGTTCAACGCCAGCAGCCGGCCGTCGCATTGAAAACCGGCCCCCTCGACCGCATCCAAGATCACGTCGGGGGTCAGGACGTCATAGGGGTGCGCGCTGTCGGTGTGGGCCTCCATGACCCCATGATAAAGTAGCGCCCTCCCGATCACATTATCTGCGCACTGCACGAGGCTCGGCACGCAATGAACAACCCGCTCCTGGACGTCAGCGGCCTGCCCCCCTTCTCGGCGATCCGGTCCGAGCACGTGGAACCGGCCATCGATCAACTGTTGAGCGAGAGCCGGGCCCGGCTCGAAGAGCTGCTCGACGGCGGACCCCCGTATACCTGGGACAACCTGGTGGAGCCGCTGGAGCACATGCTCGAGCGGCTGGACCGCACGTGGTCGCCCGTGAGCCACATGAACGCGGTGGTGAACAGCGAAGAGCTGCGCGCCGCCTACAATGCCTGTCTGCCCAAGCTCAGCGATTTCTACACCGAGATCGGCCAAAACGAGCGTTTGCATCGGGCCTTCAAGTCCATCGCCGAAGGAGAAGAGTACGAAGGACTGGGGCGCGCGCAGCGCAAGATCATCGAAAATGAGCTGCGTGATTTCCGCCTCTCGGGCGTCGATCTACCCGGCCCGGCCAAACAGCGCTTCAAGGAGATCATGCAGGAGCTCTCGCGCCTGAGCTCGCGCTTTGGCGACAACGTGCTCGACGCCACCCAGGCCTGGACCAAGCACATCACCGGCGAGGCGCGCCTGACGGGGCTGCCGCAATCGGCGGTGTCGCTGGCGCGCCAGAGCGCCGAGCGCCAGGGCAAGGACGGGTGGCTGTTCACCCTGGAGCTCCCGTCGTATTTCCCCGTGCTCACCTATGCCGATGACCGCGAGCTGCGGCGCGAGATGTACAGCGCCTACGTCACGCGCGCATCCGACCAAGGCCCCAACGCGGGCCGGTGGGACAACGGACCGGTGATGGAGCAGCTCCTGCGCCTGCGCCACGAGGAGGCGCGGCTTTTGGGTTTCGACAACTACGCGCAGCGCTCCCTCGCCACCAAGATGGCCTCCTCCATGGAACGCGTGATGGACTTTCTCCAGGAGCTGGCCCAGCGCGCCCTGCCGGTGGCGCGCCGCGAGCTCGACGAGCTGCGCCAATTCGCGCGCGAGCGCCACGGGCTCGAGGACCTGGAGGCCTGGGACGTGGCCTACTACTCGGAGAAGCTGCGCCGGGAGCGTTTCGAGCTCTCCCAGGAAGAGCTCAAGCCCTTTTTTCCGGCGCCACAGGTGATCCGCGGGCTGTTCGCCGTAGTGGAGAAGCTCTATGGGCTGCGCATTCGAGAGCGCGAGCGGGTGGACACGTGGCACGAGGACGTTCGCTTCTACGAGATCATGGGCGGAGACGGCGAGCTGCGCGGGCAGTTCTACCTCGACCTCTATGCGCGGCCCAACAAGCGCAGCGGCGCTTGGATGGACGAGTGCATGATCCGCAAACGCACCCCCCAGGGCATTCAGGTACCGGTCGCCTACCTCACCTGCAATTTCACGCCGCCCATCGGTGACGACCCGGCGCTGCTCACCCACGACGAGGTGGAGACCCTGTTCCACGAATTCGGCCACGGGCTGCACCACATGCTCACCCGCCAGGAGTACCCGAGCGTGGCAGGCATCCGCGGGGTGGCCTGGGATGCGGTCGAGCTGCCCAGCCAGTTCATGGAAAACTGGTGCTGGGAGCGCGAGGCCCTCGACCTGTTCGCCCGCCATTATCAAACGGGCGAGCCGCTGCCCGAGGCGCTGTTCGAACGCATGCGCGCAGCGCGCAACTTCCAGTCGGGCATGCAGACGGCGCGCCAGCTGGAGTTCGCCCTTTTCGATTTTCGCCTGCACGCCGAGCTCGATCCCGAACGGGGCCCGGGCATCTACGATCTCCTGCAGCAGGTGCGCGACCAGGTGGCGGTCATCCACCCGCCCTCCTTCAACCGCTTCCCCCACTCCTTCTCGCATATCTTCGCCGGGGGCTACGCGGCGGGCTACTACAGCTACAAGTGGGCCGAGGTGCTTTCGGCGGACGCCTTCTCAGCCTTCGAGGGGGCCGGCATCTTCGACCCTGCCACCGGGCGGCGCTTCCTGGAGTCGATACTGGAACAGGGCGGCTCGCGCGAGCCCATGGAACTGTTCATCGAGTTTCGCGGGCGCGAGCCCACCATCGACGCCCTGCTGCGCCACACCGGCCTGGCGGCGTAACGGCGAGCCGGCCGCCCGCACGCCCCGTGGTGGCCATACTCCGCACGCCTGTCGAGGAGCATGGCGTGCCAGGACGCGGCGTTGCCACGCGCGCAATACCGAAAACCGGACTGCTCGACTTCGATGGCACTTGCGGCTCGATCGCACCGCCGGTGTGATCGAGGGCAGGGGACTTTGCGAAGCGGCGTGCGAGCGCCGATCGCACTGGGAGCGTGCGGTTGGCGCTTGCTCTCGGCGAGCGGGGCAGGGATAGCGCGGCGAGCGCAGGCAGCGCAAAGCCCCCCGGTCCTCGATCAATCTATGCAACGATTGGGTTAGGATGGTACACTCATGAAGATCGCCAGCTGGAACGTGAACTCCCTCAAGGTGCGCCTACAGCAGGTGCTGGACTGGCTGGCGAGTGCCCAGCCCGACCTGGTGGGGCTGCAGGAGACCAAGACGCCCGACGAGGTTTTCCCCCATGCCGAGCTTGAGGCGGCGGGCTATCGCGCCATCTGCAGCGGGCAAAAGACCTACAACGGCGTGGCCATCCTGAGCCGACTGCCCGACGAACCCGAGGACATCGTCACCGACCTCCCGGGGGTGGAGGACCCCCAGCGCCGGGTGCTAGGCGCAACCTACGGCAGGCTGCGCCTGCTCAATCTCTATGTGCCCAACGGCCAGGCAGTGGGCAGCGACAAGTACGCCTACAAGCTCCAGTGGCTCGCGCGGCTCGCGGATCATGTGAAAGACGAGCTGCAGCGTCATCCCAGGCTCACCGTGATCGGCGACTTCAACATCGCACCGGAGGACCGCGACGTGCATGACCCGCAGCTGTGGGAGGGCTCGGTGCTGGTCAGCCCACCCGAACGCGCGGCTTTCAGCGCCCTGATCGATCTCGGCCTGTCCGATACCTTGCGCCAGTTCGAGCCGGAAGAGCCGGTATTCAGCTGGTGGGACTATCGGGGCGGGGCGTTTCGTCGCAACATGGGCCTGCGCATCGACCTGATCCTCGCCAGCTCGGCTCTGGGCAAGGCCTGCACCGCCAGCGGCGTCGACAAGGAGCCGCGCCGCTGGCCGCGGCCGTCCGATCACGCCCCCGCGGTCGCCGAGTTCACGCTCTGAGCGCGCTGGGGTGCGGGGCACAGTTGCGCGCCACGACCGGACAACAGCGGCGGCGAAGCCGAGACCCGGGGTTTCGCGAAGCGCGGTGCAGGGAACCCAGTTCTAGACCGGTTTGTGTAATGATTGGATTGACAATCGGCCTGCGATCCGAGCCTTTCCCATGACCTATCATGATCTTCGCGACTTCGTTGCCCGGTTGGAGGAGCAGGGCGAGCTGAAACGCATCAGCGCGCAGATCGATCCCTTTCTGGAGATGACCGAGGTCTGTGACCGCACTCTGCGCCGCAGCGGCCCGGCCCTGTTGTTCGAGAACCCCAAGGGTGCGGGCATCCCGGTGCTGGCCAACCTGTTCGGCACCCCCCGACGCGTGGCCCTGGGAATGGGGGCGGATTCGCCGGAGGCGCTGCGCGAGGTAGGCCGGCTGCTGGCCCACCTCAAGGAGCCCGAGCCGCCCGGCGGCTTTCGCGATGCCTGGGACAAGCTGCCCATGCTCAGGCAGGTGTTCAACATGCAGCCCAAGATCGTGCGGCGCGCACCCTGCCAGGAGAACGTGCTGGAGGCCGGCGCCGTGGACCTGGGGCGCCTGCCCATCCAGACTTGCTGGCCCGAGGACGCGGGGCCCCTGATCACCTGGGCGCTTGTGATCACCCGGGGGCCGGAGAAGGCCCGCCAAAACCTGGGGATCTACCGCCAGCAGGTGATCGGGTCCGACCGGGTGATCATGCGCTGGCTCGCCCATCGTGGCGGGGCCCTGGATTATCGGGACTGGTGCCAGCAACGGCCCGGGGAGCCATTTCCGGTGGCGGTCGCCCTGGGGGCCGATCCCGCCACCATCCTGGGTGCAGTGACCCCGGTGCCCGACACCCTGTCCGAGTACGCCTTTGCCGGGCTGTTGAGGGGCAGCAAGACCGAGCTGGTGGGCTGTCTCGGATCCGACCTCCAGGTCCCTGCCAGCGCCGAGATCGTGCTGGAGGGTCACATCCACCCGGGCGACGAGGCCGACGAGGGCCCGTTCGGTGACCATACCGGCTACTACAACGAGGTGGAGCGCTTCCCGGTGTTCACCATCGACCGCATCACCCACCGCGACGAGCCCATCTACCACAGCACCTATACCGGACGCCCGCCGGACGAGCCCGCTGTGCTGGGCCTTGCCCTGAACGAGGTGTTCGTGCCCCTGCTGCAGAAGCAGTTCCCCGAGATCAGCGATTTCTATCTGCCGCCCGAGGGCTGCTCCTACCGCCTGGCGGTGGTGAGCATGCGCAAGCAATACCCCGGACATGCCAAGCGGGTCATGTTTGGGGTGTGGTCGTTCCTGCGCCAGTTCATGTACACCAAGTTCGTCATCGTCACCGACGATGACATCGACATCCGCAACTGGAAGGACGTGATTTGGGCCCTGACCACCCGAATGGACCCGGCGCGCGACACCACGATCGTGGACAATACGCCCATCGACTATCTGGACTTCGCCGCCCCGGTTTCCGGCCTGGGCGGCAAGATCGGCTTCGACGCCACCGGCAAGTGGCCCGGCGAGACCCGGCGCGCTTGGGGCCGGCCGATCCGCATGAGCGAGGAGGTGCGGCGCCGGGTGGATGGGCTGTGGGATGAGCTCGGGATCTTCGACGCCCAGGGCTAGCCCGGTGCCCCGTTGGGAATTCCCGCACCTGAATGATATGTTTGGGACCGTGCGCCCGGGCATCCCGGGCGGCACGCGTGGGGGGCGGACCAGGAGACCCCAATGCGCACGATTATGGTTCTCAATGCCAAGGGCGGCTCCGGGAAGAGCACCATCGCCACCAATCTGGCCAGCTACTACGCCGCCGAGCAGGGTGCCCGGGTGGTGCTGGCCGACTTCGATCCTCAGGGCTCGAGCAGCGAGTGGCTCGTGGCCCGGCCCGAGGACCGGCCGCCCATTGCGGGCATCCGGGCGTGGGAGGAGGATGTGCGCCCGCCGCGCAACACCGATGTGCTCATACTCGATGCGCCCTCTCGGGTGCGCGGCAAGGAGCTCACCGCAATGGTGCGCCGCGCCCAGACCATCCTGATTCCGGTGCTCCCCTCGCCCATCGATATCCGGGCCGCCGCGCATTTCATCCATGACCTGCTGCTGGTGGGCAAGGTCTCGCGCAAGCAGACCCGAGTAGCCGTGATCGCCAATCGGGTGCGCGAGCACACCATCGTATACCACGACCTGGAGCGCTTTCTGAACAGCTTACGCATCCCCTTCGTGGCCACCCTGCGCGACACCCAGAACTACATCAAGGCGGCCGAGCGCGGCCTGGGGGTCTTCGAGCTGGCGCCGTCCACGGCCTATCAGGACCTGGAACAGTGGGAGCCCCTGGTGCGTTGGCTGCGCTCCAAGCGCAGCCGCCCCCAGGCCTGAGGTAAGCCCCCAAACCGCGGCGGGTGGCTATTGACCGGCGGATCAATCAAAATACCGATCCCTGTTCAGCGCGCGCGACCTTCATGTCTTATCACGTGCAGATCCGGCCCGGCGGCCAGACCTTTGGCGCCAAGCGCGAGGAGAGCATCCTCGACGCCGCCCTGCGCAGCGGTGTCGCCCTGCCCCACGCCTGCCGCACCGGCTCCTGCGGCGGCTGCGCCAGCCGGCTGTTGAGCGGCCGGGTGGAACACCCCCTCGCGGCTTCGGGCCTCCGGCGGAGCCGGCCGGGCACGGTACGGTGCTGCTCTGTCAGGCCCTGGCACGCAGCGACCTGGTGCTCGAGACCCGCGAGGCGGCAGCGCGCCCGGCGGCGTTGACCCGCATCCTGCCCAGCAAGATGGTCCAGAAGGAGCTCCTGGCCCACGACGTGATGCGCCTGCGCCTCAAGCTGCCCGAAAGCCCGAGGCTGGAGCTCTTGCCCGGACAATACCTGGATGTGCTCACGCGCGACGGCAGGCGGCGCAGCTTTTCCATCGCCAATGCCCCGCAGGACACGGATTGCGTCGAGCTACACGTGCGCCACGTGCACGGCGGCGCGTTCACGCACTGGGTATTTCACGGGATGACCGAGGGCACCATCTGGCGCATCGAGGCACCGAAGGGCATCTTTTTTCTGCGCCAGGACACCGCCAGGCCTGTGCTGCTGCTGGGCGGCGGCACGGGCTTCGCACCGTTGAAGGGGATGCTCGAGCACGCCTTTCGCACGGGTGACCGGCGAGCGATGCATCTTTTTTGGGGCGTGCGCGCCCGCCGCGACCTCTATCTTCCCCGGCTGCCCCGGGGGTGGGCACGTCCACCGCAATTTCCGCTTCACCCCGGTGCTGTCCGAGCCGCAGCCCGGGGATGGCTGGGCCGGGGAGACAGGCCCGGTGCATGAGGCGCTACTGCGCACCTATCCCGAGCTGGACGGTTGCGATATCTACATGAGCGGCCCGCCGGCGATGATCGAGGCCGCGGGCATGGCGCTGCGAAGCCGGGGCGCGCGGCCCGATCGGGTGAGCTCCGACGCCTTCGAGCACAGCGGCCGGGCCGGCAGCGCCGCCTGACCCTTCAGCTGCTGGCCGCGGGCGGATACTGCCGCGTGCCCGAGTCGACCTCCGGCTGTCCCGCGCTTTCCTTCGCGGAAGCCGCCTGGGACTCCTCCGGAAACTCGTGGGTGCTCTCGCGCACCGCCAGCGCCATCCCCTCGCGGTAGCAGTGCATGGCCGCGTCCTGATCCTCCATATGCTCCAGCAGCGCCCCGAGCTCCTTGTAGGCTTCGGGGCGCGGCCCCAGCCCGATGGAGGACTCCAGATAGATCCGGGCCTTGCCCCAGAGCCGATTACGCAGGCACAGGCGACCCAGGCTGAGCAGCAGGACCGGATTCTTGCCGTGTTCCTTGAGCCACTCCTCGGCCAGCGACAGCTGGCGCACCGGGTAGTCGGTGTCCAGCAGTCCGTACAGGTGGATCAGGCGATCGTTCCAGCGCTTGCGCAGGGCGCCGCGTATCAGGCCCTCGGCCTCGTCCGCCGCGCCATGGGCTTGGAGCGCGCGCGCATAGTCGAGCAGCAAGTCGTCCTCCTCGCGCAGCTGGCGCGGCAGCTCGCGCCAGTGCACACGCAACGCCTCCACGTCGCCCGCCTCCGCGGTCTGGTGCAGCAGCTCCGCATGGACCTGGCGCTCCAGCTCCTGCGCCGTCGACTCGCTCATGATTTCACGCCGCCGCACCAAGGGCAGGAACTCGCGCAGGTGCCGCCAGTCGCGCAGCTCCTCGTACACACCGACCAGCAGGCGCAGCACGTAGCCGTTGCGCGGCTGCACGGAGTGCAGGTGGGTGAGGGTGGCCAGGGCCTGCTCGAGCTGGTGGTGCGCAATCTGCAGCTCGGCCTGGGTCAGCCCGACGGCGACCTCGGCCGATGGCGCGCTCTGATAGGCCTCGCGCAGGTATCGATCCCGGCGCTCATGCAGCCCCAGGTGCTGGGCGGCACGGGCGGCGCCCAGGTAGTTCAACATGGGGGCATCGGCATAGCGCACGTAGCGCAGCAGCTCGCGTTCGGCGGCGCGCCAGCGGCCCTCCGCCAGGGCGGTGGCCCCACGGTCGAAGCTGGCGCGTGCACGGTCGCGGTGGCGGTGGCGCTGCCACGCGTGCACCCGCCTCGGCAGCCGCCAGAATCCTCCCAGCAGGCGGCCCAGGTAGTGCAGAGCCGCATAGGCCACCAGCAGCGCGATCACGAACAGCGACAGGGTGGTCTCCGCCGTCCAGGGGCCGTAGCGGATCAGGACGTAGCCAGGGTCCTCCAGCACCACCAGGGCGGCGCCCACCGCGGCGGTCAGCACGATGATGAACAGGATCAGCAGCTTCATGGCGCCGGCGGGCCATCCTCGCGGGCACGGCGCCGTGCCTCTGCGTGCTCGCGCAACTGCCGGAGGGAGCCGGAAACATCAGGCAGCGCGGGCCGGATCTCGCGGACTGACAGCTCGGCCAGGGCCTCCAGCATCGCCTTGCGTCCCGGGTGCTCGGCGAAGCGCCCTTGCAGCCAGGCGCGAGCAGCCTTCAGCTGCTCCCGGTACAGCTGCGGGTCGCCCTCCAGCAGGGCCAGCCGGGCCGACTCGATCCGCAGGCGCAGCACCTGGCGAACCAGGCGTTCCTGCTCGGGGCTGAGCAGGGGCGCCACGGGCTCCTCGTGGCGGCGAATGACCACCAGCTTGCGCAGCTCGGACCACATCCGCTGGGCCGCTCGCCGCCAGGCCGGGGCGTCTTCGGATACAGGCGCCTCGGTCCCGGTGAGCGATGGCTCCTCGCCCGGCTCGGACATCTCCAGGGTGCGTACGGGGATCCCGTCGACCCGCTCCGACAGGCTGCCCAGACGCAGGGCGATGCCCTCCAGGTCCGGGCGGGGCACGGCGCGCAGCGCGCTGATCTCGCTGGCGATCTGCTCGCGCACGGGGGTGAGCGACGGGTCGCCCTGTTGGCCGAGGCGCCGGTCGGCGGCCTCCAGGGCGGCGATGGCCGTGGCCACGTCCCGCTGCAGCTGCAAGCGACGGTTGGCCACCAGCAGGAGGTACTCGGCCTCCGCCAGCACCCAGTCCTGCCGGTCGCGCCCCACCGCCCGGCGCAGGGCCTCGATGCTCTCGGCGAGCGGCCGTTGCCGGTCGCCGATTGCGTCTTGCCGCCGCGCGAGGCGATCGAGGCGCCGATCCACGTCTGCGTGCAGTGCCTCGACCTGCGCGGCCGCAGTATCGGCTTGGCGCTGCACGCGATCGCCCAGCTCGACGAGCCGCTGCCAGAGGTAGACCCCGCCCGCGAGGGCCGCGGCGGCGAGCACCAGGGCCATCACCGCCAGCACCCCTGCCAACACCGAGCCGCGGCGGGGCCTTGGCTTGTGCTCCGCGGCGGGCGCCGGCGGCTGCTCGGGCTCGGCCTGGGCTTCCCCGGGGGCCTCCTCGGCCTCGGTATCGTCGGTATCGGGGGGAGGTGTTGGCTCGGAGCCCGGGCCCGGCTGCGGCCGCGCGCCCTCTTGCTCGGGGTGCTTGTCCACTCCACTCATGGGTAGTCGGTCTCCAGGTCGGCCGGCGGGGGGCTCAGCCAGCGGCCGAGCGCCAGGCCTTGAGCGCTGCCACGATGGATTCGTCGCCCGGCTCGGCCACCAGTACCTGTGCGCGGCAGCCCAGTTCCCGGGCCAGTTGTACCATACGTTCGCTGACCACCACCAGCGGCGTCTCGCACAGCAGTGATCGCCCCTGCTCGCCGACCAGATCGAACAGGTTGCGCAGACCCTCGCCGCTGGCCACCACCGCCACATCGATCTCGCCGCGCCGCCAGCGGTCCAGGAGCGGCCCGCTGTCGGCCTCGGGGCGCACCCGGCGGTACACCTCTGCATAGTCGACGGTCGCACCGCGGGCGCGCAAAGTGTCCGCCAGTAGCTCACGGCCCCCCTCTCCGCGAAAGATGACCACGCGCCTGTCCTGCATGTCCTGCAGCTCTTCCATAGCGAGCAGGGCCTCGCTGTCGAAGCGTTTCCGGGGACAGATTGTTGCCGGATGGCCGAAGCGGGCCAGCTCGCGGGCCGACGCACGCCCCACCGCCGCCACGGCGAGTCCCCGCGGCCACGGGCGCCGGGACAGGATCAGGGGCATGCCGCGCGCCGCCGCATTGGCGCTGATAAAAACGGCGAGATCGTAGCGGTCCAGGGCCGCCAGGACGGGCTCCAGCGCGCCAGGGTCGCCTGGATCGGCGATCTCCATTACCGGAAAGCGCACCGCGCGCCCGCCGCAGTCTTCGATGAGCTCGCACAACCGCCGGGCCTGGTGGGCTGGCCGGGTAACGAGCACCCCCATCCCCGCCAGGGGACGCCCGGGCTCGCTTGCGGTGGGGTCGGTCACGGTGGCGTACGCCGGATCGGGCGCCTGCTAGGTCTCGAACAGTTCCTGCAGAATCCGGTCCGCTCCACGGGACAACAGGTCCTCGGCCAACACACGTCCCAGCTCCTCGGCGTCGCCGGGCCGGCCGCTGATCACGCCATGGACCGTCTCGGAGCCGTCGGGGCGCCCGACCAACCCGCGCAGCACGATCACGTCGTGCTCCAGCTCCGCGTGCCCGGCGATGGGGACCTGGCAGCCGCCCTCCAAACGTCGATTGAATGCCCGCTCGGCTCGCACCCGGGTGTGGGTGTGGGCATCGTCGAGGGGCGCCAGCAGCGCATGGATGCGTGCATCGCCCTCGCGGCACTCGATGCCGATGGCGCCTTGTCCCACTGCCGGCAGCATCGTTTCCGCCGGCAGGACCTGCCGGATCCGATCTTCCAGCTCCAGGCGGCGCAGCCCGGCGCTCGCCAGCACGATGGCGTCGTACTCGCCGCCGTCGAGCTTGCCCAGGCGCGTGTCCACGTTGCCGCGCAGGGCGTGGATCTCCAGATCGGGGCCCAGCTCGGCCAGCTGACACTGGCGGCGCAGGCTGGAGGTGCCCACCCGGGCCCCGGCCGGCAGCTCGTCGAGTGCGGCGTAGCGGTTGGAGACGAAGGCATCACGCGGGTCCTCGCGCGGCAGGATCACCGCGATGTGCAGGCCGTCGGGCAGCTCGGCCGGCACATCCTTCAGCGAGTGCACGGCGATGTCGGCCTGTCCTGCCAGCATGCCCTGCTCCAATTCCTTGACGAACAGTCCCTTGCCGCCGAGCTTGGCCAGGGGTACGTCCTGGATGCGGTCGCCCTGGGTGGTCATTGCGACCAGCTCGACCTCCAGGCCCGGATGCAGACGGCGCAGCTCATCGCGCACGTGGTGCGCCTGCCAGAGTGCCAGCTTGCTCTTGCGTGTCGCGATTCGGACGAGATTTTCGGTCATTGCGCGGGAATTGGAACTGAAAGCGGGGATAAACTCTACATGGTACCCCCGGACCTCGCGCCAGGCAAACGGGCCGCAGGAACGCGGCACCTTGCGGGGACGCCCGCAATGCGTTAGATATGATTGTAAACGAGATTCATTCTGGATTGTTAGGCGCCGCCGCGGGGCGGCGCGCCGGAGGGAAGACACCATGCGGGCGAAACGTCTCGGACTGCTGGTTGCCGTGCTGCTGCCGATCTGGGCAACCGCCGCGCCGGGTCCGGCCGCGGTGCCAGTGGCCGAGGACCTGCGCGCCGATGCCCGTCTGGCGGCCCGGGACAACCTCGTGCTCATGCTGGTGTTCTCGGCCTATTACTGCGAGAACTGCGAAATCCTCGAGAACGAGATCGTCCGACCCATGGTCATCAGCGGCGAATACGACGACAAGGTGATCATTCGCAAGGTGCGCCTTGACGAGGGGGACTATCTCTACAACTTCAAGGGCGAGTCCGAGCTTGCCGATGATTTCGCCGGTCGCAACGGCATCCGGGGCATGCCCACCATCATGTTCCTGGACCACCGGGGCCGGAGGCTGGCCGATCCCATCCTGGGCATCAACACCATCCCCATGTTCTCGGGACGGGTCGATGCGGCGATCGAGCGCTCACTGGAAATGCTGCGCAAGCGGGTCCGAGGCGGGGATCGTCCGGCCCGCGAATCCTAGCCCGCATATCTCACCAGAAGGGGGCTCAGGTGTTTTTGAGGGCCCGGCGCACCGACGGGCCGTGGCGGCGGCTGACCTCAAGGGACTCGTCCAGTCCCCGGACACGCGCCATTTGACGGCCGCCCGGCCCCCTCTCCAGCCCCTCCAGACGATCGCGTGCGATCAATGCGTTGCGGTGGATGCGCACGAAGCGCTCGCCGAACTCATGCTCCAGGGACTTCAATGATTCTTCGATCAGCACCTCGCCCTCGGTATAGCGCACGCTGACGTACTTGTGATCGGCCCTGAAATAGAAGATGTCGCGCACCGGAACGAGCCTGAGGCTGCCGCGTACGCGCACGCAAAGATGGGTGCGGGCACGCCCGTTTTCCTCGGCGCGAATGGCGGCCAGCTGCGCGCGGCTGAGGCGCTGGGCCTTTTCCAGGGACTGGAGCAGGCGGGCCCTGCGGATGGGCTTGAGCAAATAGTCGACGGCGTTGCTCTCGAACGCCTCCAGAGCGTGCTGATCGTAAGCGGTGGTAAAGATCACGGCCGGGGGGTTTCGTAGCCGGGCCAGGTGGCGCGCGGCCTCCAGGCCGTCCATGCCCGGCATGCGGATATCCAGCAACATGACCTCGGGCTCGTGTTGCTGGGCAAGCTTCAGTGCTTCGGCGCCGTTGGCGGCCTCCGCCACCACCTCGCATCCGTCCAATTCTTCGACGAGGCTGCGCAGGCGCAGGCGCGCCGGTATCTCATCGTCAGTGATTAGTACCCTCATCCTCCTGCTCCATCACCGGAAAGCTCAGCTCTACGCGGCACTGTCCCGCGGTCTTTTCCAGCCCGAGCTTTCCGCTGCGCCCGAACGCAAGTCGCAGACGCTCCGAGATATTGTCGAGCGCGAGCTGCTGCCCGGGGCGGCCGCCTTCCCTGGATATCGGCAGCGGGTTGGAAACCATTAGATTGACCTGCCCGTCCTCGACCCGGCCGCGCAGCGCCACGGTGCCCCCCTCGGGTAGGACCTCGATGCCGTGGTAAATAGCGTTTTCCAGCAGGGGCTGCAGAGTAAGGGGCGGCAAGCCGGCCGAATCGGGCAACGCGCCGGGTTGCCAGTCCACGTTGAGCCGCTCTCCGAGGCGCAGCTTCTCCATATGCAAGTAGCGCCGGGCGCTCTCCAGCTCTTCGGCCAATGGGACCAGCCCGCCGGGGTCGGCCAGGCTGCGGCGGAACAAATCGGCAAGGTCCTCCAGCGCCTCCTCGGCACGTTCCGGGTGGCGGCGGATCAGGGCGGCGATGGTGTTGATGCTGTTGAACAGAAAGTGCGGCCGGATGCGCGCCTGCAGCGCCTCGATGCGCGCCTGGGCGTGGGCCTCCACGCTGAGGCGCTGCTGGTTTTGCAGATAGAACAGACGCAGGATGACCGCGCTGAAGATGGCGCCCACGGCCAGGTTGCGCAGAATGAAGCCAAGGTGCCGGCCGCCCGTGATAGGCACGCCGGCCACCTCACCGATGGCATAGGCGATCTCACTGAATGCCAAGATCACCCCTAGAACCAGGAGGTAGCTGATGGTGCCTGCGGCCAGGTTGGTCAACCGACACAATAGGCGGCGCATCAGGCAGAGCAGCGCCGCGCTCGACAGGGCAACCCACTGGATGAACAACGAGGTCAGACCGAGGCGGTCCCACGGGGTGCCGCCTTCGCTCCAGCCTCCCACCACCAGCACGAACGCAAGGAGCTCGCCAATGAGCACGATGGCCAGCACCATGCGGATGGTGCAGAGGTCTGGGAGGAAAAACCGGTCGCACGAGGCCTCGGCCGGCTGCGGGGTTGAGCGTGTCATGCGTGCCCCAGGCAATTCTATTCAATACTGCGCGGCGCCACTCGCCGTGCAACTGCTGCAGCCGCGCCTCGGCTTGGCCCGGGTTTCGCGAACCAGGCAACTCGGTTGCCTGACTGCAGGAAAAGCGTCACTGCCGGGTAGTTGTAATACACCCGGTGCGCCGATGACAACTGGCAGATCTGGTATACTGCGGCCTATACGCATTGCACAGGCCGCCTCATGAGCGACGCCGAGCGACCCCACAAGCCCTGGATGGGGCGATTCACCGAGCCCACGGACGCATTCGTCGAGGAGTTCACCGCGTCGGTCGGATTCGACCGCCGTCTCTATCGCCATGACATCGAGGGCTCCCTCGCCCATGCCCGCATGCTGGCGCGCACCGGCCTGCTGTCCCAGCGCGAGCTGGACGCGATCACCAAGGGCCTGGAGGAGATCCGCGATGACATCGAGCGCGGCGATTTCGCCTGGTCCACGGAGCTCGAGGACGTGCACATGAACATCGAGGCGCGCCTCACGCAGCGCATCGGCGAGGCGGGCAAGAAACTGCATACGGCGCGTTCGCGCAACGACCAGGTAGCCACCGACATGCGACTGTATGTGCGCGCCGAAATCGATCGCATCGTCGAGCTGCTCACCCGGGCTCAGCTCGCCCTGCTCGATTTGGCCGAGCGGGAGGCCGAGACCATCATGCCCGGCTTCACGCACCTGCAGGTGGCGCAGCCGGTAACCTTCGGCCACCACATGATGGCGTGGTACGAAATGCTGGCGCGCGACGGCGAGCGGCTCGCCGATTGCCGGCGTCGCCTCAACGTCATGCCCTTGGGCGCGGCTGCGCTCGCGGGCACCGGCTTTCCCATCGACCGCGAATACACCGCGCAAGAGCTGGGCTTCGAGCGCCCCTCGGCCAACTCCCTGGACTCGGTCAGCGACCGCGATTTTGCCATCGAGTTTGCGGCGAGCGCGGCCCTGCTCGTGACCCACCTGTCGCGGTTCTCCGAGGAGCTGGTGCTGTGGGCCTCCGCCCAGTTCGGCTTCGTCGAGCTGGCGGATCGTTTCTGCACCGGCTCGTCCATCATGCCGCAGAAGAAGAACCCGGACGTGCCGGAGCTGGTGCGCGGCAAGGCCGGAAGGGTAAACGGCAACCTGGTGGCGCTGCTCACCCTGATGAAGGGCCAGCCGCTCGCCTACAACAAGGACAACCAGGAGGACAAGGAGCCGCTGTTCGATTCAGCCGACACCGCGGCGGCCTGCCTGCGCGCGTTCGCGGACATGGTGCCCGCCATCGAGCCCAATCGCCAGCGGATGCTGGAGGCGGCGCGCGAGGGCTTTTCGACCGCGACCGACCTGGCCGACTACCTGGTTCGCAAAGGGGTAGCGTTCCGCGACGCCCACGAGATCGTGGGCCGCGCGGTGCGCCTCGCGGCCGATGGCGGCCGTGGCTTGGAGTCGCTGTCGCTGGAGGAGCTACAGGGCTTCTCGCCGGTCATCGGCGAGGATGTATTCGAGCTGCTCACCGTCGAGGGCTCGGTCGCGGCGCGCGATCACGTAGGCGGGACCGCTCCATCACAGGTGCGCGCGGCCGTGCAGCGGGCTCGTGCCGCCCTCGAGGCCGCGCCGCGCTGAGCACTGCCGCACGGTCCTCGCGTTTCCCCGCCCGCGCGCAAATGCTATCTTGGGCGCTCGTATCCCCTTGCCCAGGCCCCGATGCAGCCCGACAGCCTCGAACAGCTTCGCCAGCGCCTTGCGGAATTCGCCGCCCGGCGCGATTGGAACCAGTTCCACTCACCCAAGAACCTAGCCATGGCATTGATCGCCGAGGCCGCGGAGCTGGTGGAGCACTTCCAATGGCTCACGCAGGAGCAAAGCCGCGACCTGGCCGAGCACCAGAGGCGCGAGGTCGGCCTGGAGCTGGCCGACGTATTGATCTTCTTGATCCGGGCCGCGGACCAGCTCGATATCGACCTCATCAGGGCGGCCAACGAAAAAATCGACATCAACGAGGGCCGCTATCCGGCGGACAAGGTACGGGGCGAGGCGCGGCGCGCGGCCGACTACGACGATTGAGCCGGTGCGGCCCCGAATGCCGCACGGGGCCGTCAGGGGTTGTCCGGATCGCAGGAACCCTCCCGCACCCACGCGCCCTTGTCGCACCGCAACAGCTCGCTCCCGCTGCAGACGAAGGAACCGGTCTTGTAGACACGGTTGTTGAAATAACACACCGTGTTGTCGCTGAGCTCCTGAACGATGTAGTCGAAATCCTCGTCCGTCTCTTCGACGATCGGTGAGGTCTGCAGCTCCGGGTCCGGTGCCCCGACGTGGGGCGCGTTGGCACGATCTGTCATGGGCTATACCTGGGAATATACTTGGCCCGTATCGCGCTGCGGGCGGGGACTCCGCGGCGAACCGTCTGGGGGCGCCGCGGCTCTATAATTCGTATTGACTATTAAAGGATTGTGCCGATTTTCCGCTATAAGGGCAAACAGGGGCAAGTCGCTGACCGCTCGGCGTCTGCGATGCGAGCACGGCACGAACCGATTTCCCGGGAGCGTTGTGCCGGAGGAGGTCATATCCCCCATGAATTCGGAGTCTCTCTCGCCCGAGCTCCTGCGCGAGCTCGTGCAACACTGTCCCGTTGGGATCCTCACCCTGACCCGCGCCGGCACGATCGGCTGGATCAACCCGGCCCTTGAGCAGATGCTCGGTGCGGAGGCCTCGGCCCTCCGCGGCCGGGATCCGCTGGAGATGCCGCGTGAGGACCTGCAGGGCCTGTTCTCGGCCGACACTACCGTGCTCGTGCGCCACCCGGCGGGCGGCCTGCGCCGGCTGGCCCGAAGGAGGGTCGTGACAGACCGGTCCGATCCTGAGCTGGCGGAGATCCACTACTACGCCGACGAGAGCGAGACCGCGCGCCTGGCGCAAGAGACCGAGGCGCTGCGTGACCAGCTGGATCAGTTGAGTCTCAGGGACGCCACCACGGGGCTCATGAACGAGCGCGCCCTGATGCTGGTGCTGGAGCCGCAGGTTTCGCGCAGCCGGCGCTATGAAGCCCCCCTGTCGGTGATCCTGCTGCACGTCGCCTCCGAGCCGGACCCGGCCGATGCAAGCGCCTCCCCCGAGCGCGCGGTGAGCCGCGTACTGCGCGACCAGCTCCGCTGGGCCGACCTGGTAGGCCGGGACGAGTCGGGCGATTTCGTCATCGTGCTCCCCGAGACCGGGCGCGACGCCGCCGGCGCCCTGGCGGACAAGGTCGCGCGGGCTCTGCGCGAGGTGCCGGGAGTAGCCGCCTTCCACTTCGGCATCAGCGAATGGATCAAGCGGGACACGGCGGCCAGCCTATTGCACCGCGCCGGCGAAGCGATGGCCCGAGCCCGCGCCGACGGCACCCAGGCACTGGTGGCGGGATAGCCCTGCACCCCGCTCTTCCGCCCATGACGTCGCCCGCCGATCTCGCCGTAATCCCGCTGCCCAAGCCGGCGCGCGTCAAGACGATAAAGCGCCGGTTTGCGGCGCTGAACCATGAGCGCCTGTCGCGCGCGCGCGAGGCGCTCAAGCCGCGGCAGCGGGTCTTCATGGACGTGCTTCCGCTGCTGCTGCACATCAACCAGGCCGCGCTCCCCGGATTCGTGTCCAAGAAGACACCGGCCGGAATCGCCGACTTCAGCGCCGGCAAGCACACCATCCAAGCCGCCGGCCGGCTCGCCGGCGAGTTCTCCTATCGCCGGCGGGCCATGCGTGTGTACAACATCCAGGGCCTGTACATGATCGGCAGCAGCGGCACGGTGGGCTATTCGGACACGAGTGATTTCGACGTATGGGTCTGTCACCGGCCCGGTCTCAGCGAGTCCCTCGTGGACCTGCTCCGCGCCAAGTGCGAGAAGATCCGCTGCTGGGCGGCCACCCTGGGCCTGGACACCAAGTTCTTCGTCATGGACCCGTCCCGGATGCAAAAAGGCACGACGGAGGCGTTGTCGGACGACCACAGCGGCAGCGCCCAACACCTGCTGCTGCTCGAGGAGTTCTATCGCACCGGCCTGCTGGTCGCGGGCCGTTATCCGGCGTGGTGGGTGGTGCCGCCCGATCGGGAGACCGATTATCATGAGCACCTGAAACGGCTGGTCGACCGGGGCCTTGTATACGACCACGAGTTCATCGATTTCGGCGACGTTACCCGCATCCCGGCCGAGGAATTTTTCGGTGCCTCTCTGTGGCAGCTGCACAAGGCGATCGATTCGCCCTACAAATCCGTGCTCAAGCTGCTGCTGATGGAGGCGTACGCGGCCGAGTACCCGAACACCGATTTGCTATGCACACGCTTCAAGCGAGCCGTCTACAACGGGGAAGCGGACTCCCACAATCTCGATCCCTATGTATTGATGGTTCGCAAGGTCGAGGAGTACCTTGGCAAACGCGGAGAGGATGAGCGCCTGGATCTCGCGCGCAAATGTTTTTACTTCAAGGTCAACGAGAAGCTCGGCGAGCGCGGCCCGCGGTGCCAAGACGGCCGGCGTGAGGTGATGTCGAATCTGGCCGAGGAATGGGGCTGGACCCATGAGCGGCTGCGCACCCTGGACTCACGGGCCACATGGAAGATCCACCGCGTCATGGAGGAGCGCAGGGCGCTGGTCGACGAGCTCACGCGCAGCCACCGCATGGTCGCCGAGTTCGCCCGCCGGCACGCGCGCAGCAGCACTATCAGCAGCCGCGACCTGCATCTGTTGGGGCGCCGGCTCTATGCCGAGTTCGAGCGCAGGGCGGGCAAGGTCGAGATCATCAACCCCGGCATCTCGACCAATCTCACCGAGGAACGACTGAGCTTCGTTCAGGTGAAAGAGCAGGAGCGCGACGGCTGGCTGCTGTTCCGAGGCGAATACGACCCCGGGGGGTACAGCCGGCGCTCGCCCCTCAAGCGCGCCCACAGCCTGGTCGAGCTGGTGGCGTGGTGTCACTTCAACCGCCTCATCGGACCGCACACACTTGTCACCCTCAACAATGCCGAGGGCACGCTCTCGTCCCGGGAGCTACTGTCGCTGATTGACAGCCTGCGGCGCCTGTTCCCCGATGGGCGGCTGCCCGGCACCGACATGGAGCGGCTGTGTCAAGCTGCCTGTGTGGCATCCAGCGCGTTGTACATCAACCTGGGTCTGGACCCGCTGTCGGATCATACCCGCAAGGGCCTGCACCTGACCAGCAACCGCTCGGATGCGCTGAGCTACGGCGGGATCTGGAAAAATCTCGCACTCACCTTCGACCTGTTGTTGATCAGCAGCTGGCGCGAGGTCCTGACGTTTCGGTACAGCGGAGCGGACGCCCTGCTCGACTGCCTGTGCGACTATCTTGCTTGGACCCCGCTGTCCGACGGATCGGCACCGCGGGCGGTGCCGGTGTACAGCTTCTCCACCACGCGAGGCATGGCTATCGCCCACCGCGTGGAAGAGCTGTTTCGGGATGCCATACAGGCCCTCTACGGCAACGCTCGGGGCGCGGCTACACGCTACATCGTTCGCATCGAACACGACTACCATGTGCTGCAAACGGAAAACGATGTCCCGCGGCACCGCCGTATCGGCGGCGAGGCGGATCTAGTGCGCGTGCTCGGCGAGGCGCAGGACAGCTTCAGCCCCGTGGTGTTCGACCGTTATGCCATCGCGGGCTCGCGGCTGGCCTACATGGTCGAGCAGAATCGCCCGGGCGTGGTTCAGCTGTTCTACCACGTGCGTGGCGCCGAGGCCGACGTCTACGTGCTGGACGAAAAGGGCTCGTTGTTTCATCAGCGCGTCCAATACCATGACGAGGCCTCGCTGGTTGGACAGTATCAGCGCTACCTGGAGTCGGCGATCCGGCGCTGCAACGCCACGGAGCACGATCCGGATGGGGCCAACATCTCCACCCAGATCGAGCTCTATCGGCTGAAGAAAAACCGCACCGGCCAGCTCTATGTCGAATCGGTGGAAAACGTGCTGGCGGCGGCCTCCGGCGATTACCTCAGCATACAGGTCATCGGCGATCCCATCGGCGACGACCCGAACTTGTTTTCTCTGTATTGCGAGGGTCGGGAGTTCTCGGCGCTGGAATACGCAGGCGAGGTATTCGTAGAGGTGGCCCGATATGTGCTCGCCCACCGCGAGAGCGACCAGGACTATCCGATCTACATCACCGACGCGGACGTCAGCCGCACCCAGCTGGGGGCGGACGGCGCGCTCAACCTCCAGACAGTGCACTACTTGAATTACAAAAAGCGCATCGAACGCCGGCTCAACGCCGCGCTGGACGGCATCCGCGCAGGAACCTGAGGACAGGGGTTTACCTATTTGGCGCCGCGCACATCGTCCATGATCGAGCGCAGGTCGCTCTCCCAGCGCCTGAATATGATCTCCAGGTCGGGTGAGGGGAAAAACTGGGCGAAACGAGTCGGATTCGAGCCTACCACAAGCGTCTCGTCCTGCTCGGCGAAGATCGCCACCTTCAGCGGCAGGTAGGCCACCATCTCCGGGTGCCGCTCGACGATGCGGTGAATCTCGCCCGGCTTGCCGAAGAACACCACCCGGTATTTGTCCGTCTGGTACCCGAACCGGGTGAGCCCAATGTCCACCCGCTGCACGCGCGAAAGCTCGTAGCCGTGGTCCCGTATGGAGTTTTGCAGCGTGGCCATGGCCTCGGGGAAGTGCTGCGCGGAGCGCACCATCAGAAGATCCTGGGCACTCGCGCCGGAGACGCCGATCAGCGACACCGAGATCAAGAGCGCCAAGACAGCGTAACGTAGTGCGCTCATAGAGTGGCCTCCTCGAGAATGGCGTCGTAGAGGTCGGACATCTCGCCACAGATCCGGTCCAGCTCCTCATTGTTGAACAGTTGGCTCAGGGTCTCGGGATTGATGCTCATCACCCGAACCGCGCCGTCGCGCTCGGCGATCGTCACCCGGCACGGCAGGAACAGGCCTACCCGCGGGTCGATGGCCAGGGCCTCGTTGAGCATTCGAAAATTGCAGAAGTAAACGATGACCTTGCGCCGGTCCTCGGCGCCCTCGCTCACCAAGCCCTGATCGAAGTACTGCGTGCGAATGATGCGAAAGTTGCGACCCGCCGCCGCACGCTTGACGCTGTCCACGGTTTCCTCGAACGAGTACGGCGAGTCGTATACCTTGACCGGCCGGGCCTCGGTGGGCCCCTCCTCGGCGGCGCGCTCGTCCCGCTCGAGCATGCCGTCGAAGCTGCGTACATAGGCGACGATATCGTCGATGTCCGATTCGCTCAGGCCCTGCCCCAGGAACGAGACCATGGGCGTACCCTCCCGCCCCTTCATCAGGGTCGCCTTGATCATCTGGTCGCTGGCCGCCTGCAAGAACCCCCGATTGCGCAGCGCCGGGGCGATGACGGGCAGATCGCGCGGGCGCGAGAACGTCACGCCGGTGCCCTTGCCGCCTTCGCCGCCGGGCCCGTGGCAGGCGGCGCAGTGCTGGGCGTAGAGCCGCCGGCCGTGGTCGGGGTCACCGGCCACCTTACCCCGGGGGAGCTCGATCTCTCCGCCCTCGGACCAGCCGCGCACATGGTTCATGATGGCCCGGACCTGGGCGTCGGTGAGGTGCCGGAAGCCCGGCATCACGCGCCCCGGCCGGCCATGGCGAATAGTCTTGGCCAGGTAGTCGTCGGTGACGCTGTCCAGGAACTCCGGCAGGTTCAAGGGAACCCCCACCCCACCGCTGCCATCCAGGCCGTGGCAGGCGGCGCAATGGCGTGAGTACAGGTCTGCGCCGTCGGGGGCCGCCGCCGCCGGCAGGGCTGCCGCCAGGGACAGCAAGGCCAGGAAACCGCGTTGCCGCATAGGCCACCTCGTTGTTTGGCCAGGGATCGGAAAGGAGAATATAAGAGACATCTTATGTAGACTTTGACCAATGTCAAGGCTGCCCCCGCGGGGGAGGCCAGTCAACGCCGCTGGCCCGCATATCTCACCGGGATCGCGGGAGCAGGCGCCGGGTGAGCGGCGGGATAGGAGCCGCGAACGCCCGGCCAGGGATGGCCGGGCCGGACTTCATCACTACGCAGGACCGCGTGGCGATGAAGCGGGCTCGCAGGCGCCGCTCTGGAGCGAAAGTGGTAGGCGTAGCTACCACTTGGCCGCTCACACACATCCCGGTGCTTCGCGGCATAAGTACGTCCTGTACAAGAGTGAAGAGCAAGCCTACGAGCCCGAAGGCAAGCCTGAACCGCGATAGGACAACGGCGAAAACAGCGTGTCACTGCCTTATCGCTCTGCATTGTGCCTTATTCCTGTACGTTTCAGGGCATTGCGCCACAGCCGTTGGCCGCCCGGTGAGATATGCGGGCTAGGGGAGCGGGGCGGTGCGACCCAGATCGGCGGGCGCATTCACGTCCATCAGGACCCCGGGGTCATCGACCGCCAAGCGCAGCACGTCGCCGGGCCGGTGGGCGAGAAGGTCCCGGGCACCGCGGTCCCCGTCCAGGGCCAGCAGGGCCTCGCGATTCGCGGCGGCGAAGCCCACGGGGTGGCCGCGCCGGCCCCGGTGCTCGGGCACCACGATGGAGGCCCCGTCGAGCAGGGCCTGGGCGACGGCACGGATGGTGCCGGGGCGAATCCATGGCATGTCGGCCAGGGCGATCACCCAGCCACGGGCCTCGGCGGTGACGCCGACACCCCGGGCAAGGCTGCTGCCCAGGCCGGATTCGGGCCGGATGTTGAGCACAAGGGTGAGACCCGCCTCTGACAGCCGCCGGGCCCGCTCGGGGGCGCCGGGGCGCACGACCCCAACTGCCCAGGGCAGGGCAAGGCACAGGCTGCGGGCAGCGGCCACCCCCACCGGAACGCCCGCGGCATCGCGGACCAGCAACTTGTCGGCCCCGAAGCGCGCCCCGGATCCGGCAGCCAATAGTACGCCGGCCACGGCGCTCACGGCCTCGCCCCCCGGGCCGCCCCCGCCGGGGGCTCGGTGTCCGCGGCCGGTAACAACCCCAGGCAACGCCCGTGGCGTACCGCCACCAAGTCGGCGGCTACCGCCACCGCGATCTCGGCCGGGGTGCGCCCACCTAGGGGCAGGCCCACCGGGCCGCGCAGCCGGGCGAGGCCCCTCCGGCTGACGCCGAGCTGCTGCAGGCGCCCGCGGCGCTCGTCGCTGCTCGCCCGCGAGCCTAGGGCCCCCACATAGTAGGCCCGCGAGTCCAGGGCCTCCATCAGGGCCATGTCGTCCAGCCTGGGGTCGTGGGTCAGGGCCACCACTGCGCTGCGCGCATCGTCGGTCCGGGCCTGCACCACGTCATCGGGCATGGCCGTCTCCAGCTCGGTCCCCGGCACTTGCCAGACGGCGGCGACCTCAACGCGCGGCTCGCACACCACTACCCGGTAGTCCAGGGCCAGGGCCATCTCGGCCAGGAACCGGGCCGCCTGCCCGGCGCCGATGATCAGCAGCTGCCAGCGCGGGCCGAACACCTTCTCCAGCGTGGGCCCGTGGTCACGAAACGCCGGTTGGTCGGCCCCGCCCGGGTGCAGGCTGCTCTCGCCCGTTGCCAGGTCCAACCGGCGCACGGCCAGGGCCCGGGCCTCGATCACGCCCACCAGGGCCTTGAGCTGGACCGGCCCGTGGAGCGGCTCCAGCACCAGGTCGAGGCGCCCGCCGCAGGGCAGGCCGAAACGGCGCCTGTGCTCGGCGTGGATGCCGTAGGCCAAGCGCTGGGGAGCCTGCGGGGGCTGGCGGCGCACCCGCTCGGCCAGGTCCTCTTCCACGCAACCGCCGGACACCGAGCCCATGGCGTGCCCATCGTCGCGCACGGCGAGAAGCGAGCCGGGCGGGCGCGGCGAAGAGCCCCAGGTGCCGGCCACCGTGGCCAGGGTCACGCCGCGGCCCTGCTCCAGCCAGCCCACCGCCGCACGCAACACTTCCAGATCGGCGCTTTCCATCGGGTGCAATCCTCGCGCTCAGCCAGTGCGATCGGATTCAGGTGCCCAATCGGATGGGCAGACTGCGTACCGGCTTGCCGGTGGCGACGAACACGGCGTTGGCCACCGCCGGAGCGATGGGCGGCATCCCCGGCTCGCCCACCCCGCCGGGGGGCTGGCCGCTGCGCACCCGCTGGTAGGTGCCGCAGCGGCACAAAATGCCCGCCATGGCCCGGTCGATCTCGGCATCGCTGGGATCGGGGTGCCGGTCGAGGAACGCTGCGGCCGCCATGATCTGCCCCGGCTGGCAGAACCCGCACTGCGGCACCTGTTCGGCGATCCAGGCTCGCTGCACCGAATGGCCCCGATCGGGAGAAAGCCCCTGGATGGTGGTGACCCGCCTTCCCGCCACCGTGGAGATCGGTGTGACGCAGGCGCGCCGCGGCTCGCCGTCTACCAGGACCGTACACGCACCGCACAGGCCCATCCCGCAGCCGTACTTGGCACCGGTAAGCCCCAGGGTGTCGCGAAGCACCCAGAGCAAGGGGGGCTGCGGATCCAGGTCTATTTCGTGGGACCTGTCGTTGACGATGACCGTGGCCATGCCACCTCCATGTCGGCGGGTGCGGTCCGCTCGTCCGCAGCTCACATCAACTTATAGATCTCTTCCGAGGTTTCTTCCAACGCCCCGGGCCGACTCGGGAGAAAGGTTTTGTTGTGAATCCAGCCCGCAGCCGAGGCATGCGACAACATAAGAATTTGCTTAAGGATTGATGTACATCATCCGTCCCGCGGGCCGCCCTGCACCCGCGGGCTATTGTTGTATAGCAAAGGCATTTTATAGGCGCGGGGCCCCCTGTGAGGGCCATCGGAGTCGGGGTTGCGCGAAGCGCGTGACGGTGCCGGGGACGACATCCGCGGACCGGCCGGTTTTGCGGACCGGGGGAAAGACGCTCACATAGCGGCACCAGCCGCGGGAGGTTTCGACATGAGAGGACACGGGTTCGCGCTGGTCACCGCGAGTGGGGTGTTGGCGATGACCCTGGCGATGCAGGCACAGGCAGGGGGTGACGCGGCGGCGGGCAAATCCAAAGCGGCGCAGTGCACCGGCTGCCATGGGGCCGGGGGCCAAGGCAACCCCGCCAGCCCGGCCCTGGCCGGCAGGGACGCGGCCTACCTCAAAGAGCAGCTGCAGGCGTACCGGTCCGGCGCACGCCAGCACAGCATGATGAACATGATGGCGAAGAAGCTGAGCGATCGGGACATCGCCGACCTGGCTGCCTATTACGCCTCCCTTCAGTAAGGGCAGTGCGCGGGCCGGGGGGCGCGATCGTCATGGAGTCAATCCACGGAGCTTGCAACATGTGCCGTGGGCCTTGTCAGGACGCAGTCACACCTTGATGGAGGTGCAAACAGGCACATAGCACATCGCCGATGAGGCGCATCAACGGGGTCGCCATTGGGCGAGAACAACGACCGGCGCCCCGTGCGAAAATATGGCTCGAAATGGAAAGGGGGTAGCGATGAACCAAAAAACCTGCGTGCACTTTTCGGCCCTGCCGCCGAGTATGAAGGTGGTCTATTCCCTGACCCTCATCGTCTTGGGAATCGGCTATGCGTTCGCGATGATCCACATCTTCGCCTCGCACGCTGGCCGCGACGGAGACCCGATGCTCTCTGTCAACGACTTGATCATCGCCTACAGCGGCAGCAAGAGCGATACCCGGCTGGAGGCCGCCCTCAAGGGGCCCATGGAGAGCATGCTGCCGACCGGCGAGCGCAGCCGGATCATCGCATGGGTCCGGAGGGGGGCCGAACAAGGAGACTATGAGCGGGGCATCGCACCGCTGGTCGAGAGGCGCTGTCACATGTGCCACGACGGCACCAACCCGCACGTGCCCGACCTGCGCGGGTACGACCGGGTCATGGAGCTGGTCGAGATCGACACGGGCATGGATATCTTCACCTTGGTCCGCGTCTCGCATATTCATCTGTTCGGCATCACATTCATCTTCTATATCGTCAGCATGATCTTCTGCCACGCGCAGATCCGCCCGGCGTGGCTGAAGTGTCTGATCATTGCCATTCCCTTCCTGGCCATCATGGCCGACATCGGCTCCTGGTACCTCACCAAGGTTTGGTCCGGATTCGCGTGGGTGGTCATGTTGAGCGGTGCGCTGATGGGCGTGGCCTTCGCGGTGGAATGGCTGGTGTCGATGTATCAGATGTGGTTCTACAAGGCCGATTCGGAGCTCACCGAGCGCCCGGGAGTCTGGGTCGAGCAATAAACCGGTCCGAGAGAATCGGCGACCTGCGGCTGGGGCACCGCAACGGTTTTCGGTTGGACGACAAGAGGGGAGAGATAACATGACGCCAAGACTAGGGTTCGCAGTCGGTGCAATGGTATTGGCAGCCGTCTTCGCGGGCTGCGCCAAGGAGGTCAGCTTCAGCACCGATGTCTATCCCATACTGGAAAGGAACTGTGTATCCTGCCACTCCGACGGGGGCGAGGGCGCGACCCGGAGCGGCCTCACCATGGAGAGCTATGAAGGTCTGATGCAGGGAACGAGGTACGGGCCGGTGATCGAGCCGGGGTCCAGCGTCTCGAGCACCCTGGTGATTCTGGTCGAGCAAAAGGCCCACCCGAGCATCAATATGCCCAAGGGCGGCACGCCCCTGCCGCAGCCGGCGGTCGACGTCATCAAGACGTGGATCGACCAGGGCGCCAAGAGGAACTGAGGGGCAGTGTCGTCCGAGCCGTGACGAGGCCGGGCCGCGGAATCGTCACGGGCCGAGCCGCTGGCGCAGCCAGGTCCCGATGTCGGCGAGCTCGTCCGCGCATATCGTGTGCCCCATGGGGTAGGTGCGCCAGTCCACAGTGTAGCCGTTCTCGCGCAGATGGGCACACGAGGCCTCCGCGATGGCCGGGCGAACCACCGAGTCTTGGGTCCCATGGAGCATCAGGATCGGGGTGGCACGGTTGGCGGGGTGTGCCTCGGCGGCCAGGGCTGTCCTGATGGGCAGCCAGGTGGACAGGCCCAGCAGCCCCGCCAGCCGACACGAATAGCGCAGCCCCGCATGCAGCGCCACGGCACCGCCCTGGGAAAAGCCGGCCAGGACGATGCGCTCCGTGGGCACGCCGCGCTCATGCTCACGGGCCATCAGCGCCTCGACCTGCAGTTTCGCGGCGTGGATACCCGACTCGTCCTGGCGGAACTGCGGCCCGATGCCATAGATGTCGTACCAGGCACGCATCGCCCGCCCCGCATTGAGGGTGACCGGCCGCACGGGGGCGTGGGGAAACACGAAGCGCATCCTGGTGCCGGGTGCCAACCCGAGCGTGGGAATCACGCCCTCGAAGTCGTGCCCGTCGGCGCCGAGGCCGTGCAGCCATATGACGGCTGCGTCCGGGGCGTCGGCCGTTTGGATCTCGACGGCAGAAAGAAGCTCGGGGGTTTCCATGACGGTTCTGGAAAGCACGATACAAATGCAAAATTCAAAATGCAAAATCCTGTCCCTCCATGGCGATGGGCAATTTTGCATTTTGCGTTTTGAATTCCTGCAAGAAAAGCGGCGGTGCCGCCCTGAGGCAGCACCGCCGCTTCGGTTTGGCGCAACGCTTGGCGTTTCGCCCTACCGGACCGAGAACTCCTTGGAGTCGCT
>JABAHQ010004976.1_pt1 | contig 84587 bp, 76 predicted proteins | sample 7062091 | NCBI WGS metagenome assembly JABAHQ01 (sample SAMN14534359, study PRJNA622989) | marine sediment metagenome | biome: marine biome [ENVO:00000428]; feature: marine pelagic biome [ENVO:01000023]; material: deep marine sediment [ENVO:00002113] | place: India: Gulf of Kutch | collected...
GACGAGGTGCGTCAGGTGGCCGGCCAGCTCCTGCACATCATCGAGCAGGTGCAGGCGCTCACGCCGCGCTTCGAGAGCGTCAGCGACGGCATGCGGTCGCAGTCCCAGGCCGCCGACCAGATCAGCGAGCGCATGACCCAGCTGAATGAGATCGCTCAGCAGACCGCCAACTCACTGTGCCAATCCGGACGGTCCATCACGCGGCTCGACGAAGCCGCCCAAGGTCTCAGGGACGGGATCTCGCGCTTCAAGATCAGCTCGTAGGGGATTCAGAAGCGCGCCAGTCTTTTTCTCTTGTTGCCGCTTCCCAGGCGGGCTCGATCGCGGCGGGAACGCCGCTGCCACCGACGATCAAACACGTTTGGGAACGACATCCCTGTCGAGACTGCTGCAGGCAAGGGGCGAAGATCGCGCCGGGCGGACCGAACCGGCCGCGGGGGACGGATGTCCCGAACGTCGGCCCCGGGACCCTGGCCGATCGATCGGGGTCAGAGGCCGCCCACCTCCGCCCATTCCTCGTCGGAGAGAAGCTTGTCGATGTCCACCAGGATGAGCAGCTCACCATCATGATTGGCCACGCCCTCGATGTACTTGGAGCTCTCGTCGTTGCCAACGCTGGGCGACGATTCCACTGCAGAGCGGCGCATCTCCACCACCTCGGCGACACTGTCCACCAAGATGCCGATCACCGTGTCGTTGGCCTCGATGACCGCGATGCGGGTGGAATCGTCCATCTCCTTGGGGGGAAGCCCGAAACGCCGTCGTGTATCCAACACGGTCACGACGTTGCCGCGCAGGTTGATGATCCCCATCACATAGTCTGGGGCCCCGGGGACCGGGGCGATCTCAGACACGCGCAGCACCTCCTGGACCTTCATGACATCGATCCCGTAGGTCTCGGTGTCCAGCTGGAAGGTCACCCACTGCAAAATCGGGTCGTTTGCGGTTTCTGCGGTTTGACTCATCGCTTGTCTCCATCCGCGGTCTCGAGCCCGGCGGGGCCCGACTGTCAAAAACCAGGCGCCGTTGAGCGCGGTTGCTCCATCTGCCGGTTATCTAGGCATATTCCGTGCCACTATCCTCCGCGGCCAGCAGCTGAACCAGGGCATCGGTGTGCAGGAGCGCGCACAGATGCTGGCGCGCGGTCCCGGCCAGCCACGGGCGCTTGCCCTGGGCACTGCGCCAGCGCACGTCGCCTGGCTGCAAGCTCAGCACGTCGCCGATGGCGTCGCAGGCCAGGCCCCAGCGCCCCTGGTGGACCAGCACGATGTGCTCCACGCGCTCCTGGGCAGGCGGCACCGCCCGGCCCTCGGGGAACACGATCTGGGCCAGGTCCACCACCTTGATCTGCCGGCCCTGGTGCTGCAGCAGACCCAGAAACGTGCTCGAATGGTCTGGCATGGGCGTCACCTCCTGCCAGGGGATCACCCCATTGAGCCGGATCAGCGGCGCTGCCAGGGACAGCCCCGCAACCTGGAACAGGAGACACTCAAACGGCTCGCGGCCCCACTCCGGCACGTCCTGGAGCCCCTCCGGCGCCGGCATACCCGCTCGCTCCCGTGCCGGTGCACGGGCAGGCGCGGTCGTGGCGGCGGGCGCGCTCGCCGACCCGGTTCCCGGGGCGGGATGGGGCGTGACCGCCGGGACCTGCCCCGGCGGCTCGGGCGTCCATTCGGGCACCTCGCGCAGCAGCGACTCCAGATAGCTGGTCAATGCCAGGCGCTGGTCCGATACGAGGTCAGGGCCGGTGCCACGCGCATCGCTCATAAGGCCACCATCCTCTCGCGGTGCTCGGCATGTCCCTCCAGGTAGTCCAGCAGCCCCTGGTAGGCACGGGTGCCACGGGAGCTGAGCAGGAGCTGATTGATGGGCCGGCCTACTCGACTGGCCTCTCGAAAGCGGGTGTCGACGGGGATTACCGAGTCCCACAGGTTGTCGGAGAACCGTTCGCGCAGCATCCCCAAGACATCGGTGGAGACCCGGGTGCGCCGGTCGAACATGGTGGGCACGATGGTGTAGGCGATGCGCTGCTCGCCGGTCCGCTCGATCATATCCAGAGTGTGCACCATTCGCTCGAGGCCCTTGATGGCCAGGAATTCGGTCTGCACCGGCACCACCACATGATCACACGCGGCCAGGGCATTGACCATCGATACACCCAGCATCGACGGGCAATCGATTATTACCTGATCGAAGCCCGCGGGCAGGCGCTGTAGGGCGCGGGCGACCACCAGACCCATTCCGTCGCAGGCGCCGAGCTGGCGGTCCAGGGTGGCCAGCGCCGTGGAGGCCGGCAGCAGGACCAGCCCTTTCGTGCCAGTCTCGTACAGCAGGTCCTCGATGTGGCCGTCATCGCCGGTGCGGGAACGGTGGAAAAGCGTGTACACCCCCGACTCCAGGGACTCCGGATCGTACCCAAAGTATGTGGTCATGGAGCCGTGGGGATCGAGGTCGACCAGCAGCGTCGGCCGCCCCGCCGCGGCGGAGAGTCCCCCGAGGCTTACCGTCGTGGTGGTCTTGCCCACGCCGCCCTTCTGATTGGCCACGGTCCAGACCCTCATGGCCCGTGCCTTCGCTGGCCGCCGTCGAACGACAAATCGCCCGACTGCCCGAAAGGAAGCTGGATGGGCGGGGCGACTACCGGGAAGCGCCCCGGCTCGCGCAGGATGCCGGACCGCGACGGGCGGTGAGGTCGCGACCCGGATCTCTCGGCGGGTGTCGCAACCGTCTCGCCGCCATTCTCGAGAAGAGACTGCTCCATCAACACGGCCGCGTCCCCGCCATCGCCAAGCGCCGCGGCCGCCGCCTCACGGGTGTCGGCGGTCGACTGCACGACCAGCACGACGCGGCGATTCCTGCGCCGTCCCTCGGCGGTAGAATTGTCGGCCACCGGCTGGTACTGCCCGTAGCCGATGGCCACCAGGCGCTGGGGCTCGACGCCTTCCTTGGTGAACAAGTGCACTACGCTGGCCGCGCGCCCCGCCGACAGCTCCCAGTTGGATGGAAAGATGACGTTGTTGATTGGCACGTTGTCGGTGAAGCCCTCCACGTGAATGGCATTTGGGAACCGCCGCAGGATCCTGGCAAGTCGTTTCAGCACGGGCAGCGCCTGGCGGGAGATGCGTGCGCTTCCGCTGGCGAACAAGACGCTATTGTTGATCTCCACCTCCACCCAACGCTCGGACCGGCGCACCCCGATCAGGCCCTGCTCGATCATCGCGGCCATGGCCTGCTCGATCTCCTCGGAGATCTCCTTCAAGGCCCCGGCAGGACCGCCGCCGAACTCACCCTTGGGGCTCGCCGACTGCCGGCGCCCCCCCCTGCCCGACCTGCGGCCCGTGTAACCGGGCTCTTCCACCGCCTCGTAGCGCGGCATCGGCATATCGGGCAACTCGACGACCACCGGCGTCTTGCGAAGATTCATCTGTTCCGACAGCGGCGACTTGACGACCTTACCCACCTGAACGGGATGGAGGGACTTGGTCGGCGAGCGGAACGACGCGATCAGCGACTCCGACAGCACGCGATATTTCCCTTCGTTGACCGACGAAATCGCATACATAACGACGAAGAACGCGAACAGCAGGGTGACGAAGTCCGCGTAGGACACCATCCACCGATCGATGTTCGGGTAATCGTAATGTTTTCGTTTTCGAGCCATCGCACTCAACTCCGGACAACGAGGCGCAAAAACTCAGATCATCCGCGCACGGACCCATGAGTCTTATCCTCACTCTTCGGCGGCCTTCGCCCGTTGTCCTGCCTGCTGTTAGTGATCCGCTGGCCGCCGCCGTCCAGCTCAATGCAGGTAACCCTCAAGCTTCGTCTCGATGTTGCGCGGGTTCTCCCCTTCGGCAATGGAGATGATCCCCTCGATCACCATCTCGCGGAATCGCGTCTGATCGTGAATCACAGCCTTGAGTTTGTTCGCCATGGGCAGGAAAAACAGGTTGGCCATACCCACGCCGTAGATCGTGGCCACGAACGCCACGGCTATGCCTGCACCCAGCTTGCTCGGATCAGCCAGATTGTTCATCACATGGATCAGCCCCATCACTGCGCCCAAGATACCGATGGTGGGGGAGTAGCCGCCCATGGCCTCGTATACCCTGGCCGCTTGAATGTCCGTGTGCTCCTTGGTGGACAGCTCCACCTCGAGGATGCTGCGTATGGTCTCGGGCTCACTGCCGTCGACCAGGAGCTGCAGGCCTTTACGGGCGAAGGCGTCGTCTTCGGATTCGATCACCCCCTCCAGACCCAGTAGTCCTTCCTTGCGCGCGATATTGCTCCAGCCGACGATCTTCTCGATCGCCTCGACCGGCGCCAGCCTGGGAGGCGCGACGATCCACCAAAGCACCCTTAGCGACCGCGCAAACGTCACCATCCTGCACTCGATCATGATCGCACCCAGTGTGCCGCCGAAGACGATCACGAATGCCGTGAGCTGCATCAAGGAGTCGGTGTGTCCCCCCTCCAGGACATTTCCCCCGAAAATCGCGCCCAGTGCGATGACGATCCCGAGTAACGTAAGGAAATCCATGGATCACACCGATTCCGCCAGTTGCGCGGCCATCTCGCCCAGCGGCAGGACGCGGTCGGCGAGGCCCGCCTGCGCGACCGCCAGGGGCATCCCGTAGATGACGCTGGTTCGCTCGTCCTGCGCCCACACCGTGGCCCCTCCCTGCTTCAGCAGTCGTGCGCCCTCGCGGCCATCTGTGCCCATCCCGGTCAGCACGATAACCAGCGCCTCGCCGGGGACAGCGTTGGCAATAGACTCGAACGTCCTGTCCACCGATGGGCGATAACTCTCTTCCGGCCTGCCCTCCCTTATCGCGATCTGCAGGTGATCGCCGCGGGCCTCCACCAACATCTGCCTGCCGCCCGGTGCCAACAGCGCCGTGCCCGGCTCCAGCTGATCCCCGTCCGCAGCCTCCCGCACCCGGATGCGGCACATGTGATCGAGGCGCTTGGCGAATGCCGGGGTAAAGGACGCCGGCATGTGCTGAATCAACAACAGTGGCACCGGAAAATCCGCCGGCAGCGCGGCGAGCACGTGCTGCAGGGCCACGGGGCCGCCCGTCGAGGTGCCCATGGCTGCCAGGCGATAGTCGCCGCGCCGTGCTGCCCGGCACACTTGCACCGGTTTAACCTCCGGAACCCCCGCAGTCCGCACCGCCGTGTGCGGAAGACCGCGCACGCCCAGCGACCACACGCGCGAGCGCAGCACCCGCGCCGCCTCTTCGCGGGTGCCAGAGATGGCATCGAAGTTCTTGGGGAGATAGTCCAGGGCCCCGGCCTCCAGGGCGTCCAAGGTGGCCTGGGCACCCTCGTGGCTGAGCGAGGAAAACATCAATACCGGGCAGGGCGCGCGCGCCATGATGCGGCGTACCGCCGTGATGCCGTCCATGACCGGCATCTCGATGTCCATCGTGATGACGTCGGGCCTGAGCTCGCGGGCCTTGGCAACAGCTTCACGGCCGTCGGCCGCAGTGCCCGCGACCTCGATACGTGCATCGGCATCGAGCATCTCGCTGACACGGCGACGGAAGAACCGGGAATCGTCCACTACCAAGACCCGTACCGTCATTCATATACTCCGTCTTCATCGTCGACTGTGCGTGCCGGCGGAGCCGTGGGATCACGCGACCCGACTCAGCGATTGCCGTAGGCGGCCAATAGGCTCGGCAGGTCCAGGATAAGGGCAATGCGCCCGTCACCCGTGATCGTGGCGCCGGCAAGCCCGGGCAAGCCGTGGAGCAGCGCGCCCAGCGGCTTGATCACGACTTCCTCCTGCCCGATCACCTGGTTGACCACCAGCCCGATCTTCTGATTGCCGACGTGTGCAACCACGACCTGCTCGGTCTCGGGCGCCACATTCTCGTCTGTATTGCGCACCAGCCATTCGCGCAGGTAAAACAGGGGAGTAGCGCGCTTGCGCACCCGTACGCACAACTGGCCGTCGACGACGTTTGTCTGCGCTTCATGCAAATGAAAGATCTCGCTGACGCTGGACAGCGGCAAGGCGAAAGTACGCATGCCCACTTTCACCATAAGCGTGGGCAAAATCGCAAGGGTGAGCGGCAGCTTGACACTGAGTGTGCTGCCCTTGCCGGGCTCCGAGTCGATTTCGATCGTACCGTTGAGTTGAGCGATGCGCGTCTTGACCACGTCCATGCCCACACCGCGACCGGAGATGTCTGAGATCTCTGCCTTGGTGGAGAAACCCGGCGCAAAGATCAGGTTGTAGCAGTCCTTGTCGTCCAGGCGGGCCGCGGAATCATTGTCCATGATCCCCTTTTCCGCGGCTTTGCGGCGCAGCAGCTCGGGGTCCATGCCGGCGCCGTCGTCCGAAATCGTCAGCAGGATGTGGTCGCCTTCCTGGGCGGCGGCCAACACCAACTTTCCGGCGCGCGGCTTGCCCAAGGCCTCGCGCTGCTCAGGTGCCTCGATGCCATGGTCCACCGCATTGCGCACCATGTGCACCAACGGATCGGCGAGCGCCTCCACGAGGTTCTTGTCCAGGTCGGTGTCCTGTCCCCTCATCTCCAGCTCTACCGTCTTGTTGAGGCTGCGGGCGAGATCGCGCACCACACGAGGGAAGCGGCCGAACACCTTCCTGATGGGCTGCATCCGGGTCTTCATCACCGCCATTTGAAGGTCGGCGGTCACCAGATCCAGGTTGGCCACGGCCTTGGAGGCCTCGGCGTCGGCCATGTTGGCCTTGAGCGTGGACAGACGATTGCGCACCAGCACCAGCTCACCCACCATATTCATGATCTCGTCGAGCCGCCGGGTATCCACGCGGACGGTGACCTCGGCCCCGCGCCCGGACTGCCTGCCCGCGGGCTCCGCCTTCGCGCAGGCGATCTCGCCGGCCGGCTCGGTTTCTCCGCTGCCCAATCCGGCGCCAAGGTCCTCGGCGGGCTCGGGCGCATCCTGGCCGTCGCCGGCAGGCGCCTGGCCCGGGCCGTGCAGACTGTCCAGAAGCCTCTCGAACTCCTCGTCGGTGATCTCGCCGGCGCCTTCGGCGAGCGCAACGCCGCCCGCGCCGCTCGCATCGCGCTGCCCGCCGTCGGACCTGCCGCCGTGCTCACCCCGCCCGTGCAGATCGTCCAGGAGCTTCTCGAACTCCTCGTCGGCCGCATCGCCCTGCTCCGGTGGCTGGACGTCCCCAGCCCGGACCGGCGTCTCGGCGCCTGCGCCAGCTCCGTCCGGCTGGGCGTAACTCTCGAGCTGGCTGATCAGCTCGGGGGCCACCGGCGTCGGGTACTCGCCCTCCGACACCTGCGAAAACTGCTCTTTGACGACGTCCAGCACCCTGAGCACCGCGTCCATGAGGGCCGAGTCCACCTCACGCCCGCCGTTGCGCAGCACGTTGAACACATCCTCTGCGCGGTGGCAAACCACGACCATGGGCTCCAGTCTGAGAAAGCCGGCCCCGCCTTTTACCGTGTGGAATCCGCGAAAGACACTGTTGAGCAGGTCCATGTCCCTGGGGCTACGCTCCAGCTCGATGAGCTGCTCACCGAGCTGCTCGAGGATCTCGCCGGCCTCGACCAGGAAGTCCTGCAGGATATCGTCGTCAGCATCGATACGCACGGCCGCCTACTCCTCAAAAGCCGAGGCTGGACAGCAGCTCGTCCACGTCGTCTTGGCCGTGAATCACTTTGCCTTGATCGACACCTTGCGCTTGCGACCCCTGCGGCTGCATGTCACCCTTTTTCTTTAAATCTTCGGGTTCGCTCTGAGCGCCCTTGCTGGAGATGCGAATGAGGTGAACCAGATTGTCTTCGACGTACTTCACCAGCGTGATCACCTTTCGGATCATCTGCCCAGTGAGATCCTGAAAGTCCTGCGCCATCAGCACGTCGGAGAGATTTTTCTGGAGCGCCTTGGAGCTCTCCTTCACCTGCCGAAAGAACGCGTCGAGGTCACGGCTGAGCTCGCGGAACTCGTCGACCGAAAGCTGCCGGTTGCGGAACCGACCCCACTGCTTCTGCAGCCTCGACGAACGCTGTTGGATGTCCTCCGACACCGGGAGCGAATCTTCCACCGCCGTCAGCACCTTGTTGGCGGCCTGCTCGGCCATGCTGATAACGTAGTTGAGCTGTTCCCGGGCATCCGGGATCTCCTGCTCGGCCAGACCCACGAGCCGCGAGTCCAGCTTGAAGCTCGTCAGCGCGTCGTGCAGCTCGCGGGTAAGCTTGCCGAGCTCCTGGAACAGCTCAGCCTCGCGCACAGCGGTCAGATCATCAAGGAGCCGCTTGACCTCTTCCTCATTTCCCGCCTCCATGTGGGAAACCAGGTCGCGGGCCTGCTCCAGCTTGCATTGTTCCATCGGCTTAGCGTCACCCATCCACTCGTCCTCGTTCACGAAGCGGCGCCTTCGACGCGCTCAAATATTCGTTCGATTTTTTCTTTCAGGACCTGGGCAGTGAACGGCTTGACGATGTAACCATTGACGCCTGCCCGGGCGGCCTCCATGATTTGCTCCCGCTTGTTCTCGGCCGTCACCATAAGGACGGGTAGGGCGGACAGCTCCGGATCGGCCCGTACGGCCTTCAACAGATCGAGCCCGTTCATGCCGGGCATGTTCCAGTCGGTGACAAGGAAGTCGAAGTTTCCCGTCTGCAGCATGGGTAAGGCGGTGGTACCGTCATCGGCCTCCATAGTGTTGTTGTGTCCGAGCTCGGCCAGCAGATTCTTGATGATCCGGCGCATGGTGGAAAAGTCATCCACAACCAGGATCTTCATATTCTTGTCCAAAACATCCTCCCAGCCGTCGGCCGCCGTGTTCAGATCGATCGACGAATGCTGCAGCTCGCGTTACTGTCCGGCCGCGAACCAATCGTTCATTCGCGCCCTGAGCCGAATCAGCGCCTGACCGTGGATCTGACAGACGCGCGATTCGCTCACACCGAGCACGTCGCCGATCTCGCGCAGGTTGAGCTCCTCGTCGTAATACAAAGCCATGACGAGACGCTCGCGTTCGGGCAGGCCGGCGATGGCATCGGCAAGACCCGAATGAAAATCCTGATTTTGCAGCATCTCAAGGGGGCCCGGCTGCGCCTCAGACGCAAAGTCGTCGTGCTCGTCGCCCCCGACGCCAGGGTCGTCGTAGCTGAACACGCGGCAGCCAGCGGCGTCCTGGAGGATTGCGTGGTATTCCTCCAGCGAGATCTTCAGCGCCTGCGCCACTTCACTGTCGCGCGCATCGCGGCCCTTTTCGTTCTCGATCACCCGCACCGCCTCCGCGACCATGCGCACCTTTCGATGCACCGAGCGCGGCGTCCAATCCGAGCGGCGGATCTCGTCGAGCATCGCCCCGCGTATGCGGATGCCGGCGTAGGTCTCGAAGCTCGCTCCCTGGGACGGGTTGTAGTTTCGGGACGCCTCCAGCAGGCCGATCATGCCCGCCTGGATCAGGTCCTCGACCTGGACGCTCGGCGGCAAGCGGCTCACCAGGTGATAGGCGATGCGTTTGACCAGTGAGACATGGCGCGTGACCAGATCGTCCTGGTCCGCCCGCGCCGGCGCTGCATACATGGCATATCCGTTCATGGCAGGGACTCCGCTTCGCTGTATCCGGAGCGGATCAGCCGCTCCACGAAGAACTCCAGGTGTCCCGCAGCCGCTTCCGGTCTTGGCCATCTATCGGCCTTCTGGGCGAGATTCTTGAACGCCACGGCCGAACGGCTGCGGGGATATGCGTCCACCACGGGACGCTGTTTGCGTACAGCCTTCAACAAGTATTCGTCGTAAGGGACAGTGCCCATGTAGCTCAGACTGACCTCCAGGAACCGGTCAGTAGTCTTGGCAAGCTTGGTGAACATTTCGCGGCCCTCTTGGGCGCTTCGGCTCATGTTCGAGAGCACGTTGAAGTGGCGCACGCCGTGCTCGCGGTTGAGCACCTTCATCAGGGCGTATGCGTCGGTCAGTGATGCCGGCTCATCGCACACCACCACGAGAACCTCCTGCGCGGCACGGCTGAACGTGATCACACTGTCCGAGATGCCCGCCGCGGTATCCACTAGCATGGTATCGATGTCGTAGGACAACTCGCTGAACGCGCGGACCACGCCCGCGTGCTCCATGGGGCCGAGCTCGGCCATGAGCTTGACGCCCGAAGACGCGGGAACGATCTTCACGCCGCCGGGACCCTGGATGATGACCTCCTCCAAGGTGCGCTCACCGCGGACCACATGGGAAAGGTTGTAGATGGGCTTGAGGCCCAGGATCACGTCGACGTTGGCCAACCCCAGATCGGCGTCCATGAGCATCACTTGCCTGCCCGAGGCGGCCATGGCCATGGCCAGATTGACAGTGATGTTGGTCTTGCCGACTCCCCCCTTTCCACTGGTCACCGCGATGACCCGTACCGGTTTGGGTCGGGCCATGCGGCGCAGTCCGGCCGCCTGGTCGAACCCCTTCTCAGACGTGAGCATCGGCAGTAATCCCGTGGTTGGAACCGCTGGTGTGAGGCTCGTTTCCTTTGTCCGCTTGTTGGCCGTATTGCTCGGCCAGGGCGACCGCGCCGCTGGGGGAAAGTACGTCGTCGTTCGTCACCGGGATGCGGCGGGCGAGCGCCGCAAGGGCCTCGCGCCAGGCCTGCTCCGGCTCACCGGGCGAACGCTGCCCGGGGGCTGCGGCCGGCAGCTCGGGGGGGCATTGCGCGGAGGCCGAGCCGGGTCGCGCCGCCTCATCGAAAAGGGAGTCGTCACGGTCGAGCGCGGAGACGATCTCCATGCCCCCGTTCAGGCGGCGGTCGGACGATATCACCGGATGAGGTCCCTGCTCATCTCGCACTTGGCGAATGGCCTGGCGCATGTCGGGCGCAAAATATCGCTTTATTCCCATGAGCTCGCCACCTCTCCGACCGGGGTCTTCGGGTCTGCGTCCGTTGCCCGCCGAAAGTCCGCCCGTTCAGCCCGCAGCCTGGGCGGAAAGCTGCTGCCCGACATTGGTCACCACTTTGGATCTGCTTGTGATCCGGTACTTCGCTGTAGGCCGACGCCTGCGGTCCCCGGAATGCCGTGGAACACCGGGCGGGCCAACCCGGCCGCAGCGCGGCCCGGCTGGCCGCCTCCTGGCGCCGGGCCTGCCGGGCAGACAGCTGATGCAGCCGCTCGGCAAGCCTGGGCTCGATTCCGGCGCCGCTGCCGCAAGCCGCCTGTACCGTCTGCTGCAATATCTGTTCCAGTGAAACGCCCGCAGTGATGACCGGCAGCTCACCCGCCATCCCATTGATGTGCTGAGCAATTGAGCGACCCAAGGCGGCTCGCGCGCGGGGGTGGGCACGCCGGGGTCTTGACTCGCCGGTCCGTGCTCCGCCAACGTTTCGGCGATGGTGCGCATGCGCCGTATAGGGCCCCTCCTCCAGGGCCCGCAGGAGCTCGAGTGCTACCCCGGCGGGGTCGATGCCCATTCGTCTGCCGGGTATCCCGACCGGCACGAACCGGGCCGGGTTCACGGGCACGAGGGCCGCACCGTTGGTTACCATCACCGGGTTGATAATCGCCAGGATGGCGATCACGACCAGGCCGACGGCATGGCGCCGCGGACGGCGGGCTCACGCGGGGGCTCGATGACAGTGCCCGCGGCGTGTGTGCCCGCACGGCGGTTGACCAGCTCCACCCGCATGGGTGCCACGTTCAAGGCTCCGCGCAGCAGGACGGTCACCGGAAACACCGACCGGAAGCTGCCGAAATCCAAAGGGCGAGCGTTGATCGCCATGCGCTTCGCTGCTGCGCAATCGCGGTCCGCCCAGCTCGGTCATTTGAGCTTCTTGACCCGTTCGGATGGGCTGAGCACGTCGGTCAGTCGTATGCCGAACTTCTCGTTGACCACCACCACCTCTCCGTGGGCAACGAGCGTGCCGTTTACCAGCACGTCCATAGGCTCGCCCGCGAGGCGATCGAGCTCCACGACGGACCCTTGATTGAGCTGCAGCAAGTTGCGGATGGAGATCTTGGTGCGCCCGATTTCCATGGAAAGGCTCACGGGGACGTCCAGGATCACGTCCAGGTTCACGTCATTGTCCGCCTCGTTGCCCGCGTCGGGCTCGAGGTCTTGGAACTGGGCGGTCTCATAGCCCGGTTCATGCTGTGATGCCCGCGATGCCTCCCGCGCCGCCCGTTCTTGTTCGGCCTTCGTATTGGTCCTCTTGCTCATGGGCGCTCTCCCGATATCAATTCTGCTTTCCCGCCACTGCCTGCGGTGCTGGGAGCCGGTGGTCAATCCTCTGCAATATCTTGACTGCCGTCATACCGCTCGAAGTCCCCACCTGCGCGCGGAAGACGGGCACGTCCTCGACGCGGACGGTTACCCTCTCCGGCGGGTCGATGAGGACCACGTCGCCGGGCTCCATCGCGAGGACATCGCGCAGCGTCAGCTCAACGTCGACGAGATTGCCGCTGAGCTCCACCTTCGCCTCTTTCATCGCCTCCTGCAGGGACTGCATCCAACGCTCGTCGACCCGGGAACCATCGGACTGCGGGCTCATGTCCAAGTGGTCGCGGATCGGCTCAACCATGGCATAGGGCATGATCACCTGCAGCTCGCCGCCGCCGCCATCAAGCTCCACATAGAACGAGGAAACGACGATCACCTCGGCAGGGCTGACGATGTTGGCGAACTGCGGATTGACCTCCGAATTCAAACGTTCCACCTCCACGGACAGCACCGGGGCCCAAGCCTCCGCGAGATTTTTGAACGCCTGGTGCAACATCATCTCGATGATGCGGGTTTCGGTAGGCGTGAATTCGCGTCCGTCGATGTTGGCGTGATAGCGCCCATCCCCGCCGAAGAAGTTGTCTACAACGATGAATACCAGCTGGGGATCGATGACGAACAGCGCCGTCCCTCGAAGCGGGTTGATCTGCACCAGATTGAGGCTGGTGGGAACAAACAGACTGTGCACGTATTCGGCAAACTTCAGCATCTGCACGCCGCTGGCCGAAATCTCCACCGAGCGGCGCAGCATATCGAACAGCGAGTGCCGAAAATGACGTGCAAAGCGCTCATTGATCATCTCCAGCGCGGGCATGTGTCCCGGTACGACGCGGTCCTGTGACGAAAAGTCGTAGGCCAAGGCATCGCCGCCGACCGAGGCCCGATCCGACTCCGTTTCGACCTCGCCGCTGCCCATCCCATGAAGCAGCGCATCGATTTCATCCTGGGAAAGGAGATCGTTCGCCGCCATGACGCCTATTGACCTACGATGCTTGGCAGAAACACCTGCTCCACCAACGGCTCGCCCGTGACCTCGGTGAGCACCCGGCGCACCGTCTCCAAGGCCTCCTTCTGCAGTTTCTCCTTGCCCTCGCGGGTCTTGAGCTCGGAGAACGCCTGGCTGCTGAACAACAGGACCAGATAGTGTCGAATCATGGGCATGTGCAATTCCACCTTGTCCAGGGCGTCCTCGCTGTAGGCCATCACCGAAACCTTGACCTGGAGAAAGCGCACGCCGCTGTCGTCGTTGAGATTGACGACGAACGGCGGGTTCAGATTCAGATATACGGGTGTCTTCTTCTCCGCCGGCTTCGCTCCACCGACCCCGGTGCCCGCAACGGCCCCGGGTACGCCAGACACCCCGGCCTCGTTCAACAACAGCAAGGTGGTGGTTACGCTGACCGTGATCAGCAACGCGCCGATCAGGCCGAACTGCAGGAGCTTCTTCCAGCCGCCGTCTGCTCCCGCACTGTCGATCTCCAGACCCAGGTCTTGTCTGTTCTGCACCATTGAGGCCCCGCGCGTACTGCGGATGAAGCGTGGATCACTATTGTTCCGCGCATTGTTGCTGTAGCAAGTCCTATGCCATTGGCTGCGGCTCAGAAAACTCAATGGTAACAGGCGGGTAGAGAAGGAATTTCGCGGGTGACGTGGCCCTGACTCGCTGGCGGAGCCCCACGCGCCGGAAACCCGTCGAGGCGGGCGGCCACAGGCCCCGGCCACGGCGCCGGAGTCGGTTTGGAACTTGTGCCTCACCGTCACACATATTGCTCCTGGCCCTTGCCGTTCAGTACGATGTCGCCCGCCTCGGCCATGCGCCGGGCGATGGCCAGCACATCCTTCTGCGCCGCCTCGACCTCGCTCAAGCGAACCGGACCCTTGGCCTCCAGGTCTTCGCGCAGCATTTCGCCCGCACGTTTGGACATGTTGCTGAAGATTTTTTCTTTGGCGGCCTCGCCGGCTCCCTTCATGGCCAGAATCAGCATGTCGGAAGAGACCTCCCGCAGCAGAGCCTGGATACCGCGGTCGTCCACATCGACGAGGTTGTCGAACACGAACATCAGATCCCCAATCCTGTCGCTCACCTCTGGATCGCTCTCTTTGATCTGCTCCAGCAACCGGGACCCCGCCGAGACGTCCATGAAGTTCAGAATATCAGCGGCATTGCGCAATCCGCCGACCGAGGAAGACTTGAGATTGGGGGTGCCTTGGAACTGCCGCTTTATGATCTCGTCCAGCTCTTGCAGCGCCTGGGGCTGAATCCCGTCCAACGACGCCACGCGCATCAGGATTTCGGGGCGCATGCGCTCGGGCAGAAAACCGAGCACCTCCGCCGCGTGGTCGCTGTCGAGATAACCCAGCACGATGGCAATGATCTGCGGGTGCTCGTGACGAATGACCTCGGCAATCGCCCGCGGATCCATCCACCTGAGCGCCTCCAGGCCCTTCGAGGCACGACCCAGGAAGATATTGTCAATGAGCCCGCTCGCCTTCTCCTCTCCCAGGGCGCTCACGAGGACTTTTCGGACATAGTTTTCATTTCCGATACCCAGGTTGGTCTGCTCTTCCACAGCGACGGCAAAATCCTCCAAAACTTGACCGACCGTCCGTTTGGAAACGTTGTTCAGAGTCGCCATAACCGAACCGACCTTTTGCACCTCTTTCGGCGTCATCAGCTTGAGCACCTCAGCGGCGTCGTTCTCGCCAATGCTCATCAGCAGAATGGCGGCCCGCTCCGCTCCACTGAGGCTGATCCGACCCTCAGCCATCGTTCCCCACCCAATTCCTCACCACCTGGGCCACGCGGCGGGGGTCCTGAGAGGCCATGCCCTTGGCCACGGTGAGCCGGTCCTCGTACGTACTCGATGCGGCAGGCCGGCCCCGCGCGCGCTCATACGATCCGCCGGGAGGCGGCCGTTCATCGACCTGTTGGGCATCTTGCCCGGCGTTCACCTGGACACCGCGTTCGGCCAGGCTGCGCAACACCGGTCGCAATATGCCGAAAATCAGCAGCAACAGGACCATACCGCCCCCCACCTGCTTGGCGAAGCTCTGAACCCAGGGGCGCTCCCACAGGGGCGGCAGCGGCAGCGGTGCAGGAACGGCCGGTTCGTGGAAGGGGCTGTTGATCACGTTCACGGTATCACCGCGCTCGGCATCGAAGCCCACGGCGTCCTTGACCAGCCTGGTCACTTGCTCTAGCTCCTTGTTCGTGAGCGGGGTGCGCTCTACGGCACCGTTGGCGTCGCGTATCTGGCGATCGTCCACTAGCACCGCTACGGAGAGTCGGTCGATACGGCCGGCGGCCGAGCGCGTGTGGCTGACTGTCTTGTCGAGCTCATAGTTACGCACGGCACGCCGGTGGCTGCTGGTGGAAACGGACCGGGCGCTGCCGATCTCGCCCTCGGAGCCCGCCGGCTCGGAGGCCCTGCCCTCCGGGGAGCGGCTGGTCGTCGCGGGCGGTGCCTTCTTTGCGGCCGGAGCGCTACGGTTGTTCTCCCGGATCACTTCCTCACTGCGCAGGGCAGCGGCGTCGGGGGCATAGCTCTCGCGCGTCTGCTCGCTGCGGGTGAAGTCGATGTCGGCGGCCACTTGGGCACGGACTCGGCCCGGTCCGACGATGGGCTCTATCAGGTCCTCGATCCGGCGAACGAGCGTCTCCTCCAACCTCCGCGTATATTCAAACTCGCTGGACGTCAGGGCCATTCCGGGGTCCCCGAACTGCGGTGTGAGCAAGGCGCCTTCCTGGTCCACCACGGTGACCTGGTCCGGCGACAGGTTGGAGACGCTGGCTGCCACGAGGTGGATGATGGAAGAGACCTGGCCGTCCCGTAGCGTGCGCCCCGGATACAGGTCCAGGACCACCGAGGCACTGAGTTGCTGCGGGTCGCCGCCGGACACCGCGCGCTTCGGGATACCCAGGTGGACGCGGGCGTTGCGCACGCCATTGAGCTGGACGATGGAACGTGCCAGCTCCACCTCCAAGGCGTGTTGATAGCGGGCCTGCGCCAGGAACTGGCTGCTGCCGAGCTCCTGTTCCGCCTGCAGCAACTCGAACCCCATACCTGAGCCCTGCGGGAGTCCCTCGCCGGCGAGCTTCATGCGTGCCTGGTGCACCTGGCTCGACGGCACCGTCACCGCACCGGTGGAGGCATCCACTCTATAGGGAATTCTGACCTGCCGCAGCGCATCCATAACCTCGGCGGAATCGTTGTCCGAAAGGCTTCCGTATAACAGGCTGTAGCTGGGCTCCTGGGACCACAGCACCACGGCGACCCCCAGGGCCGCGCTCAGGGACAGACCCACCATCAGGCCCAGCTGGCGGAGCACTGGCAGCGCGGCGAACCCTCGTGCAGTCTCTGCTTTGATCAGCGCCATAGCTTTCTAGGTCTTGCTGCGATCGACGGATGGGCTCTTCGCTATATGTCCACCTGCACGGTCTCTCGCCGGGCGCACCCCAGCTTGTTGCGCGCCCGGGTCATTGCCTGGAACGAGACGTTGTCACCCTGCAGCGCGATTGCTGCCTGCGCCGATTGCACGCTCGGATCGACGGCCTCGGATTCCTCGCTGATCTTGGCGACTCGGCTCTCCCGCACCCGTAGGGGGACTCGAGCTGCCGGGACATCCGCGTGAGCACCTCGAAGGCGTCTTCGTGCTGTCGGGCGCGGTCGGACGGCTGCGGCATGCACTGCTCCCGTGGTGGTTGGCCCAGCAGGGCTGGCCTGCTGGTTCCGGCAGCAAAATCTATGCCTGAATGAGGAAGGTGTTAAAAAACAGAATGTTGCTCGGGAATAAGACGGGCGGTGTCAATCGCTCGACGCATCGAGGCCGCGCTGCAGCCCGTATTTGCGAAGCTTTTCAACCAGGGTTGTACGGCGCATGTCCAGCAGCTTGGCGGCGTGCGCCACCACACCCTCCGCCTCGGAGAGGGCCTGGCGGATCAGGCTCACCTCCAGATTGCTGAGGTGCTCCTTCAGATTGATGCCCTCACGGGGCAGGCGCGCGTCCATGGGGGCGGTGGCAATGGAAGTGGGGATCTCCACCGGCTCCACGGGGTACACGTCGCCGGCCACCACGTCGTCGGGCCGGAACTTCTCGGGCAGCTCCTTGACGTCCACCACCCCGAACGGATACAGGATCGCCAGGCGCTCGATGAGGTTAGCCAGCTCGCGCACGTTCCCCGGCCACTTGTACTGGCACAGCGCCATCACGGCCGCGGGCGACAGGCGCACCGAGCCGCGCTTCTCGTGCTCGATGCGCGCGATGAGCTCATTGATCAGCAGCGGGATATCCTCCACGCGTTCGCGCAGCGGCGGCATGTCGATGGGGAAGACGTTGAGGCGGTAGTACAAATCCTCGCGGAAGATTCCTTCCCGGATGAGGTCCTCCAGGTCGCGATGCGTGGCGGCAATCACGCGCACGTCCGCGGTGATGCTCTTGTTGCTGCCCACACGCTCGAAGTTGCGCTCTTGAAGCACGCGCAGCAGCTTTACCTGCATGGAAAGGGGCATGTCGCCGATCTCGTCCAAGAACAGCGTGCCGCCCTCCGCCATCTCGAAGCGGCCTTGGCGCGCACTGATCGCCCCTGTGAAGGCGCCCTTCTCGTGGCCGAATAGCTCGCTTTCCAGCAGCTCCGGAGGGATCGCGCCGCAATTGATGGGCACGAAAGGTTTGTCGCGCCGACCCGAGTAATAATGGATATTGCGCGCGACGACTTCCTTTCCGGTGCCGGACTCACCCAGGATCAGCACTGTCGCATCTGAAGAGGCCACCTGCTCGATCATATGGCGTGTCTGCTTGATCTTGCGGCTGGTACCTACCAGGCTGCGAAACAGCTCCACGGGGCGGCGGGCACCGGCGCATTCCTGGCGGCTCGCCCGATAGACGTCGGCCTTGTGAAGGGCGTTGCTCAGGTTGCCGTAGCGAAACGGATACTCGACGTAGCCCAGCAAGTGCCCAGCCCACTCGGTGTCGGGCGGCTCGCTCTCGCGCTCCTTGATCAGGAACACAGGTATGCCGGGATCACATTGCTGCACCTCGCGGACGAACGCTGCGCAATCGCAGTCGCCCAACAGCACGGCCTGAATCGGTTGACCCCGTCCGAGCACGGTTCGCCCCGCGGTCTCGTCCGGTGCGAGGATCGCCGCGTGATCGATGAATCCCAGGATGGTGTGCAAATACGAACCGCGTTCTCGATCGCTTTCGACCACCAGGACTTTGTGTTCTTGTTCGGCGCTGTGTTCAGCGTTGTGCTCGATGGCGTTCGGTTGGTGGCTCATGGAAGTCCCTTGCTTCGCCGAGGAGACCGCCCATGCTGACGGACTTTTGTCGTTGTTGTTTAGCACCGCTAAGTTAAGCACCGATAAACGGTCATGTCAAAATTCTGTCAGCGAGGTGGGGTAGCGGGGCTCTGGGAGGCACCTGCGAATAAGACAAACATGTATTTTAAAATCAGGTAGTTAACTGCGATGTCCTCGCTTGCGATGCAGGCCGGTTCCTCGCTCGTCGCGAGCGACTCATCGACGGTCCGGGGGGCCACTGTCAGCCAATAGCGAAACAATGAGTTGGCACAGGCAGAAACGCCGTCGCATTTCAAGAAGCAGCGGAATGGCGCCCGCGAAGGGGCGGCAGGACCACGATCAGCTCTCGCGTGGCGGTCGCATGTGGGCGATGCTGCGCCGATGATGACGGAAGATGAGCTTTTCGAGCAGGTCACGGACACCCTCGCTCACCCCCCGAAGCTCGGCCGACACCCACCCGCCGGGCGCAGCGGCGCGCGTCTCGCCCAGGAGCATCAGCGGCTTCGGGAGCCGGTGATGCACGTACAGTGCGACCAGTACCCGCGAGCCCGGCCCTGGCCGGTCAGTGGCTTTCGGCTCGGCCCATTGGATCGCTTGGGCGCTGAGCTTCACCTCGCGCTCGGGCGGCAGGGACAGTTGGCGGGCGAGCAGCTCGCCTACCAGCTCCAGGAGCAAGTTGACCTTGAAATCCAATCGTGCCAGCTCGTGGGCTTGGGGAACCTGCTCATCGGCAGGCTCGGAATGGTGATCTTCGAGGGCCGCGACGAGGTGCAGTACCTGTTCGTTGGCTAGGTTCCATCGGGCCAGGTGGGTGGGCTCGGGATCATCAGTCAGCTCGCGCCAGCTCAGCCGGAGCCGGTCCTCGTAGATGATGCCCTCGCCGAGTGATCCGTCGGAATCGGTCATCGATGTCTGCCTCAGCGCGTGGGTGCTGGGAGGCGTCGCGGCGGAATCGAAACACTCTATCAGAGGTTAGTGGATTGAACAACGCGTGGCAGGATACCGGTCCGACCCGCCGCGGCAATCAGCGCCGGTTGGGTGAATGGCGGCGGCGCGCAGATCTGGGAGAGGTATGGGATACCAGGCAGACCCGACAACTGCCGGGCCAAGAAGCTGCCCGTGGTTTGCGGGTGACCCGCCTACTGGCCTAACGCGGCGCACCGGTCCCGCGACGTTCCTCGTCCAGCGACTGTGACAACCCGCGCAGATTCGGTGCCGATATCAAGCCTTGACCGGGGGAATCGTCCCGTCGGAGCGCCGTTCGAGAGTGCGCGCCAAGGCGAGCACCTCTTCGGGAGGTATCTGGCGAATGACCTCTTTGCTGTCTGAATCAATGATCTCTATGACCGTGCGTCCCGTGACCTCGTCAATGCCGAACTGCAGATCGCGCTGGATGTTCTGCACATGGTCGTTCAGCTCGCTCACTGCTTTGGCCAGCTCCCCGCCCTTGGGCTCCTGTCCGGGGCCAGCCCCGGGCGGCATGTCTTCGCCGTCCACCGCGCGCGCCTCCCCCTCCTCGGCGCGAGGCGCAGGCCCGGCCGAGCCGCCGCCCTCAGCGGATCGGTCGGACACCACCCCCTTCCGGGAAACCGAGTCAGTGGACATGGCGGTCACCCTTTTGCGTTGTACGGGCAGGGGTCAGGACGTCCCGGCCCGACCGGTCCCCGAGTCTCGCTGTGCCGCGGCGGCAGGGCCGGGGCCGTCTGCGGCAGGGTGTTGCTGCGCGCCCTCATGGCCACAGCGGCCTGCCACCGGATCTGGGTCCGGGTCAGGTGAGCCGTCCCGACCTTCGAATCCCCCTGCTCCGTTGGACGACTGCGCGGCGGTCTCACGAGTTCGCTGCAGGTTGCTCTGGATCTCGGTCGGCGCGCCTTCGGCAGTCTGCCCGGCGGAGGTGTCGTCGGCGGCATTGCAAGCTGCCTCGTACATGCCGCGGATGCCGGTGGTCCGGGGTGCGATGGAGCTCAGCACGCCCGCATCGCCCTTGGCGCCGTTGATCCACAGGCCTGAAGGCAGGCGCTGCAGGGATGTTTGTAGATCGGACGGCGTCCTGATCGGACTGCGCTGGACGTTTGTCGACGCAATGGTTGTATTGACGATGCGAGCCATGATCTCCGTTTCTCGGGCCCAGCGTATGTGATTGATACGCAATGCCCTTTGGATTGTACTTGGCGGACATACGGCACGTGCGGGCAACATCCGCCGCATCCACGGCAAATGAGCGGCAGCCGGTTCGCATTCTTTACGACCGCTCGTCGGTCCGGTAACGGCATGTGAACTGACTGATTATTGGAAGGAAATTTTCGCTTCCGGTGATGCCGCGGTGAACCGTCCACCCACTGGTGATCGACCGGCGGCCGCCCGGACCAACTGTATAAAGGGGTGAGCCGGCACCCCCGCGCAGGGCGGCCCCCGCTGTGGGTCGCCGCGCCTGGCTCCCAGGCGCAGCTGATCGATGGGACGGACCGATGGCACCGAGCCGGGGACTGGGCACGGGTTGAACGACCCAGCGGCAGGTGCCGGCCCGCGGGCCTTCAGCCCATATCGCCCCCACGTTCGCAGCAGGCCCGTGCCAGCAGGCTCTGGCCTGTCAAGACATGGGCTGAGGGCGCCGGCAGGCCATTGCCGCACCGAAAGCGGCGAGGACTGACCCGCAACGTGGGCGAGGATAGCGGTCCGCGGGGGACCGGAAACGGGAAATGCGAGCGCCGTGACGGCCGGCTCAGGGCTTGCGCTTGTAGATCACACCGCCGCCGAAGCGGATCATCTGGAAGAAATCGCTGACTCCCGCCAGCGACTCGGAGCCGCCCAACAACAGGTAGCCGCCGGGATTGAGGGTCGGCGTTATGCGCTCGAGGATGTCGCGCTTGGATGCGGTGGAGAAGTAGATGAGCACGTTACGGCAGAAGATCACATCGAAGGCCCCCATGAGCGCATAGCTTCGCAGAAGATTCAGCTCGCGAAACTGCACCTTCGATCGGATCGGGGCGATGACTTCCCAGCGGTTCCCGCGCGGCCGGAAGTAGCGCTTTTTGAGCTCCGGCGACATCCCCCTGCCCATGGCCAAGTTGTCGTAGCATCCGCTGCGTGCCACGCGAAGCATAGCCGGAGAGATGTCCGTGGCCACGATCTGGACGTCCGAGCTCAACACCCCCGGATTGGCGATCTGAAACTCGCTGACGGTGATGCCAATCGAATAGGGCTCCTGCCCTGACGAACAAGCGGCCGACCAGATACGGAGTGTATCGCACCGTGTCCTCGCCAGGTCCGGGAGGATGAGCTGGTCCAGGGCGGTATAGGGCGTCCGGTCGCGGAACCACGAGGTCTCGTTGGTGGTCATCGCCTCGATAATGCGGTCTCGCAGATCGGGAGACCGATCGGACTTGATCAGGCGAATCAGCTCACTGAGCGAGCCGAGATTATATTCCGCCACTACGCGATTCAACCGGCTGGTCACGAGGTACTTCTTGTTCTCACCGAGCACGATACCGCAGGCGCCTTCCAGGAAAGCCCGGAACTCCTCGTACTCTTGAGGACTAATAGTATGGGCTGACAAGTACCGATTCCTGAACGAATATCGACGCCCTTTGCGCCGGCCGTATTCCGAAGACCATGGCGGCAACCGATTCACAATGTCTCGGCGCACTGCACCCGCGGCCGATCGTCGCTCGGCCGAGAATCCATGGGCCCGGTTACGATTCCTATCGATGGGGGTGGCGCCGCTGCCGCCGCGCTAAGGATACCCCCTAACGCGGAAGATGGGAAGGCGCGGGAATGCCGATCCGTGGATCAGCCTGTCGCGGTCTGTGCGAGGACTTCGCTGACAGCGATGGCGAGCTCATTCGGATCGAACTTGGCGATGAAGCGATCGGCCCCCACCTGCTCCACCATGGCACTGTTGAACACGCCGCTGAGCGAGGTGTGCAGCAACACGTAGAGATGCTGCAGCTTCGGGTCGCGGCGAATCTCGGCGGTGAGCGTATACCCGTCCATCTCCGGCATTTCGATGTCCGAGATCACCATGAGTACCTGCTCGTCGAGGGTGCCGTCGGCCACCCACTGGAGCAGCGCATCCAGCGCTTCCCGGCCGGTTCCCGCCATCACACATTCGTAACCGACCTGCCCCAGGGTGTCCGCGACCTGCTTGCGCGCGACGGAAGAATCGTCAACGACGAGGATCCTCCGCCCGTCCCCGCCGCCGGCCCGCGAAGCGCGCAGCTCGTCCGAGACATCCGTGGGCTGACCCACGACCTCGGCCAGGACCTTCTCAACGTCGATGATCTCCACCAGGGTGTCGTCTACACGGGTGACCGCCGTGAGATAGCTGCCCCGTGCCGAACCCTTTGGTGGAGGCAGAATCTCCTCCCATTTCATGTTGACGATACGATCCACCGAGCTGACCAGAAAACCCTGGATATTTCGGTTGTATTCGGTGATAACGACATAACAAACGCCCTCCTCCCCCAGGGGCGGACGGTCCACGGCCATGGAGAGATCGATCACTGAGATCGTCTTGCCGCGCAGGTGGGCGATGCCGCGCACCACCGGGTGGGAGTTGGGCACACGCGTCAACGACGGGCACCGGATAACTTCGTGGACCTTGAACACATTGATGCCGAAGATCTGCTCACTGCCCAGACGAAACATCAGCAGCTCCAGACGATTTCGCCCGGCAAGCCGCGTCCTTTGATCCACGGTTTCCAATACACCTGCCATTTTCCGACTCCTGGTTTTGGGCGGCACTAACAATGCTATCGGCAGCCCCGGGAACCCCCTTGAGCACGCGGTCCGGCCGCGTTGCGGGTACGATCGCGCCACGGAATCAAGGCACGAGGCCTGCGGTACCTCCGCTAGCCCGCATTCGTCAATTTTCCGACGAACCCGGGCCGTGGGGGCCCGGGATTCGCAACCTGCCGATTATGCGGAGATGGCCATGCTCGACCTGCTCCGCCGCGCGGCGTTCGCCGGCCTGGGGCGGCCGGTGGCGGACCGCGAAGCCGCGACGGCATTGACGCAACGGCCCGACCATCTCTTGCCGAGGCCATGGCTCAGCGGCGTGGAAAAGCGCACGCCGAGCACGACCCTGCGCGACGGGACCTCGGATCAACGGATTCGTGTTCGCAGCTTGAGCTCCGATCGGATCGCCGAAGGGACCGTGGTGTGTGAAAGTGTGGTTCAGCTAACATTATGGACGGTCGCGTGCGTCCCCCCGCCTCAAGTTCGGAACCCCGCCGCCGTCATAGAGGGTGGACGCATGCATCCGCAATCCAGGAGTCAGGGCATGACTGCTGAAATCAACGCGTTAGAGGACCCGCGCGCGCAGCCCGCGGGTGGCAGCAACCAGGCATCTCCAGCCCGAGAACAGGCCCGGGCCCACGGGCAGGCTGGGACGGACACGGTCAACCTGACGGAGGCGGCCCGGCAGCTGAGCCGGCTCGAGCACCGGATCATGGAGCAGCCCGCGATCGACGGCCAGCGGGTCGGGCAAGCGCGCGAGGCGATCGCCGACTGCAGCTATGCCATAGACGTCGGCCGCGTGGCCAGTAAGCTGCTTCAGTTCGAAGCCTGTCTCAACGCCCGCTAGGACCAAGAGTGGACACACCGTGGTCGCCGCGGAAAAAGGGAACCCCGCCGAGCAGCGCGACACCACCAGCGGAGCTCCTCGCCCGGACAGGCCGCGGCGCAGGACTGCGCGAGACGTGCCGCTTCGCGGCGCAGGGAGATCGGGACGGTGCCATCCGGCGGCACCGGGAACAGCCGCTCGGGGTGCCCGAGCAACGGCAACAACAGAGTCTATTGAACGGATCGTGGAGGCCGCAAGGCACAACGCACGCGACGCATTGGCCCTCCTGCACGATCAATCGCCGCGCAGCACGGCCTATGGCGCCGCCGGCAAGACCGGCGGTCCGGCGCTGAGCCGGCCCCTGGCGGAGGTCTGCCCTGGGCCGGGGGCGCAAGTGGGCTGCAGGCGCCGCCGGGCGACTCGCACTGCAGCGCTCGGAGTCAAGGCCCCACGACCCGCGGTCCCCGGAACCATAGCGCTTTGACCCAAGGCGAACGCATAACCGACGATCACTACATCGCGGACCTGCTGCACCGCGTCATGGAAAGTCGGTCGCAGCTTACAGTAACCCTGCCGGGGGTCTCTGGAACCTACAACAGCGCGATCCTGCGACTCGATGCCGAGCGAGGCTATGTGCTGCTCGACGAGCTCCATCCCACATATGGTCACTCCAAGCTCATCGAAATCGGCAGGCTCAATGTCCGGGCCACGGTGAAGGGCGTTGAGATTCGCTTCCCCGCAGTGCTCCAGGATGTGGGCAGTGAATCGGGGGTCTCCCGCTATCGGGCCGCCATTCCCGGCGAGGTCTTCTACCGGCAGCGGCGTGCCCATTTCCGGGTCAACGCTGGCGCCGCCGCTGCCCTGGACGTCAGCCTCGAGCTGCCGGGCGGGCGCTCGATTAGCGGCCGCATAGCAGACATCTCCGAGGGCGGGATCGGCGTGGAGCTGCCGGCCGATGCACCGCTCAGCCAGGGTGACCGGCTGCAGTGCCACATGACCCTGCCCAACAATACTCAGTTCAGCTGCAAGCTCGAAGTACGCCACCTGCGCCTCGCCAAGTCCGGCAAAATTGCCCGCATAGGCGGGCTGTTCCTGGACTTGCCCAACCACCGGCGCAAGCTGCTGGCCCGTGTCGTCGCCAACATCCAGAGAACGATGATCCGCACCCTGCCCCGCGATGAAACGTAGGTGCACCAAAGCGACATTCGTTGGTCCGGATGGTGGCGGCGGGTCGCGGAGCAGTGCTAAAATACTGCGTCCTGGGGCCGTAGCTCAGCTGGGAGAGCGTCGCGTTCGCAATGCGAAGGTCGGGAGTTCGATCCTCCTCGGCTCCACCAAACAGATGGCTGCAACCCGAGACCCGCCCGCCCGTTTTCCCGGATCCCGCGCTTCTGGCCGGCGAGTCTCTCTCTACCGTCCCGCTAGCTCAGTCGGATAGAGCAACGGCCTCCTAAGCCGTAGGTCGCAGGTTCGAATCCTGCGCGGGACGCCAATCCCTCCCTGGACGTTGGCCGCCACAGAAATGGCGGCGGGCGGAAAAAGTCAAAATGCAAAACGCAAAATGGTGGAGGGGGACGGGAGCTCGAACGGCAGGCGGCGCCGATCAATCGATCCGTCTTTGCACCCCTTGCGCCTCTGCGGCCCCTGCATTCGTCGGCCGGCGTCGATCATGCCGCGAGGCGCTGCTCCACTGGTGCCCGCCGCTGTAAAACCTTCGGCGGGCACAGCCTGCCCTATAGACAATTCTGCGCTTCCGCGATCATAGGGCGGCCTGTGGCCGCCGCGTCTGTGCTGTGCCACCCCAATACTTCTTCGGCGGGCACAGCCCGCCCTATGGGCTGCGCCCTCTCCGTGTCTCGATCGGCGTTGAGCGCGACGCAGAATCACCCGCAGCGATGGGCGTCGACGACGTTTGGCAGCTGACCCAGCTTGCCCAACACCCGGCTCAATTGGTGCACATCGCGAATCTCCAGAGTGAGTGTCAGGCGGGCGCTCTGGTCACGGCGATCGGTCACGGTATTCAGCGTGCACACATTGATCTTTTCGTTGGACAATACCCCGATCACATCACGCAACAGCCCCGGGCGGTCGTAGGCCTGCAACTCCACATCCACCGAGTACGCGGAATCGGCCTGCGCCCCCCAGGCGACCTCGATCAGGCGCTCGCGAGACTCGTTTTCCAGGCGCAGCAGGTTGGGACAATCGCGACGGTGAATGGTGACACCGCGCCCCCGCGTGATGTAGCCGACAATAGGATCGTCCGGCACGGGCTTGCAACAGCCGGCAATGTTCGTGAGCAGATTGCCGACGCCCTGAATCTTGATCTCACCGGGTGCGCCGCGCCCGGGGCGCCGCACCCGCTCGCGCACCACCTCCGGCTCGGCCGGACGCGGCATCACCTGCTCCTGGGCCGCACCGGCGATCTGGCCACTGGTGATCTCACCGCGGCCGATGGCCGCAAGAAAGTCGTCGGTACGCTCAAAACCGAAATGACCGGCGAGCTTCTCCTGGCCCAGGTCGCTCACCCCCAGCCGGTGAAGCTCTCGCTCCAGACCGGATCGGCCCGCCGCGACATTCTTCTCGTGGTCTTGCTGCTTGAACCAGGTGCGCACCTTTGCACGGGCCCGCGAGGTCTTGAGATACCCGAGATGCGGGTTGAGCCAGTCACGGCTCGGCGCACCGCTGCGGGTGGTCAGCACCTCCACCTGATCGCCGTTCCTGAGCTCGTAGGTCAGCGGCACGATACTGCCGTTCGCCTTGGCGCCGCGGCAGCGGTGACCTACGTCGGTGTGGATATAGTATGCAAAATCCAGAGGGGTCGCGCCTGCGGGGAGGTCGATCACGTTGCCCTTGGGTGTGAGCACGTAGACACGATCCTCGAAGATCTCGGCCTTGAAACGATCGATGAAATCGCCCGCGTCGGTCTCCTCATCCTTCCATTCCAGGAGCTGGCGCAGCCACGCGATCTTCTGCTCGAAGCTGGAGTCGAACCGCGCGCCCTCCTTGTACTGCCAGTGGGCCGCAACACCGAGCTCGGCCTGCTCGTGCATATCGCGCGTGCGGATCTGCACCTCCAGGGTCTTGCCCTCGGGACCGATCACTGCGGTGTGCAGTGACTGGTACATGTTTTCCTTGGGCGTTGCGATGTAGTCGTCGAATTCTCTGGGAATGTGGCGCCACATGGAGTGCACCACCCCGAGGGCCCCGTAACAGGCGGCCACCGTATCGACCAGTATGCGCAGCGCACGTACGTCGAAGATTTCGTGGAAATCGACGCCCTTGCGCTTCATCTTTCGCCAGATGCTGTATATGTGCTTCGGGCGGCCCCTCACCTCCGCCGCAATGCTGGCCTTGTCGAGCTCCGCCTGTAGCGTGTTGACGACCTCGTTTACATAACGCTCGCGATCAACGCGCCGCTCGGCCAGCAACTGCGCGATGCGCTTATAGGCGTCGGGCTCGAGGTGGCGCAGCGCGAGGTCCTCCAGCTCCCATTTGAGCTGCCAGATCCCCAGGCGATTGGCTAGCGGCGCGAAGATATCCAGCGTCTCCCGGGCGATGCGCCTGCGCCTGTCTTCCGGCAAATGCCCCAGGGTGCGCATGTTGTGCAGTCGATCCGCAAGCTTGATGAGCACCACGCGTACGTCTTCGGCCATCGCCAGCAACATCTTGCGCAGGCTCTCGGCGTTCGCCCAGTCTCGGCGCTTTTGTGCGGTTTCGTGCTCGGGGTAGTCGCCGATGAAATCCATCTTGGTTACCCCGTCCACCAACCGCGCAATCGTCTCGCCGAATTGTTGCCGGATCTGCTCCACACTTGCCGGGGTATCCTCCACGACATCGTGAAGGATCGCCGCTGCGATGGTCTCCTGGTCCAGGTGCAGGTCGGCGAGAATCTCCGCAACCGCGAGGACATGACGCACGTAGGGCTCGCCCGAGGCGCGCCGCTGATCGCGGTGTGCCTCCAGGGCGAAGCGACAGGCCTCACGCACGACGGAGGCGTCCAGGGCCGGTCGCTGGGCGCCGATGTCGCGCACCCAGGCATCGGGATCGAAGTAGTCCCGCTCGACCACTCCCGCATCTTTTTCTTTCACACGGACCATTGATTGCTCGTACACGCCGGGCGCCGCATTCGCCGCGCGCGGATCGGGCGAGAACGCAGTCGCTTCGGCCAACGTAGGTAATACTTAAGTATATATGGAGATGAGCCGGCGCGTTTGCAATAGGTCCCGTTTGGGGCCACCCAGGCTGACCGGGGGTTCGGCAAGGATCGGCAACGCCGGCCTCGACCAGCAGCCGACTTCGCCTGTCCCTGGCTCCCGGAACCCGAGGATCCACAGACAGGCGGGGCAGCAGGAAACCGCAGGAAGTGGCCCCAGCCTTCGGAAAGCTCAGCAAACTCGGCCTCGGGCCCATGCTGGCCTCAACGGGCGCCATCCACTAGCGTGTATGTCTCACCGGGATTGCGGAAACAGGCGCTGGTTGAGCGGCGGGATAGGAGCCACGTCCGAAAATCGCCGTACTCTCGATCACCTTATCGTTGATCTTGGCCTTTCATCGCGATTCTCTCTCTCGGGCCAAAAAGCAAGAAACATGTTTCAACGGCCTGCCAGGGACCCGTCCTGGCTCATTCGGCCGCGGCCCTGAGCGCAGTCCAAGCCTCGCGGATCGGCCCAGGTACCGGGCCATTTGCCCGACCCAGCTCTTGCGCCAACGCATCCAACATGCACACCCGATCGGGCAGCCCTTTCGGAAACCGACCGACATTGGTGAACACAACCAGACCGCGCACCGGGACCTCGGAGGCGAGCGCCTTGACCGCGGCACAGCGCGCACCGTTCTGATAAAGAGGGTTACCGAAGCGGTAACTGTGGCCGTCGACCACCTGCGTCCAGTGGTCCATCGTCGCCGCGCCGAACAGCACGCCCTCGAAATCCTTGACGTCGATCACCACCAACCCCGTCGGGGTGAGCGCGAGGTAGTCGATGTGCACGGCCTCTTCCGCGGCCTCCGGCAGTGTGACATCACGCATGAGATCCGATGTCAGCGCCGCGATAATCCTCCGTGGCGAGCCCTTGGACCGCACCCACAGCCACACCCCAAGCGCGATCAATACGACTGCGGCAATGCCCGACAGCGACAAGAGCAACGTGGCGCGATCAATATCGCCGGTCCAGAACCCGGCGGCGGCGTATGTGACCATTATGTGCAAATCCATCTTCGAGCACGGTCTCGATACTGTACCGCATCCCGAAGCATTCACGAACCGCTGCAGGCGGCTTGCAGGTCTCAGGAGGAGCGGTCATACTCGTACATGTATCGGCGAACGCATGGTATGGCAGACGTATCGATGATTCGGCCGCGCCGACGGACGGCTGCTCGTGGTCCCGCCCGCGCCCTTGCGGGGCTGCTGGCCCTGACGGCAGGGCTAGCGGAACGATCCGCCGCGGCCAGCCCACTGAGCCAGCAGCGTAGCGATTTCCGAGAGGCCGAGCAGGCCCTTGAGCGCGAGGACCGCGAACGTTTCGAGGCGCTGCTGGCCAAACTGCGTGACTACCCCCTCTACCCCTACCTGGTCTATCTCGATCTGAAACAGCGTCTCGACACCGTGCCCACGAGCGCGATTCAGCGCTTCCGAGAGCGCTTCGCCGAAACGCCTTTCGCCGCGCGCCTGCGCCACGCATGGCTGCGTCGGCTCGCCGAAGACAAGCGGTGGGACGAATACCTGGAGACCTACCAACGCGACGGTGGGACCCGCTACGAGTGCCTATATCGTCAGGCCCTGTTGCACACCGGCAGGCCGCAGGCGGCCATTGCGGGCATGAACCGGCTGTGGCTCACCGGGCGCTCGCTCCCCCCGAGCTGCGACCCGCTGCTCGATGCCTGGCGCGCGCAGGGCCATCTAAACTCCGATCTGGTCTGGCAACGCATCCGCCTCGCCCTGGAGGCCGGCCAGCGGGGGCTCACCCGCTATCTGCGCCGCTTTCTGCCGGCCGACGAACGGCATTGGGTCACACTTTGGGCGCGCGGCACGCGCGACGCGAAACAGCTTCTGGGCCGGGGGCTGCCGCCTCAGGGCCACCCGGCAGTGGAGTGGATCTGGTGGCCGGCCGTGCAGCACCTCGCCCGGATCGCCCCTGCGGAGGCTGCACGATACTGGCCCGAGCTCCAGGGACATTTTGGATTTTCCGATCAACAGGCCGCGGAGCTACGCCGGCGCATCGCGCTACAGCTGGCCTATCGGCGACGCCCGGAAGCGGGGGCATGGTTGAACGCCCTTGCCGCGCAGCAAGACGCCACCATTGGCCAGTGGCGGGTACGGGCGGCCCTGACCCGCCGGAACTGGGAAGCGGCGCGGCAGGCCATCGAGGAGCTCGAGGGCCGGGAGCGAGATCGCCCGCGCTGGCGCTACTGGTGGGCCCGGAGCCTCGAGGCGCTCGGCAGACACCACGAAGCCGCCGCCGTCTATCATGCTCTCGCCGACTCGCGCAGCTACGAGGGCTTCCTCGCCGCAGACCGGCTCGGTCGTCCTTACAGCTTCGAGCATCGGGAGCTGGAGATCCCCACCGATGAAATGCAGCGCGTAGCTGGACTTCCCGCAATTCGCCGCGCAAGGGAGCTACTGTACCACGAGCACGGCCTGGAGGCGCGGCGCGAATGGTATCATGCCACGCGCAACATGGACGAGACTCAGCTGCGCGCCGCGGCCAAGCTTTTCCAAGAATGGGAGTGGCACGACCGTGCGATACTCACCCTGGGGCGCTCGCGCTACCGCGACGATCTGGAGCTGCGCTTCCCCGTGGTCTACCAGGACGTCGTGCTCAATTGGGCGCGAGCACGAGACATCGAGCCCGCGTGGGCATATGCCATCATGCGACGCGAGAGCGCCTTCAACCGCGAGGCGCGATCGCACCGAGGCGCAGTGGGCCTCATGCAGTTGTTGCCGGGCACCGCGCGCCAGATGGCCCGCCAACTGAATCTCGAGTCCGCCCGAACACACGAGCTCTACCGCGCCGAAACCAACATCCGGCTTGGGACCGCCTACCTGCGCCAGGTGCTGGACCGCTTCGAGCGCCACCCAGTGCTGGCGACCGCCGCATACAATGCCGGTGCCGCGAGGGTCCGCGGATGGCTGCCCAAAGATGGTGCGCTGCCGGCGGATATATGGATCGAGACGGTTCCGTTCCAGGAAACCCGCAACTATCTGCGCAGCGTCTTCGCCTACACAGCGATCTACGAACAGCGCCTGGGGCGACAGGCGACGCCACTAAGCCGGCGCATGCCTCCGGTGCGGCCGCTGCGCCAGCGGGAGATCAGCGACTCCGGCGCCTCGGCCAGCGCCGGCTGATTAGGCCTCCCTCCGCTCAACGCGCCACTCTACCCAATCGTTGCGGGCAAGCGGTCAAGGCAGCGTATCCAGCAGCAGGTACAGCCCTAGCAGCACGGCGATCCACAGCACCATGCTGCCGGTGGGCCAGTACGCGGCAAGGTGGTAGTGTGCCCACGGGCCGCGGCCCAGGCCGTATTGGAGGCGCCGGCCCCCGGCGCTCGCGGCGCGGGCTAAGCCGGCGCCGGCGGCGTGCAGCACGCGATACACGGCGCCGGCGGCCGAGGGCAGCAGCCTGCGATAGATCCACTCGGCATCGAGATTGACCGAGCGCAGCTCCGGGGGATAGAGGCCCTGCTTGTTCAACCACACGAAGGCGAGCGCCGAGAAGAACAGCAGCTGCGTCTGCGCCAGCACGTGGGTGGTGTCGTAGGGCCAATAGCCGACATCCCAGGGCAGCAGAGCGTACAGGTACTGGGGCTGCGCGCCGATGAACACGCACAGGAACGCCGCCAGGGACATGGCGGCGAGCATGTGCGGCGGCGCCTCCCGGGTCCGGACGCCCGAGTCATGGGCGAAGAAGGCGAAGTAGGGAATCTTGATTCCGGCATGGTGGAACACCCCGGCCGAAGCGAACAGCAGCATCAGCCAAAGATACTCGTAGCCCTCCTCGAGCATGGCGCTCATCACGAGCGACTTGCTGACGAAGCCGCTGAAAAGGGGAAAGGCCGAGATGGAGGCGGCCCCGATGATACACAAGGCGGCGGTCTTGGGCATGGACTTGTACAACCCGCCGAGGTCCGAGCCGTTGATGTTGCCGGCCCTGTAGAGCACCGCGCCCATGCTCATGAACAGCAGGCCCTTGAAGATAACGTCGTTGAAGGCATGGGCCACGGCGCCGTTCAAGGCCAGGGCGGTGCCGACGCCCACGCCGCACACCATGAAGCCCACTTGGTTGATCATGCTATAGGCGAGCACCCGGCGCAGGTCGTTTTCGATCACCGCGTAGAATATGGGGAAGCAGGTCATCACCGCTCCGATGTAGACCAGCAGTTCAGTGCCGGGAAATCCCCGGGCCAGGGCGTAGACCGCCACCTTGGTGGTGAAGGCGGAGAGGAATACCGTGCCGGCGGGCGTCGACTCGGGATAGGCGTCGGTGAGCCAGTTGTGCAGCAGCGGGAAGGCGCACTTGATGCCGAAGGCGAGGAAGATCAGCCAGCCGGCGATCCCTTCGAGGCCAATGTAGTCGAAGGTCAGCGAGCCGCTTTCGTTGTAGTGAAACAGCGCGCCGGCGAGCAGCAGCACGCCGGAGGCAACCTGGAAAATGAGGTAGCGCAGCCCCGCGCCCAGGGCGCGGCCGGTGCGCCGGGCCCAGATCAGGAACACTGAGCTTAGCGCCAGCAGCTCCCAGAAGATGAACAGGGTCAGGAGGTCGCCGGCGAACACCGCCCCCAGAGCGCTGCCGGCGTAGGCCAGCCCAGCCGCCTTCTCCACCGGATCGCGCACGTGCAGGGCGAAGACGGCGGCGAGGAAGGCGGCGATGTGAAACAGGTACCCGAACAGCAGGCTCAGGCGGTCGGTGCGGTAGACGACCAGGTCGAGATCGAGCAGCGTGTAGCCGAGGGAAAGGCCCGGCTCGACGTCAGACCACAGGTGCAGGCCGCCCAGGACGGGCGCGGCGAGCACGATGAGCTCGCGCAGTCGCCCGCGCGTGACCAGCGCCAGTGCGGCGGCGAGATATAAGGGCACGAAGGCCGGCAGCTCAGCCATCCACATCGTAGCAGTCTTCCCTTCGCATCACGAGCTTGCGCAGCTCCTTGGCCGCCAGCACCAGGGCCACGCAGGCGGCGAAGCCGAACAGGGCGTAAAACCCGGTCAACGCCTCCCAGCCGTGAGTGACGTGGCGCTGGACGATGAAGTCCAGCGCCAGCAAGACTGCGCACACGAGATAGAAGCCGCGCAGGAGCCGCGTGACGTTCCGCGGTTTGTCGAACAGGTGCTGCCTTTCACCGGGCTCGGGCATAGTCACTTTCCTCCCGCGGCGATCGCCAGTTGGTAAAAGGGGTCGGGGTAGAAGAACAAAACGATGCAGGCCAGGGTGCTGACGCCGATGGCGAACAGGCACGGCGCCGGCGCCTCGCGGATGCGATCGTGGCGCTCCCCCGCCGGGGCCTCGGCGAAAAACGCCCGGATGGAGACCGGCAACAGGTAGGCGATGTTCAGCAACGCGCTGACCATCAGCACCGCGAGCAGGGTCCGTTGCCCGGCCTCGACGGCGCCGAGCCCGAGGTACCACTTGCTCCACATCCCGCCGAGCGGCGGCAGGCCGATGATGCCGAGACTGGCAATGAAAAACGCGCCGAAGGTAAAGGGCATGGCTCGCCCCAGCCCCGCCATCTGGCTGACCTCGGTCTTGTGGCTGGCGACCAGCACCGCGCCCGCGGCGAAGAACAGGGTAATCTTGGCGAAGGCGTGCATGACGATGTGTAGCGCACCCCCGGCCAGGGCCGCGGGATTGACCATCAGGGCGCCGAGCACAATGTAGCTCAGCTGGCTCACCGTGGAGTAGGCCAGCCGCGCTTTGAGATTGTCCTTGGTCATGGCCACCAGCGAGGCGATCAGTATTGTCGCGGCGGCGAACCACAGCAGCCAGTCGGCGGCGCCAGTGTCGGCGATGAACACCGGCCCAAAGACGTAGACCGTGACCTTCATCACGGCGAACACTCCCGCCTTGACCACAGCCACCGCGTGCAGCAGCGCGCTCACCGGGGTAGGGGCCACCATGGCCGCCGGCAGCCAGCGGTGAAAGGGCATCACAGCCGCCTTACCGATCCCGAAGATATACAGCGCGTACAGGCTACCGGCCCAGGCGGGATCCAGTCGATCGGCGAGGATACCGCCGGCGCGAAAGTCGAGCGTGCCGGCCAGCGCGTAGGTAATCGCAATGGCCAGCAGCTGCAGGCCGATGGATGTGGCCAGCAGAATGCCCAGGTAGGTGCGGGCCCCGCGCCGCGCCTGCGCCGTGCCGGCGTGGGCCACCAGCGGATAGGTGGAGACGGTCAGCAGCTCGTAGCCCAGGAACAGAGTGAACAGGTTGGCGGCGAAGGCCACCGCCAGGGTGGCTGCGATGGCAACGGCGAACAGCGCGTAGAAGCGGGTCTGGTGTTGTTCGCCGTGAGCACGCATGTAGCCGATGGCGTAAATGGCGGTGACCAGCCACAGCGTCCCGGCAATCAGGGCGAACAAGAGCCCCAGCGCCTCGAGCTCAAAGGCGATGGGCAGCCCCGGCAGGGGCTCGGCCATACGCAGGGTGATGACAGCGCCGTCTTGAAATCGGCCGTACAGGACGCCGACCGCGACGGCAGTGGCACCGGAACCGACCAGGGTCACCGCCTCGCGCAGGTTTGGCCAGCGCCCCGCCGCGGCGATACCGGCGGCCGTGGCAAGCGGCAGCAGCAGGGTCAGCGCCATCAGGGACGAATCGCTCACGACCCTGCCGCCCCCAGCATGGCAACCGCCGCCCGGGCCACGCCCACGGTCAGCTCCGTCTCCAGCCCGAAGTAGAGGTTGGCCAGTACGAGCACCCAGGTGGGCACCAGCAGGCTCGCCGGCGCCTCGTGCACCGCCGGCGCCTTGCGGCCCTCAGCGGTGAAGAACAGCGCCTCGACCAGCTTCCACACGTAGACCACGGCCAGCAGCGAACCCGCGAGGACGGCAATCGCAATCACCCAGGCCTGTTGCTCGATGGCAGCCAGGACCAGGTACCACTTGCTGATGAAACCAGCGGTACCGGGCACGCCGATGAGGCTGAGCCCGGCGAAGAACAGGGCCGCAAAGGTCCAGGGCATCCGCCTGCCCAGGCCGCGCAGGTCTGCCAGGCCACTGGATCCCACGCGGTAGACCACGGCACCCACGGCCATGAACAAGGCCCCCTTCATGAGCGCGTGGTTGAATACGTGCACCAGGGTGGCGGTCAACCCGAGCGCGGAGCCGAATCCGATTCCCAGCACCATGTAGCCAATCTGGCCGACACTGGAATAGGCCAGGAGGCGTTTGGCATCTTGCTGGTAGATGGCGTAGAACGAGGCGATCAGAACGCCCGCCACGCCCAGGGTCAGGAAGGCCTCATTGAGCGGCGTGCCCCGGGCGAAACCGGCGGAGAACACGGTGTGGACCATGCGGATCATCACGTAGACGGCCACCTTGGTGGCGGTGGCGGCGAGGAACACCGTGATCGCCGACGGGGCGTAGGTATAGGCGTTGGGCAGCCACAGGTGCAGCGGGAACAGGGCCAGCTTGAGGGCCACGCCCACGACGATGAAGGCGAAGGCCGTGTGCACGGTGCGCTGCTCGAAGACCGCCGGCAGCCGGGCCTGGAGGTCCATCATGTTGAGGGTGCCGGTCTCGGCGTAGACCAGACCGATGCCGATCAGCAAGAAGGTGGCGCCGATGGTTCCCATGATGAGGTACTGGTAGGCCGCAGTCAGGGCCCGGCGCCGCCGTCCCAGGGCGACGAGCGCGTAGGACGATAGCGAGGAGATCTCCAGAAAGACGAACAGGTTGAACACGTCCCCGGTCTGGGCGATCCCCAGCAGACCGGTGAGGCATAGCAAAAACGCGGCGTAGAAATAGGGCAGCCTATCGGCGGAGATCTCCTGTGCCACGCTGCGCAGGGCATACGGCAGGGTCAAGGCCGCCAGGGCGGCGACGATGAGGGCGACCAGGGCATTGAGCGCATCAATGCGGTACTCGATTCCCCACGGCGGGGCCCAGCCGCCGAGCTCGTAGCTGATGACGCCTTGGTGAACGACTTGCCACAGCTGCCAGCCGGCCAGGGCGGCGCAGCCGAGGCTCACCACGAAACCCACCGCCCACGGTGCGCGCCCGGCGGGCAGCACCGCCGCCACCGGCGCGGCCAGCAGCGGAACAGCCACCAGCAACAGGCTCAAATGCGACTCGATCATAAGGAGCGGTCCTCGCGGTGGATCTCGTCCTCTTCGATGGTGCCGTAGGCCTCCTTGATGCGCACCACGAGGGCCAGTCCCAGGGCCGTGGTGGCCACGCCCACCACGATGGCGGTGAGGATCAGCACGTGCGGCAGCGGGTTGGCGTAGCGCTCGAATCCCTCGGCCACGATCGGGGCGGTGCCGCCGTGGACCTTGCCGATGCTGATGTAGAGCAGGAACACAGAGACCTGGAACACATTGAGCCCGGCGATCTTCTTGATGAGGTTGCCGCGGCTGATGACGGTGTAGAAGCCTGCCATCATGAGCACGATGACGATCCAGTAGTTGTAGTGCCCGAGAATGAACGTCATCACGAACGGCCCCGGCCCGCGAAGCTGAAGAAGATGATCAGCATCACCGCCGCCACGGTCATGCCGACGCCCAGCTCGACGACCAGGATGCCCAGGTGCTGGCCGCTCAGGTGATCGGCGCCGAGCACGCTGTAGTCCAGAAAACGCCCGCCGCGCAGCATGGCCGCCACGCCGGTGCCGGCATAGACGAGCAAGCCGGTGCTGGCGAAGACCCGCAGCGCCCAGAGCGGGAGCACCCGCTGGGCCGTGTCCAGGCCGAACACCAGGGCGTACAGGATAAAGGCCGCGCCGAAGATCACACCGGCCTGAAAACCCCCGCCGGGGCCGTAGTCGCCGTGGAACTGCACGTAAAGCGCAAAAAGGATGATCAGCGGAATCAAAAACTTGGCGATTATCCGCAAGATGAGATGGTGCCTCACAGCTGCTCCTCGCCTCGCCCGCCCGTCCGGCGCCGGCCGCCGAGGAGCAGCAGCACCCCGATTCCGGCGGTAAAGATCACGGTCACCTCGCCCAGGGTGTCGAAGCCACGGTAGCTCGCGAGCACGGCCGTGACGATGTTGGACACGCCGGTCTCCGCCACGCCCTGCTCCAGGTAGCGCGGCGCGACGTGCCCGTGCGCAGGCCCGGCGGGGTCCCCGAAAGGCGGGATGTCCATGGTGCCGTAGATCAGCGCCGCACCGGTCACCAGGACCACCGCCAGGGGCAGCCACGGCCGATGGCGGCTCGGCTTCTCCTCGTGGTCGCGGGTCAGGGCCAACGTGGCGAGCATCAAGACGGTGGAGATGCCGGCGCCCACCGCCGCCTCGGTGAAGGCGACGTCGGGTGAGTCCATCACCAGAAACAGCCCGGCCGAGAGCAAGCTGAAGATGCCGAACAACATGATCACGGCGAACAGGTTGCGCAGTCGGATGATGGCCAGCGTCGTGGCCACCAGGAAGGTGAGCAGGATCACGTCAATCAATACGGCAATCATTGAACGTTCCCCTGGGAATCCGCTTCTTCGCGCGAGTCCAGGCCGCCCTGCAGGGCCGCAGCGGCCAGGGCGTGCGTCGCCGTGGGCGCGGTGAAGAACAGAAACGCAAAGATAAGCAAGAGCTTGAAACTGACCAGGGTCCAGCCCGCCTGGGTCGCCAGGCCCGCCAGGACCAGGCCCGCGCACAGGGTATCGGTGGTGCCGGCAGCGTGCATACGCGAGTAGAAGTTGGGGAAGCGGTGCATGCCGATGCCGCCGACGACGCCCAGGAGTACGCCGCCGACGACGCACACCCAGCCAAGCCACTCCAGCATCATTTCGTCCCGCCCGCTCGATCCTGCGTCTCGCCGGCGGTATGAAGACTGCCCTGCTCCACCAGCTTGAGCACGGCCACCACCCCGATGAAGTTGATCAGGGCGTAGATCAGCGCGATGTCCAAGACATCGGTACGTCCGGAGAGAAACGCGAACACGGCGATCAGCAGGACCGTCTTGGTTCCGAACATGTTCACCGCCAGGATGCGATCGTAGACCGAGGGCCCCAGCATCGCCCGGGCCAGGGCTAGCGCCATGGTGACCAGGATGCCGACAGCGGCGACCGCGTACATCATGCGCCGGGCGCCTCCACGTCATCGGGCACCGCGCGGGCCAGGTGCCCAGCGGCCAGCGCCTCGGCGTTTTCGGCGCTCAGGGCGTGCACCAGGAGCTCACGGTCCAGGTGTACGCTGACTGTTCCCGGGGTCAGGGTGACGGCGTTGGCGTAGATAACCTTGCCCAGGGCACTGCGCTGCGGCAGGGGCAGCCGAACGAGCCGCGGGCTGATGGTACGGCCCGGGGCCAAGATGCGCCGCGCGACGTCGATGTTGGCGACCACTATCTCCCGGCCCAGGAAGAACCAGAAGCGCAGCAGGCGCGGGGTAAGGTGGATCGGATGGCTCTCGCGGTCTATGAGCTCCATGCGCAGCGCCAGAAAGACCGCTAGGGCAGTCGCCGCCAGACCAAGGCCGAGCAGCAACGGCTCGAAGTGCCCCGACAGCCCCAGCCACAACGCGAACAGGAAAAGCGCAAGACTGACGGCGTGTTTCATCCCCCCTCCGAATCGGTGTCAATGGGCTGTAGTTGGTATATTGCGCGCTAGCCAGGCAAGCTCGGATTATGCCACTAGTCTGACGGCCCGTCGACGCAGCAATGCCAGGGCCTGCGCTGGCATCCTTCTCGTGATTGGCCCATAACCCGTCTTTATCGCACCAAGAGAACGCGCGCCTGGATCCGCGCCGCTTGCGCTCAATGCCGGCAAGCCCCCACCACAAGAATCCATACCAGGCCAAGACCAGGACCGTTGCCGCGCGCACCGTATGAGCCACTGTGGGCAGTGAAACAATTTGTTGACGAGCTTTAGTCGGCCTGGCGGTCTTGCGCGGCTACCGTCGCGACAATGGCCACACGGAACAGCCTGTTGCGCCTGTTGACACCAGCGTGCGTTTTCATCCCAAGAACCGGAGATCACGCTTCTTCGTCTGGTTCATCTCCGGATCGCCCTCACGCTCTCGATCCCTGGCGGATTTTGGTACATCGATGATCGCAGCCGTGCCAATCGGTTCGGCATTCACTTCAAGCCCGGCATTCCTGAGATCCGCTACAAAGGAGTTGCACAAAAAGAAGTATTTGGATACGGTCTAATAGCCTCTCGGCTAGGTTCGCATGGCGTGTCTGGGTGCACGGTACACACGGGCCTGTATGCGCGAAAGGCGCATTCCTGCCCGCGACCGCCCGCAACACCGCGCCAGCGTACCTGACTGCGCATTGACCGACCGTTGCGTAACTCGTTCGGGGACAGGGTGGCTTTGCGAAGCCGCAGGTGAGCGCCAATTGCACAGGGGGGGCACGATCGGTGCTTGCCTGCAGCGAAAGCACGGGACGCAAAACCCCTCTCCCAGATCGCATCGGCCCGGGGACCCAGCGACTCATGCCTCGGGGAAAGTAGATGCCGCAATTTTCGGTATTTTTCTCTCTTCAACGACGTCATTTGTGCAACTATCGGTTATTGCTCCGGGGGGCCACCGAAGGCTGTGCGACACGGGCTCCACCCTCCCGGCTGTGCACCATTTTCCCGCCCTGGCCAGTAGTGGCTGCCGGGGCGAGTGCCAGTCACATTGTCGTGCCCTTACTTGGATATCGACACCAATGCACAACCCCGACAAGACACAAGCCGGGTACCGCTACGGCGGGTGCCTCGTCCATAGCGCCCGCTGCGGCAATACGTTGATCGAGGTCGTCGACGATGGGCGGCGGCGCTCGCTCCACTTCGGCACGAGCGCACGGCAAAGCAGCATGTACCTGGATTCACCGGACGAGTTGGCGCTGGCCTACACGCGGGCCATGATGAGCGTCTTGCTGTTCGTCCCCAGCCCCCGCCGCGTGCTGCTGGTCGGGCTCGGCGGCGGCTCCTTTGCCAAATTCTTTCTCCGGCGCTTTCCGGCGTGTCAGGTCGATGTCGTGGAGCGTCACGCACATGTCGTCAAGGTCGCCCATTCCTATTTCCACCTTCCCGAGACCGACCGGTTGACGATCCACTTGGACGACGCCGTGCACTTCCTCGCACGCCGTCCGCCGGCGGGGCGCTACGACATCATCATGCTGGACGCGTTCACGGCGAAGGGAGCGCCGCAGGGCTTACTTGAGAGGCCATTCTTCGATGATTGTCGCGCCTGGTTGGCCGACCATGGCGTGCTCGCGGCCAACCTGTGGCGCGGCGTACGCCCTTCCCTGCGGCAGACGCTGCGGACACTGCGCCGGACCTTCTCCGGCGCGGTGCTGGAGCTGCCCGTCCACGGACGTGGAAATCTGGCTGTATTCGCACCGCCGCTCCTGGACCGGCAGCAACTGTCCGAGCTCGAGCCGCGCGCCCGGCATCTGCAGGAGCGCACGGGGATCGATCTACCCGCCTACCTGCGCCAGCTGCGGCGCGGCAGCGGCCCCCTAGCCTGGCTGCTTCGGTGATCCGGCCCGATGATCCTCTCGCAGGGACGCAGAGAACGCCAAGGAAGGCGCTGACCATCGAAGGAAGCAAGTTTGAAACGGTTGAGATCGAAGTCCCGGGTCCGGACGGAGAATGCCCCGCACAGTCGAGCGGCTCGAACGCAAGCAAGTATTGCTTTGCGTTCTTGGCGTCTTGGCGAGAGCAACAATCAGTCCATGACACGCACACAGTCTTCGGACGGCCTGCGGTGGACGAGAGCAGCCTACGTTCAGATCAACCGAATTGCGACCTGGCGAAGCGTACCCGCTCGACCGCGCCCGCGAGCTCGTGGTGATGGGCCTCCACCGCCCGCAACCGAGTCAACAGCCCGGCACGGTTGGCGATCTGGATGTTCAGCCCAGGGCGGGCATTGAGCTCCAGAGTCAACGACCCCTTGTCGCGGTCCAGCACGATGTCCACGCCCTGGTAGCCCAACCCGGTCGATTCGTAGCAGCGGGCGGCGAGCTCCAGCAGGCGCTGCCAATCGGGGATCCCGATGCCGATCACCCCCTCCCCCGTGTCCGGATGCTCCGCGACGATCTCGTTGCGCGAAACCGCGAGCAGCGTGGTCCCCGTGGCGATGCCCACTCCCACTCCGATCGCTCCCTGATGTAGGTTGGCCCTGCCCCCGGAGGCCCGCGTCGGCAGGCGGACCATGGCCATCACCGGAACGCCGAGAAACACGATGATGCGCACGTCGGGCACCCCCTGGTAGCTGATGGACTCGAAGATCGGGTCGAAGCGTACCCGATATTCGACCATGGCCTTGTCCGGCTGTCCGCCCAGGCTGTAGACGCCGCTCAATATATTGGAGACATGATGGGTGGGCTCATCGCGATCCATCAGCGTTCCGGTGGCCCGGCAGTATAGCTGCTTGCGCCGGCCCGTGACGACCACAATGCCGTCGCCGCCACTGCCGCGCGCCGCTTTGATGACAAAATCGGGACAGGGCTCCAGCACGCCCGGCAGCTCACGCACCTGGCGCTCGATCTCCACCACGGCATAGAGCTCTGGAACCGCGATACCAGCCGTCTGGGCAAGCTGTTTCGTGCGCAGCTTGTCATCCACCAGCGGATGCGTTGCACGCGGGTTGTAGGCGAGCATGAACTGCGCATTGCGCCGATTAATGCCCAGCACGCCGGCGTGCGACAGGCGCCGCCATGCCGCGATCATGGCCCTGGCCCTCTCGCCAAGGCGCGGAATCTTCGCAGCTCGGTGAGCCGATGGCCGCTGTACCGACCAAGCAGCAAGGTAATCGCCAGCACCACCAAATGCAGCTCCGGATACACGAATACTGCGTGCTGAAGGTAGGCAAGATTCATTACGGCGTAGGCGATGGCCGCAACCGCCAAACTGCCCAGCCCCTGCTGCAACGCCTCCGCGGGACCGCGCTCCTCCCATACGATGGACATGCGCTCTATCGTCATGGTCAGGATGACCATCGGAAACAAGGCAATCGAAAGGCCCTTCTCCAGCCCCAGCTTGTGGCTGACGACGCTGAGCAGCGCTATCACGAGCATGACCACGATCAGCACCGACGCCAGGCGCGGGACCAGGAGCAGCTTCAATCGGTCGAAATAGAATCGAACGCTGAGCCCCAGGGCGACCACCAGGCTGAAAATGACCATCCCCCACAACAGGCGCGTCTCGCGAAAGGCCAGCGCAATGAGAACCGGCATAAACGTGCCAAAGGTCTTGACCCCGACGACATTGCGCATCACCACCAGGATGAGCGCGCCGACTGGAATCATCAGCAAAACTTGATAGACCGCCTGGGTCTCAATGGGAAGGCTCAGCAGCGAATACTCCACCAAGCCGGGGGCAAGGCGCTTGCCGCGCTCGGCGGCGCCGGAGAGGGCCGCGGCCCGGTTGTGAGTGACCGAGATTCGCGTGTGCACGTCGCGCCCGCCGTCCACTTGGACCAGCGGGGCCGCGCGTCGCCACCAGGCAAACCAGTCCTCCGCGATGTTGCCCTCACCGGTCCGCGGACCGAACGACCGCCAGACACTCCTGTCGTAAACCTGAATCCAATGGATCAATGGGGCATCGCGCTCCAGCTCCTTGAGCTCTACGCCGTGGACAACGCGGGCCGGGATGCCAGCGTACAGCAGCACCTTGACGGCGGTGCGTATCTTGTGCAGCGCACTGGGTCGCCGGCCCAATAAAAGCTCCACGTTCTCATCCGGCTCTCGTGCGTTCAACCGGTTCAAAAGCTCCCCAACCATGGTCTCGACCTCCGCCGAGCGGCGGCGGACCTCCTCCACCGGCACCAAGACCGCCGCACGCTCGGCGCCGCCTATCCGGGGCAGCTCGATCCGAAGGGCGGGTCTGCCCGCGGGCGGCTAGGTGACGGCGATGCGCTGGACGGTGGCGCGGTAGTACAGGATCTGATCGCCGCTCGCCCACCGAATCGACCACACCACCGCGAGGTTGCAGCCTCGCCGGAAAGTACTCAGGCCATAGCGTCGAGAAATGAAGTGCTCGTCGATCACCGAGTAGCGGCGTGTATCCTTGGGGATGAGGAGCAAGGCCTTGATCGGTCCGCCCTGCGCAACGAATGCGAGCCGCACCTCCAGGTCCCAGGTATCGACCTCGCGGTTCGGGGCGAACGGATAGCCCAGGACGATGACCTTGTAGAAGAACAGGCCCAGTCCGGCGGCCGCCAGGGCCATCACGACGCGTTGGAGGTGTCTATTGGTCGCCCCCGGGGACATCCCTGCAATCCGGTTTGCTTGTCGCAGTCTCTCCCGGGTCGACGACGAATTCGTCCTTGAGAAAACGCCTCCCGATCAACATCTGATAGTTGAATCCGGACCGGTCCGTCAGGTTGACCTCCGTCTCCCGATAGGTATTCTTCAGGCACACTCCCAGCCTGATGACCGGTCGCTCCTGGCTCTCACCGAGATGGCGCTTGATGGTTACCGTGCGCTCCACCCTGCGCTCGAACCACACGCGTTTTCCCCGGAAGTTGGTGACGCTGAATCGAACCCACTTCTCGCCGTTCCTTTCATATGGCGTAATGCAGTCGCAGTGCAGCGACGATGTCTTGGCCCGGTATCAAGCTTCGCGCGCACAGTGATCTCGCCGGGATAGAGCTCAACCCGCTCGATCCAGCCCACGATCTCCTTCTCTCGCGCGAAGGCCGCCCCTTGGGAACACGGCAGCAGTGCCAAAAAGATACATAAAATGAGCGATGGCATGGCAGCCATCAACGTACTCCCCACTCCTGCGACTGCAATCGCAGCACCCTGCGGATTGTCAACTACAGCCACGCGTGGATCATCTCGCATACGCGACAAGGCCCGGGAGAGCCGGCTGGGGTCGCCGAGCTCTCTTGCCGCGACACGGAATGCATGGCCGCATCCGGGCAGGATGTCGCCCTGATATTGTTCCGGCAAGGCACCCGCAGCCCCTTGAATCTATCCAGTTATCGCAAAGGTTGATCTATAGCCCGGGGCTTTGCACCGCTCACGCTCGCTCCCGGCAAGCCGCTTCGCGAAGCCCCGGTCCTCGACCTCACCCGGCGCAATTCCACGACGGACGCGCAAAACGAGGCAAACGGCGTGATCGGCGACCCTTTTATGGGCTCACCGCGGTTGCTTATGCAACTATCGGGTTTACTTCCAGTGTATGCCACGCTTAGAGTCTCCTCCATGCCCGAGCACCGCTCCTATGCTGATGCATGGTGTTCCGGGGCCTTTAACGGCACTCGAGCGAGCAAGAACGATCCCAATTGGACCTTGGAGTTGCCCATGCCCAGACCCCATGCCCTGTCGCTGGCACTAGCGAGTTGGATTTTGAGCGCACCCGCCACGGCGGACCGCGTAATCATGAACAACGGAGATCGCATCGCTGGCCGGGTTGTCCAAAAGGATGACTCGACGCTGGTACTGCGGAGTTCGTATGCAGGCAAGATTCAGCTCCCCTGGGCGGAGGTCTCGGAGCTCTACACCGATGAGGCGGTCGAGGTGATCCTGAGCGACTACACCAGGATGCGCGCGACGATTACCTCTATCGAGCCGGGCAGGGTCGAGCTACGTCTGGAGACCACCGCCCGGTCCACTGCCGTCGACCTAGAAGAGATCGCCTATATCAACCCTTCGCCCCCTATGATTGAAGGGGGCGTCAGCTACTCAGGCAAGGTGAATCTAGGGGCCACGATCACGCGAGGCAATACGGAATCCAGGCGGGCATACGCAGATACCGAAATGGTAGCTCGCACGAGGTCCAATCGCTATACCCTTGGCGCAGTTGCAAACCGTGCGACAGAGAGCGGGTACGAGACCGCTTCGAACACCACGGCATACGCGAAATATGACCATTTTCTTGACACTACGTGGTTTTTCTACGGCAACGGCACCTTCGTCGAGGACGAGTTCAGGGACCTCAACCTGCGCTCGTCCATCGGTCTCGGTGCCGGCTTTCAATTTCGCGAGTCAAAGAGCACTAACCTCTCGCTGGAGGGAGGATTGACCTATGTCGATGAAGACTTCATTGTGGCCGAGGACGATCACTACTCGGCCGCACGCTGGGCGCTGAACTATGATCAATACGTTCTCGGACAACGCGCGCAATTCTTCCATAATCACGAGGGGTTGCTGAGCCTGGAGGACACGGGAGATGTCATTGTGCGCAGCCGCACCGGGCTGCGGTTTCCGTTCACGCCCAGCCTGAACTCTTCACTGCAAGTCAATGCAGAATGGGACAATAGCCCGCCGCCCGGGACGGAGAGAACCGACCTGACCTATCTGTTGAACGTCGGATACCAGTGGTAGAAGGACCTGATCGTTGGACAGATTGACCGACAACGGAGGGCCTCGCGCCGCTTACGCTCGCTGGGACAAGCCTGGATCGTACGTCCCTGTGCAACAGCCCTTCGGCCTGCGCTAGTATAGTGCCCAATGGGCTGGCAGCCGTCGGGCCTCGGCAATGACTGACGATCCGACACAGAAGGCACGAGCAGCGCAGCGGCGGCGCATACCGCGCTGGGCTGTGGTTGGCGGATTCCTGGCGGTGGTGCTGGGAATCGTGCTGTGGCTGCTGCCCCACGCCGTCGCCTACGGGATCTCGCGTTGGTTCGCCGCCCAAGGGGTCGAATCCACGCAGATCGAGGACGTCGACTTCAACCTGTTCACCGGCCGGCTCACCGTGCAGGGCCTGCGCGCCGCCTCCGCGGGGCGGGCGCTGGTGTCGGCAGCACGCAGCAGCCTGGAGCTCGACTGGCTGCCCCTGCTGCACCGAGAGTTGCTCATTCGGGAGGTGACAATCGAGGGCGCCCGCCTCTACGTCGATCGAAGCGAGGACGGCGCGGTGACCCTGGCCGGCATCGCCCTGGGACCCTCCGCGCGGCCCGTCCGCCGCTCGGATTGGACGTTCACGGTCAACACCTGGCGTGTCCTCGACAGCGCGCTCGAGCTGCGCACGCCGCGCCTGCAAACCGTCCTGCAAGCACGGGACTGTACCCTGAAGGGCCTGTCCAGCTTCCACGCCAACAAGGAGGCCAGCCTGCAGCTCACCGGCGCGCTGGGCGGCGCCGAGCTGACCTTCGAGGGCAGCCTCGCGCCGTTCGCTGAGCGGCCCCGGGCGGCGGGACGCCTGCGCCTGGTCGGCCTCGATCTGGCCTCGCTGCAGGACGTGCTGCCCAAAAACGGGTCCGCGCTGGGCGGGCAGATGGACATAGACACCGACGTCTCCTTGGGCGCGCTCGATGCGGGCGCGCTCCGCATCCGACAGGACGGAGAGCTCACGCTTCACGATTTGCGGATACGCATTGGCCGAGACGTGAAGCTGGGCGGGACGCGCCTCGCTTGGAGTGGCGCCCTGGACGGGAGAATCCCGGCGCGGCATCGCGACGCCGCGCACATCGATAGCACGGGTGCGCTGCAGGGCAGAGGGGTGGCCGCGACACTGGGTCCGGAGATACGCCTGAAGCAAGCCGGCCTGAGCTGGGAGGGGCGCGCCCAGCTGTCCTTGATCGAGGAGGCCTTCGGCGGAGCGCGGATCGCCACCGAAGGCACCTTGAGACTGGCGGGGTTGGACCTGGCCCTGGCCCCCGGAGAGCGCCGGCTGCAGGCACGAGCCGTGCGCTGGACGGGTCGGCTGGGCTACGGCGTCGAGGACGTGCCCACCGACCTCACGATGGACGGCGACCTGAGCCTGGAACACACGCGGCTTCAGCAGTCGGGCGACGATCCGTCAGTCGCCGCGGCCAAGCGCATGGAGCTCAGCGGGCTCGAGGCCCACGGCACCCACGAAGTGCGTGTCGCTCAGACGACGCTGGGCGACCTGAAGGTCCTGGGCACCGCCGATGAAAGGACCACGGTGCTGGCAGCCGACGCCGCGCAACTCGAGCAGGTGGAGCTCACGGCACTGAACCGTCTAGTGGTACATGAGGCGACCCTGCACGCGGCGCGCCTGCAGCTGCGCCGTGGCCCGGACGGCGCTTGGCGTTGGCCGCCCGTCCGATCGCCACCATCGGCGGGCGGCGGGCCGCGACGTACCCTGCGCCTGGATGCGCTGAACCTGGCCGGCACGAGCCGCGTCGAGGTCGAAGATCGGTCAGTGCAACCCGCGTTTCGCACCACGGTCGATGTGCTCGACGCCGAGCTCAAGGATCTGGACACGGCCCAGCCCGAGGCCCCCAGCAGGGTGCGCGTACAGGCCAAGATCGGCAAGTATTCGCGCCTTGATGCCGCGGGGACCATCGCACCGCTGGCCAAACCCGTGCGACTGGACCTTGAAGCGACCGTCGGCGACCTGGACCTGCCGCCCCTTTCGCCGTACGCAGCCCGCGCGGCGGGTTACAACCTCACCAGCGGTCAGATGGACGGACGCCTTGACCTCTCCATTCATGGCGGCGCGCTCGAAGGCGAAACTCACCTCGCGCTGCGCAACCTTGACGTCGCCCCGGCGGACAGGGCGCGGGCCGAGGCATTCGATGCCCAGCTCACGATGCCGCTCGGCACGGCCCTGGACCTGTTGCGGGACGCGGAGAACAACATTGAGCTTTCGGTGCCGGTATCGGGGGATCTCTCCAACCCGCGTTTCGACCTCGGCGAGGCCGTGGCCCAGAGCTTGGGCACTGCCCTGCGGCTGGCCGCGGTCAGCTACCTCAAGGGTGCCCTGCAGCCCTACGGCGCCGTGCTCATCCTCGCCGAGCTGGCGGGCAAGGCCGCCAGCTCGGTGCGTCTCCAGCCCGTCCTGTTCGATCCGGGCACCGCCGGCCTCGACGCGCGGGCCCGAGACTACCTCGCCCGCCTTGCACGACTGATGTCCGAACGCCCGCGCCTCCAGGTGCGGCTGTGCGGCATGGCGGTTCCCGGCGATCGCAAGGCGGTCCGGACCCGCGCCGCCCCTGCGCCGTCCCAGCGGACGCCTGCCGCGAAGGCGCCGATCACCGACGAGGAGCTGCTCCAGCTCGCCCGTCGGCGGGCGGCGACGGTAAAGGACGAGTTGGTCCAAACCCACGAAGTGGCAGCGGACCGACTATTCGTCTGCCGTCCCGAGCTCGACAATGCGCCTGCGGCCGAGCCACGCGTGCAGCCCCTGATCTAGCCCACAGATCTCGCTGGGATCGCGGGAGCGGGCGCTGGGTGAGCGGCGAGATCGAATTTGGACGGCCGAAGGACGGCCCGAAGGGCGAGGCCCAGGGGCGGGCCGTGCAACAACAAGCCTGCGGGCGCGAAGGCAAGACTGAACCGTGATGGGCCAATGCCGCAAACAGGGCGTTGTTGCTCGGTTGCTCTGCGCGATGCCTTATTCCTGTTGCGTTTTCAGTGCGTCGGGCCATAGCCGTCGGCCGCCCGGTGAGAAATGCGGGCCAGGGGTGGATGGTCTGCGAGAGGTACCGGGCCCCGCAGGGCCCGCCGCGGCAAGTGCTCAGTCGGAGTCGCCGCCGGCGTCGCGGGTCAGGGCCTCGGCGTCGATGGGCATGGTGTCGGAAATGGGCCTTTCGGGAGCGTCGACAGGCGCATGGACCAATATGGCGGTAACATTGTCGGGGGCGCCATACTCGAGCGTCCGGTCGACGAGACGCTCGACCGCTGCCTGCGCATCCGCCGCGCCTGCGAGGATCTCGCGGATCTCGGCCTCGGAAACCTCACCCGTGAGCCCGTCGCTGCACAGCAGAATCTGCTGCCCCTGGTGCAAGGTGCCGCGCATCTCGTCGACTTCCACCTTATCCAGTTCCGAAGCGCCCAGCGCCTGCGTTACGACGTTGCGATTCGGGTGTAGCAGCGCCTCTTCTTCCGTCAGCTGACCCGCGTCCACCAACTGCTGGACCAGGGAATGATCGCGGGTGAGCTGGACGAGAACGCCCTCGTCCCAGAGGTAGGCACGGCTGTCTCCGACCCAAGACAGCTCGTACTCGGGGCCATCGAGCTTGAGCGCCACGACCGTCGAGCCCATCCCCGGATGACCCAGGCCCTGGCCCGCGGCCAACCGCACCACCTCATGGGCCCGCTCCACTGCGGCCCGCAGCAAGCCGCCCTTGCCGACCTCCTCACGGATGAAGTCCACGGCAATCTGGCTGGCGACCTCTCCGCAGCGGTGCCCCCCCATTCCATCGGCCACGATCCAGAGCCCGAGCTCGGGGTCGGCAAGATAGCTGTCCTCATTGTGCTCCCGGACGCAACCCACGTGGGTGGCGTCCCCGTAGCGCATCGGCTGCATGCAAGCGTCCCGTGTCGGTGATCCCTTACCGCCGCCCGTCCCGTACCCCGCCGCGGCGTCGCGGCGGCCCCGGCTGCCCGGCCTGCGTCGCGCGCCGCAGGGCCCTTTTTGTGCAGAAAACAGGCGGTTCGTACTATAGTTAGCGGTGGCCGGCACCGTCCCTTGAGCGGCACCGGCGGCGACCGGGCCACATCGGTGTTGGTGCACCCGGGACATAATCATATAATCGGCAATATAATATTATAAAATTCAAAATGCGGATACGCGCGACGTAACCGGCTGACGCAATAGGAGTTTCACCCAGGGCGACCTACTGCGCCGGGCACCGCTCGATGCATGTTCCCTCAATTTCCGGGATTCCACTCAGACCAGGTGCACAGAATGAGCAAAAATGTGTTAAAGGTTCCCAAGACTCTCAAGGCGGTCAAGCTGTGGGTCCATCCGGAGGGCCCGGTGCTGGGGGCGCTGTTTCTGCACGAACAGAGCTCCACCCGCGCCGGCCCCGAGGACCCCGCGGAGGTCCTCAACCGGGAGTCCCCGTTCGTCGCGGTAAGACGTCAGGCGCCCGATGAGCTTCGATTCTACAACCGCAGCGCGATCATCCGGGTAGAATATGAGTCAGGCGATGAACCCGAGCTCCCGGACGCAACCAGCATCGACTGCAGGATCCAGATGATGGACGGTTCCGTAATCGACGGAACGATCACCGAATCCCTCGCCCCCGATCGCGCACGCCTGTTCGATTATCTGAACAACGTCGAAAACCGGTTCATCAGGATGTTCGTCGAACCAGGGCTCGTCTACTTGGTCAACAAGACCTATATCATCCATGCGACAGACACGTCCGAGTAGGGCCGATCTCGCGAGGAGCAGGTAGGGACCGAATTCATATGGGCCTGCTCGACTCCTACAAGGCCAACAAGGCGATCTCCGCAATCCTGGCTGCGGGTGATATCTCGTCCCCGGACGCGCGGCATGCGTTGCTGCGACTCAAGCAGATCGGAGCGCCGGCGATCCCCCGGCTGCTGGAGGCCATCCCCGGCGCGCGCAACACCGCACCCATCGAAGCGGCGCTCAAGAGTTTCCTTGACGAGGAAACCCTCCCGCTGTTCCTCGAGGGATTGGAGGGCGACGACCCGCACATCGTGCGCAGCGTCCAGCGCGTATTGTCCGCCTCCACCCAGTACGATCCCAATCGACTCCTGGAGCTACTGCAAGAATCGCAGATCTCGCGAAAGGTCCTGGGCGAAATCCTCGAGGCTCGGGCACAACACCTCAACCATCGCGCCCTGTTCGCATTGGCAGGGAAGGTGCCTTCCAACACACGCCCCGTGATCTATCGCCTCATAGACCAGGTCGTCACCCCGAGCGACCTCCCTAACCTACTGGAGGTGATCGAGGCGGCGGAACCGGGTGTACGCACCCGACTCACCAAGCTGTTGGCCCGCTTGGAAAATACGCAGAGCCGCGATGCCCTGGTACGCCTGTTGGAAGACCCCGACAAGCGCGTGCGTCAGGCCGCATTGGAAGCGCTGGCGACCATCAAGGTGCCCGTATCCACCAAGGCGGTCGTGCAATTGCTGCGCGATCCCGACGTCATGGTCCAGGCCCAGGCGATCGAGACCTTGGTGACGCTGCGGGATGCCGCCACCGTCCAGTACCTGATCGAGATCTTGCAGGACGAGTCGGAGTACGTGCGCCGTGCCGCCGTGGAGGTTCTCAATGAGGTCGGTGATCAGCGCGCCATCAAAGATCTGCTCAGTGCGCTGCGAGACAAGGACTGGTGGGTGAAGGTGCGCGCCGCCGACGCCCTGGGAAAAATCGGGGGACCCAGGGTCGTTGAGGCGATACTCAACCTCATCAAGGACCCGGACGAGTTCCTGCGGCGCACCGCGGTAGAGATCCTCAATTCGAGCAAGGACGATCGGGCCTATGAATTCCTGGTCGAAGCCCTGGAGGATAAGGACTGGTGGGTACGTGAGCGCGCCGCCGACGCCCTCGCCGCGCTGGGCGGCGAACGCGGCCTGCAGCCCCTGTATGCCATGCTCCGCCAGGGGCCGGAGAAGCGACAGGCGGCCATTCGCGCCCTCACCAGTATCCAAGACAAGGGAGCCATCGATCTGTTGGTGGAGGAGCTGGACCGCGGCGATGCCGATGCACAGTTGGACGCGCTGCGAGGCCTGGAGAAGCTCACCGATGCCGAGCATGCGGAGCTCGTTCACGGCGCCGTGACCCGCCTGATCTCGATCTCCGACCAAGACGTCGATTCCCGCGCTCGCGAGGTCGCCGAGAGCCTCGCTCGACAATTCCGTGACAGCGAAACCGGAGCAGGCAGCGGTGCGCGGGCCGCACCCGTGGAAGGGGGTGACGATGAGCAGGTCTTTGATCTGTCCCCGGACCAAGATGAGTCAGCGGCTAAGGTGGACGTCTCGCAGCTGCAAGCTGGAGACGTCATCTCTCAGCGCTATCGGGTGCTCAAAAAGGTCGGCAAGGGCGGCTTCGGCGAAGTGGTGCTCGTCGAAGATATGGTAGTCAATGAGCAGCTCATCCTGAAGTTCCTCAATCCAAACGTGGCCTCGGACGAGAACGCGATCAAACGCTTTATTCAAGAGCTGCGCTATGCGCGCAAGATAACTCACGAGAACGTAATCAGAATATACGACTTCATCACCTTCAGCAACGTATACGCCATTTCCATGGAATACTTCCCGAGCCACTCGCTGGCCGACGAGCTCGCCCGCAAGGAATCCCTCGGGTTCGATCGCATCGTCGACATCGCGGTGGCGGTGGCCCGCGGCATGGCCGCGGCCGAGCAGGTGGGCGTAGTACATCGCGACCTGAAACCGGCGAACATCCTCATCAACGATGGCGACCAGGTCAAGATCGTGGACTATGGCTTGGCGGCCGCCGCCAGCCAAGGCGATTCTCGGCTCACGAAGAGCGGAATATTGATCGGCACCCCCACCTACATGTCGCCCGAGCAGGCCCGCGGCGACACCGTCGACAGCCGTACAGACATCTACAGCCTGGGGGTAATCATGTATGAAATGGTCACTGGGCACCCGCCCTACTCGGGGGAAACCGCCGTGGCCACCCTGTTGCGGCATTTGGAAGGCAAGGCCGCGCCGCCGAGTCTGACGAACCCCGATATACCGCCCGCGCTCGAAGAAATCATCATGAAGGCGATCGCTGCCGAGCGCGACGATCGCTACTCCGGCTTCGACGAGTTGCGCACCACACTCGAGGCGCTGAACCGGGGAAAGACAAATGCCGCGAATTAACGCGTTCTTGAAACTCGGTCGCGAGCAGGGCTGCTCTGACATCCATTTGAGCGTCGGTCTTCCGCCGCTGTTGCGCAATCTCGGCGAGCTCACCCCGGTGAAGTACCGCGATCTCACGCAGGATGAGCTGGAGGAGCTCGTGCTGGAGATCCTGACCAACGATCAGCGCGAGACTTACGAATCCGGATCCGATCTGGACTTTTCGTACCAGGATGAGGAAGTCGGGCGCTTCCGCGTAAACGTATTTCGCAAGATCGGCGGCATCGGAGCCACGTTTCGGGTGATCCCACCCCGTGTTCCCAATCTCATGGAGCTGGGGCTTCCACCGGTGGTCGCCGGCCTGCTGCAAGCGAATCAGGGTCTGATTCTCGTGACCGGCACAACGGGTACCGGCAAGACAACCACTCTGGCTGCGATGATCAATATGTTGAATAACACGCGTCGCTTCAACATCATCACGCTGGAGGACCCCGTGGAGTTCGTGCACCGCTCCAATCAGTCCCTGGTGATCCAGCGCGAGGTGGGCGTGCACGTGCCGAGCTTCTCGGAAGGACTGCGCGCGGCGTTGCGGGAAGACCCCGATGTGATTCTGGTCGGCGAGCTGCGCGATCCGGAGACTATCACCATGGCCATGACCGCAGCGGAAACCGGGCACCTGGTGCTGGGCACCCTGCACACCAGCTCGGCGGCGAAGACTCTGGATAGAATCATCGACGCCATGCCCGCCGAGGCGAAAGGGCAGGCCTCCGGTTTTCTTGCCCAGCATTTGCATGGCGTGGTCAGCCAGAAGCTGGTGCGCACGGCGGACGGGCGCAGCCGCAAGGCCATCGTGGAGGTGCTGGTCAATACACCCGCGATCGCCAACATGATCGTGAGCGGCAAGCTCCACCAGATCCCGTCTGCGATGCAGACCGGACGCGACAAGGGCATGCAGCTGATGGATCAGGCCTTGTTGGAGGCGCTGCAGCAAAAGCAGCTCGATCCGGACGAGGCCTACCTCGCCGCCGCGGACAAGAAACAGTTCCAGCGATTCGTCACGAATCCGGACCTGCTGCCCCAGGTCGATCTCTCGGTAAGCTGACGCGCACACGACTCTGAAGATTCTCGATCGGCAACCGCGGATGCCCCCTCTGACATCGATTCTTCTCGGGTATCGCGTCGATCTTCACAACCGTATGATACGGTCTTTGGGCGCAATGGAGCAGCTCAACGGAGCGTAGATCATGGCACGCGTCAACAGCTTTCTCGAGCTCGTCGTCCAACAAAGAGGCTCGGACCTGCACCTGGTCTCGGGCAATCCCCCGCGCATGCGCCTGTATGGCGAGATCCATCCCATCAAGTACCGTGAGCTCACCGTGGAGGAGACCACCGACCTTCTGTACGAAATCATGCCGGAACGCACGCGCCACCAGCTAGACAGACGCGGCAACGTGGATTTTGCGTACATGGTCTACGATCTCGCCCGGTTTCGGGTAAATGCGTTCAAGCATCTGGAAGGCATCGGAGCGGTATTTCGAACGGTTCAACAGCGGATCCAGACGCTGGACGAGCTGGAGTTGCCCCCCGTGCTCAAGCAGCTGATGCGCCAACCCAAGGGGCTGATCCTGGTCACGGGCCCCACAGGCTCGGGGAAGTCCACCACCCTCGCGGCGATGATCGATTTCATCAATACCCAGAACAAGGGGCACATCATCACCATCGAGGATCCGGTAGAGTACATGCACGATAACAAGCGCTGTCTGGTGAGCCAGCGCGAGGTGGGCACGCACACCGGCAGTTTCGCCGAAGCGCTGCGTTCGGCATTGCGAGAGGATCCCGACGTCGTTCTTGTCGGTGAGATGCGCGACCTGGAAACGATTCACCTCGCGGTCACCGCCGCGGAGATGGGCATCCTGGTACTCGGTACCCTGCACACCAACGGAGCCTCTGCTACGGTAGAGCGAATCGTCAATGCCTTTCCTGCGGGCGACGGCCCCTATATACGCGCCATGCTGTCGACCTCGCTATCCGGAATACTCTCTCAGCATCTGGTGCGCCGTGCCGACAATCGCGGACGCATTGCCGCCATGGAGGTCCTGATCAACAACCCTGCGGTGGCCAATATCATCCGGGAAGGACAGCCGGAGCAACTCGACAACGTGATCCAGAGCGGCAGGATGCAGGGTATGCAGACGTTGGACCACGCCCTGCGAAAGCTGCTGGACACGCGTGCGGTCACAGGGACCGAGGCCTTGAGGGTGGCCCGCAACAAGCGGCTGTTCGAACAATACCAGGAACCCGATCCGGGGGCGGCCCGCGGGCCGGGCGGTTGATCGGGCCTGCCGAGAGCGCCGCGGCGGCTGGGACGATCGGAATGGCCCAACTCATTGCGCCGCAGCAGGCCGGCCATGGCGATATGATCAACGATGCTGCCGAGCGGCATTGGACAGACCGTCCGCGATACTGGTGAGTGAGCGAGGACCCTGGGAGAGCAAGCTGTAATGACCGCAAAACTGATCCTGACCCTTGATGGAGCGATTCTGAAAGAATATCCGGTCGACAAGGACAGTATCAGCATCGGACGCCGCCACGGCAACAACATTCAGATCAATGACATGACCGTCAGCGGACGCCATGCGCTGATCACCGCCTTGGTGGGAAACACGTATGTCGAAGACCTGGACAGCACCAACGGCACCCTGCTCAACGGCAAGCGTGTCCGCAAGCTGCTGCTCAAGCACGGTGATGTCATCCAGATCGGCACCCACCAACTAACGTATTTTTGCGAGGAAGACGCCGAGTACGAGCCCACGATGTTCATCAAGGCGGAGATGGCGGAAACTCAACGCATCCCCACTGCGGACAGACCTAGCGACGCGACACGGGGTACTCGCCTGGCGGCGGTACGCATCCTCAAGGGTCCGATGGCCAAGAGCGTGCTGGAGCTGCGCAAGCCTTTCAATACCCTGGGCTACAAGGGAACGAAGATGGCCATGATCACACGCACCAATTCAGGCTATTCCATCTTTGCCATCAAGAGCACCAAGGGCCGGCGCTCCACGGACGCACCGCTGGTCAACGGCAAGCTCATCGACACCAAAGACCGCCGACTGCACGACCGCGACATCATCGAGATGGCGGGGTTTCGAATGGAGTTCTACTACGTTCATTAGCCCCCATGACTCTCACCGGGATCGCCGGAGCAGGCGCCGCTCTGGAAGGAAGTGGTGGCCCTGGCTGCGACTTGACTGACAAATTCCACGGGATCGAATTTGGACAACCGAAGGGCGAGGCTCGGGGACGGGCCGAGCAACAGCGAGCCTACGGGCGCGCGAAGACGAGCCTGAACCCCGATAGGCCAACGGCGCAAACGGTGTGCCGTTGCTCGGTTCCTCTGTATTACGCCCCGTTTCCTTGCTCTTCAGCGCGTTACGCCATAGCCGTTGACCGCCTGGTGAGATAGGCGGGCCGGACGCCTGCCGCCGTTTCCGGGCGGCAAGGCAGACCGAATCGTTCTCTCCCGAGGGCAGGGCCCGCCGGGAAGGGCGGCCCGTTCCAGAGCGAGGCTTCCGAGGACCGAGCCGCCGCCACCGTCAATCGGTCTGAGGAGGTACGCCCATTCCCTTTCCGGCTCAATGGCTTGGGGACAATATCGCTCGGACCATGTGACAAAGCAAGCCAAACGGGGGAGCCGATTTTTTTTACAACTTTAAAATCATAGGGTTACCGACGAACGGTCAGGACAGCTCCAGCGCAATTCTGGTATTCTCCCGCCCAACAATCCCCGCGGCGCTCGACCAGCGAGCACGGTCACCGGCCGGGAGGACGCCCGGGGGATCGGGCCGGCCCGACCGTGATGAGACCGGCGACAGGCGACACGAGACGTGCGGGTTGGGGGTGGACCGGCGTTTTGGTCCAAACCGGTGATTCGAGCACTCTCCCCCTCACGCGCTTCGGTTCAATGAGATGACCAACGGCGTTACACAAGACCAGGGGGAGACGAGCAGGCTCCGCGCGCATCCACCGCGCCCCGAGCACGCCGCACGAATCATTGCCGTCACCAGCGGTAAGGGGGGCGTGGGGAAAACGAATGTCACGACCAACCTGGGCATCGCGCTGGCCATGCGCAGCCACCGAGTGTGCATTTTCGACGCCGATACGAGCCTCGCCAACATCAACATCTTGCTTGGTCTGTCCCCGCAGCACACCCTCGAGCACCTGCTTCGCGGCGAGAAGGACGTCGAAGCCATCACGGTGGAAGGGCCTCGCGGCGTAAAGATCGTCCCCGGGGCCTCCGGCATGAGCCAGCTCGTCGGCCTGGAAGAGCCCCAGCGGGCCAAGTTGGTCGGCGCCTTGGAATCACTGGAGAAGGATTTCGACTACCTGTTGATCGACACCGCTGCGGGAGTTGATGACAACGTATTGTCCTTCATCCAGTCGGCGCAGTACGCCGTAGTGGTCATCTCGCCCGAGCCCACCTCCCTCACGGATGCCTTCGCGCTGATCCGCGTCATGCAGCGTCGGGGCTTTGATCGGCCGATCTACGTGCTGGTGAACATGGTGGCCGACTTCAACAACAGCATGGATGTGTTCCGGCGCTTCCAAAACGCCGTCCAGAAGTATCTGCATGCCAAAGTCCGCTACCTTGGCTACATCACGCTCGACGAGTCCGTAATCTCCGCCGTACACCTACAACGCCCGGTGGTGCTGATGGAACCGGACGCCCCGGCGAGCCGCTGCTTCTATACGATCGCCGAGGCCATCGACAAGAACTTCCGCTTCGCCGAGGACAACAACTCCCTGAGCGGGTTCTGGCGCAAGCTGTCTATCGAGCATCCTACGCCGCAGGCGGTCACTGCCGGCCCGACGGCCTGCGCGCCCAGCGAGTTGTCCGCGAGCACGCGCCCTGATCCTGCCGAGGAGGTTGGCGCAGAAACCGTGATCGAAAGTGCGAGCCGCTGGATCCAGGACCCGTGCACCGGAACCGAGGAGGCGCAAGGCCTGCTCCAGGCGCTCGTCGATGCCTACATCGAGCGCTTCGAGGACTTCCCCCTGGATGAGCGCAAGGGCCTGTATCGGGCGCTGGAGCTGCGTGGCTTTCCCGAAAAGGAGCTGCGCGACCTCGTGCTCACCCTCGAATCGCTGTACGAGCGCCGCTACCAGGACACGGTACGCGATCCGGAGGACAGCTTCATCAAGCTGCTGGCCGACATCGGTGATTCGGAACCGACTATGATCGAAATGGCCCGCAGGCTGCAGGCAAGCTATGAGCGCCAGTTTCACAAAGCGCTGTTCGACCCCCGGGCCGAGCTGTTCCAGGCGATTCAGCGTGAGGATTTTTCGGCATCGGACTTCGATGCCCTGATCCAGACCATCCGTGATGTCTACCAAGGCCGCTTCGGCCGGCCGTATCGCGACGAGGCCGATCCACGCATCCAGGACGCCCGCGAGATCGTCCGGCGCATGGCCGAGCAGGAGGCCAACCTGCGCAACGGGATATCGCGGCTGTCCGAGTGGCTCAACGAGACGGTGCAGGCCCGCGAAGAGCTGCTCGAGCGCCTCGCCCCCCCGCCCGAGCCCGGCGCCGAGGAGCCGGGGCCGGGACAGCTCCCCGAGTGACTCTGCAACTCTTTGCCCCGCGGGCTCGCCGGCAGAATCTGCGGGTGCGGCGAGAAAACGCGTTCCCTCGCCACGGCGCCAAACAGGGGGCGCCTGCGTCCACAGACTCTGCTGATGCGTCTTATTCTTGAGTCGGCTAGCGCACCAGGGTCAATGCCGCCTCGTACTGCTCTTCCGCTTCGGCGAGCAACTGCCCGAGATCTTCGGCATGTGCTCCGGCGGCCTTCCAGGCCGGGTCGCCGGGAGGGAGGTTGGCCTCGATCCAGGTCGGATCGAATCCGCCGACCTCGGCCACTCGCCTTGCCAGGTGTACGATGGCGGTCTGCGCCGGGAACCGTTGGGCAAGCTGTGGCGTGGTGTGCAAGGCTACTACCTCGCAGAGCACCGGCGGCAGCTTCCAGGCTCGCATGAGCTCGCCGCCGACGGCGGCATAATCGAAGCCGAACACCTCGCGCTCGGCCTCGTGTAGCTTCACGCCGCCGTGGCGCTGGCGGAGGATGGCCTCGCGGGCGAGCTCGGGCAGCTTACGATAGATGACCAGATGTCCGATTTCGTGCAGGAGCCCCGCAACGAAGATGGACTCTGCCGCCTCGGGGCTGTCGTGGCGCCTTGCCATCACCCGGGCCACCACGGCGCAACGCAGGCTCTGGCGCCAGAACGAACGCATGTCGACGAGCTCGTTGGGCAGGCCGTTGAACTTTTCCAGCACGCTGGTCGCCAGGATCAGGTCCTGGAGCTCGCGCATACCCACAATGGTGATCGCGCGCGAGACAGTGCTCACCTCGGAGGGAAGGCTGTAGAAGGCGCTGTTGACGATCTTGAGCAGCCGCGCGGTGAGGGCGGGGTCCTTCTCGATCACCGCCGCGATGCGTACCGCGTTGGCGACAGGATCGTCGAGCAGCGCCGTGACGCGCGCGTAGATCTCCGGTGGCGATGCCAGTTCCACATCACCGCGCACCAAGTCGCGAGGCCCAATGCCCAGATTGTAACGCGGCTCGGTCATCGCTAATGGCTGGATCAACGCAGCCCCTCGCCTATCAGCATAGTTCCCTGGCACTGGACCCCCGCCCGCGCACCGGGACGGCGTGGATCAGGCCTCGCGGGATTCGCCGCCCCCGGCCTCCAGGTCCACCACACCGAGTGGGGAAAACGCCGCGACCTCTTCGTGCAGCGCCACCGGCTCCTTGGGAGGGGACCAGCGCCGTGCCACGAGCGACTCGCTGGGCTTGCCGATGTAGTTTCCCTGCACATAGTCGACACCGAACTCAGCTAGCTGCGCCAGGGTCTCGGGGTTCTCCACATACTCGGCTATTACCTTCTTGCCGAGGCTGTGCGCCACCTCGATCATGGACCGCACCAGAAGCTGGTCGGTCTGATCGTTGATCAGGTTAGCGATGAACGAGCCGTCGATCTTGAGCATATCGACAGGAAAATTCTTGATATAGCTGAAGGACGAAAATCCGGCGCCGAAGTCGTCGAGAGCGAAACGACAGCCAAGTGCTCGCAGCCGCGCGACCATCTTACGCGTCTCGGAGTAATTGGTCACCGCCGCCGTTTCGGTGATCTCGAACATGACCCGTGATGCCGAAAGCCAGGTCATCTCCAGCTTCTGGCGGATCAGCGGAAGCAGAGCCGGATCCTGGAAGGCGTGACCGGAAAGATTGACGCTCATGCACACGTCGGCCTGATCCGCCGGCAGTCCGGACATGAAGTCCAGAATGTGCTCCACCACCCAAAGATCGATTTGATGGATCAGCCCCATGCGCTCGGCCGCGGGGATGAAGTCCACGGGCGTGAATACCTCGCCCTCGTTGCCGCGCATGCGGATGAGCGCCTCGTAGTGCGAGACCCGATGGTGAGGAAGCTGCATGATCGGCTGGAACACCAGGAAGAACTTGTCGTCGGTCAGGGCCTGGCGTAGGGCCGGCACCCACAGGGCGTCGCTGCGCAGCGCATGCAGCTCCTCGTCTTCACCGCTGAACTTGTAGACGGTGTTGCGCCCCTGATTTTTCGCCAGGTAGCAGGCCTGGTCGGCGCGCGCCAGCAGCTCGCTGGCGCCGATGTCCTCCTCCGGCGTGTTGAGCACCACGCCGATACTGACGGCGACGTGGTAGGCGGCATTGCCGCTACGAAACTCGTATTCGCTGAGGACGGTGCGCAGGGACTCTGCAAACTCCAGGGCCTCGGGCTCGGTGACGTGCTCCAAGAGGATGGCGAACTCGTCGGCGCCAATGCGGGCCACGAGCTGACCGGGCCGGAGACAGTTGCGGATCTTGTTGGCCACGTCGATCAGCAGCCGGTCACCCACGTCGTGACCCGCGGTATCGTTGACCACCTTGAATTGGTCCAAATCCAGGTAGAGGAGGGCATTCACCCGGTGGAAGTTGCGTGAGCGGATAACCGCCAGCTCCAGGGCCTGGTCCAGACGCCGGCGGTTGGGCAGGCCCGTCAAGTCGTCGTGGTCGACCAGATACTTGAGGCGGGCCTCCATCACCTTGCGCTCAGCTAGCTCGGTCTCCAGCGCGTCCTCCCGGATGCGGCGCCAGCGGCGCTCGCGCTGCAGGTTGAGGACCAGGTTCACGCGGCGCAGGAACTCGGCGACGTCGGTCCCGCGCCGTACGATGTCCAGGGCGCCGGCCTCGCAGAGGTCAAACGCTTCGGCCAGCTCCTCTCCCTCCGGCCTGGCGAGAATCACCACGGCAAGATCACCAACCTCGGAGTGGGCCGCAAGCACGCGACACGCCTCCTCCAGCGTGGCGTCGCGCACATTGTCACTGAGCACCACCAGGTCGGTGGCGCTGGGGCCGAGGCCGCCGTATTGGCGCAACTGGTGCAACAGCTCGCTCAGGCTGGGCGCCGTGCGAACGTTTTGGAACCCACCCTCGGTGAGCATCGACTTGAGGTGATCGGCCTCGGACGCGACGTCATCGACGACGCAGATCCCCATGTGCCGAGGTTCCGCAATTATTGTTGTCATTGCGTTTGACCCGTGACCAACCCGGGTGGTTTTCGGGACGATTCAGCGAGTTTACGCAGATAGCTCAGAGCATGTCAAACAGAGCGATCCAACTGATTGTCATCACAATGCTTTGGCGCCAAAACGGTGACACCCGAGGCCAGAATCGAGTCTCGCTTCACAACTTCGACTGCGTTGCCCCGCGGACTCGGTGCCGTAATCCCGACGCAATACGGCATGCTCGGGGTCCAAAGCATAAGACGGCCGTATGGATTGCGGTCAATACGTGAATGTCACCGTGTTCTCGGACATGGCCTCGGCGATCACATAGGCCCCGCCCACGATCTCCTCGATCTCGGGGATCAAGTCCTCGCCCCACAGCTCCAGGGTCGGGGTACAGACCTTGAATGCCACCCCCGCCTCGTGGGCCTCCTGCATCAGCTCGTAGACCGAACGCTCGCGTTTCTCGTTCAGATAGAGCTTCTCGGCAAAGCCGCGCTTGGCCAGCTCCCCGGAGCGTCCGGTCAGGACGATCTCCACCTCGTACTCCATGCAGGCGGCCACCGCGGCCTGGAAGAACGGAGCCCCCAGCTCCGAGGGGCTGTCTGGATCGGTATTCACCATAATTATCAATAACTTGTCGGCCATTTTAGACATCCCAAACTCAGGGCTGTTTACGCCTCGATGTATGTGCCCGGTGCCGCCGGCGCCTTTCGGGGCAGCCGATATCAGTGGCCCGCAGGCCTATCCAATCCGGCCACCAGCTCGAGGGTGATGTCATCGAAACTCAGGACCCGCCCGCCCTGGCTGGTGGCGAACTCCCCTGCGTCGCTCGCCGTGGCAAACGAGGCCAGCGTCGGCCCCATGGCGCCCTTCAGCCGATGACCCGCGACGTACCATGCCGATCGAGCCGCGATGAAGGCACGATCATGCGGCCGCCCCCAGGGAGTCACTGCCATGTCATGGACAAAGATCGCCTGCACGCGGCCTTCGACCTCCGGCTGAAGCACGTAGCTAAACAGATCACGGGTCGAACAGAACTTCAAGGCTCGATCGTTGCCGCGCAAGAACGCCCCTCCCTTGGGTCCGGGGAATCTCTGGATGATCATGCCACAAACATGGCATTCGTCGCCCGCCTCTATGGCCACCGGGCCGTGCGCCGGTGCCGACTCGGTGCCGCGCTCGCACGCCGCCATTCCCACCAGCGCCAAGGCGCCGACCAAGGCCATCATGACCATCCGCTGCTGGCGGCGCCATTTTTCGTGGTGGTGCGGCATTCTTTCACGCAATGCGCCGGCAAAACAGCCACGCGGCCAGCGCGAACGGCATGCCGACCCATGCCGCCAGTACGCCCACCAGCACGCCCGGGGCGAACATCCCCTGTGCCGCCACGGACGCCAGCCCGGAATAGGCCTGCGCCGCCTCGAAGCCGGTGAGGTTGGCCAGCCGAAAGACGTCCGCGGGATTGAGCAGCAGCAGGAAGGGGAACAGCGTCTCATTCACCGCCCCGCCAGTGGCGACGAGCACCCCCAGCAGCCCCAGATCGAACACCAATACCAACACGAACCATACCGCCAGCGCCACGCCGGCAGCGCGCGCCTTGTCGGCCGCAGTGACACTGATCAGGCATGCCAAGGCGATGAACACCCAGCCCAGCAGGATCGCGCTCAGGACAAAAAAGCCGAAGGCGCGCCAAAAGCTCGGATCGCCCGCATTCGCGCTCAGCACGCCGATCAACACACCGGCCACACCGAATCCCAGGACGGCGGAGGCGGCCAAGACCGCCGCGTGCCCGAGAAACTTCCCGGCAAGGAGCTCGAACCGGTCGAGCGGGTAGCTGAGCAACAGCAAGAGCGTGCCCTGCTCATCCTCGCCGACCACGGTGTCATAGGCAAGGAGCAGCGCGATCAGCGGGATGACAAAGATCGCCAGGCTGGCCAGACTAACGATTGTCGTATCCACCGAGGTGAAGCCCACCGTGCCCGATGCGGCGGCGCCGAAGTACGCGAGCCCGAGGGCGAATATCGCAAGCATCACCGAGATGCCGAGCACCCAGCGGTTGCGAAGCCCGTCGCGAAACTCCTTTTGGGCGACGATGAGCACGGCACGCATCAGCCACCCCCTCGGGCGTCGTTGAAGTGGGCGTACAGGCTCTCCAGGGTAGGCGGCAGCAGCTCGATGTCATCGACGCCCGCCTCCTCCAGAAGCGCGCGGATCACGGGCAGCTTTTGATCGAGCGGGCTGAGCACCTCCACCTGTGTGCCGTTGACCCGGTATCCCTGGACTCCGCTGCGTTGCAACCGCTTCTCCCAGGCCCGGGGCTGCCATGAGCCGCGGGCGCGGATCACGAGGGGCAGCCCGGCCTGGCGGCGCAGGCTTTCGAGGGTGCCTACGGCGCGCAGCCGCCCCCCGGCCAGGATCGCCGCGCGGTCGATGTGGGCCTCGATACCCGATAGCACGTGGGAGCTCAACACCACCGTGCTGCCCTTGCGGCGAAGCTCATCTATGATTTGAAAGAGCTCCTGGGTGGCCAGGGGATCCAGGCCCGCCGTGGGCTCGTCCAGGAGCAGCAGGCGCGGGCGCCCGAGCAGGGCCTGGGCCAGCGCAAGGCGCTGGCACATGCCCTTCGAATAGCTCTTCACCCTGCGATCGGCCTCCGCAGCGAGACCCACCGTCAACAGCAGCCCCTGTGCCTCGCGGGCGCGCACGCCCTTGAGACGGGCAAAGTACTCCAGCACCTCGCGGCCCGTAAGCTGACCGTAAAAGCTCGCGCTCTCGGGCAGGTAGCCGATCAGCCTACGCAACCTGCGTGCACCCTTGCCGATGGGTGAGCCCCCGAGCACCCGGACCTGCCCGCGGCTGGGTGCGATCACTCCCAGCGCAAGCATGATGGTGGTGGTCTTGCCGGCACCATTGTGGCCAAGCAGGCCAAGCACCTCGCCCGCGCGCACGCCCAGGGTCAGTCCGTCCAGGGCGTGCACGGGCCCATAATCCTTGTGCACTCGATCCAGTGTTACGGCCGGCTCGCTCACGGCCTGGTCTCCACAGCGCGCGGCGCGACCATAAGCGGATGGCTGTCGCGGACACCCGGCGACCTGAGCACCGGGAACTGGCCCTGCACCCAGTGCAGTATTTGCACAGCCGGACTGTGCATGAGCAGCTTGGCCCCGGGGTACTTCCACAATACCTTGTCTACGGCGTCATTGGGCTCGTAGGGACGGTCACCGATGCCGTCGCCATCCATGTCCCAGCCCAGGTAGTCGTCCCAGTAGTTGCCGCGCCCCTTCTGAGACCACTCCTGTGCTCGCGTAGCAACATACTTCACCTGTGTCCGGTTGTGCACGAAGGCATTGCCGTGAATCTCATTGTCCTCGGAACCCGCGGTCAAGTGAATCCCCAGGTCGCTCTCTGCGAACCTGTTCCCATGGATCTCATTGAACTGTGCGTTATAAATGAAGATCGCCTTACCCTCCGCACCGGCAATTCCCTCCCCCGCATAGCCGGGGCTGGTGCCACGGCGCACGCCGATCACCCGATTATCGGCGATGGTGCTGTAGACGATATAGTTCATCAGGACACCGTAGTTCTGGTCATTCTCGGAGCGGTTGCCGCTGACGGTGAGATACTTCGACTGCATCAGCGCATAGCCTGTGCGCGTATCATGGGTACGGTTGCCCACCACCCGGTTGTGGTGGGAGTACATGTAGTGGATGCCGTAACGCAGGTGGTGGATGTGATTGCCCTCCAGGGAGCTGTAATTGCTGGTATCGATGTAGATCCCGTCACGCGTTTCCTCGATCTCGTTGCCGCGTACCAGCGCGTCCGTGACATTAAACAAGTGAACCCCGTTTCCCCGGTCCTGGGAGCGGATACGTGGGTTCCCCTTGATATGGTTGTCCAGCACCCGTGCTCCGCGGCAGGCGTCCAGCCAGATACCAAAGCCGCCGGCCTCGATCACGGTCTTTTCGATGTGCGTGTCCTCTGCGCTGGGTTCGACAAAGATCGCCGCGTTCATATCAGTGAGACTGCGCCCCGATCCACGGAGGCGAACCCCGCGTACGGTGACGCCGGCTGCCCGAATTCGCAGGACGTCACCCCGACCGCCGCCATCGATAACAGCCCCCGGTGCGCCCACAAGGGTCAGCGGCTTGTCCAACACGAGCCGCGCCTCGTACACCCCCGGATGCAGACGGATGCGGTCCCCGGGGGCGGCCTGCAGGATGACTCGCGCCAGGTCCGCACCCCCTGGCGCGACCTGCCAGTCCGCACCGAAGCCGGGGACGGCAACAGCGAGCAGCAGGCCCGCGCCTGCCCACTGCATCGCCTGGTGCCACGCTCCCGTCACCACGGACGTCGGCCGTCCCGCAAGGGACGGCCGATTCCTCCCCTCACGCCTTCTCGACCAGCATGCGCCCGCGCATCTCCATGTGCAGGGCGTGGCAGAACCAGTGACAGTAGTACCAGTGCACGCCCGGCTTGTCGGCGACAAACGTAATCGAGGACGTCTGCTGCGGGCTGATCTCCATACTCACGCCGTGGCCCACCACACAAAATCCATGCGACACGTCCTCAATGCGGTCCATGTTGCTGAGGGTCACCGTGACCTCGTCTCCCTGCCGGACTTTGAACTCGCTGAGCCCGAATTGGGGTGCAATCGCTGTCATATACACGCGCACCCGCCTACCGTCACGGATCACCTTGTTGTCGGCCTCCAGATTTACACCATCGCGTTTGGCCTGAGCCACGGTCTCGGCAAAGAACGGATCGTCGCGTTTCCACAGCTTCATGGTGCGAATCTTGCTGCGGTGCACCAAGATGCAATCGTGGGGCTCGGAGAAGGCTGGGCCGTCATGCACGAGCTTCATCTCCTCACCCGAGATATCGATGAGCTGATCGTTCTCGGCATGCAGCGGCCCACAAGGCAGGAAACGATCCTTGGAGAACTTGCACAGCGACACCAGCCATTTGCCGTCGGCCTCCTTGGTCTCGCCCATGGAAGTGTGGTTGTGCCCGGGCTGATAGTGCACGTCCACCTTTTGACGTATATAGCCCACCTTCTGTCCTCCGTAGGCCTTGACGGCATCGGCGATGTTCCACTTGGCGATCTGGCTGTCGATAAACAGGGTAGTATAGGCGTTACCGCGCCCGTCAAACGCCGTATGCAGCGGCCCCAGCCCAAGCTCCGGCTCGGCGACCACCACGTCGCGCTCCTCCTTGAGCTTGCCGGCGAACCACTCGTCCAGCTGTCTCGTAGAGATGACCGTGCAGGTCGGCGAGAGCTTGCCGTTGGCCACGAAGTACTTTCCATCAGGCGAGGTGTTCAGACCGTGGGGGCTCTTGGGCGTCGGGATATAGGCCGTGAGCTCGGAGCCATGGCGTCCATCCAATACCGGCACCTTCGAGTCACCGATGGTGGTGTAGTTCCCGTCTTTCACCGCGGCCTCGATGCGCGGGATGTTGAACACGACCACCCAATCGCGCTCATTGCGCATCATCTCCGCAAGTACCGTACCTGCCTCCGAGTTGTAACAGCACGAAGCGGCGTATTTGCCCTCGTAGTCCGCGTCCGTATTGTCCAGATTGCCGTCAACTATCACCTGCCAGGCCACCTGCATCGTGTCGCCGTCAATGGCGTTGAACATGGTCTGATATCTCTCAGGATCTTCCAGGTCGCGGCCGTCATTCGGCGCCGGGATGCGGAACTCTGCATTGCAGAATATATAGCCCGTGCGCGGGTATTTCTGGGGCCGCAGGCCGTGGATCGCCGCCACGTTCGGGAGGGTCACGATCTTGTCCGTTTTCATGATATCGCATCGGATGCGAGCGACGCGGGTGTTCGCCTTGTCGTTGATGAATACGTAACGCCCGTCGTAGGTGCCATCGGTAAAGCTCATATGGGGGTGATGGGCGTCGCCGTTGAGCGGAGCGTTCTCGCCGAGTATCCGCTTGCTCTCGTTGGTCATACCCCAGCCCGTGGCACCGTCGATGTTGAACACAGGGATGCGCATCAGCTCGCGCATGGAGGGCACACCGAGGATACGAACCTCGCCGGACTGCCCCCCGCTCCAAAAACCGTAGTACTCGTCCAGCTCACCGGGCCCCACATTGGCCTTGGGCTCATCCGGGCCTCGTGCCGCCAGGGCCGAGCCCGGGATCAGACTCGAGGCGCCGCCCGCGGCACCTGCAAAGGCGGTGGCCGCCAGGAAGTCCCGTCGCGTGATGCCATGTCCGTCCTTGTCCTTCTCGTCGTTCATCGCAACCTCCCAAGGTAGTGGTCATTGGGAAATCAACATGCGACGGTACTCACGAGTCCCCGCCGCCCCGCGGCCGTGCAGCCTTTTCCTTCTCCAGCCCGGCATCGGCCTTGAGCTCTTGCTCCATCCAACGTACAGACTCCAGCGCCCGCTTGGCCTTTTCATGCCGGCGACGGCGCTCGACCAACGGCGGGCAGCGATGGTCGTCCCAGTAGATGACCTGGCAGTCAAGGCAATAGTGGCACTCGTTCGGATTGATCTCGCCCGTGTCATGGATGGCCTGTATCTTGCACTCGGTGGCACAGATCTGACAGGGCGTGCCGCATTCCTTGCGCCGTCGCAGCCAGTTGAACAGGCGCAGCCGCGCGGGCACGGCAAGCGCCGCCCCCAACGGACACAGATATTTGCAGAAGAATTTGCAGTTGAACGCCGATACCGCCACCAGCCCAACCGCGTATAGGACAAACGGCCACTCCCGATCGAAGTGCAGGGTGATAGCCGTCTTGAATGGCTCGATCTCGGCATAACGCTCGGCTGTCCCGATCGATTGCAGTGAGATCCCAAACAGCACGATCAGGATCACGTATTTCAGCGCCCAGAGGCGCTCGTGCGCCAGTCCGGGAAGTTTGAGCTGCGGCACGCGCACCCTCTTGGCGACCTCGTTGACGAGCTTCTGCAGGGCACCGTACGGGCAGAGCCAGCCGCAATACACACCCCGGCCCCAGAGCAGAAGTGTGACGGCAACGAAGGTCCATAGCATGAACATGATGGGATCGATCAGAAACGTCTCCCACCTGAAGTCCGTGACCACGGCATTGATGAAGGTCAGCACGTTGACCACCGAGAGCTGCCCGAGCATGTACCATCCGATCACGAACAACGTGTACACGAGGAAGCCGTTGCGCAGATACAGCACCAGCCTGGGGAAGCGCACCAGCCAATCCTGAAAGATCATGATCAGCGTGAGGAGAGCCAACCCCGCAATGAGCACACCGGCCTGGAACGCCCGATCCCGCCATACGGTGACCCACATGGGCTCCTCCGCCACCCGCGGGATCTCCGGCATTCGTACATAGGCCTCTGGGATCTCGTATTCGGCGCTGAACGAGGTGAACACACTGTCCAGCGGTCCGGTCTGCTGGCGCACCAACAGCTCGACAGACCAGGGCCGGCCGGGATCGAATCGAGCATCCTTGCGGATCAAGAAGATCCCCATCTCCGAGAATTCGGGCATACCCTCGGCGTACACGTCGCTCAAGCGATGGTAGTCCAGGTCGCGGAAGTTGACCGTCCTGCCGTTCTGGACTACCTGGATGCGATCGAAGATGCCGCCACGGACATATCCTGAACCCTTGAACGAATAGTCACCGTTAGCCATGAGCGCAATGGCATGCTCGCCGGGCTCCAGCTCGGACATCAGCCAATTGTATTGGCTCTCGCCGAGCAGGTTGCGCCCGATGGTTGGCGCGTTGAGGTAGGCGTAGTACAGGTCGACAAAGACGTCGCTCGGGTCCCCGACCTCGAAGACCTCCTCGGCGGCGGTGCCCTCGAAGGCCTCGGCAACCTCGCCCCGCGTGAGCAGGAGACGCCGCACCGCGCCGTTGCCGGTGAGAAACTTCCAGTCGGCCTCCTGAAAGATGTCCAACCGGACTTCGGCTTCCGGCGCGACCACAGCCGCGGCCGGCGCCAGCACCCCGCGCGAGACCGCCACTTTGCGCGCCGCACGCAGGATCGTGCGGTTGACGACGATCACCGTGACCGTGGCCCCGGTGATGGCGTCGATATTGACGTAGCCTTCGCGCTTTCCTGCCCCGACACGGATCCTGTCCGCCAACGACTTGCCCACATACTCGCCGACAAAGTCGTGGAGCTCTTGCTCTGGGATGCCCACGAGCAGGATGGGCTCGTGATGCTCCAATACCTTGGCACCGGTGATCATCCCCTTGACATCCAGACCCACGAGAAGATCTACCGGCTTGCCCGAATACGCGGGAATGCGTACCACATCGCTGGTACGAAACACCCAGCCAAGCAACGTCCCGTCACGATAGGCGGCCGACGCCGGCGGATCGCCTTCGACCGGACCGAAGCGGTCGGCGCTTGGAAAGAACTGCCGAACCTCGGGATGGCTCTGCGCTATGCCGGCGGCCTCGCCGATCACGGGCAGCAGTCCGACGATGAGAACCAACCCTGCGAGATGTCTGAACAGCATGTCTCTGCCTGGGACCCTGGACAAACTCTAGCCCAACCCAAGGGAGTCATTTTTGACAATTGTCAACAATCCAGCGGTTTGGAAGCTCTGAGAGAGGCGGGGGCACTCGCCGCTGCGGACACCCGCGCAATGCTGCCGTACGCGAAGGCCTTCCGCTGGCTTGACACGACGGGGCCGTACCGGGGCGGGCATGCTGCCCGCACCGCGATCTCGAACCGCCGGCCGCCAGGGCGTGCGGCCGCGATTTTATGTACGTACTTCCTCTATTTATCCGCACCAAAGTTGCAACTATACGTTATAAGTGAGCCGCGGCTCGGGGCAAAATGGACCTGCGAGGCCTGCCCTGAAACCAATATCGTGGACGTACGCTGGTCAGCAGCAACGCAAACGAGGTCGCTCATGAAATATCGGTGGAACCTGCGATTGCCCATACGGATCCCGATTCGGATTCAGCCGCCCGGGCGGGAACCGACATACGGAGTGTCCGCAGACTTGAGCTTGAAAGGGATGTTCGCCGAAACGTGCGATTTGGCCGTGCCCGCCGGTATCTCCGTCCATGTCGAGATCCCGTGCGATCAACTCGGCGCCGGGCCTGCGGCGCTGATACCGGCTACCGTGGTACGGCGTACCCCGAACGGCGTCGGGCTTTCCTTTGCGCCGCAAGACACCCAGGCGCTGCGGCCCCTGAAGGCCCTCATGGAACGGCACCTCGACCGGATGGCCGCCCGGGAGGCGCTCGACAGGATGGCGTGCTGAAACAGGCGGCCTGACCTGCCCTTCCGGCTCCCGGACCTGCAGCCCACAACCATCCGCCGCTGCAAAGCCTCGCGCGCCCCTAGGAGCTTGTCCGAGTAAGCTGCGCGTGGCGAGGCGAGTGGAATTTCGAGGCCAAATTTTCGATCGCTCGAGGAGCATAGTGGGCACTACGTGACGAGAACGATCGGGAATTTGGACCGAAAGGACACCGGCGCAGCAGCGACATGATTACTCCGACAGGCTCCTAACCCGCAACCTTCGGCAAGCGACTCGAGCTCGTACGACACGGGCACGACCGGCGCGCGAGTTGCCGGTGGTTCACCGGGACCCGATCCGATCCTACAATCCAGTGGAGAGAAAGCGCGGCGGGCTTGAGCCGGCCCTCGCCGAAAAAGGGCCCGTCTATGCCCTCGCGGCGGGCGCGGCACCGATCGCGGCGACCGGACAAGACACAACAACGAGTCGCGGCCCGTGACACGAGACTCCGTATGACCCGCAACAAGGCGAATTCGTGCGCCACGGCCCGTATTGGACCGGCGGGTGCGGCCCTGGCCGCGGCGCTGGTGGCGGCCTGCAGCGCAGGCGACGCGGACCACACGGTGACGCTGCACTGGTATGTCTTCGATGAGCCCTCCGGGGCCTTCGAGACCGCCGCGCGGCGCTGCTCGGCGGCCTCCGAGGAAAGATATCGCATCGAGGTGGTGCCACTCCCGGCCGATGCCGATCAGCAGCGCGAGCAGCTGGTGCGCCGGCTGGCGGCGGGGGACCGGGACATCGACCTGATCGGCATGGACGTGATCTGGACGGCCGAGTTCGCTGCGGCGGGCTGGGTCCTGCCCTGGCCGGAGGCTGCGGCAAAACGGGTGACCAAAGGCCGCATCGGAGCCACGGTGGCCAGCGCCACCTACGGCGAGCGTCTTTGGGCTGCGCCGTTTACCACCAATGCGCAATTGCTCTGGTACCGGGACGATCGCGTGGCCCAGCCTCCAAGGACCTGGGAGGCGATGATCCGTACCGCGGAGGCGCTGGGCGAGAAGGGCACCATCCAGGGCCAGGGGGCACGCTATGAGGGGCTCACCGTGTTCTTCGTCTCCCTGCTGGCCTCCGCCGGCGGCACCGTCCTGGACGAAAGCGGCCGGCGGGCCTCGCTCCAGACCCGGCCCACCCGCGAAGCCCTGACGGTCATGAGGCGACTGGCCAACTCCCCCGCCGCCGACCCGGCGCTGGCCACCAGCCGGGAGGACCAGGCACGGCTGGCCTTCGAGGCCGGCCGATCGAGCTTCATGGTCAACTACACCTACGTCTGGCCCAGCGCGCATCGGAACGCGCCACACGTGGCCCGGCACATGGCATGGGCGCGCTGGCCCGCCGTAAACCCCGAACGGCCAAGCCGGGTGACCATAGGCGGCATCAATCTGGGGATCGGCGCCCATACCCGCCATCGCGCGCCGGCCTTCCGCGCGGCGGCCTGTATCGCCTCGCCGAACAATCAACGGCTCGCCGCGCGCTTGGGCGGCCTTCCGCCCACCCAGGCCGCCCTGTATGATGACCCCGCAGTGCGCGAGACCTTCCCCTTCGCCGATGCCTTGCGCGCCACACTGCGCGATGCCGTGCAGCGTCCCCAGACTCCGTTGTACAACGACGTGTCCCTGGCCATCAGCCATACCCTGCACCCCATGCGCGACATCGATCCCGAGAAGGACGTGGCGCGCCTGCGTGAGGCGGTGGGGCGGGCGCTGCGCTCCGAGGGCCTGCTGTGAGCCGGCGCGCCCGCTCCGAGCGGCGCCTGGGCTGGCTGCTATGCGCACCGGCGGTGCTCGCCATGGTGGCGGTCACCGCCTACCCCATGCTGTACGCGTTCTGGCTGTCACTGTTTCGCTACGACCTGCGCTTTCCCGAGCAGCGCGCCTTCGTGGGTGTGACCAACTACATGAGCGTCCTCGGCTCGGGGGTGTGGTGGGAGGCGCTGCTCAACACCCTTGTGATCACCGTCGCCTCGGTGGCGATCGAGCTGGCCCTGGGTCTGGGCCTGGCCCTGGTCATGCACCGCGCCCTGTTCGCGCGGCGCACGGTGCGCGCGGCGGTGCTGATCCCCTACGGCATCATCACAGTGGTCGCGGCGCTCGCCTGGAAGTTCGCCTTCGACCCGACCACCGGATTCGTCAATCCGCTGTTGGGCACGGAGCGGGCCTGGCTCACTGAGCGCGCGTCGGCGTTCGTCGTGATTGTCCTCACCGAGGTCTGGAAGACCACGCCGTTCGTGGCCCTCCTGCTGCTGGCCGGGCTAACCTTGGTGCCCGAGGACGTGCTCAAGGCCGCCCGGGTGGACGGGGCTTCCGCGGTGCAGCGCTTCTTTCGGATCACCCTGCCGATCATGAAGCCGGCCGTGCTGGTGGCGGTGCTGTTTCGCACCCTGGATGCATTTCGGATCTTCGACGCCGTGTTCATCCAGACCCGCGGCGCCCAGGGCACTGAAACGGTCTCCATCGTAGGCTACAACGCGCTCATCACTCGCCTGAACCTGGGCCTGGGCTCGGCGGCCTCGGTGCTGATCTTCGCCTGCGTGACCCTGATCGCCTTTGCGTTCATCAAAGGATTCGGCACGTCCCTGGGCCGCGGCCGGGGGGAGCTGCAATGAATCGCCGAGGGCGCACGCTGGACCGGGTGTTCTGGGGAATCGGCAGCCTGATCGTGATCACCTACGCCCTGGTGCCGGTCGCCTGGATCGTGTCCCTGTCGCTCAAGCCCCCGGGCGATCTCAGCGACCGGCGCTTCATCCCCCGGACCGTCAGCCTGGAGCACTACCGGGCCATCTTCCAGGACGTGCAGTTCCCGGCCGCCCTGTGGAACTCCATCGGCATCGCTGCCATCGCCACGGTCCTGGCGGTACTGTTGGCGATGTTTGCCGCCTACGCCATCGTGCGCCTGGAGTTTCCCGGCCGGCGCCTGGTGCTGGGCGGGGCCCTGTCCATCGCCATGTTTCCCCCCATCGCCATCATCGGGCCCCTGTTCAACGTCTGGCGCACGGTGGGCCTATTCGATACCTGGCCGGGCCTCATCCTGCCGTATATGACCTTCACCCTGCCCTTGGCCATCTGGACGCTGTCGGCCTATTTTCGCGAGATCCCCTGGGACCTGGACAAGGCGGCACGGGTCGACGGCGCCACGCCCTTCCAGGCGTTTCGCCGCGTCATCGTGCCCCTGGCCGCACCGGGGGTGTTCACGGCCGCCATCCTGGTGTTCATCTTCGCCTGGAACGACTTCCTGTTCGCCGCCGCGCTCACCTCCACCAACGACGCGCGCACGGTGCCGGCGGCCATCGCATTTTTCACCGGCAGCTCGCGCTTCGAGCAGCCTACCGGCTCCATCGCCGCCGCCTCGGTGGTAGTGACCGTGCCCGTCATCGCGATGGTGCTCGCGTTCCAGAGGCGCATCGTCGCGGGCCTTACCTCGGGGGCCGTAAAGGGATAGCCGTGGCCGAGATCGCCATTGAGCACGTCACCAAGCGCTTTCCCGACGGCACGGTCGCCGTGCGCGACGCCTGCTTCACCGTGGGCGACGGCGAGTTCTTCATCCTAGTGGGCCCGTCGGGCTGCGGAAAGTCCACCCTGCTCAACATGATCGTGGGGCTGGAAGAGATCACCGGGGGCCGGATCCGCGTCGGGGGACGGGTGGTCAACGACATGGATCCCAAGGACCGCAACATGGCGATGGTCTTTCAGAGCTACGCCATCTATCCGCACATGAGCGTGTGGGAGAACATGGCCTTTCCCCTCCAGCTCGCCAAGGTTTCCAAGCCCGAGATCCGGCGCCGGGTCGAGGAGGCCGCCGAGATCCTGGAGCTCGCAGACCTGCTGGCGCAGCGCCCGGCCAGCCTCTCCGGCGGACAGCGCCAGCGGGTGGCCATGGGCCGGGCCATCGTGCGCCACCCCGACGCCTTCCTGCTGGACGAGCCCCTGTCCAACCTGGACGCCAAGCTGCGGGTGCAGATGCGCACCGAGATCGCTCGCATCCAGAGGCGCCTGGGCACGACCACCGTATACGTGACCCACGATCAGGTGGAGGCCATGACCCTGGCCGATCGCCTGGCCGTGATGCGTGACGGCGTCGTGCAGCAGATCGGGACGCCGCGCGAGCTCTACACCCGGCCCGACAACCTGTTCGTGGCGGGCTTCATCGGCTCACCGGCCATGAACTTCCTGCCGGGCAGGATCGAGGGAACCGAGCTGCGCCTACCCGCCGCTCGCTTCCCGCTGCCCGAAACCGTACGCGCACAGCTTCCCCCCGGGCGGCGAGAGGTGATCGCCGGCATCCGTCCCGAGCATCTGCAGGCGCCAGTGCCGCCGGACAGCGCGCCCGAGGGCGCGGCCTGCTTCCAGGCCGAGATCGAGATCGTCGAGTGGGTGGGCGCGGACCTCTACGCCCATTTCAGCATGCCGCTCGAACAAAGCCGGGGGATCGGCCCGCTGCCCGAGCTCGCTGCAGACCGGATCAAGGACAACCGGCTGGCCCTGGTGGCGCGGATCGACCCGGCGACGGAGGCCCGCGAGGGAAGCACGCTCACACTGTGCTTCGAACCCCGACGCCTCGCCCTGTTCGACCCGCGATCCGGGGATACCGTGTGTGCCGGTTGCGAGTGGCTGGCGGCGAGCAGCTAGATCCATAGGGCGCGCTGTGCGCGCCGCGTATCGGATCGCACGTGTCTCTACGCGGCGGCCGCAGGCCGCCCTATCCAACTCAAAGACCAAACGCAAGGGCGCAAAGACGCGGTGACCGCGAAGGAAATTCACTTCTCGGTCCTGCACCGGTTGGCGAACGCGGAGGCCGGACAGGCACGAAGAATCTGGAGGAACCGACTCGTCGCGACAAGAATGTCGCTCCCACCCCAACCCAGGCACCGGCGCAAAAATCAGGGTGGAAGCAGCCGTGCGGCCGCGATCAACCGCGACTCCGCAATCTTGCCTTTCGCCTTTTGCACCTCTCCCACATGCCAGCGTCCCTCACAGGGATCCGCACCAGAGTCTCGTTCGGCATCCCCCCCGGCCGGCCCGACGCTGCACCGGCCTGGACTATATTGTTGATAGGGACCCGGCCCCGTTTCGGCGGGGCGGCCCCCGAAACCCGTCCACGCATGGCCGAAAGCGGGAGAGGCGCACCATGACTGAAACGATACCCCGGGATCTGCTGAACGGGATCGAGGCCGCCCTGGAGCGGGATCCGCGCATCAATCAGCACGAGTATCCCGTCAAGGTCTGGACCGAGGACCACAAGATCGCGTTTGACGGCTGGGTCGAGGACATCGCCGCCAAGCGCGCCGCGATCAATGCCGCTCGAAGGATTGTCGGGAGGCGATACCCAATACTGGATCTGTTGCGCGTGGCCGTCGAGCACCAGGAGGACCTGGCGCTGCGCGATGAGGTGGTCGGCATGCTGTCCAGCGAGCCGGTGTTCTCGAGCTACACGTTAATCACCCAGGCCGGTGAGCAGCGCGACACCATCCAGGACCCGGATGCCGAAGCCGGACGCATCGAGGCGCACATCGACAACGGTACGGTCACCCTCAGCGGCCATGTGGGCAGTCTCAGCCACCGGCGCCTGGCCGAGGTCCTGGTCTGGTGGACGGCCGGCTGCCAGCGGGTGGAAAACCTGCTGCAGGTCATTCCGCCGGAGGAGGACAACGACAACGAGCTCAGCGATGCCGTGCGCATGGCGCTTGAAAAGGACCCCATGGTCCATGCAGGGCAGCTGCGGGTGGGCACCGCCGGCGGCATCGTAGAGCTGAACGGCTCGGTAGCGAGCGAAGAGGAGCGCCGCCTGGCCGTCCTCGACGCCTGGTACGTACCGGATGTCTGGGACGTGGTGGATCGCATAGAGGTGCGCAGTTGAGCTGCCGAGCCCCGTGCCCCGCCGGCGCGCGCACTGTGGCAAACCCCGCGCAACTGGAACTGGCGAACGCCTATGCCGGAGCTGCCCGACGTTGAAACCTATCGCTTGTACCTGAACGCGACCTCGCTGCACCAGACCATCCGGCGTGTCCACGTTGACCAACCTGCCATCGTCAGGGGAACTACGCCCCAGGGACTCGGGCGGCGCCTCGACGGTCACCGCATGGAACGCACCCGCCGCCACGGCAAGTACCTGTTCGCCGCCTTGGACGGGAACGCCGGGGCACTGGTGTTTCACTTCGGAATGACCGGCGCTCTCAAATACTTCCGAAGCACCGAGGACACTCCCCAATATACCGATGTGCGCCTGGATTTCGCGCGCGGCTTTCATCTGGCCTACATCGCCCCGAGGAAACTGGGCATGGTGACCGTGGTGCAAAACATCGACGAATTCATTGCCGAGGAGCAACTGGGCCCCGACGCCCTGCAATTGGATTGGCCGACGTTTCAGGAGCTGGCCGCCGGTCGCCGGGGAGGCGTCAAGTCCTGGCTGATGGATCAGCGGGTGATGGCGGGGATCGGGAACATCTATTCCGATGAAATCCTCTTTCAAGCCCGCCTGCACCCGAGACGCTCCGTCAAGGACTTGAACGCCAACGAACGCAAGGTCCTCTTCGAAAAGATGCACTCGGTGCTCCACACGGCCATCGAGGCACAGGCCGATCCCGAGCGCCTGCCGGGCTCTTGGCTCCTGCCCCACCGCGACACCGATGGGCATTGCCCCGAGTGCGGCACGCGGGTGGCCTCGGTGCAGGCCGCAGGCCGTACGGCCTATTTGTGCCCGCGTTGCCAGCCACAGTCCGGCTGAGCTCCTCCGATTCCTTCGAAGTACCGGCGACTCAAATCGGGTTTCCCTTGATCGGCCTGCAGGACCGCCCCCACACGTGCGCCGGGATCACGTTGCGGGGCCGTGAGGCGCAGGGATGCGGCCGACACCCGTCCCAGGTCACGAGGCATTTTTCCCATGCACACGTGGTAACGACAATCCTGTCGTGGTTTGACGGCTGATCCGTTGCCCTATTTCCACAGATACTATACTTGGCGCACGTGCCGGCAATCCGCGCGAACCAGGACGTTCTCACCAGCACTGAAGCAGGGACAGCGGGGCTATGTACGAACAGTTCTATGGACTCAGCGCAGATCCATTCCGGCTCGCGCCGGATCCACGGTTTTGCTTCAGGCACCGGAGCTATGCACGGGCGCAGGCCTATATGGACCACGCCCTGGGCCAAGGCGAAGGATTCATCATGGTCACCGGCCGGCCAGGGACCGGCAAGACGACGCTCGTTGAACAGTTCATCGCAGAGAGCCCCCCGAACTCACTGACCAGCGGCTGCCTGTTGTCCACGCAGATCGGCGCAGACGACCTGTTGCGGATGGTCGCCTACGCGTTCGAGTTGAACGGTCAAGGCCTGGACAAGGCAACGCTCCTGTATCGGTTCGAGCAGCTTCTCATCGAAATACGGGAATCCGGTCGACAGGCACTGCTGATCATCGACGAGGCGCAGAATCTGACGCCGCGCGCCTTGGAAGAATTGCGCCTGCTCACCAACCTGCGGCTGAAATACCAGCCGCTGCTGCAGGTCTTTCTGGTCGGTCAAGAGAAGCTTCAGCGCTTCCTGAACTCACCGGAGATGGAGCAATTGCGCCAGAGACTGCTCGCCACGTGCCAGCTGGATCCGCTGAACTTGGAGGAAACGCACGCGTACGTGGAGCACCGCCTGCGGTGCGCCGGTTGGAATGCCGACCCTCACTTGGCCAAAGAGGTCTTCCCGCTAGTGCATCGCTTCTCGGAGGGATACCCTCGGTACATCAACCGGGCGTGCAGCCGCATCCTGCTGTATGGGGCCGTCGAAGGCAAGCACGAGCTCTGCAGCGCAGACATCGCCCATGCGCTGCTGGAGCTGTGCCACGAGCGCGTAGGTCCCCAAGACACGGTCGATGTCGAAAGCCCCAGCATCAGGACGCCGACCATGGGGCTGCTGCACGCAGCCCGAGAAGGCGGGGAATGGGTGTCGCTCCTTTCCAGCGAGGAACGCGCGTTCATCGGCAAACCTGACGCCAAGATGCCGGGCGCATCGTTCGCGCCGGCCATCGGCGCGCCGCTCGGGGCCCCGCCAAACGGCTTGCCGCCGGAAGAGGCCCGTCAGATCAAAGAGGAGCCCGCATTCTGGGATGCCTATGCACAGGCCCAGATGCCGGGCCCCGACGCCGCGCCGGGCCTGCCTGAGGCCGGCGACGGCGAGAGCGACTGGCGCGAGTCACTGTATCAGAGGCGGGCCCCGGCGAAGTCGGACGACGCGCCGGAGCAGGCGACTGCCTCGACCGAGGCCGAAGCGACGGACGCCGACCCTGCGAAGGGTAAAGCATCCGCGCCCAAGGCGAGGGAGTTCGTGCCCGCGCGCGGTGACGATTTCGGAGACGATGCGTTGCCCGCGATCCCGATCTTCGCCCGCCGCCGGGGCGCCGGGCTCCACGGCGCGGGCGCGATGGTCATGCGACACCGGCTTGCCGCACTGGGACTCGTGCTCTTCGGGGCATTGATATTGCACGGACTCCTCTCGGGCTACGAGGGTGGATCCGAGGGCACAGACAATGCTGTGATCACCAGTGCAGCTCAAAGACCGAAGTTCGGCCCGCCCAAGCCGGCAGACGGCGACCTGCGGGTTCCCGCGAAGATGGTCCCAGACGTACCCCTCTCGCAAGCGCTGGCGGCTATCGGTCCAGGGGGCCTCATGCCAGCGCCGCGAGTCGATAACCGGCCAAGGGAACTCCGGCGACCGACTCGCCGTGCCCTCACCGCGCCCTCCAGCCGCGAACCGGAATTTGCGGACAGGGCCGGGCGCGAGATCCCTGCATCGAACATCGGGCCCGGACCCCAGCGTTTCGGCCAAGCAGATGCAGAAACCCCACCACCAGTGGGCACGGGGCGTCCGGGCGACCGGTCACTGACGGCGCGAAGCGCAGGAGAAGACGCGGGCACAACAACGCCCGGCGATCCAGGCGAAGGGCTGGCGCATGCAGAAGAGAGTGCAGGCGGGGGCGAGACCACAAAGGACGCACAAGTGAGCCAGCCTCTTGCAGGCGTGCACCGGCCATCGGATTCCCGGACAGCGGACGCGCCTACCGCGAGCGCCGCCCCGGCCGAGCCCCATTCCCCGCCCGAGGCGGGGCCTTTAGGGGAAGAGGCCACGGGGTCCGGGCGAATATCGGATCCGGCAGATCCGCGGAAGAACAGGATCGAACACCTCATCGCCCTGGCCGAGGCGGCATTCGAGGAGCATCGTCTTACCATCCCCGCCAAGGCAAGTGCCTATGACTACTACCGTGAGGTGCTCGAGCTCGACCCGGAGAACACCCGGGCCACGGAAGGGATCGGCCGGGTCGTGAGGCGCTACCAGACTCTCGCCGCGGGGCGCATCGAAAGGAAGCGCTACGCAGAGGCCCGGCAATTCATTCGGCGGGGTCTTCGGGTACACCCGGGTGACGAGAAATTGCTGACTCTTCGTGAGGAAGTGCGCACACGTACCCGCGAGTCCAAGCACGTCAACAAGGCAAAAAAGGCTGAAGAGGTCGCGGGCTCCCAGAACAAGCTCATCCCCGCGCGCAACCCTCAGCCTTTTATCGTTGAGTTGTCGACGCCCGCGCAAAAAAGGCAAGAACCCGAGGGCCTTCTCGAGCGCATCAAGGACTTTTTTTCCGGCCCACGCCCGCAAACCACCGGCGAGAGGTTTGGCAGCGATCCCGGCGACTGACGCGCACGGAAATACCGGCCACTCCCCGCTAGACCACCCGGACTTGCCCACCCGAGAGTCGCGCGGTCATCCGCGTTAGCGCTGGGGAAACGCCCCCAATCACCGTCCCCGTGTCCGGCGCCCGCCGCCGCATCGCACTGGCGGTGAAACCGAGAACGAATAACTCTCGTGAAGCGGCTTGCCCGCGACACGCATGGATGGTCGGGTTCGCGATTCCCATACTCATACCGAGCCCGCGTCACGCATCAGGGCGGCAATCAAGACAGGGATGCTCCGCTGCTGCACCCCTCAGCTCAAACGCACACTACGAATCTGGACACGTGGGCCCGCCGGGAGCGAGCATCCTCGATGGACTAAACTTCCAGTTACGCAACCGACCTGCAAATGCCCCAGCGATGTTGTGATCCCCACGAAAGTGGCCGTCCGCCGACTACAGTGCACCCCCCGCGCATGATGAATGCGCCCTGCACCATCCGGCGTTCCACTGGTGGGCTATCCCCTTAGTCACAGAAGATCATATGGAGGAGACATCATCATGTCTACACGACCCGTCATAGCATTGTGGCTGATTTCGCTGATTGCAGGAGGCTACTTCGTCGTTTCCGCTCAAGCACAAGAGGGATACGTGGTGGACGATACCGGCGACCTCGTGCGAGCAACGGCCGGAAAGTGCATTCGCAATGGAACGTGGGAACCGGAGGACGCGATCGAGGAATGCCATCCAGGCCTGATCGAGCGGGTAACCATCCCTCCGGAAACGCAAACGGTAACGAACCGGATCGTGCTGCAGACCGATACGTATTTTGCCTTCGACAGCGCCGAGCTTAGCGCAGAAGGAAAACGCGAGCTGGACGAGATCGCACAGACGATTCTGCGCGCCCGGAATCCTCGTGTCGCCATCGAGGCCTATGCGGACCCCATTGGAACCGAGCAGTACAACCAGGAGCTCTCGCAGCAGCGCGCCCAAGCCGTCAAGGAATACTTGACAGTGCAGGGCGTACCCAGCAGCGCAATCCAAGCCGCGGGCAGGGGCACAACGCGGTCTTTCGCCGAATGTGCCGGCAAACGGGGCCAGGAGCTGGTGGAATGCCTCGCCCCCAATCGCCGGGCCGAGGTCGAGTTCGCAGCCTTCGAGGTCACGGAGCGGCAGGTAACAGAACCGCGTGTCGAGGAGCGCATCAATCAAGAAGTATTGGAGGAGGCTATTCGCAGCTATACGCCCGAAGAGCCCAACCTGGATTGACCCATGTCGCGCTTCGCAGCACTGGAAGGGAATGCTCCAACACACTGGAACGGCACAAATGGCCCCGGGGGGAGGTGTGAGCCGGGCCGGCGTTTCAGTCCGCTGTTCAGCCGGGCTCGGCGCACCCGGTGCGCCGAGCCCGTCATGGAGGCCCCGCCCATGTGGAGCGGAAACACCACGCCGGTGAAGGTTGCGCTCACGTCCTCACCCGCATCATTGCAGAAACACGGCGTGCCACACTTGGAAGGCCAGCAAGGTCCAAATTCTATAGGAAAGCTCTTCCTCCGGTGCGCCAAAGAAAGAGTCGACGGATCTCAGCACATAGCTCTTGTCGAACAGACCGTGCCGGTCAAGATTCTCGAGGCTGAGCCAGCCCCGAATATACTCTTCCGAAGCGATGGCCAGTGACAGCAGTGGCGGCGTGAAGTACTCCTTTTCCCGATAGACGAACTCTTCCGGCAGGTATCTGAGCGCGAGTTTCTTCAACACGTATTTTGCCTCTCCTCCCTTCATCTTCAGCGCGCCGGGGATTTTGACGACGAAATCGACCAACTCCGGGTCGGCGTACGGCGAGTCGATGGAAAGGGAATGGGCTCGGGACAGCTTGATCACGGGCATGAGCGTATTGTCCGGGAACACGGAGCGAAGCCACCCCTCGAGCATCCGGTTCAGGGGATCCTTGGCAGTGAGGTTCGTGAAGTATCCTCTCAAGTGCTCGACGGTGCTCAAACCCTCGGTCATCTGGCGAACAGGCTCAGAGTAGAGCTCCCTTTTTTCCTCATCCGTGAATACGCTGGAGGCATATCGAATCCGCCATGGGTCCTCGGACGGGTACAAATAGGCCAACCTGTGATCCTCGTAGCTGCCGAACAGCTCGTCTGCCCAATCGCCTGCCAGCGCGCGGTTGATGAAACGCCGCGCGAAATCGCACAGGAAATACATGGACACGTTGCAGGCATAGGGCTCACCGATCGCCCGGATGATGGCAGGTAACGCTCCCTGGAATTTCTCCAGCGTGAGCACCGTTTCTCGGTGCCGGGTACCCAGGTACCGGGCGACGTCCCGCGCGCACTCCCTGTCCATCCGCTTCCTCGGCGTCTCGATCTCCGGCGCGAATACGAGGTTAAAGGTGTTGATCGGCTCATCAGAAAGGCGCGAGGAAATGGCTGCAATGACTGCGGAATCGATTCCGCCGCTGAGAAACAGCGCAGGCGGCCTGGGAAGTAACCGGCGGACCGCGCCGGTCAAAATCTCGTCCAGACGATCAATGACCTGTGTCTCGGACAGGTCGGGGCTGGGGGAAAAGCGCAGGCGCCACGCATCGAACAGCGGCTGTTTCGACTTCCCCTCGAGAATCGTAAGGGGGCTCGGCACGTACTTATAACTGAGGTAGTAATGCAGCGCCTCCAGGTTGATCTGCTCCGTCATCGGGTCGCTCCGGTCACGGCCTTACGTAATCAGCATAGAAAACCCGAGCCGGCGCCCACCCTTTTCGGCCCGGATAAACCCTACAGAAACTGCAGGAGTCATTGGGGTCAAGCAAGCCCTGCGTATGGAACCGGCTGCAAGCCAGACTCGCTCCGCCCTATCGTCGGCCGCACGCCGGAAGGGCCTAGGGGGCGCCTGTCAAGGTCCAATGAAGCGACGCAGCACCATCCACCAGAGGAGCTCGGCCGTGCCGCCAACAAAGCCCCATCCACTCTTGACCTTGGAAGGCCGCGTGCTTGGATCGTACGTGCTGAGACTGGCAAGGCTGGAGCCTACGGCAAAATCCGGCTGGAAGGCGTTCGCCCTGGCCGTGGAAGGCCGGGCGGGCCGCTACGAACCACCCGTGATCGAGGGAATCCACAGCGTGGGCGGGAGGGAGGTCCGGCCCTGGGTCGAGATCGTGCGCTACAGGCCGGTGGTCTCGCGGGGAGGAAAGCGTCTGGACCTGGCCGCGACGGGACTGGACCTAACGCTGTTCGGCCTGCTGACGGGACTCATACCGCCGGGCGGGCATGTGATGCTGTGGTGCGAGGGCGAGGCGCATCGCTCCACCTATCTGGGGCTGCTCGCGGGGGTACCGCCTGCGGCCACACCCCTGGGCTATCTGCTGACGGCCGCGGGTTTCCCCAAGATCCGTTTTTTCGACCTGCCCGAGGGCGGATGGGAAGGCGAGCAAAAGCTCTGGGCCGAAATGCCCCTCGATGACGCGCTGCGCTCGAGATGGCGCGCGCAGACCGTGGAACAGGTGCGCGGTTTTCTGGCGGCGCGCCCGCCGGCCCTCTCCGAGAGCAACCGGGCGCTGGCCGCACGCACCCTGGAGGCCCTCGAAGCGGACGCCCCCGAGCACTCCCTCAGCTGAAATAGGCCTTGGCCTCTTCGCCGGGGTTGGGCAGCCCGCTAACGCGCCAGATCGCGCGGCAACTCCCGAACAGCTCGTGTATCTCCTCCTTGGGGATCCCCGTTGCCTTACAGACCAGGCGCATGGCCGGCAGCGCGCCCAGCTTGAGAAACTTCTCGCGAACGTGGTCGATCACCACCCGGTGCTTGTCGGTGAGGCCGCGGATGCCTTCCAGCTCGCCCAGCCTTTCCGCCAGCTCGGGGGTCCAGGCGCTCGGGTCGCGCACGAAGCCGTCCTCGTCGAAAAAGTCCTCGGCGAACGGAAACGAAGCGGTGTGCTGTTCGATTGCGTGCATTGCTCTCTTCCTCAAAGGGTCCTAAAAAAGTGCCGGAAGCGACTGAGTACGATTTTCAGGAATCTCCGACTTCTTCCGGTGAGACTGCGGGCTAGACGTGCAACGAGACAGGCACCGGCTCGTAGCCCGCTCGAAGCATTCCCCGCTCGTGCAGAAAATCCAGCAAACAGTTGATGCCCTCCGGGACGCTCAAGCGGCTGGTGTCGATGTACACTTCCGGCTCCTCCGGGGGCTCGTAGGGGCTGTCGACGCCGGTGAACTCGCGGATCTCGCCGCGCTCGGCCCGCCGGTACAATCCCTTGGGATCGCGCTCGCGGCATACCGCCAGCGGCGCGTCCACGAAGACCTCTACGAGCTCCCCATCGGGCAGGATGTCGCGGACCACCCGGCGATCCGCCCGAAACGGTGAGATGAAGGCGGCCAGCACGATCAAGCCGGCATCGGCCATCAACCCCGCGACCTCCCCTACCCGACGGATGTTCTCCTTGCGATCCTCGGCGCTGAAGCCGAGGTC